>Ga0182743_1002230_pt1 | contig 17360 bp, 15 predicted proteins | sample eDN3rd30CKraftOP_FD_128522 | JGI IMG/M metagenome (GOLD analysis project Ga0182743, IMG submission 128522) | Enriched Organic Plus compost microbial communities from Emeryville, California, USA - eDNA 3rd pass 30_C Kraft OP (version 2) (version 2) ... | reverse complement strand
TACGATCGTATGTCTCAGGCAATGCTTCCACCCAATCGTTCCTTCGAATGCGGCTCCGTAGCCTGACTGTCGCCGTGGCATTGCGGCATCTCGAAAGGAATGAAGCATGAAACTCGAAACCATTGCCAAACCCGGCAGGACCGACGCCGACGACCTTGTCCCTTCGCGATATGCGCTCAGCGTTGGTGACTTGGATGTCCTCATCATCAGCGACGGTGTGCTGCCGCTGCCGACCGAAACCATGTCGACCAACGTGACGCCCGACGCGCGCGCCGCGTGGTTCAACGACATGTTTCTCGGTCCCGACATGTTCGACTGGGCCCTGAACGTCCTCGTCGTGCGCAGTGGCGAGCAGATTATCCTGGTGGATGCGGGCCTTGGGGGGCAGTTTCCCGGTTTCCCTCGCGCCGGCCAGTTTCCCAGGCGTCTCGAAGCCGCCGGCATTCCGCTGGAAGCAGTTACGGACGTCGTGATCACCCACATGCACATGGACCATGTCGGCGGACTGCTTGTCGATGAGGTGCGGAACAGGCTGCGGCCCGATGTCCGGATCCATGTGACCTCGACCGAAGTGGAATTCTGGAAGAATCCCGACTTCTCGCTGACGTCGATGCCGTCTCCCGTGCCGGACGTGCTCCGCTCGACCGCTGCTCAGTTCGTCGAAGCCTATGGCGATAAAATCCGCCTGTTCGAGAATGAACTCGAAGTGGCACCAGGGGTTACGGCGAAGCTGACCGGCGGACATACCCCGGGCCACTGCGTGGTGCGGGTGGAATCCAACGGCGAGCGCCTGACGTTCGCGGGCGACGCCCTGTTCCCCGTGGGATTCGACCACCCGGACTGGCACAATGGCTTCGAGCATGATCCCGAGGAATCTGTGCGCGTTCGGGTCGACCTCCTTCGCGAGGCCGCGCAAACCGGTGAACTGCTGGTGGCGACACACCTTGCCTTCCCCTCCCTCGGGCGTGTGGCGCGTGACGGCGATGCCTTTCGTTGGGTGGCGTCCATCTGGGACTATTGATCGCCAGGTCACTTAGCCGGACCGGGGCGCGTATTCTCCAGTTGGAAGAGCGCGTCCCGGTCGGTGTGTCACTGTCCGTGACGGACGCAGGAACAGGGTCGGCGCCGCAGGTATTCTGCAACGCGGGCCGAGCGCCTCGCGGCACGACCATCCGGATCAGAGGCCCTCGTTCCGCTCAAATCGAATGCGGCGCCAGCGCTTCGGCCAGATAGTCGGTGAACAGCCGCACGCGCAATGGGACCAGGCGCCCGAACGCGTGCAGTGCCTGCACCGGGATCGAGGCGAGGGGGTCGTGCGGTAGCAGTTCGACGAGGCGTCCGGCGGCAAGATCGTCTGCCACTGCGAGCCGGAGCAACTGCGCGATACCGATCCCGGCAAGCGCAGCGGTGCGCATCACTTGTCCAGAGTCGGTGTCGAGCGCCCCATCGATTGCGAGCTCGAAGCCATCGGCAAAGCGGATCGGATATGCGTGCGAGCCGAGGCGATAGCGAACATGGGCCGCCTGGAGGAGATCATCGCGTGTTGAAGGATAACCGGCGTGATCGAGCCAGTCGGGCGCTGCGACGAGGACAAGCGGCAAGGTCGCGATGCGCCGCACCATCCAATCGACCGCTTCCACCGCACCCACGCGCAGCGCGGCATCGAACCCTTCGCGAACGAGATCGACATGACGATCGGTGATGCTGATCTCGAGCTTGATGTCGGGATAGCGCCGGACGAAGCCGCCGGTCAGGTGCTCGACGAGCGTAGGGCCAAGAACGCCGGGAAGGCTGACCCGCAGCACCCCACGGGCCCGCTCGGCATTGCTCAGGACATCGCTGGCCTCGTCAAGGGAGTGCAGCAGCGATGCCACGCGCTCATAATAGGCAGTTCCGTCGACCGTCAGTGCGAGCGAACGTGTCGAGCGCAGGAAGAGCTTGACGCCCAGGCGCTGTTCGAGCCGCTCCACGCTCTTGGAGACCGCGGAGGGCGTCGTGCCAGCAAGCCTCGCCGCCGCGCTGAACGAACCTGCCTCTGCGGCCCGGACAAAGGCATGGAGCCCGCTGATCGGTTCGAGTCCTGTACCCATTCGATAGTTTTTATCAAAAATCTTTTGCCTTGGGTCGATCTAATATTCCGTTTCAGAAAAGCCAAATGCGCCTCTGAATTCAACATCAGAGGTAAAGCATGACACGTTTGAACGGAAAGGTTGCCGTGATCACAGGCGGCAACAGTGGCATCGGGCTCGCGAGTGCGAAGCTCTTTGCAGAGCAAGGCGCCCATGTTGTGATTACCGGACGGCGCCAGCAGGCCCTTGACGATGCGGTGCGGGTAATTGGCCCGTCCGCGATCGCTATCCGGGGTGACGTCGCCGATCCCGAGCACCATCGCGAGGTCGCGGACTTCATTAACAATCGCTTCGCAGGCGTCGACATTTACATGGCGAATGCCGGCGTCAACACGGTCACGGCCTCGCCTGAGGTCTCCCTTGCCGAATATGACGCTCAGTTCGGGATCAATGCGCGGGGCATCTTCTTCGGCGTACAGGCGATCGCTCCAGGGTTGCGCGATGGAGGCTCGATCATCCTGCTTGGTTCGCTCGCGAGCGACAAGGTGCTCGACGGCCATGCGGTCTATGCTGGCACCAAGGCGGCGATCGGCGCCTTCGCGCGAAGCTGGGCGCTCGAGTTCAAGGACCGCGGCATTCGCGTCAACGTCCTGAGTCCCGGACCGACGGAAACGGAAATTCTCGAAAAGCTGGGCGTTCCCGCTGAGGAGCGTGGGGCTTTCACGGCGATGATGGCGGGCGCGATCCCGCTCGGTCGGCTTGGCCGGCCCGAGGAACTGGCGCGGGCCGCGCTGTTCCTGGCTTCGGATGCCAGCAGCTTCGTCACCGGCATCAATCTTCGCGTCGATGGCGGCATGGCGCTGCTTTGATTCTGCTCATTCACCCCCAAGGAAACCATGATGACCAAACCCGAAATCGATCCCGCGATCCATGACCTGATCCGCGACGTCGTGCACGTCGGCAGCGCCTATGACATCGAGGGTATGGAGACGCTCTATACGCCGGACCAGATCTTCCTGGTGCTTGGCAGCAACGGGACGGTGACGCGGATCCGCCGCGACGATTCCCTTGCCGAGTTCCGCGCCCGCCGGGACGCGGGCGAGGAACCGCTCTCCACCGAACATCGCGTCCTTCATGTCGAACAGCAGGGCGATCATGCCACCGCGATCCTCTATCGCCGCATGAGCGCCGATGCTCCGCCGGCGATGTACGAACTTCGCCTGCGCAGGGATTTCGGCACCTGGATGGTGGCCGGCGAAACGGTCACGCCCTGGCCCGGTGGGATTGATGGCAACTTCCTTCCACCGCGGCGGAAGGCGGGCTGAGGTTCGTTCGATGGTCGCATTTTCGGACATGCTCATGGGAGAGAAGCGGCGGCCGGCACTGGCGAGACAAGGGAGGAATTCCTTGCCTCGCCAAACGCGGATAAATATAGTCTCTGTTATGGCGCATCTTACCGTAAGCGTGGAATATGGGCTGCATTGCCTGCTGGGGCTGCTTGACGCCGGCGAGCAGCCGCGCAGCGCGCGTGACCTCGCCGCGTTTCAGGGCATTTCGCCCTCCTTCGTCGCGAAGATCTTTCCCAAGCTCGAGAAGGCAGGGATCGTCGAGGCAGCCGAAGGCGTGCGTGGCGGCTACCGACTCGCGCGCGCGCCGGAGACGATTTCCGTGCTCGAACTGGTCGACGCCATCGAGGGACGAAAGCCGCTGTTCGAGTGCCAGGAAATCCGCAGTCGCTGCGCCCTGTTCGACGAAGAGGCGCCCACATGGGCGACACGCGGCGTCTGTTCGATACACGCGGTTATGCTCAAGGCCGAGAATGCAATGCGCGAGGCTCTCGCGAGTGAAAGCCTCGCCGATATTGCCGGGCGGCTTGAGCGAAAGGCGCCACCCGCGTTCGGCATGGACACCAAGGCATGGTTCGACCGGCGGATCGTCCAGCGGCGATCAGGAAGTTCGGCGCAAGCAAAGGACAGGACGACATGATCAGCACCGTAGCTGAAGATGAGCTACCGCTCGTCTTTATCGTCGACGATGACGAAGAGGTTCGCACGGCTATCCGTGAGTTGATGCTCTCGGTCGGCATCGAGGCAGCGTGCTGTGCCTCCACGCGCGACCTGATGGATTCTCCGCTTCTCGAGCGGCCGGGATGTATTATCCTTGACGTCCGCATGCCGGGAGCAAGCGGTCTCGACCTCCAGCAACATTTTGCCTCCGCAGGTATCTTCAAGCCGATCATATTCCTGACTGGCCATGGCGACATTCCGATGTCGGTTCAGGCGATGAAGGCGGGCGCCGTGGACTTTCTCACCAAGCCAGTCCGCGATCAGACATTGCTGGACGCAGTGACGGCCGGCATCGAACGAGACATTGCGGGGCGGGCGAATGCGCGAGCCGTGCAAGCGCATGTCGAGCATTTCGAGACGCTCACGCCGCGCGAATGCCAGGTCATGCGCGAAGTCGCCTTAGGGCGGCTGAACAAGCAGATCGCCTTCGATCTCGGCATCACCGAAATCACCGTGAAACTGCATCGCAGCAATGTGATGCGAAAGATGCAGGCCGCCTCGGTCGGCGAGTTGATACGCGCCTGGGAAAAGCTGCCGACCGATATACGCGAAACGGTCCCAGCCTAGTCTTTAGTATGGTAACAATGCCTTGCAAGCTGCGCGACGTAGATGACTCCTGCTCCGGAGTCTGCATTAAAGAGGATGTCGCCCCTTGCCTGAACTGCCGACCGTCGCCATCGTGGACGATGACGAGGCTGTACGTGAAGCTCTTGGAGACCTGCTGATGGTCTCGGGGCTCATCTGCCACACATTCGCGGGTGCCGCTTCCTTCCTGGCCGCGTGGACCGAGCGCCACTTCGACTGCCTCGTCACCGATATCCGCATGCCAGAAATGACCGGGATGGAACTGATCGAGCACCTCCATGAAGAGGGCGCCGAGCTACCGGTGATCGTTCTCTCCTCGGTACTCGACCGGCAGGCTCGTGCCTACGCGCTTTCGCTCGGCGTCCAGGCATGGTTTACCAAGCCCGTCTCCGACGACCGATTATTGGGCGCGATTGCGGCGGCCATCGACAGTGGCTGGGACGGCGGGCGATGACGCCCCCGCTTCGTGAGCTTCGCGACCATGATGAAGCAGGCATCGCGGAGCTCGCGTGGGAAAGCATCGTCATTCTCGATGAGTCCGGCAGGGTGCGCGACTGGAACCCCGCCGCAGAACACATCTTTGGCTGGCCCGCGCTTGCCGTGCGAGGGACGCAGATCCCGGATCTGTCGCCATCGCCTGCCGACGAAAAGCGCGCCTGGGCGCATCTGTTGCAGGAAGGATCCTGGCACGGTCAGATCCGTCGATATACGCGCGATGGCGGGATCGTCTTCGCCGACGTGCGCCGCCATCTGCGATACGACGGCGTGGGCATGCGTCGCGACGTCATCGAATTCGCGCGCCCGGCACGGGATGCCGGAGAATCGCAATATGAAGAAGAATCTGTTCCGGACCGCATGACGGCCGCGAGCTGGGAGATTGACGTCTCACCCGCCTCACAAGTCATTGAGCGGATTGCCGCGCAAGCCGGTTCTGCTTCCGAAAAGGAGTTGCGGGATCTTTACGGCCGTCTCGTCGAGCTGGCGCGGATTGTCGAGGTCAACGAGCGTACCGCGCGCCTGGTCGGCGGCAACCGCGGTCCCGATCTCATGGCTGGGCAGTCCGTGGCGGCATTCTGGCCGGTGGGAAGCCGCGGCATACTGGCCGAGCTCATGCTCGAGGCTTTGCGTGATCGGGACGGAAGGGCCCGCCGCCAACTCGCGTCGGACGGAATATTGCGCGATCCCCTCGTCACCGTCTGGCGAGCGGGTGGCGCCCACCCCGAACGCCTGTTCATAGCGGTGAACGGAACAGCCGATGACGATCGCTCCTATCTGTTCCTGCGGGCGAGTGAGGCCCGCTATCGCAAGCTCATCGACTATATGCCGGTCGCCCTCTGGCAGGTCGATGCCAGCCACATGGGGAAGATCTACGCGCGATTGAGAGCGGATGGCGTCATTGATTTCGAGCGATACCTGGAGGAGCATCCCGAACTGGTCGAGCTTGCGGCGGCCACGGTCAATGTCACCGACGTCAATCGCCGAGCGATCGAGCTGGTCGGCGGCGCAGGCGTGCAGGACCTGATCCGGCCCGTCGGATACTTGTTTGCCGCAGATCCTGCTGCGTTGCGGCGCGTGATGATCGGCCGGTTCACCGGGCGGAAGAACTACAGCGAACTCATGAAGCTTCGGACCCTCGACAATCGGGTGCTCGATGTGCGCTTTTCCGTTACATATCCGGAACCGCGCCTTGAGCTCGACGCCACCATCTTCAGTCTGGAGGACGTGACGGACCAATTGCGTATGGAAACGCAATTGCGCCAGCTTCAGGCTGATTTCAGTCACGCTGCACGCGTTTCGATGCTCGGCGAACTCGCCAGCTCGATTGCCCATGAAGTCAACCAACCGCTTGCCGCGATCGTCACGAACGCAGAGACGAGCCTGCGTTGGCTGGGGCGTGATAAACCGGACATCGAAAAGGTCGGACAACTCACCGCGAGGATTGCCGCAAGCGCACGGCGTGCCGATGAGATTGTGCAACGCGTGCGCGGCATGGCCGTCAAGCAGGCGCCTGCCCCGGTCGAGCTCGCATTCAACGAGATCATCCAGGAAAGCCTGCTCTTTGTACGTCACGAGATCGAAACACGCTCAGTCCGAGTGGCGAGTGCCTACGCCCGTGGATTGCCTTCGGTGATTGGTGACCGAATACAGCTCCAGCAGGTGATCGTGAACATGCTCATCAACGCGATACAGGCCGTCGAGGGGTGCGATGAAGCACTGCGAGAAATCGCCATTTCTACCGGGATCGACGAAAAGGGTGATCTTCTTTTCACGCTGCGTGATCGCGGGCCGGGCATAGCCCTCGATCATATCGAGCACATATTCGATGGCTTCTTCACGACAAAGGCCCATGGCATGGGCATCGGCCTGGCCATCTGCCAATCGATTGTCACGGCCCATGGCGGGGAACTATCCGCATCGAACCGTCCCGGAGGCGGCGCGGAATTCCGCGTCATTCTACCCCGAGCCGGGCGTTTCGCGGAAGGGGCTCAAATCGTGGCGAGCCCGGCCCGTGCACTTGCCGACGACATATCGAACGCAAGCTGACTGAACGGCCGAGCAGATGTTGCGTGTGTGCCGCGCGCACTGATCGGAAGAGAGCCGGGCGTGGTGCCCTTGCGGTTGAAGCGCATCGCTGCGGCCCTATCCTACACCGCGATTTCCGAGTCTGCTCACCTTTGGTCGAGGGTGACCCAAACGAAAGTCTGGGAAGGGAGATGCTTTGACTCAATAGTCGCTGGCGAGGCCTCCCGGCATGAACTCGCTCTCACCCGATAGACAGAGGGCAGGACAGTGAGCGCCGAGGTAACATCGACCAGATCGGGCTTAAACCGACGCAAGACGACCGGTGCCCTGCTCGTGCTCACGGCAGTCCTTATCTTCGCAGGCTGGTGGGCATGGTCTGGTGTGGGTGCGGCGGCGTCGACCGACAATGCCTATGTGCGCGGCGATATCACGTCTCTTGCGCCGAGGGTCGCAGGCTATGTCACCGCCGTTGCTGTCGCTGACAACCAGGCTGTGAAGGCTGGAGACCTCCTCTTTCGCATCGATGATCGCGATTATCGCGCCAAGCTCGCGCAGGCTGAAGCGAATGTCGAGGCGGCGCGGGCGCGCCTGGCTAACATCGCTGAGGAAACGGCGCTCCAGCACGCGTTGATCCGCCAGGCCGATGCCCAGCGACGATCGGCATTTGCTGACCTTGCGCTCGCAAGGAAGGCGCGCGCGAGGCGCAGCGGCCTCGTTGAGGGCGGCGCTGTCAGCCAGACCCAGTTCGACGAAGCAGACGCGGGGCAAAGTCGCGCTGAGGCGGGAGTTGCCGCGTCGAGGGCGAGCGCCGATGCGCAGCGCCAGAAGCTCGGCGTGCTCAACGCCCAGCGAGACATTGCCGCCGCCGCGCTCGCGCAAGCCGAAGCTCTTCGTGACCTCGCCCGGATCGATCTCGAGAGTACCGAAGTGCGTGCGCCGATCGACGGGGTGATCGGTAACCGGCAAGTCCGCGTCGGGCGGCTCGTCGCACCCGGGACGCCCCTTCTCGATATCGTGCCGGTCGCATCAGTCTATGTGATTGCCAATTTCAAGGAAACGCAGCTTAAGGATATCCGCCGGGGCCAGCGAGCGCTGATACAGGTCGACGGTTATTCGGACGAGGCGATCGAAGGGGTCGTCGACAGCTTCGCTCCGGGCAGTGGCGCAGCCTTCAGCCTGATACCGTCCGACAATGCGACCGGCAATTTCGTCCGTGTCGTCCAGCGTGTCCCGGTCAAGATTCGTCTCGTCCGGAACCCGTTTCCCGGGCGGCTCGTGCCGGGCCTCTCCGCGCGCGTCGAAATCCGGCGCGGCGGCACGTCGTGAGTGTCGCCGCCAATGCCGCCGCGCGCGAATCCGCAGACGGGGGCTGGCTTGTCGCCGGCATCGTCGTCGCGAGCCTGACGGAAGCGCTCGCCGGCACATTGCTCGCAATCGGGCGCAGCGACATCATGGGCGATATCCATTCAACCCCGGATGAGTTCGCCTGGCTGGATGTCTGCTATACCGCCATGAAGCTGACGGGCTTTGCCGTTGCACCGTGGCTTCTTACGCGCATCGAGCCTCGGCGCGCATTGCTCGGCGCGACCGCGTCGATGGGACTTGCGGCAATGCTTGCGGCCTTATCCGTGCAACTCGGCGTGCTTGTCGCCTTGCGTCTTGTCCAGGGCCTGGCCGGCGCAATTCTGCTCGTGACCGGGCAAGCCATTCTCTTCTGGCGCTATGCACCGGAGCGGCAGCCGGTTCTGCAGGCGATTTTCGCGATGGGTGCGGTCGTGGCGCCGGCCACGCTCGCGCCCATGCTCCAGGGGTGGCTGATCGATACGCATGACTGGACATGGATCTTCTTCCTCGTCTTGCCGCTTGCGCTGGCTGCGATCGGTCTCATGCTGATGGCCGGGCCCATCCAATTGCCGTTACTCGATCGACGTGCCCTCGATGGGGTGGGTCTGGCCGCGCTAACGCTCGCACTGTCCAGCGCAGCGTGGCTGCTTTCGCAAGGGAACCGCTGGGACTGGCTCGAGAACGGGCGCGTCGCGAAGGTGCTCGGGCTTGCCGTGATCGCCTTCCTCTTCGTGGCAGATCGCCAGCGTCGGGCGCGCACGCCGCTCCTTGACCTTGCGCTGTTCCGGAATGACGATTTCGCCTTTGCATTTGCTGTCAGCTTCGTGGCCGGGGCTGCGCTGTTCGGCAGCGCATTTCTCATCCCGACATTCGCCCTCTCGGTGCTTGGGATGACACCGACCGAGGCCGGTGCGTTGCTTCTGCCAAGCGGCCTGGTTTTCGCCGCGACGCTCTTTGTCGTGGCGCTTCTCATCCGGTTTCGGCGCATTCCGCCCGTTGCATCCGTTCCTTTCGGGATCCTTTCGATGATGATCGCCATGTGGATGCTCTCGGGCTCCACGCTCGAGAGCGGATCGGATGATATGATGGCCGCGCTGCTGCTGCGCGGCTTTGGCCTCGGCTGTCTCTTCCTGTCGATCACACTGATTGCCTTCAGTCGCCTAGGGCCGTCGCATCTCGCTTTCGGCATCGGCCTCTTCAATATTGGGCGGCAGCTTGGCGGTTTGATCGGAGTCGCCGGGCTCCAGACATTGATCGACCATCAGGCGGCGATCAACCGCACCATGCTCGGAGCAGTGCTCACGCCAGGATCGCATGCACTGACCGAGCGCATTGGCGAATATTCCGCATTGCTGGTGGGTCGCGGCATGGACCCGGGAACCGCCGCGTCCGCGGCCCGCGCCTTGCTTGCGCGTACCCTCGGCGGACAGGGAACCGTCATCGCCTTCAACACCGCCTTTATCGCTGTAGCGCTGATGTTCGTCGCTGCCGTTCCCATCATCGTCGCCGTGAAGGTCGTGCTTGCGCGCCAGGCGTCGCGGCGATTTGCCGCAGGGTCACCATCATGACGCTCTCCGAACCAGGTGGCTGGCGGCTGCTCGCGATCCTGGGAGGGCTTACCCTCGCCGGTTGTACCGTCGGCCCTGACTACAGGCCCCCAGCGACCGCGGTCAGCGAGACCTGGGTCGGTGCGGTTGATCCACGCGCGGTGGACGCGGCCTGGTGGCGAGCCTTCAATGATCCGATGCTCAGCGATCTGGTCGATCGCGCGATCGCGGGGAACAAGGACTTGGCCGAGGCCGAAGCGCGACTTCGCGAAGCGCGTGCGTTACGGGATGCGGTTCGTGGTCTGGCACTGCCGCAGGCGGGTGTCGCGGCTGCCGCGACGCAGAGCCGACTCAGCGAGAATGGACAGCTTCCTGTCGGCAAAGTTCCCGGACTCGGGCGCGATCTTTCTATCTTCGATGGAGGCTTCGACGCGTCATGGGAAATCGACCTATGGGGCGGCACGCGCCGCGCCATAGAAAGCGCAGAGGCACGCGCCCAGGCGGTGGAGGAAGCGCGGCGTGGCGCAGTGATCCAGGTCATCGCCGAAGTGGTGCGCACCTACATCGACCTGCGCGCGGCACAGGCTTTGGGCGCGACCGCGACGGCCGACGCAGCGGCGCAGGAGCAAATTGCACGCCTCGTTGCCGACCGGTTCCGTGCGGGCCTTGCCTCGCGCGCGGATGTGACCCGCGCCGAAACGCTCGCGCACGCCGCAGCGGCGAACGTTCCGCAATTCCGCGCCGAAGCCGATGCCGCCGCCTTCCGGCTGGCGCTGCTCATCGGAGAACCGCCCGAAACCTACTATGATCGCCTGCGGATGTCCCGTCCCCTGCCGGCTGCTCGCCGGGAGGTGCGAGCAGGACTCCGCTCCGATCTGCTCCGTCGCAGGCCAGACATCCGCCGTGCAGAACGTGAGCTCGCCGCCGCGACTGCGGACGTGGGGATTGCCATTGCCGAGCTTTTTCCGCGTTTTTCGCTGCTCGGGGGTGTCGGGTTTCAGGCGCGTGAGGTGGGCGATCTTTTCTCGGGCGACAGCCTGCGCTTCCAATTCGGTCCGGCGCTGCGCTGGCCGCTCTTCTCCGGCGGCCGCATCCGGGCGCAGATAAGGGCGGCCGATGCGCGCACAGATGCTGCGCTTGCGCGCTATGAGCGGGCGGTGCTCGCCGCCCTTGCCGACAGCGAGACCGCGATCAATCGCTTTACCGCGACGGGAGAGATCCGGACCGAGCGCGATGCCGCACGCGCATCGGCCTCTGAAGCTGTCGAGCTTACGAAAAGCCGTTACCGAGCTGGCGAAGAGGATTTGACCGCGCTCCTTCAGGCACAGCTTGCGCAGCATGCGGCGGATCGGGCGAGTATCGAGGCGCAGTCGACCGAGTTGCGCCAACTTGCCGCCCTGTACAAGGCACTTGGCGGCGGGTGGCAGACAGCAGACGGTCGGGCCGATCGCTGACGCGGCGACGCTATACCTTGGCACAGGTGCGATCGTGATGACCTCGTCCTATGCTAGGCGCCCTGATGCAGAACGTTCAACGACGAATCCCGTCTCGCAAAATTGGCTGGCCATCACGATTGTTCTCGTGGCTATCGGCGCGATAGCAGCGGTGCGTGGAGAACCCGCATCGCTGATCGACATGTTGGGCAAAGCCCCAACTGCTTGCCGGGGCAACGGCGGCAGCGCCGGCGGCCCCGATCGCATCGGCAAGCCGTCGGCACAAGGTGTGGCCATAAGGCGTCTCGCGAGAAAGGTTTTGTCTGGTCAGTGCTGGGGAGAGCTGTTCCGATGACCACGGAAAACCTTTGCGAGGTTCAGCGAAAGCTGCGCATCCTGGAAACCATGCCGGGGTTCGGCTGGTCAGCCAACGTCGCAGGACAATTCACATATGTCACGCCCAACACATTGAGCTTCCTTGGCGTTGCCGGCGAGGATCTCAATGCATCCGACGCCGATGACGAATTCGGATGGCGACAGGTCATTCATCCGGACGACTATGAGCGCGTCGCGGCCAGATGGCGACATTGCCTGCAGACCGGCGATCATTATGACACGGAACATCGTCTGCGTCGTGCGGACGGCAGCTATCGCTGGTTCCGAAACTCGGGTCGGCCGTGCCGGGACGAACAGGGGACCATCACCGAATGGTTCGGGACGACGATCGACATCGACGACCAGGTCAGGCTTTGCAGTGAAATCGCGGAACGAGAAGCCAGAATACGCCGGCTCGTAGACTCGGATATCATTGGAATCGTCATTTGGGATCTGAATGGCACCCTCATCGACGCCAATGACGCGTTTCTCCGTATGGTCCAATATGACCGGGAGGATGTGAAGGCCGGACTGCGGTGGTTCGATATGACGCCGCCGGAATGGCAGGAAGTCCATGGTCGCGAGGAAGTTGAGGAACTTGTCGCGACGGGAAAGATGGAGCCCCGCGAGAAGGCGTTCTTTCGCAAGGATGGCAGCCGGGTGCCAGTGCTGATCGGGGCCGCCTGCTTCGATGGGCAGCCCAGGCAGGGTGTCGCCTACATTCTCGATCTGACCGAACGCAAGCGAGCCGAAGAGGCTTTGCATGACCAGAAGCGTGAGTTGTCCCAGCTCGTCGACATGATCCCGAGCTACTTGTGGCGGGTCACGCCACAAGGCGTGCCGGAGTTTTTCAACAAGCGGCTGGTCGATTTCCTGGGACTGGACGTAGCTGGCGTGAACAAGCCGGGCAGCAACCGGCTCACGGCCTTCATCGAGGCCATTATTCATCCGGACGACGCCGTCGGCGTGGCCGACGCATTCGAGCGATCGCTGGCCAGCGGCGATGCCCTGTCCATGAAATGGCGCATGCGTCGGGCCGATGGTGTGTATCGCTGGATGGCGGCGAGCGCCGAACCGATGCGCGATGCAGATGGCCGGATCGTCAACTGGTATGGTCTGTGCCATGACATAGAAGACCAGTTGCAGGCCGAAGAGGCGTTGCGATCGAGCAAGCAGCAGCTTGAGCAAATGATAGACGCCGTACCGGTCAATATCCTGAGCTTCGATCCCTCCGGCATGATGACCTATGCCAGTAAGCGCTACGTGGATGAGGTCGGTCCGCCGCCACTGCATATTGAAGATTTCGACGCCCTGGCCGTCGACGCGGCTCACCCCGACGACTTCCCGGCTATGTTTCGCAGGGCGTCGGACGGTTTTGCGACCGGTTGCGCCTTCGTGAACCGATTTCGCCGGCGGGAGAAGGATGGAGACTACCGCTGGATAGAAGCACGCGCCCAGCCGCTGCGCGCTTCCGATGGCACGATCGTGCAATGGTATGTCGCGTCCATAGACATCCAAGACGAGATGCGCGCCCAGGAAGCCTTGCGCGAAAGGGAGCGCATGCTTCACCATCTGGTCGAAACGCTGCCGGCGATGATCGATTGTGCGACGCCAGACGGGGAACCTATCTATCGCAGCCAGCAGATGAGTGAGTATCTCGGCTTTGACTTCGAGCATCTGGACTCGTCGGCAAAGTCTCGCCTGAACGGCACGCTGGAGGCCAGCGTTCATCCCGACGACCTGGCGGGCGTAAAAGCAAACTATGGCCATTCGCTGGCGACCGGTGAGCCTTATGCTCGAAGACACCGCCTAAGACGTTCAAATGGTGAATATCGCTGGGTTGAAACGCGCGCCGCGCCCATGCGCGATGCCAGGGGCGCAATCGTACAGTGGAACGTTATCTGCCTCGATATCGACCCTGAAGTCAGGGCCCAGCAGGACTTGCAACTCGCACAAGAGCGTCTTGCACGCGCAAGCCAAGCGGCGAGCCTCGCGGAACTCTCGGCCTCGATCGCGCATGAGGTAAACCAGCCTCTGGCGGCAATCGTGGCGAATTCCCATGCCTGCCATCGCTGGCTTTCGACCCAGCCGGCGAACATCGAGCGCGCGAAAGTCACCGCAGAGCGTATCATCCGGAACGCCAACGCCGCGGCCGACATCGTGAGCCGTATCCGCGCCCTGTTCAGTCAATCGACGGAGACGCGAACCATCCATTCGCTGGATGGCGTCATCGCCGAGACGCGCGAACTTCTGGCGGACGAGGCAGCGCGACGGCATGTTTGCGTAGACCTCGACATTGCGAGCAATATTCCCACTCTCGCGTTCGATCGCGTCCAGATCCAACAGGTATTGATCAACCTCATGCGTAACGGAATGGAAGCGATGGACGCTGTAGCAACGCACCGAGTGCTCCGGCTGCGCGTGCGTCGCGTTGACGACGTCGTCAGGACGGGGGTTAGCGACAGCGGTCCCGGCATCGAATTGCCCAACAGGATGTTCGAACCATTTTACACGACCAAGCCGCACGGCATGGGAATAGGCCTCGCCATTTGCCGGTCCATCGTCGAAGCGCATGGCGGACAATTGTGGGCCGAAAACAATGAACCGAACGGCGCGACTTTCACCTTTTCGCTGCCGATCGGGGAAGCCCCTGCGACCCGACAGGCATCAGCCGCAGCGGATAGGTGATGACGATGAATGCCCGATCGCAGAAGTGATGGGGTGGATGCAGGCGGCGGGCTTCGCCGCCGTCTCCTTGCCGTTGATGCAGGAAAACTTGGCCCCAGACACCGGCCTGCGATCGTACCTGGGCGGTAGGGGGCCAGTCCGTTCGGCAAGGGACAGGCCGGGTGCAAGCGGGGATGCCATGCTTTCCGGACGGGTCGCCAGCATGTCCTGATCTGTTTGCCGGGGGATACTCGACCTTCGCATAGTCCGGCCGCGTCTCCCGTATGGTCGTGAAATCACGGGATTTCGCTATCTCGAAAGGTGCCGCTCCGTCGAAATTCGAACCCGTGCGGAGTTGGCGTCGTGCAGAGGAGCACAAAATGCCGCCACTCAGGGATTTCATGATCGATCGCCGGGAATTCTGCGTCGCCGGCGGCGTTGCTATATTCGCGAGCCTGGCCTGGCCGGTCGCAAGCCTCGGCGCATCTCACCCTAGCGCAAATCAAGGAGCTCATCCGATGAATTTTATTTCCGCAAATGACGGAGCCCAGATCTTCTACAAGGACTGGGGTCCCCGCAACGCGCAACCGCTCGTTTTCCATCATGGCTGGCCGCTCACGGCTGACGAGTGGGATAACCAGCTGCTGTTCTTCCTTTCGCAAGGCTATCGTGTCATTGCCCATGACCGCCGTGGGCATGGCCGCTCGTCCCAGACCGACGGCGGCAACGACATGGATACATATGCTGCGGACGTCGCGGCGCTGGTCGCTGCGCTCGGCCTCAAGGACGCCGTGCATATCGGGCATTCAACCGGTGGCGGCGAGGCGGCGCATTACGCAGCGCGCGCCACGCCGGGGGCGCTTTCGAAGCTTGTCCTCGTTGGCGCCGTGCCACCGGTCATGGTCAAGAAGGCGGGCAATCCGGGTGGGCTGCCGATCGAGGTGTTCGACGGATTTCGCAAGGCGCTCGCCGAGGATCGCTCCCAATTCTATCTCGATATCGCCGCCGGGCCGTTCTACGGCTTCAACCGCGAGGGAGCGAAGGTCAGCCAGGGGCTCGTCCAGAACTGGTGGCGGCAGGGCATGGTCGGAAGCGCCAAGGCTCACTACGACTGCATCAAGGCGTTTTCGGAGACGGATTTCACCGAGGACCTGAAGAAGATAAAGGTGCCGACGCTCGTCATGCATGGGACCGACGACCAGGTCGTGCCCTTCGCCGATTCCGCGCCGTTGTCGGTCAAGCTGCTCGCGAACGGAGTGCTCAAGGCATATGACGGTTATCCGCACGGCATGGCGGCTACGAATGCCGACGTGATCAACGCGGATATGCTGGCCTTCATTCGCAGCTGATGCCTGGCGCCGGGACGGACGAGCCCGTTCGTCCCGGCACGGCGCAATCGCCGCGACATTGTCGGAAGGAAAGCAAGATGGGAACGCTTGGCGAAGACCACCGGCAAGACCCGTGGCACAACACCCACCCTTCGACCTCGCCGATCTCCATGCACACGCCCGAGCACGGATCCCGTGCGCTGGGCTCGATCGGCCCGGCGGGTGGGCGCGTCGAGCGGCGCGGTTTTCTTGTGTCGGCGCTCGGGGGGGTGGCATATCTCGGAACGCCTGCGAAACCGGCGCGAGCAGCGCCGGCAGGCGAATACACGCCAACGCCATCATGCTGTTTCGGCCCCCTGAAGCGGGTGCGCACGAGCGTGCTCGACATAGCCTATGCCGAAGCAGGGCCGCCCGGCGGCCGGCCCGTCTTGCTGCTTCATGGCTGGCCCTACGACATTCACACCTATGCCGACGCCGCGCCGCTGCTTGCCGCTACGGGCTTCCGGGTGATCATCCCCTATCTGCGTGGTTTCGGCGCGACTCGTTTCCTCACCGAGGCTTGTCCTCGCAATGGTCAGCAGGCCGCGCTGGCAAGTGATGCGATCGAACTCATCGAAGCGCTGGATCTCGAACGCCCCATCGTCGGCGGTTGCGACTGGGGCGCGCGAACGGCGTGCATTCTCGCGGCCCTCTATCCCGCACGGGTCCGCGCACTCGTCTCGGTGAGCGGCTATCTCATCGGCAGCCAGGCCGCGGGCGCAACGCCGCTCGCGCCCGAAGCAGAGCGCAGCTGGTGGTATCAATATTATTTCGCGACGGAGCGCGGGCGGCAAGGCTACACATTGCACACGCACGATTTCGCGCGGCTGATATGGCAAACCGCATCGCCCCGCTGGACCTTCGACGAACCCACCTTCGTGCGGTCGGCCGTCGCCCTCGACAATCCGGATCATGTCGCAATGCGATCCACAATTATCGCTGGCGGCTCGGTGCCGCGGAGGGCGAGCCGCGTTACGCGGCAATGGAGGAGCAGCTCGCATCCTTTCCTCCGGTGACGGTTCCCGCCGTGACGCTGGAGGGGGATGCGAATGGCGCACCCCATCCGCGCGCCAGAGACTATCGAGCGCGCTTCACTTCGGCATATGAGCACCGGCTGGTCGAAGGCGGCATAGGCCATAATCTCCCCCAGGAAGCACCGGAAGCATTCGCACGCGCGATCGTCGACGCCGACAGGATGGCGGGCTGGTCATAGGAATGTGGCATGCGTGCGGGCGACCGGCAGTTCATGGGACATCGCAGCCGGTCAGCCGGACGCTCTCGGTCCAGAGCGCTTCCGCCATCGCAGGGTCGATGGCGAACGGACGCACGCCAGGTCCCCCGAGCTGACCGTCCGGAGCGACAGCCGCAATGTCGCAATCCTCGC
>Ga0182743_1002228_pt1 | contig 17362 bp, 20 predicted proteins | sample eDN3rd30CKraftOP_FD_128522 | JGI IMG/M metagenome (GOLD analysis project Ga0182743, IMG submission 128522) | Enriched Organic Plus compost microbial communities from Emeryville, California, USA - eDNA 3rd pass 30_C Kraft OP (version 2) (version 2) ... | reverse complement strand
GCTGACCGAGCCGTGGTGGACGCTGGCCGTACTCTGCGTGGGGTATCTCGTGTTGATGCCTTACGGATGGATCAGCTATGCACGGGTCAGGCGGCAGCGCGCCACCCGGATTGCGGCGCCGGCCGACTGACGGCGCGGCGCAACCTGACCATGCGCGGCGCCGGAACGGTGTATTGTTCCTGCCCCTTCATTTGGACCATCACGGCCTGCGGTACATCGCAGTGGGCCAGCGCATGCTGCAATCCGCGATAGACGGTGCAGGCACGATGCAGTGACGAAGCGATAACGGCCAGTGCGACGAAAGCGGCGACGGCAAACAGCGCGGTAACGGCAAATGCGATCATTGTCCTGTTCCTTTCCCGGCCCGACGGCGTGGAGAAGCTGTGGACGGCTTGTGGATAAACCTGATGCCTGTTATGAGAGGCGGTCCTTCGATGAGAACAATGTTCTCTATTTGTTCCATCATGTCAAGCGTCATTTGCATGGCCAGCCTTATGCAATTCCATGACCGGCGCAGGCTGCGGAATAATACACCATTTTTCCGCAGGTTTGCCGGATTCTATATACCGGATCGCTTGAGCGGAGCGGTGGTTCCCGTTTTTCGGCGCAATCTTCTGGATTTTTGCCGGGAATGGGGGTAAGGGGCGCGCGCTTCTGCTTGAGAAATGGCGATTCCCGGCATTTCAGGCGGAGGTGAAAATCCACATGGAAAGCGCACATACCGGTGCCGCAGCGGAAGTGATCCGCACGGTTCCAGCTTTCCAGAGGTACAACCGGAAGGAATTTATCTATGGCGGCTCCTACCGTCACCATGCAGCAATTGATCGAGGCCGGCGCGCATTTCGGCCACCAGACCCACCGCTGGAACCCGCGGATGAAGCCGTATATCTTCGGCGCCCGCAACGGTGTGCACATCATCGATCTGTCGCAGACCGTGCCGCTGTTCGCGCGCGCGCTTGATTTCGTTTCGGCCACCGTGCAGGCAGGCGGCAAGGTGCTCTTCGTCGGCACCAAGCGCCAGGCGCAGGAACCGATTGCTCAGGCTGCGCGCAGCTGCGGGCAGCACTTCGTCAACCACCGCTGGCTGGGCGGCATGCTCACCAACTGGAAGACGATCTCGCAGTCGATCAAGCGCCTCAAGACGCTGGAAGAACGCCTGGGCGGCGACACCGCCGGTCTCACCAAGAAGGAAGTCCTTCAGATGACCCGCGAACGCGACAAGCTCGAACTGTCGCTGGGCGGTATCCGCGACATGGGCGGTATTCCGGACGTGATGTTCGTTATCGACGCGAACAAGGAAGAACTGGCGATCAAGGAAGCCAACGTTCTGGGTATTCCGGTCGTTGCGGTTCTCGACTCGAACGTCGATCCTTCGGGCATCGCATTCCCGGTTCCGGGCAACGACGATGCAAGCCGCGCCGTTCGTCTTTATTGCGAAGCGGTGGCCCAGGCAGCCCAGAAGGGTGGCCATGCAGCGGTGGTCGATTCGGGTGCGGACATCGGCGAACTGGCCGAACCCCTGACGGAAGATGTCGCTTCGGCGGAAGCGTAATCGATCCGGCATGATTGCCGGGTAATGCGCCGGGCCGCCTGGGGCGGCCTGGCGTCCGACATTTAACGAGGTATTATCATGGCTGCTTACACTGCCACTGACGTCAAGAATCTGCGCGAGCGCACCGGCGCCGGCATGATGGACTGCAAAAAGGCTCTGGACGAAACCAACGGCGATCTCGAAGCCGCGGTTGACGCGCTGCGCGCCAAGGGTCTGGCCGCTGCCGCCAAGAAATCCAGCCGCACCGCGGCCGAAGGTCTCGTCGGCGTGGCCGTCGAAGGCACTCGCGGCGTGGCTGTCGAAGTGAACTCGGAAACGGACTTCGTGGCGAAGAACGACCAGTTCCAGGACTTCGTTCGCAAGGCTACCGCGGTTGCGCTGGGCGTGGACGGCGACAATGTCGAAACGCTCAAGGCCGCGGCTTATCCCGATGGCGGCACGGTCGGCGAAAAGCTGACCAACAACGTCGCGACCATCGGTGAAAATCAGCAGCTTCGCCGCATGAAGACCGTTTCGGTCAGCCAGGGCGTGATCGTGCCCTACATGCACAATGCCGCTGCCGACAATCTCGGCAAGATCGGCGTGCTGGTGGCGCTGGAAAGCGATGCGGGCGCGGACGTGCTCGAACCGCTCGGCAAGCAGCTTGCCATGCACATCGCGGCGGCTTTCCCGCAGGCGCTCGACGCTGACGGCCTCGATCCGGATGTGATCGCCCGCGAACGCGCGATTGCTCAGGAAAAGGCTGCCGAAAGCGGCAAGCCCGAAAACGTGCAGGAAAAGATGGTCGAAGGCGCCGTGGCGAAATTTGCCAAGGAAAACGCGCTGCTCAGCCAGCTTTTCGTGATGGACAACAAGACCCCGATCGCACAGGTCGTCGAGCAGGCGGGCAAAGCCGCCGGCACGAAGATCGTGCTCAAGGACTATGTCCGCTTCCAGCTCGGTGAAGGCATCGAGAAGGAAGTGACCGACTTCGCTGCGGAAGTTGCTGCCGCCGTTGCCGGCTGATCCGCACGATTGAATACGAAGATCCCCGCGCGGCCTGCGTCGCGCGGGGATTTTTGTGCCTGAAAACCGCTGTGTCCGCCCCTTGGCACCGCCATCTGTCGTTCTATAAGGGCGACGCCTGTTCCGAGTGAGATTCCCGTCCGATGACCAAACCGACCTATAAGCGCGTCCTGCTCAAGCTTTCGGGCGAAGTGCTGATGGGGGATCAGCAATTTGGCATCGATCCGGCCTTCGTGGCCGAACTGGCGAAGGAAGTGAAAGCGGCGAAGGATACCGGGCTGGAAATCTGCCTGGTGATCGGCGGCGGCAACATCTTTCGCGGCATGGCCGGCGCGGCGCAAGGCATGGACCGGGCGCAGGCCGACTATATGGGCATGCTTGCCACGGTGATGAACGCACTGGCGATGCAGAGCGCGCTGGAGCAACTGGGCGTGCACACCCGCGTGCAATCGGCGGTGCAGATGGACACGGTATGCGAACCGGTGATCCGCCGCCGCGCGGAACGGCATCTGGAAAAGGGCCGGGTGGTGATTTTCGCGGCCGGTGTCGGCAGCCCCTATTTCACCACTGACAGCGGCGCGGCCCTGCGCGCGGCGGAAATGCGCTGCGATGCCCTGTTCAAGGGCACCAGCGTGGATGGGGTCTATGATTCCGATCCGAAGAAAAACGCGCAGGCAAAGCGATATGATACAGTCAGTTACGATAAGGTTCTGGCAGATAATCTGAAGGTGATGGACGCATCCGCCGTGGCTCTGTGCCGCGACAATTCCATTCCCATCGTGGTGTTCTCGATCCGCGAGAAGGGCAATCTTGCCCGGGTTCTGGAAGGGCGGGGCGTCCAGACGATAGTGCAGAAGGAAAGCTGACCATGGCAAAATACGACAAGGCCGATATCGAACGCCGGATGTCCGGCGCGGTGGAAGCGCTCAAGAGCGATCTTTCGGGCCTGCGCACCGGGCGTGCCAACACCACTTTGCTCGACCCGATTCAGGTCGAGGTCTATGGCGCCATGATGCCGCTCAACCAAGTTGCCACCGTGTCCGCGCCCGAACCCCGCATGCTGAGCGTGCAGGTGTGGGACAAGTCGAACATGACCCCGGTGGAAAAGGCCATCCGTCAGGCTGGTCTGGGCCTCAACCCGATGACCGACGGCCAGAACATCCGCCTGCCGATCCCCGATCTCACCGCTGAACGGCGCAAGGAACTGGCCAAACTGGCGGGCCAGTATGCCGAAAAGGCCCGCATCGCGATCCGCAATGTGCGCCGCGACGGTATGGAAGCGCTGAAGGACGATGAGAAGAAGAAGGAAATCAGCGAGGACGATCGCAAGCGCAAGGAAGAGGAAGTCCAGAAGCTGACCGACCAGTATGTGAAGCAGGCCGACGAAGCCGCCGAGCACAAGGAAAAGGAAATCCTCAGCCAGTGAACGAGCGCCAGCCTTCGCTGGCTCCGCTGGATGACAGTGAGAGCGCCACAGAGAGCCCTGATGCGCGTCCGATTGCGCGGCGCGCGGATGGCGCGCGCCACGTGGCCATTATCATGGATGGCAACGGGCGCTGGGCGAAGAAGCGCCACCTGCCGCGCGCCATGGGTCATCAGCGGGGCGCGGAAGCGGTGCGCAAGCTGGTCAGGGCGTTGCCGGGCAGCGGGCTGGACGTGCTGACGCTCTATGCCTTTTCGTCCGAGAACTGGAAGCGGCCGGAAGATGAGGTCGACGACCTGATGGCGCTGATGAAGCGCTTTCTGAAAAGCGATCTCAAGGATCTGATCGCCAACGGTATCCGGTTGAAGATAATCGGCGATTACAAAGCGTTGTCGCCGGACCTTGTCGAACAACTCGATCAGGCGCTGGCGCATACGGCGCAAGGGCGCGCGGGCACTCTGGCTGTGGCGCTCAATTACGGATCGCAGCAGGAAATCGCCCGGGCGGCCGCTGCCGCCGCAGCCGAAGGCGCGGTGACCGTGGAGGCGATCGAGCGGCATCTCGATACGGCTGATCTGCCGCCGCTCGATCTGCTGATCCGCACGTCGGGCGAAATCCGCCTGTCCAATTTCCTCCTGTGGCAGGCCGCTTATGCGGAAATGTGGTTCACCGACGTGCTCTGGCCCGATTTCACGCCCGCGCATCTGGAAGACGCGCTGGCCTCCTTCGCCGGGCGGGAGCGCCGCTATGGCGGGCGCTGATACGCCGGTTTCCCCCAAGGCCAAAAGCGATCTGCCGGTGCGTTTCGCCTCGGCGGTGGTCATGCTGGCGGTTGCCGGGGGCGCGGTCTGGCTCGGCGGCATGGCATTCAAGGCGTTCGTCGGCGCGGTTGCTCTGGTGACGCTGGCGGAAATGGCCCGACTGATCGCCCGTATCGACATGGGCGCCGGGTTGCGCCTGCTCTCCCTCGGGCTGGGCGCGTTCTATATCGCGCTGGCTGCATTCGGGCTCATGACTCTGGCGCTGCCGATGGTCGCGTGGGTGATCGGGGTGGTGGTCTGCACCGATACGGGGGCCTATTTCTCCGGGCGCACGTTTGGCGGGCCGAAGATCGCCCCGGCAATCAGCCCGTCCAAGACCTGGGCGGGGCTGGTCGGCGGCATGATCGCCGCCGGGATTTTTACACTGGCCGTCTTGCAGCACTTCCGCGCAACGGGAACGCTCATGCCTGCTGGAAGCGGTGCCGGGTTAGTGACCCATGCGGGAAGCTTCGCCATCGGGGCCATTCTGGCTGTGGCCGCGCAAGCCGGTGATTTCTTTGAAAGCTGGCTGAAACGGCGCGCGGGCGTCAAGGACAGTTCGCAGCTCATTCCCGGCCATGGCGGCGTGTTCGATCGCGTCGATGGCCTGTTGCCCGTGGCGATTATCGCTGGGGTGCTTGTTCCCCTTTTGCGGATAGCGTGATGCGAACCATCTCCATCCTCGGAGCCACGGGCTCGATCGGCGCATCGACGCTGGACCTTATTCGCCGCAATCGTGATGCGTGGCGCGTCGTTGCGCTGACCGCCAACGGCAATGCCGCCGAACTGGCGCGCCTGGCGCGGGAATTCGGCGTGGAAATGGCGGTTGTCGCCGATGAAACGCGCCTGCCGGAATTGCGCGAGGCGCTGGCGGGAAGCGGTATCGCCGCTGCGGGCGGGGTGGAGGGGCTTTGTGCCGCCGCGGCGGCAGGGGCGGATATGACAGTGGCGGCGATTGTCGGCTGTGCCGGGCTGGCGCCGACCATGGCCGCGATCGAGCAGGGCAAGACCGTGGCCCTGGCGAACAAGGAAGCGCTGGTTTCCGCAGGCGACGTGATGATGGCCGCCGTGGAACGGCACGGGGCAACGCTGTTGCCGCTCGATTCCGAGCACAATGCGATTTTCCAGTGCCTCGGCGCCAACGCTCCGACCGATGTCCGGCGTATCACGCTGACGGCCAGCGGCGGCCCGTTCCGCACCTGGACGCAGGAACAACTCGATGCGGCCACGCCCGCGCAGGCGGTGAAACATCCCAACTGGGACATGGGCGCGAAGATCAGCGTCGATTCCGCGACCATGTTCAACAAGGGACTGGAACTGATCGAGGCCTGGCACCTGTTCCCGGTCGGGCTCGACCGGCTTTCGATCGTGGTGCATCCGCAAAGCGTCATTCATTCGCTGGTCGAATATCGCGACGGTTCCAGTCTCGCGCAGCTTGGCCCGTCCGATATGCGCGTGCCGATCGCGTCCTGCCTTGCCTGGCCGCAGCGGATGGATACGCCGATGCCATCGCTCGATCTGGCGGCCTTGGCCGAACTCACGTTTTTCGCGCCTGACGAGGTGCGTTTTCCGGCCACGCGGCTGGCGCGCGAGGCGGCGCAGGCGGGCGGGGCGGTGCCTGCCGTGCTGAACGCAGCCAACGAAATTGCGGTCGCCGCGTTCCTCGCCGGACAGATCCGGTTCACGCGTATCGCCGCAAATGTCGAACGCGTGCTCGCGGCGGGGGTGCCATCTGCGCCTTCATCGCTGGACGATGTGCTTGCAATCGACCATGAAGCACGTTTGCGCGCGCGTGCATTGCTGGAGCAGGCCTGAATTGACCGAATCCCCCTCTATTTTCGTGATGATCGTCGGCTTCCTGCTGGTGCTGGGGCCTTTGGTGACGGTTCACGAACTCGGCCACTATCTTGTGGGCCGCTGGTGCGGGGTCAAGGCGACGGCGTTTTCCATCGGTTTCGGCAAGGAACTGTTCGGTTGGACGGATCGCCGTGGAACCCGGTGGAAGCTCTCGGCCTTGCCGCTTGGCGGCTATGTCCAGTTCGCAGGCGATATGAATCCTGCCAGCCAGCCGAGCGAGGAATGGCTGGCCTTGCCCGAGAAGGAACGGGCGCAGACGTTCCAGGCGCAGCCCTTGTGGCAGCGCGCGTTGATCGTTGCCGCGGGGCCATTCACCAATTTTGCGGTGGCGGTGGCGATCTTGGCCGCGTTCAATTTCGCATACGGCAAAATGGTGGTGCCGCCGGTGATCGGCGCGGTGGCGGAACGTTCCGCCGCGGCCGAAGCGGGGCTGGCGCCGGGGGATCGCATTGCCGCTGTCGATGGCAAGGCGGTGACCAGTTTCGACGATCTGCGCAACCGTGTGGTGCCCAATCCCGGCGCGAACATGGTGCTGACGGTAACGCGCGGGGAACGGACTTTCGATGTTCCGTTCCGTGTCCCCGAAGTTGTGGAGCGTGACCGCTTCGGCAACGAATTTCGTATCGGCCGCCTCGGTGTCGCGTCCGTCACCGGGCGATTGCAGGATGTCGGGCCGGTCGAAGCGGTGACTTTGGGCGTGCGCCAGACGGGCGATATCGTGGTGATGATGGTCCAGGGGATCGGCCAGATCGTGACCGGGCGGCGCTCGGTCGAGGAACTGGGCGGACCGATCAAGATCGCCAAGTATTCCGGCGAGCAGTTGACGCTTGGATGGCGTGCTTTTGCGTACTTTGTGGCGCTCATTTCAATTAACTTGGCATTCATCAATCTCTTGCCAATCCCGGCCCTTGATGGCGGGCATTTGGCTTTCTATGCCGTGGAGGCGGTTCGCCGGAAGCCGCTTGGCCAACAAAGTCAGGAATGGGCATTTCGGACCGGCATGGCGCTCGTGCTGGCCCTGATGCTTTTCGTGACGATAAACGACCTGATCTCGCTGCCGATCTTCGGGAGCTAGCCGGGAAAGGAATGCAAGGCAGGCAATCGTAATGTGCTTCCGCTTGATTGGTGTCTGTTGATCGGGCACAGGGCGGCGATTGTTTGCTGCGGTTGCTCTGCCGTATTGGGGCAGCCGTCGAACGATGGGAATTACCGTGTCGAACTTTGGACGGGACTTGAGCCGCATGGGCAATAATTACAACGCTTCGCGTCTGGCAGTGATCTTGCTGGGCGGAACGATCCTCGGTGGTGTGCCTGTTGCCGCATATGCCCAGGATGCGCAGACCGCTCCCCCGCTGTTGAGCGCGGCCCCAACCGATGCGGAAACGATCCGTTCGCTCACCGTCGTGGGGTCGCAGCGCCTCGAGCAGCAGACAATCCTCAGCTATATCCAGCTTCGCGAAGGGCAGCCCTATACCCAGGCCGCCGCCGACCAGGCGCTCAAGGACCTTTACGCCACCGAACTGTTCGCGGACGTGTCGATCCGCAACGAAGGCGGCAATGTGGTGATCCAGGTAAAGGAAAACCCGATCATCAACCGCATCATCCTGGAAGGGAACAAGCGGATCAAGGACGACAAGATCCTGCCAGAGATCAAGATGGCGCCGCGGCAGATTTTCACCCGTTCCAAAGTGCGCGCCGATGTGGCCCGCATCATCGAACTGTACAAGCGCAAGGGCCGCTTTGCCGCCACTGTCGAGCCGAAGATGGTCGAGCTTGAGCAGAACCGCGTCGATATCGTGTACGAGATCAGCGAAGGGCCGAAATCCAAGGTCCGCCAGATCAACATCATCGGCAACGAGAAATTCTCCGACGGCGACCTGCGAGAGCAGATGGTGACCAAGCAGGCGCGCTTCTTCCGCCTGTTCAGCTCGAACACCGGCTATGATCCGGATCGTCTCGCTTTCGACCAGCAGAAGCTGCGCCAGTTCTACCTTACGGAAGGCTATGCCGATTTCCGCGTGGTTTCGGCCGTGGCCGAACTGACGCCGGACAAGAAGGACTTCATCATCACCTACGTCGTCGAGGAAGGCGACAGGTACAAGTTCGGCCCCGTGAACGTGGAAAGCCAGCTTCGCGACTTCAAGAGCGCGGATCTCACCGCCAAGCTGCCGATGAAGGAAGGCGACTGGTACAACGCCAAGGAAGTCGAAGACACGGTCGAGAGCCTGAGCGAAGCCGCCGGTTCGCTGGGTTATGCCTTTGCCGATGTGCGGCCGAATTTCCGCCGCAACAAAGACAATCTCACCATGTCGGTGGATTTCACGCTGGCCGAAGCGCCGCGCGTCTATGTCGAGAAAGTCAACATCAACGGCAACACTCTGACGCAGGACAAGGTGATCCGCCGCGAATTCCGTATCGCGGAAGGCGACGCGTTCAACTCTCTCAAGATCAAGCGGACCACCAACCGCATCAAGTCGCTGGGCTATTTCCAGGAGAACTTTGAAGTCGAGCAGAAGGAAGGCAGTGCGCCCGACCGGATCGTGCTCGAAGCGAACGTTCAGGAAAAACCGACCGGCGAATTGCAGCTTTCGGCGGGCTTCTCCAGCCTTGAAAGCTTCATCCTTTCCGGCTCGATCCGCCAGAACAACTTCCGCGGCCGGGGACAGACGCTGGGCCTGAGCCTCAACTTCTCGCGCTACACCAAAGCTGCGCAGGTGAGTTTCGTGGAGCCTTACCTGTTCGACAACAACGTGTCGTTTGGTCTCGATGTCTATCGCCGCGACATGAACAGCTGGAACTATTTCGGCAGCAAGCGGAACACGACCTACAAGCGTTCGACGACCGGTTTCCAGGCCCGTGTGGGCGTGCCGCTGACCGAATATCTTTCGGCCATCGGGCGGTATACCCTGAACTATGACGACGTTTCGCTGGACGATCAGTTCTACACCGATCGTGAAACGCCGGGTGTGAAGCAGTGCGATCCGCTGCTGGCGGGCCGTTATCTGTGCGATGCCCTGGGCAAGGATCTCAGCTCGATGATTGGTGCGTCGCTCGTCTATGACACGCGCGACAGCCGCTATCGCCCGACGCGCGGCCACAATGTCACCGTGGGTATCGATTTCGCGGGGCTGGGCGGCGATGTGCGCTATGCCCGCTTTACGGGGCAGGCTTCGAAGTACTGGCCGGTGGGCGGTGGCTTCATCTTCTCGGTTTCGGCCGAAGGCGGCTATATCAAGTCGTTCAAGAAGCGCGGCGGCGAAGGTGTTGACGATGTTCGCATCACGGACCGCTTCTTCCTTGGCGAGCCTCAGATTCGCGGCTTCGATATCCGCGGCGTTGGCCCGCGCGTTATCCGTTATCGCCTGAATGACGATGGTACGGTCAATACCAGCCGCAGCGATGCAACCGACGACGCACTGGGCGGTCACGCTTATTACGTCGCTCGGGCGGAGCTTGAAATTCCGATGGGTAGCGGCGCCCGTGAAATGGGTCTGCGGCCCTCCATCTTTGTCGATGCGGGCGCTGTCTGGGGTTTGACGACGCCCAAGACGGGCAGTCTCGAAACGCCGCTCTACCTGCAATACGTGGGTGCTGACGGTAAGCAGCTTGATACGCCAATCTATACGACCGAGAAGCTGGCTCCGGACGGGAAGACGGAAAACGTGATTGCGGCTTATCCGTTCAAGGAAGAATTTCTCGGCAATACGCCCAGGCCGCGTGTCAGCATCGGCGTGGGCGTCAACTGGAACTCACCGTTCGGTCCGCTCCGGATCGACTTCGCCAAGGCTCTGCTCAAGGTCAAGGGCGATGACACCAAGGCATTCTCGTTCAACGTAGGGACCCAATTCTGATGAAGCTTCTTCTCAAATCGGCCGTTGCTGCCGGTCTCGTTCTCTCGGCTACTCCCATCGCTATCGCACCTGCCGCCGCGCAGGTCGTCAAGGGTATCGGCATCGTCAATTACAGCGCCGTGATCGCCAATTCGAACGCGTACAAGAACGCGGAACAGCAGCGCCCGGTAACGTACAAGGCGCAGCTTGACGCGGCGAAGGCCAAGAAGGCGCAGGTTGAAGCGCAGCTCAAGCCGCTGGTCGACAAGTTCAACGCCGAAAGCCAGGCGGCCAATCCGAATGTGCCTTCGCTGCAGCAGCAGGCCAACACGATCCAGCAGATCGAACAGAACGGCCAGCGTGAGATTCAGTCGATCCTGCAGCCGGTGGCGCTGTCGAGCGCTTATGTCGAAGAACAGATCAACGACAAGATCGATGAAGCGATCAAGGCCGCCGCGTCGAAGAGCAAGATCGGTCTGGTCCTGACGCCCGATTCGGTGCTGCACGCTGACGAAGGCTACAATCTGACGCAGCAGGTGCTGAACGAACTGAACGCTGTGCTGCCGTCGGCGCAACTGGTGCCGCCGCAGGGCTGGCTGCCGCGCCAGATGCGTGAGCAGCAGGCCGCGCAGCAGCAACAACAGGGCGCTGCCGCACCTGCGGCTGCTCCGGCGGCGACTCAACCGGCCACCAGCGGCCGCTAAGAGCTTGGCGGGGGCAATCTGATGAGCGAAGTCAAATCTTACGATATTCGTAAGATTCTCAATGCTCTGCCGCACCGTTATCCTCTCCTTCTGGTCGACCGGGTGGAGAAGCTGACGGTCGGTGAGGAAATTCACGCGGTCAAGGCGGTCAGCTTCAACGAGCAGTTCTTCCAGGGGCATTTCCCTGGAAGGCCAATCATGCCGGGCGTTCTGATCATCGAAGCGCTCGCCCAATCGGCGGCGATTCTGGCGATCGAATCGCTGGAACTCGCCGGGTCGGGCAAGCTGGTCTATTTCATGGCGATCGAGGATGCGAAGTTCCGCAATCCCGTGGAACCCGGCTGTCTGCTCGATCTGCATGTCGGTTTTGTCCAGAAGCGCGCACGGGTGTGCAAGTTCTGGGGCAAGGCCATGTTGGGCGACAAAGTGGCCTGCGAAGTGCAGTTCACCGCGATGATTGCCGATCCCCCCGCCGAAGGGGAGTAATCCTTGCTTTTCGCGGCGCCCGCCTTTATGGGCGCCGCATTCTATCCATCCGAAGAGCCGGTCGGAACCGGCTCGCGTTTACGGAGCATGATCGCCATGAAGGCCGATACCCATCCCGATTATCACACGATCAAGGTGCAGATGACCGACGGCACCGTGTTCGAAACCCGCTCGACCTGGGGCAAGGAAGGCGACACGCTGGCGCTGGAAATCGATCCGACCAGCCACCCGGCCTGGACGGGCGGCAACCGCGTGGTCAACGAAGGTGGCCAGGTGGCGCGCTTCAACAAGCGTTTCGGCGGCCTCTCGCTCAAGAAGCAGTAAGCGACGCGCGACTGCATCGATTACCGAAAAGGCGGCCTTGGGGCCGCCTTTTTTGTTCCTGTCCGGCATTTCATACACGCCTTCACTGGGCAATCATCGTCACGGATATTCGCGATACCATTTGGTGATCACGTATTTGATTCCCTTGCGCACTTTCATGCCGTGGTGAAGCGTGGCCGGATTCACCCGCCCATCGGCATGGCGATTGTTCCAGATCAGCAATTTTCCGGTTTCCGGCTGGAACGTCTTGCCGATCTGCTTGAAGCGCGTGCCACCCCCTGCAACGGGCTCGTTAAGATAGATCATCGCCGTCCAGGTGCGCTGCCCGGCGGTTGCGCAATAGCGGTGGTAATCCATGCCGCCAGGCTCGAAATAGTCGGTGTGGGCTTTGAACTCTTGGCCCACATCGTAGCGTTGCCCTTGCAGCGCCTCCCCGTGCGCGGGATCGATGCCGCTGAGACGGAACAGAAACTCCTCCAGCATGGTCACTGCCGGTTCCCCGTGATCGAGATCGCAGGTTTCGCTGGTGCGGAAGTAAGCGTCGCCGTTGGGATCGGCAATGGTGGAGGGGCGGCGGTTGGCGTCGATCAGCGCGATGAGCCCTGCGCAGTGCGTCGGATCGAGAAAACGCGGTATGGTGAACAGTTCAAGCAGCGGCGTTGGCGTGCGCCGGATACCGGGCCACGTAAGCAGGCGTTGCGCCGAAGTGTCGCCGGGTCGCGTCATGCAACAGGGATAGCTTGCCCGGTCGCCCGCGCAAATAATTCCCTGTGCATGATACGCGATTTTCACTTCCCAAAGCGCGCGCTCTATGCCAGAGGCTCGCCGCCGACGCCGTTCCCTTTGCGAATGGCGCGATGCTGGAGTGGCGACCGTAGCTCAGTTGGTTAGAGCGCCGGTTTGTGGTACCGGAGGTCGGGGGTTCGAGACCCCTCGGTCGCCCCAGCTTTTCTGCGGTGTTAGCTGTATTTGGAACGGCGCTCCTTCGGTTCAAGGTGAACCGCATCAACCCTGAACGAGCACCGCAAGGCGGGCAATTACGGCCTTAATCGGTGATACAATCCGGTCGCACTTGTCTATCCGGGCCGCACCTGCCAAGGGTCGCAGCCTAGGTCTCATGATGCACGGTTTTGCCAATCCGACCCGTTTTTTGAAGCTGGCGCGCTGGCTGACTCCGCTGCTGTTCGGCAGCGGCCTGCTGATTGCCGTCGTGGCGCTCGCCTGGGGTTTTTTCGTCGTGCCGCCGGATCGGCTGATGGGGGATACGGTGCGCATTCTCTTCATCCATGTGCCCGCTGCATGGCTGGGCATGGGCGGATGGGCCGCGATTGCGATCGCCAGCCTCATGCAACTGGTGTGGCGGCATCCGCTGGCCAGCATCGCGGCGCGAGGGGTGGCGGTCCCCGGCGCGGCTTTCACCGCGATCTGCCTGTTGACCGGCTCGATCTGGGCACGGCCGACATGGGGCACATGGTGGGTCTGGGATGGCCGGTTGACCAGCTTTCTGGTGCTGCTGTTCCTCTATTTCGCCTATATCGCGCTGGCGGGCGCGTCGGAACGGGATGGCGCGTCGAGCCGGATTCCGGCGATTTTCGGCCTGGTCGGTGCGATCAATGTGCCGATCATCAACCGTTCGGTGGTGTGGTGGAACTCGCTCCATCAACCGCCCAGCATCACTATCGGCAAATCCGCCATCGATCCGGTGTTTCTCTGGCCTCTGCTGGCCGCGATGCTCGGTTTTTCGCTGCTGTTCGGTGGCATCGTCCTGGCGCGGATGCGGGCTTTGCTGGCCAACATCCAGGCAGAGGCGCGGCTGCGCCGCAAAGCGCTGGAGGCATGAGCGTCTATGCGTGAAGCGCTCGATCAGTGGACATTCGTCCTCGCGGCTTATGCCATCGGGGTTGTCGGCACGTTGGCCGTGGCCGGGTGGAGCTGGCTGGCCATGCGCCGGGCCGAAGCGCGGCGCGACAGGATCAAGAGACGATGAACACCGGGATCAAGGCCAAGCATCAGCGGCTCGTGCTGGTGGTGATCGCACTCGTCGCGCTGATCGGCGCGGGCTTGCTGGCGGCATGGGCTTTGCGCAGCCAGGCCAACTATTTCTACGTGCCCAGCGAAATGGCGGAGAATCCGCCAGAGGTGGGGCAGGCCGTGCGTCTGGGCGGCATGGTGGAGCAGGGCTCGATCAAGACCATGGCGGACGGAGTGACGATCGCCTTCGTTGTCGGTGACGGAAAAGCGCGGCGGCCGGTGCGTTATGCGGGGATCGTGCCCGCGCTGTTCGTCGAAGGATCGGGCGTGGTCGCGGAAGGCCGCCTGGATGGCAGCGGAATCTTCGTGGCGGACAATCTGCTGGCCAAGCACGACGAAAACTATGTTCCCCGTGAATTGAAGGACATGACGGAAGCACAGGCCCAGGCGGCTGTGGCGGAAACCCGGTGATCGCGGAATTCGGCCTCGCCGCATTGTGGTTGGCCGCCGCACTGGCGGGCCTGCAACTGTTCGCCGGCATCGTAACTCTGCGCGGCGGGGAAGGGTTGGCGGGCCTCACGCGCCCGCTGGCGATCCTGCAGGGCGTTTTAACCGCCTTGTCCTTCGCTGCGCTGATGCTGCTGTTCATCCGCACCGATCTTTCGGTCAAGCTGGTGGTGGCCAATTCCCATTCGGCAAAGCCGTTCATTTTCAAGCTGGCCGGAACATGGGGCAATCATGAAGGCTCGATGCTGCTGTGGGTGGCGGTGATGGCCGGGATGGGGGCGCTGATCGCCCTGCTGGAACGGCGCTTGCCGGAGCGGACGATCCTTGCCACGCTGGCAACGCAGGCGTTTGTCGGGCTCGGCTTCTACGCGTTCTTGCTGTTCTCCTCCAATCCGTTCGAACGCTTGCCGCGACCGGCTGCGGAAGGGATGGGGCTCAATCCACTGTTGCAGGATATCGGCCTCGCCTTTCATCCGCCGACGCTCTATCTCGGCTATGTCGGTCTGTCCGTCGCGTTCAGTTTTGCCGTGGGCGCGCTGTTGACCGGGCAGGTGGGCCCCACGTTCGCTAAAGTTATGCGCCCGTGGGTGCTGGGGGCGTGGATATTCCTCACCATCGGCATCGCGGCCGGCAGCTATTGGGCATATTACGAACTGGGCTGGGGCGGCTGGTGGTTCTGGGACCCGGTGGAAAACGCCTCGCTGATGCCGTGGCTGGCCGGGACGGCGCTGCTTCATTCGGTCAGCGTCCTGGCAGCCCGCGATGCACTGCGGGCGTGGACTGTGATGCTGGGCGTTGTGGCGTTCTCGATGTCGATGGTCGGCACGTTCCTCGTCCGTTCGGGCATTCTCACCAGCGTTCATGCCTTTGCCGTCGATCCGGAACGGGGCAGCTTCATCCTTGTCCTGCTGGCGATCTATATCGGCGGGGCGCTGACATTGTTCGCGCTCAAGGCCGGATCGATCGCGGAAGGGGAACGGTTTTCCGCCACCAGCCGCGAAGGCGCGCTGGTGTTCAACAACGTGATGCTGTCCGCTCTGCTCGGGATCGTGCTGCTGGGCACGCTCTATCCGCTGTTGACGGAAGCTTTCGGTGTGAAAGTCTCTGTCGGACCGCCCTATTTCAATCCGGTCGGTGCGATTTTCGCGGTGCCGATGCTGGTGGTGATGGCAATCGGGCCGTTGCTGCGCTGGCGACGTGACCGGGTGGCGCGGGTGCGGGGGCCGATCATCGCAGGCGGTTTGCTGTTCGTGGCGCTGTTGGTTGGCCTGCTGGTCTGGCGGCCGTTCGGGGTGTTGCCGCTGATCGGCCTGGCCTTGTCGGTGGTGCTGATGATTGCCAGCCTCCTGCCTTTGCGCGGGCGCAATCTTCTGCGCTTGCCGCTGGCCGTGTGGGGCATGGTTGTCGCACATTTCGGATTGGGGCTGTGCCTGTTCGGGATGGCGGCTGACAGCGCGTTGACCGTTGAAAAGCTTGCCGCCGCCCGCGTAGGCGAGGTGACCGAGGTGGGGCCGTGGCAAGTCAGGCTGGATGCGGTAGAGCCCGTCGCGGGGCCGAACTGGGCCGCGCTCGAAGGGCGGCTGAGCGCCCGCTATCGGAATGGCAAAGCTATCGCTGTGGCCCCGCAGGCCCGCAGTTTCTGGACTCCGCCGCAACAAACCAGCGAGAGCGCTTTGCTGACGCGGTGGAACGGCCAGCTCTATGCCGTTCTGGGCGATGAAACGGATGATGGCCGCTGGCAGTTGCGCCTGTGGTGGAAACCGTTCGTGACCTGCATCTGGTATGGCGGCCTGCTGGTGGCTCTGGGCGGCTTGCTGGCGCTCATCGGCCGCGTCGCGACCGATCTGCGCCGCCGTGCCGCGCTGGGCAAGATCGCCAGCCGCAAGGACGAACTCGCGAAAGTGCGGGGGGCGTGATGGGCAGGAAATGGATGATCTGGCTGCCCCTGGCGCTCTTTCTCGGCTTTGTCGTGCTGTTCGCCATGCAGTTGCGCAATCCCGCGGAAAGGGAAGTGGAAAGCGCGATGATCGGCAAACCGCTGCCGCAATTCGCGCTGCGTGCGGCAGCGGACGTTCCGGGTCTGGCCAACACCGACATGGCGGACGGCAAGGCCCGCCTGTTGAATATCTGGGCGAGCTGGTGCGTACCCTGTGCGGCCGAAGCGCCGCAACTCGAAGCCTTGCGCAAGCAGGGGGTAGAAATCGTCGGCGTGGCAATCCGGGACCGCCCGGACGATGTTGCGCAGTTTCTCGCCCGTTATGGCAATCCCTATAGCCGTATCGGGGCGGATGATCGGTCGACGGTGCAGATGGGCATCGGCTCCTCCGGCATTCCCGAAACTTTCGTCGTCGATGGCAAGGGGGTGATCCGTTACCAGCATATCGGCGATATCCGGGCGGAACATGTGCCGATGCTGATCGAAAAGCTGAAGGAGGCGAGCAAGTGAGAGCTTTGCTTGCCCCGTTGTTTATCGTCTGGATGGCGCTGGGAACCATTCCGGCGATGGCGCAGGATTCGCTGCCGCCCGCACCCTACGCCTATCGCCAGCTCGACGATCCGGCGCAGGAGGCGAAAGCCAAGGCGTTGATGGAGACGCTGCGGTGCCTCAAGTGCCAGGGCCAGTCGATCGCGGATTCCGACGCTTCGATGGCGGGCGACATGCGCCATCAGGTACGGTTGCGGATTGCGGCGGGTGAGGAGCCGGAGGCTATCCGCGCCTGGCTGGTCGAACGGTATGGCGATTATGTCAGCTTCGCCCCGCGTTTCGATGGGGCGACGTGGCCGCTGTTCGTGGTTCCGCTGATTTTCCTGTGCGTGATCGGGCTCGTCCTTTGGCGCAAGCTGGGGAGGCGCGCATGATCTGGGCCGTGGTGATCGCCCTTGCGCTGGCGACGGGGGCGGCG
>Ga0182743_1002226_pt1 | contig 17367 bp, 13 predicted proteins | sample eDN3rd30CKraftOP_FD_128522 | JGI IMG/M metagenome (GOLD analysis project Ga0182743, IMG submission 128522) | Enriched Organic Plus compost microbial communities from Emeryville, California, USA - eDNA 3rd pass 30_C Kraft OP (version 2) (version 2) ... | reverse complement strand
TCTGAATGCAGAAGCTGCGCGGATCGGCCAGGCGCCCGGTGGTGTAATCGTCATAGTCCTTCCACGACGAGAAACCGCAATGCGACAGGCAGCCCATGCAGGCGGCCTGATCTTCACGGATGGTGTTCCGTTCTTCCGGCGTCACGAAGATCACCGTATCGTCGGGCGTCCGCAGCGCTTCGGTAAAGCCTTCCGCCGCCCAGGTGCGGGCACGCTGGAGATCGGCCGGGGCGACCCAGAAATTCTTACCTTTCACGCCCACATCGAGCTGGACCGTGTGCGCGCCCGCTTCCACCCGGGAATAGGGAATCTGCCGTTCGCTGCGCGCTTCGAGATTGCGCAGGAACGGATTGCGCACCGCCGAACTGTAAAAGCCGGTGGGCGAGAAGCGGTGCAGCAGGACATCGCCCGGCTCCAGCGTGCGCAGGCGGTCTTTCCAACCCTGCGGGATGGGGCTTTCCTGTGTCAGCAAGGGGCGGGTGCCGAACTGGAAAGCGATCGAACCCAATTCCGGGTTGTCGATCCAGTCCTGCCATTCGCGCAGGAACCAGACACCGCCGGCCATCACGATCGGCACGCTGTCGGCAATCCCTTCGGCCCGCATGGTGTCGCGCAGCGCTTTCACCCGGGGAAACGGATCTTCCGGCTTTGTCGGATCTTCGGCATTGGACAGGCCGTTGTGGCCGCCGGCCAGCCACGGGTCTTCATAGACGACCGCCGCCATGAGATCGGCAACCTTGCTGTAAGCCCGCTTCCACAGCGCGCGGAACGCGCGCGCGGAACTGATGATAGGGAGATAGGCCACATCGTGCCGCGCAGCGATTTCGGCCAGCTTATAGGGCATCCCCGCCCCGCAGGTGACACCCGTGACCAGACCGCGGGTCTGTTCGAGAATGCCTTCGAGCACGGTCTGGGCGCCGCCCATTTCCCACAGCACATTGATATTGATCGCGCCTTTGCCCCCGGCGATATCGTAGGCGCGCTTCACCTGTTCCACGCCGCCATCGATGGCGTAGCGGATCAGTTGTTCGTGCCGTTCGCGCCGGGTCAATTGCTCGTAGATCTGGGGAATGATTTTGCCCTCGGCATCGTAGCTGTCGGCGTTGACCGCGCTGACCGTGCCGATACCGCCCGCCGCCGCCCAGGCGCCGGAGCTCGCATGATTGGTCGCAGATACGCCCTTGCCGCCTTCAATCAGCGGCCAGACTTCGCGACCGCGATATACAATTGGCTGCAACCCCTTGAATGACATTCTCTTTCCTAACCAAACGAGCCGCGTCAGGCGGCTGTAGCATTTTTCACGACGCCGGATTGGCGACAGGGGACTATATCTTTCGGCGCGGGCGATTTTCCCGTCGCTTCGAACTGCGCATAATACCCTGCCAGTTCCGGCTTGCGAACAAATTCAACCAGACGGAAGCCGACGCTCGAAAATTCACAGAACAGCAGATGCGGATCGATTCCATGCTGATCGGTCGGCCGGTCGACATCGACCACGATCACCTGCCCGCCAGCGCGCAACGCCGGACGCAACCGCCAGAGAAAGGCGTAAGGCTCAGCCACTTCGTGATACATGTGCACGAGAAAAATCCGGTCGAAGCTGTTTTCCGGCAATTGCGGATCGTCCGGTTCGCCATGCTTGATTGAAACATTGTCGAGCCGTTCGCGCTCCACCCGGGCGCCGAGCTTCTTCAACGCGTCCTGATCGATGTCCTGCCCCAGAACACGCCCGCGCGGCCCGACCCGTTCGGCCAGACGAACGGTATAGTACCCTTCCCCCGCGCCGATATCGGCAATGCTCATCCCCTTGCTGATGCGGGCGAGGTCCATCACCGTGGTCGCCTCGCGCCGGTCATCGCGCGCCTGTTCCGATGTGGCGCCGGTGTTACCGGCCTGGGAGACCGGGCGATCCGCCCGTGGAAAATCCCGCGATGTCTCCGCGCGGTCGGCATTCTCGTCCGCTGGCTGACAGGCAGCCAGGGACAACAATGCCGCAGCGCAAAGGGCGCGGGCCGGTATCACTCGACGTCCTCGACCTCGACAGCTTCGCCCGTCACCCGCTGGGCCAGCGCCGCGGCCATGAACTCGTCGAGTTCACCGTCGAGCACATCGTCGGGGCTGGTGGAAGTCACACCGGTCCGCAGGTCCTTGACCATCTGGTAGGGCTGCAGAACGTAGGAACGGATCTGGTGCCCCCAACCGATATCGGTCTTGGAAGCATGTTCCGCGCTGGCCGCTTCTTCGCGCTTGCGCATTTCCTCTTCGAACAACCGCGCCTTCAGCATGTTCATCGCGATTTCGCGGTTCTTGTGCTGCGAACGGTCGATCTGGCTGGCCACAATGATGCCGCTCGGCCCGTGCGTGATGCGCACGGCGGAATCGGTGGTGTTCACGTGCTGCCCGCCCGCGCCCGATGCGCGATAGGTGTCGATCCGGAGATCGGCGGGATTGATATCGATATCGATATCGTCGTCGATCACGGGATAGACCCAGATCGAGCTGAAGCTGGTATGACGGCGCGCCGAACTGTCATAGGGGCTGATCCGCACCAGACGATGCACGCCGCTTTCGGTCTTGGCATAGCCATAGGCATTTTCGCCTTTGAGCAGCAGCGTGGCGGATTTGATGCCCGCCTGTTCACCGGCATGATAATCGACCAGTTCCACCTTGTACCCGCGCCGTTCCGCCCAGCGGGTGTACATCCGCTGCAGCATTTCGGCCCAGTCCTGGCTCTCTGTGCCGCCTGCGCCTGCGTGGATTTCGAGATAGGTGTCGTTCGCGTCCGCTTCGCCCGACAGCAGGGCCTGCACTTTGTCGGCGTCGGCCCGCTGCGCGAGCTTTTCAAGCGTGGCCAGGCCTTCCTCGACCACCGCATCGTCACCCTCGGCCTCGCCCATTTCGATAAATTCGATGGCATCGGCCATTTCCTGCCCGATCTCGTTGACCGTGCCGATCGATCCTTCGAGCCGCCGCCGTTCGCGCATGATCGCTTCCGCCTGTTTGGGATCGTCCCACAAGGTCGGGTCTTCGACGCGCGCGTTCAACTCATCGAGACGACGCAAGGCGCGGTCCCAGTCGAGCGACCGGCGAACCAGAGCCAGAGCGGCTTCGATGCGATCTATTTGGGCCTGCCCTTCGGCACGCATGGCTGTTCAACTCCGTAAGTATCGGGGCCCGCTTAGCTGACGTGCGGGATTTGCGAAAGTGGGTGCGACAATTCGCCGCCCCTGCCCGCCAGTGCAGGCCGATGCAAGCGCCTATTTGGTCTTGAGCGTTTTCACCGCTGCAAGCGTCAGCTTGACATGCTCTCGCCAGTCCAGATCGGAATGGACCATGACCACGCGTCCGTTCCGGCCGATGACGTAGGAGGTCCGGTCCGTCATCCCGGTTTGCGCGCCATTGCGTGTCAGGGCGACATCATAGGCCCTGATCGTCCCCGCGTTGGCGACCGCCACCGGAAACGCATCCCGGCAGGCTTCGGTGGAGAAACGGCGCAAGGTCGGAAGATCGTCCGCCGACAGCCCCACCACCTGCGCGCCCGCCGCGCGAAATTCCGGCATCGCTTCGGCGAAAGCGTGCGCTTCCAGCGTGCACCCCTGCGTGAAGGCCTTGGGATAAAAATAGAGGACCACCGGCCCCTTGGCCAAGGCAGCCCTGAGATTGAAAGTGAAATCCTTGCCCGCAAGCGCCCCTTTCGTGACAAAAGCGGGCGCCTGAGCGCCGACCGGCAAAGCGGCCATGGCAGGCGTACCGAACAGCCCGAGGGCGCAGAGGAAAGCAGACAGGCGTTTCATGATGTCACCATGACTCGTGCAACACATACTGTCCAGTATGTCACGAGGAGGCGTGCTCTAATAGAGTCCGCCCTGCTGTTCCACGAAATTACCCGGCTGTTCGCCGCGCGGCTGCGCCCTGCGCTGGGCTTCCGCCTGCCGCCCACGGCGGATGAGCGTGAGGATTTCCTCACGCATCGCGTCGACTTCGTCCTGACGGGTGCTGCGGCGCGGTTCGGTATCGGGCTTGAAGGCTTCCCAGATCACCGCCGCCTTGGGATCGTCGCTGGGCCATCCGCCGAACACCCGCTTCCCCGAACGCCGGTCGATCCGGACCATCCGCACACCGGCGGGCGCCGGGAACGGTTCATCGGCCCAGTGATCGCGCGTTTCCTGCACGAACTGCTTGAAAATCGGGGCCGCGTGGCGCCCGCCCTGCGCGCCGCCGCCAAGGCTGCGCGGTCGATCGTATCCGAGATAGACGCCCGCCACGATATCGGGCGAACCGCCCACGAACCAGACATCCGTCGGGCCGGAGGTCGTCCCCGTCTTGCCGAACAGCGGCAATTTGAGATCGCGCAGGGAAACCGCCGTACCGCGCTGGACCACACCTTCCAGCATATGCACCACCTGATAGGCCGTGCGCGGATCGAGCACCTGCTTGCCCCGCGCGGCGAAGCGCGGCATCGGCTTGCCGTCCCATTCCCGCATGTTGCAGCCGGTGCATTTGCGCTTGTCCGCGCGCCAGATCACTTTGCCCTGGCGATCCTGCACATAATCGATCAGCGTGGGATCGAACTGCCGCCCCTGATTGGCGAGCGCCGAATAGGCGTTGACCATCTTCATCACCGTCGTCTCGCCTGCGCCGAGCGCGAAGGAGAGATAGGGTTTGTATTCGCCGATCCCCACCTTGTCGAACGTGCGGATGACATTGCCCATCCCGGCATCGTTGGCGATATGGATCGTCATCAGGTTGCGCGACTGTTCAAGGCCCCAGCGCATGGTGTGCTCACCGCCGCCGCCGCCGCTGAAATTGCGGAAGCACTTTTCACCCCGGGTGCCCTGAAAGACGCAGAACGCGCCGTCGGAGACCATGGAGGCCGGGGTCAGCCCGAAATCGAGGCCCGTCGCATAGACGAAAGGCTTGATGGTCGAGCCGGGCTGCCGCATCGCCTGAGTCGCGCGATTGAACGCGCCGAGGCGGGAATCGAAGCCGCCCTGCACCGCCAGAACCCGGCCATTGTTGGGGTCCTGCGCCAAGAAGCCGCCGGACACTTCGGGAATGGAACGCACTCTGTATGCACCGCCATCCGGCGAGGCGACGACCACGTCCCCCGCGCGCAAGGCGTCGGGCAGGCCGGTCAACGGATAATCCTTGCCATCGACGAAGCCGATCCGGGCAGAACCGCCATTGCGGCTGATGACGACCCCGACGCGCCAGTTCTGATAATTGATCCCGAGGTAGGAACTGGCGAGCTGGCTGTGCCAATTGCCTTTGGAAACGTCGATCTTGGCGATCGGCCCGGTCCATCCGCGCCCGCCATGGAACCGCAGCAGCCCGGCCCGCAACGAATCGCGCGCCGCCATCTGCAATTCGGGATCGAGCGACGTGCGCACCCAAAGCCCGCCGGCATAGACGCTGTTCGGGCCGTCCTCGGCTTTCTCGCCGAAATCCTTGATCAACTGGCGGCGCACTTCCTCAAGGAAGTAACCGGCATCCACCGTCTTGCTGGGAATGCGGCGGGGAATGACCCCCAGTGGCTTGGCCTTGGCTTCCTCCGCCTGCGCGGGCGTGATGAATTTGTTGGCGGCCATCTGATTGAGCACGAAATTGCGGCGGTTCAGCGCCAGTTCCGCATATTTGGCGCGGCCATACCGTTCGGGCGCCTTGGGAAGAATGGCGAGAAACGCGGCCTCGTGCAGTTGCAGATCGCCGATATCCTTGTCGAAATAGGCGCGCGATGCGGCCTGCACGCCGAAGCTCTGGCGGCCGAGCGGAATTTCGTTGAGATAGAGTTCGAGAATCTGCTGCTTCGTCAGCACCCCCTCAATCCTGCGCGCGAGCACCATTTCCTTCAGCTTGCGGGTGATCGAATATTCGTCCCCCACCAGAATGTTCTTGGCCACCTGCTGGGTGATCGTCGAACCGCCCTTGGCCCGCTGTCCCGAACCGAACTTGCTGACATAGTCGAACACGGCGCCCGCGAAGCCGGTGTAATCGATCCCCCCATGAGACCAGAACGTTTTGTCCTCGGCGGCAAGAAACGCATTGGTCAGGGGGCGCGGGAAGTCGACGAACTGCAGTTGGACACGCCGTTCACGCGCATAGGAATCAACGATTTCGCCATCGATCCCGCGCACCATCGTCGGCAAAGGCGGCTGATAATCGAGCAAAGTCTTCGCATCGGGAAGATCGCGAGTCAGCGTGAACCACACCACCAGCCAGAGCACGAACAGCGCGCCCAAAGCGATAGCAGCCCAGCGGAAAAGCCTGCTTTCGCGCCATTGCAGCTTGGCCCAGGCCAAGGCTTCGTGAAACCGTGCAAACACGCCTTTCGCGTCACGGCGGATCCTGTATCGGGCGGTTTCGAAATCGGTCTCGTCGGCCATCGTGCGCCGCCCTTAGCACGCCCGGTTGACGCTATGCCAGTCAGAAGCGACGCAATTCATCGCCTCATACCCGACACCGCGTCAGTTTCCCGCCTGCCGCGCGAAATAGATCCGGATCGCCTTGTCGACGGCTTCCGCGAACCCCGCTTGCCCTTCGGGCGAAGCCAGGCGCCGGGCCTCGTCCGGGTTCGAAATATAGCCGGCTTCGAACAGCAGCGAGGGCACATCGGGCGATTTCAGCACCGCAAACGCCGCCGAACGGTGCGGGCTGGGATGGAACGCCAGGCGCCCTTCCCCTTCGCGCACGATCAGGCGGGCGAGCGCCCCGGCCTCCTCCCGCGCGCGCCGCTGGGAAAGCTCGACAAGGATCGCGCTGACCGCATCGCTTTGCCCATCGAGCGTCACCCCGTTGATCCGGTCGGCATGGTTTTCGCGGGCCGCCACTTGCGCCGCCAGCGCATCGGATGCCCGCGAGGCCAGCGTGTAGAGCGTGGCGCCCGCAATATTCAGGTCATCCCCGGCGGAATCGGCGTGGATCGAGAGGAACACGCTCGCCCCTAGCGCCCGCGCGATCTCCCGCCGCTCGGCCAAGGCGAGGAATCTGTCGTCATCGCGGGTCAGCGCCACGCGGATACCCCCGCCAGCCAGCAGACGATCCCGCAAGGCCCTGGCCAGGCCAAGCGTGAGAGTCTTTTCCTGAAAATCGGCGCCTGCCGCCCCGGGATCGTGCCCGCCATGGCCCGCGTCGATCACCACCAACGGCCGCGCGGGGTCCTGCGGTCCCTTGATCGCCGGCAAGCCTATCCGCTTTCCGGCCTGCGGCAATTCGAACCGCACGACATAGCCGTGCCCCGCCATCCGCTGCCTGTGCGCCCCGAACGCCAAAACCGCGCCGGCAAGCGCCACAACGACCGCAAGGATCAGGTAAAGCCGGAAACGCGTTGGCATCGCCAGCGGGTTAATCGTCCGTAACCATGTTGGACAAGTGCAATTTCGCCTTATTCCGCAATAAGGTTGCCGACTTTACAAGCCGGTGCTAGCAATCCGCGCACGGGGCAAGCCAGCCTTATCCGGAATCGCTCCGGCACATTGGTGCCAGCGCGAAATACGCCGGGAATTCGGCAGCTACCGCCCCGCATCGCGACCGGCGCCATCTGGCGCCGGTTTCACACAGGTTGACGCCCGAATGAAAAGCCCGTTCCAACACCGACCGCTGCAGCCCGCTTACGGCGCTGCTTTTGCGGCGGGTCGGGCTGCGCACAGCACCTTTCAAGAATTCATGGGCCAGCGCGATTTCATGAGGGCAGACACATTTCGCATTCCCGGATTGCTCAAGCATTCCGGGAATTGTTTCATTTCCCATCCCCTGCCTCGCCAGTTTTCTGCGCCCGGCGGGGCATCTACTAATGCGCGCGCAGCCTTGAACATCGCCCTTGCAAGGGGCCTTGGCACGCGGCGCGCCTGGAGAATCCACAATGACCACGCGCATGCTGATCGATGCGCGCCACCCGGAAGAAACCCGGGTGGCGGTGCTCAAAGGCAATCGTATTGAAGAATTCGACTTTGAATCGGCTGACAAGAAGCAGATCAAAGGCAATATCTATCTCGCCAAAGTCACCCGGGTAGAACCCTCGTTGCAGGCGGCCTTCGTCGATTTCGGCGGCAACCGCCACGGCTTTCTGGCCTTCAGCGAAATTCATCCCGACTATTACCAGATTCCGCGTGAAGACCGTGAAGCGTTGCTGGCCGAAGAAGCCGCCGCCGCCGAAGAAGAAGAGCGCCTGCGCGCCGCGGAGGAGGAAAACGACGGCTTCGACGACAACGGCGGCCTGATGGACGAATTCGCCGGCGATGACGGTATCGAGGAAATCGACACGTCAGAGAAGGACGACGTCGCGACTATCGAAGGCGGCCTCGTTGACGGCGATCTCGGCGACGAAGCCTCTGTTGACGACGAAGACGGTGCGGCGGACGAAGCGCAGGCGGACGATGGCCGTGACGAACGGTCGCGCGGGCGCGGCCGTGGGCGGCGCCAGGGCCGCGCACGTTCGAAGGAAGCGGAAGAACTGCGCGCACGGCGGATGGCGCTGCGCCGCCGCTACAAGATCCAGGATGTTATCCAGCGGCGGCAGGTTCTGCTGGTGCAGGTCGTCAAGGAAGAGCGCGGCAACAAGGGCGCGGCGCTCACCTCCTATCTCAGCCTTGCCGGGCGCTATACCGTGCTGATGCCCAACAGCAGCCACGGCGGCGGCATTTCGCGCAAGATTTCCAGTTCGGCCGACCGCAAGCGGCTCAAACAGATCGTCGCGGAACTCAAACTGCCCAAATCGATGGGCTGCATCATCCGCACGGCCGGGCTGCAGCGCACCAAGACCGAAATCAAACGCGATTTCGACTATCTCGCCCGGTTGTGGGACGAAATTCGCGACAACACGCTGTCGTCCACCGCACCGGCGATGATCCATTCGGACAGCGATCTGATCAAGCGCGCCATCCGCGACATCTACAACCGCGACATCGAAGAAGTCGTGGTCGAAGGGGAAGAAGGCTACAAGGCCGCGCGGCAGTTCATGAAGCTGCTAATGCCGAGCCATGCCCGCCGGGTGAAGCAATATGCCGATCCGGTGCCGCTGTTCCAGCGGTTCGGCGCGGAAGACCAGCTCACCGCGATGTACGATCCGGTGGTGCAGCTCAAATCCGGCGGCTATCTCGTCATCAACCCGACCGAGGCGCTGGTTTCGATCGATATCAACTCGGGCCGCTCCACCAAGGAACACGGGATCGAAGCGACTGCGCTCAGCACCAATCTCGAAGCGGCCCGGGAAATCGCGCGGCAGTTGCGCCTGCGCGACATGGCCGGCTTGGTGGTGATCGACTTCATCGACATGGAATACAGCTCGAACATCCGCAAGGTCGAGCGAGCCATGAAGGATGCGCTCAAGCACGATCGCGCGCGCATCCAGGTCGGGCGGATCTCCAGCTTCGGGCTGATGGAAATGAGCCGTCAGCGCCTGCGCACCGGTGTGCTCGAAGCCACCACCCGCGCCTGCCCGCATTGCGACGGCACGGGCCTTGTCCGCACGGCTTCCAGCGCGGGCCTTTCGGCGCTGCGCCTGATCGAGGACGAAGCGGCCAAGGGCAAAGGCACGCTGATCTCGCTCTATGCCTCGGCCGAAGCAGCCATCTACCTGCTGAACCAGAAGCGCGCCGATCTGGCCGAGATTGAAGATCGCTACGGCGTGACGGTCGAAGTGCTGCCCGAAGGCGAAAACGAAGGCGCGAAAATGCGCGCTGTCAGCGCCGGCCCGCGCCCCGCGAACACGCCGAGATTCGAACCGCTCGTGCTTGAAGACGATTTCGACGACGTAATCGAGGAAGAGGACGAGGAATTCGAAGCGCAAGGCGGCGAAGACGACCGCGACGAAACGCGCAGGAAACGCCGCCGCCGCCGTGGCGGGCGCAACCGCAAACGGCGCGATCAGGATGGCGAATACGCCGACGCGCAGGACGGGGACGAACTCTCCGATGACGATGGCGACGACACCCGCAACGACGCAGAGGAGCACGTTGCCGGGGAATCGGACGAGGCGGAAGATACGCTCGAAGGCGAAGATCGCCCGAAGAAGCGCCGCCGCCGTGGCGGTCGCCGCCGCAAGAAGCGGATGGAAGGCGATGAAGCGCTGACCGAGGCGGATAGCGAAGCCGACGAAGGCCTGGCCGAGCATGATGCGGATGCCTCCACGGAGAGCGAACCGGCCGATATCCTCGCGCCGGCACCCGAAGCAGCGGAGGCCGTTGCCACGGAAATCGTGGACGTAGCGGTTGCGGAAGTGGCGGAAGCCGCCGAAGTAACCCCGGCCAAGCCACGCCGCTCGCGCCGCAAGAAGGCCGAACCCGCCGCCGAGGAAACGGCTGTGGCGACCGATAAGGAAGCCGCTGCGGCTGTCCCGGCGGAAGCTGCTGCAGAAGAAACCCCGGTTGAGGAGGTCAAGCCCAAGCGCCGCACCACGCGCCGCAAGAAGGCCGACACGGAAACGCCTGCGGAGGCAGCCGCTCCGGAAGCGGATGCCACCCCCGCCGCGGAAGACACGCCCCCGGCCAAGCCCAAGCGGACCCGCCGCAAGAAGGCCGTGCCCGCAGAAGAAGCCACAGCAACCGAAGATATCGTGACCGCACCGGCGCAAGCGGAAGAAGCGGTCGCCGAACCTGCCGCAGAAGCGGTGGACGCCCCCGCCGACGAGACGGAGGCTTCCCCTCCGCGCCGGGGCTGGTGGCAACGCACCTTCGGCGAATGATATCCACAAAGCCCCCGTCGCCGAACCCGGCACGGGGGCTTTGCCTGCAACCGTCACCCTGAACTTGCTTCAGGGCCCATTTCTTCTCCGGATTGGAAACCCATGCATGGGAGAGGTGGATGCTGAACCAAGTTCAGCATGACGGAGAACGGGTAGTGCCTCTTTCGCCCTCTAACCTCCGCCCTTCACTCCGACACCCCATTCCACAAAGCCTGCAAAACGGGGCGTCTTCGCCATATAGGTATGGTCCACCTGTGTAACGGCAAACCCCTGCCGCGCCACGGCCGGCGCCACGTCGCGGCTTAAATGGCAGTTGCCGAACATCCGTTTCCAGACAGGCTCTATCCGTCGCTGCCATCTGGCAGGGCCCGCATCGGGCGCGCAGCCGTGTTCGAGAAACAGCAGGCGGCCGCCGGGTTTCAGGATGCGGTGCATTTCCCGCAAGACCTGCGCATGATCCTGCACCGAACACAGGGTGAAGGTGCATACCACGCTGTCGAACTGACCATCATCAAACGGGATCGCTTCCCCCACCCCCTGGCGGATATCGCCATCCCAACCCCGTTCCCGCGCCGCGCCGCGCCGCGGGCGAAATCGAGCAATTTGCCGGACGGATCGATGCCCGAAAATCCGGTGACTTTCGCGGTGTCGTAAAACGGCTGGTTCAGCCCGCCACCCACGCCGATTTCGAACACTCGCCCTTGCGCCAAAGGCACGATCTTCGCACGCAAGGCGGCAATATGCGCGTTGGCGCAGCCGCAACGGATCACATGCGGCAGAACCTTGTCTTCGTACCAGGTGCCAAATCCCATCAGCGAGCCCCCTTCCCATTGGTGCCGATCATAGCGCCCGCCGGACACATTCCTATGCAGAATGTGCCACCGCACACTTGCGGCATGGCGATGAATCGTTAGAAGGCACCGCGAGTCCCGCGGCATGCGCCGCCAGCAGGAATAGTAGGCGATGGCAACCTTTACACTTCCCAAGAACAGCAAGATCTCCGGCAAGGGCAACGTCCACAAGGCCGAAGGCGCGAGCCGGGTGAAGAAGTTCAAGGTCTATCGCTACGATCCCGACAGCGGCGAAAATCCGCGCTATGACACGTTCGAAATCGATCTCGACCAGTGCGGTCCGATGGTTCTCGACGCGATCATCAAGATCAAGAACGAAATCGACCCTACGCTGACGTTCCGCCGTTCGTGCCGCGAAGGGATCTGCGGTTCGTGCTCGATGAACATGAATGGCCGCAATGGCCTCGCCTGCATCACCGCGATCGACGATCTTTCGGGCGATATCCGCATCACGCCGCTGCCGCACATGGAAGTGATCAAGGACCTGGTCCCCGATTTCACCCACTTCTACGCCCAGTACGCATCGATCCGCCCCTGGCTGCAAACGGTTTCGACCACGCCCAGCGGCAAGGAACGCCTGCAGAGCCCCGAACAGCGTGAAAAGCTCGACGGCCTGTACGAGTGCATCCTGTGCGCCTGTTGCTCCACCAGCTGCCCATCCTACTGGTGGAATTCCGACAAGTTCCTCGGCCCGGCTATCCTGCTGCAGGCCTATCGCTGGCTGGCCGACAGCCGCGACGAAATGACCGGTGAGCGCCTGGACGAGCTGGAAGACCCCTTCCGCCTCTATCGCTGCCACACGATCATGAACTGCGCCAATGTCTGCCCCAAGGGGCTGTCGCCCGCCAAGGCCATTGCCGAAATCAAGAAGATGCAGGCCGAACGGCACATCTGACTTGGCCACAGAGCAGACCAGCGAATTCATTCATGTGCCAGACCCGGATCATCCGGGCTGGCATACCTGGAATCTGGCCGACACCACCCGTTTCCAACCCATGGTAATGGGCCCGATGGTGGTGCGGCCGGAAGGCGAAAGCAGCGCCCGCCTGCGCCTGTTTCCCCAGGTGCACCATACCAACGCCCGCGGCACCGTGCATGGCGGGATCACCATGTCCCTGCTCGACATGGCGCTGTTCGCGACTTTCGCCACTGTTTGCAAAGGCGATGCGGCCCGTGCGGTGACGCTTGATCTTTCCACCCAGTTCATCGGCGCGGGCACGCTCGGCCACCCGCTCGACGCGGTGACCGAAGTGCTCCGCGAAACCGGGAGGCTTGCTTTCATGCGCGGTGTTGTCGAACAGGACGGTGCATTGATCGCTGCTTACTCCGCCACCATCCGCAAGCCCTCGAAACCCCGATGACACGTTTGCTCGCCCGCTACGAAGCGCTCGTCTCCGCCGGCGAATTGCGCCCGGACCCTGAACAAAAAGCGGCTGCAACGCGCCTGCAGGCGCTGCAGAACGAACTCGAATCCGGCAACGGAAAGCCCGGCCTGTTCGGTAAGCTGTTCGGCAAGAAGGCGAAGCCGCCCCGGGGCATCTACATGTGGGGCGGTGTCGGGCGCGGCAAATCGATGCTGATGGACCTGTTCCATGACACGCTGGCGATTCCCGAAAAGCGCCGCGTTCATTTCCATGCCTTCATGCTGGAAGTGCACGCCACGTTGCGCGAAGTGCGCGCATCCGAAAGCGGCGATCCGATCCCGTTGGTCGCGGCCAGGCTCGCCCAGGGCCTGCGGGTTCTCGCCTTCGATGAAATGGTGGTCAACAATTCCGCCGATGCGATGATCATGAGCCGGCTGTTCACCGCGCTGATGATGGACGAGGGCGTGACGATGGTGACCACGTCGAACCGTGCGCCATCCGATCTCTACAAGGATGGGCTCAATCGCGAACATTTCCTGCCCTTCATCGGCCTGATCGAACGCGACCTTGATGTGCTGACGCTCAACGGGCCGGTCGATTATCGCCTCGACCGCCTCGGCGGCATGGCCACCTGGCACACCCCGCTGGGCGACGCGGCGACGGCACAAGTGCGCGAGGCGTTCTTCCGGTTGACGGATTACAAACCCGAAGATGCGGAGCATGTCCCTTCGGCCGATCTGGATGTCGGCGGCGGGCGCATCCTGCATGTGCCCAAGAGCTTCAAAGGCGTGGCCGTGTTCAGCTTCAAGCGCTTGTGCGGCGAAGCCCGCGGCGCATCGGACTATCTGGCCATCGCCCAGACTTACCACACGGTCATCCTGGTCGGCATTCCGCTGATGGGGCCGGAAAACCGCAACGAGGCGGCGCGCTTCGTCACTCTGATCGACGAGTTGTACGAACACAAGGTCAAGCTGCTGGTCACCGCCAATGCGGAGCCGGAAAATCTCTATCAGGCGGGCGATGGCCGGTTCGAATTCGACCGGACGATCAGCCGCCTGCAGGAAATGCAGAGCGCCGATTACCTCGCCGCTGGCCACGGCGAGGAATAGGGTAGTTCGGCCTAGGCGGCGTCCGCGAAGCGCGACTGCGCCTTGGTTAGCCGGTTCATGATCTTGAGATCCTGCTCGGTCAGCGCGAGCGCGGCATCGGCCCAGTGATCGACGACCCGGCGCAGTTCATCCAGCGGCACGGAACACACTTCCCGCATCGCCTGTTTCGCTTTGACCAGCCCGGTGTGGCGCCGCAGGTTTTTCTGCATGTATTCCTGACAGGCTGCCTGTCCTTCGCCCGGTTCCGCCAGCACGTGCACAACGCCCATGTCGTAAAGCTGCTCGGCCGAATAGCTCTGATTGGAAAGGATCATGCGTTCGGCCATCGCCGCGCCCAGCTTGCGGGTGAGGAACGCGTGCGCGCCCATGCCCGGAAACAGCCCGAACATGACTTCGGGCAGGCCGAACGTCACCCCACGTTCCGCGATCAGCACATCGAACGACAACAACGCCTCAAACCCGCCGCCGAGAGCGGAGCCTTCCGCGAGCCCGATCGTGAGCATCGGAAGATCGAGCGCGCGTGCGTTGCGTTCGAGGATTTCGACGCAGCGATAACCGTACTTCACCAGCCCTTCGCGGTTGCTTTCGCGGATCAGGCTCTGGAACAGGGCGAGATCGCCGCCGAAACAAAACACCCCCGGCGAGCGGCTGCCGAGAATAAGGAAATTCAACGGCGCCCGGCCGTCCCCAAAATTCTCAACAATTAAGCGCTGCCAATTGACAAAGTCGCGCAACATAGTTGCCGTAAAGCTGGGGCGCCCCTGAGGGCGCATATAGGTCCACAAGGCCTTGATGTCGCCGTCGTAAAATACATCCAGTTCATTCAGCAAATAAAGGTCGTCGGAAATAGCAATTCCCGCCGCCTCGTTCGGAGCAAAATCCTTGGAACCATCGCCATTGTCCAATGACAACGGTTCGGTTGGTCCCGGGCAATTCTGGACCCCTTTCAACTTTCGATTGAGACGATCCATACTATGCCCCCAAAGCGGTCACCGAAACATACCCGGTGGTATGTTTTTCGCCCACCGCGCATTCATATTACACGCGGGAGTTGCTTTGCAATCCGATATTTACCATAATTCGCCTCCACTGCCCCCGGCTGGGACAGTTTGCCGGCGAAAAGCGGCAACCGCGTTCAGATGACGCCGAGGTTCCGCAGCGAACGGTCCAGCATCAGCAATTGCCACAAGAGCCGGCCATGATCGCTCTTCCCGGCAATGTGATCGTCCGCGAATTTCGCAATCGTCCGGGCATCGAACCAACTCAACTGATTCAAAGATGCCCCCGTCGCGATCGCGCGGGCCTGCCCGGCGAGAGGGCCGCGCAGCCAGGCGCTGACCGGGGTGACGAAACCCTGCTTGGGACGGAACAGGATATCGTCGGGCAGATAGCGCCGCATGGTCTGCTTCAGCAGCCATTTGCCCTGCCGCCCCCGTATCCGCATCCGTTGCGGCAGGGATGCGGCGAATTCGATCAGGCGATGATCCAGCAGCGGCTCGCGCGCTTCAAGGCCGACCGCCATGCTGGTGCGGTCGACTTTGGTCAGGATATCGCCGGGAAGCCAGAATTTGAGATCGGCATATTGCGCGCGGTCCAGACCGGTTCGCGCCGGGGCCTGGCGCATCATGGCCTCGAACGGCATTTCCGCCCGGTAATCCCCTCGCAGCGCCAGAAAATCCGGGCTGTACAGCCGCTGGCGCAGTTCGGGCGGAGTAATCCCCACAGCCCGGGCATAGCCCCCTTCCCCACTGTCGGCGAGCGACAGAAGCGTCGTCTTGGCGCGCAAGGGCCGCGGCAGCCAGTCCGCCTTGGGATAGAGCGCCCCCAGCCCGCCAAGCACGCGATTGCGGAACGGCGCCGGCAGCATGTGCCGCACGGCTTCCTCCCGCGCATGGAAGATATGGCGGCGATATCCGGCCAGCGCCTCATCCGCGCCATCGCCCGACAGGGCCACGGTCACCCGTTCGCGGGCAAGCGCGCAAACCCGCCATGTCGGCAAGGCGGAGGCATCGGCGAAAGGTTCGTCGAACATCGCGGCGAGACGATCGATCTCGCGAAATTCCTCCGAACCCACCGTTCCGCTCTGGTGATCGGTGCCGAACAGCCCGGCCACTTTCGCCGCGTAGGACGTTTCATCCAGCGCGGCGACATCGAAGCCGATCGAGCAGGTCCGCACCGGATCGTGGCTGGCTTCCGCCATCAGCGCCACCACGCTGGAGGAATCGACCCCGCCGGACAGGAACGCGCCCAGAGGCACATCGGCCACCATTCGCGAAGTGACCGCTTGCCGCATCAGATGCAGCAATTCGGCCGACAAGTCGGCTTCGCGGCCCTTGCGCCGTTCGGCGAAGGAAACGTCCCACCATTGCACCGGGGACGCGAGAGCACGGTCATGATGCAACAGCCGGTAGTGGCCCGCCGGAAGCTTTTCGACCGCTTTGAGGAACCCGCGATGATCGGGGACATAGCCCCAGGCGAGATAGTCTTCCACCGCCAACGGATCGACATCCCGCCGCAACAGCGGGTGCGCCAGAAGCCCTTTCAGCTCCGATGCGAACGCAATGCTCCCGTCGCTGAGATGCGCCACGTAGAGCGGCTTCACCCCCAACCGGTCGCGCGCAAGGAAAAGCGTTCGCGCCGCACGATCATAGAGCGCGAACGCGAACATGCCGTGCAGGTGCTTCACGCAATCGACGCCCCAGCGCTGCCACGCGGCAAGAATTACTTCGGTATCGCCATCGGTGCGGAATTGCGCGCCCGCTTGTGCCAGTTCGCACCGCAATTCGCGGAAATTGTAAATCTCGCCATTGAAAGCGATTATCGCCCGCTCATCCGCCGAGGCCATCGGCTGCGGCGAACCAGCAAGATCGATGATCGACAGGCGTCGATGCCCCAGCCCCACGCCGGGCGCGGTCCAGACCCCGCCGCCATCGGGCCCACGGTGCACCATCGCATCGCACATCCGTTCGACACGGGCCGCCTCCACAGGCTTGGGGGTTCCGTAATGGAAGATACCGGCGATTGCACACATGGCGGCGGGTTACGGCAGATTCGCCACGCGGTCCATCCACGCCCCGACAGGCCCGGTGGCCGTGAGGAACGCGTCGATGGCCTCCTGCGCCCGCTGCCCGTCCCGTTCCTCCGTCGAAACGATCAACAAGGTGGTGGCATCCCCGCGCAGCAGCAGGCGGTCGGCCATATTGGCGAGTTTCAGCCGCATATTGCTGCCGGTGACGCTCTCACCATTGCGATACCAGGTCAGCGCCAACCGCTCCACGCGGCCGACAGGCGAACCTTGCGACAGCAAGCGTTCGCTTTTCGCCCCCTGCGTGGCGGGGCCATTACCGATCCATGACCAGGAACTG
>Ga0182743_1002225_pt1 | contig 17369 bp, 18 predicted proteins | sample eDN3rd30CKraftOP_FD_128522 | JGI IMG/M metagenome (GOLD analysis project Ga0182743, IMG submission 128522) | Enriched Organic Plus compost microbial communities from Emeryville, California, USA - eDNA 3rd pass 30_C Kraft OP (version 2) (version 2) ... | reverse complement strand
GAGGAGGAGCGCTTCAAGCACTACATGGTGCAGGACGCCCATTATCTGGTGGCGTTCGGCCGGGCCCTGGCGGTTGCCGCCGCCAAGGCCGACGATCCCGACGGCGTGGTGCAGTTCTCCGAGGCCGCCAAGGTGGCCATCATCGTCGAGCGGGCGCTGCATGGCGGCTTCTTCCAGCAGTTCGGCATCACCCCCGCGGCCTTCGCCGCCGCGCCGCTGTCGCCCGTCTGCCACCATTATTCGAACTATCTGCTCGCCACGGCCTGGTCGGAGGCCTATCCGGTGACGCTGGCGGCGCTGCTGCCCTGCTTCTGGATCTACGCCGAGGTCGGGCGCGACATCCATGCCCGCGCCGCGCGACCGAACCCCTACGACGCCTGGATCGACACCTATGCCGGCGAGGAGTTCCATGAGGCAGTGCAAGCGGTGATCGCCACCACCAACCGCGTCGCGGCCAAGGCCTCGCCCGAGACATTGGCGCAGATGCACGCGGCCTTCACCCGCGCCACGCAGCTCGAATGGATGTTCTGGGATTCGGCCTGGCGGCTCGGCGACTGGCCGGTCTGAGGCTCAGGCGGCGAACGCCGCGAAGGCTTCCGCCACCCGCTCATAGACGGGGCGGCGGAAGTCGATCACCAGGCGCGGCAGCACCTCCAGCGGAAACCAGCCCCAGGCCTCGAATTCCGGCTCTTCCGGGCACCCGGGAACGGCCGTCTCGATCTCCGACAACGCTCCCTCGAAGCGCAGCGCCACCCAGCGCTGGCGCTGGCCACGGAACGGCGTGAGCTTGTGCGGCGGACCGTCATAGGGCGGGAAGTCGTAGGCCCACCAATCGTCCGACGTGGCGAGCACCGACGCCGAGGTGACGCCCGTCTCCTCCCACAGCTCGCGGCGCGCGGCGGCGATCAGGTCCTCGCCCTCGTCGATGCCGCCCTGCGGCATCTGCCACTCGAAGCCGGGGCGGATGATCTCCGGGCCGGACGAGCGGAAGCGGCGGCCGGCGAAGACCAGGCCGTCGCGGTTGAACAGGGCCACGCCGACATTGGGCCGGTAGGGCTTATCCGTCATGACGCGACGGCGGCGCCCGCCTGTGGCCCGAGTTCGGCGACGATCTGCTCATAGGCGTTGCGCTTGAAGGGCACGATGAGGTCGGGGAGGCGGGATATCTCCTCCCAGCGCCAAGCGACGAATTCCGGGTGGTGGCGGCCGTCGCCCGGACGGGCAATGTCGATCTCGCGGTCCTCGCCGGTAAAGCGGAAGGCGAACCATTTCTGCTTCTGGCCGCGATAGCGCCCCTTCCAGGCCACGCCGACCAGCTCCGAGGGGAGATCGTAGGTCAGCCAGTCCCGCGTCTCGCCGATGACCTCGACCGAGCGGATATTGGTTTCTTCCCAGAGCTCCCGGCGGGCGGCCTCGAGCGGGTTCTCCCCCTCGTCGATGCCGCCCTGCGGCATCTGCCAGGCATGGGTCTCGTCGGCGTGCTCGGGCCCGCTGACGCGGCGGCCGATAAAGGCCAGCCCCTCGTGGTTGACGAGCATGATGCCGACGCAGGGGCGATAGGGAAGCGACAGGCCGCGGGAGGACATGGAAGCGGTATCCGAACTCATGTGGCGCTCGACCGGCGCGTGGCCGCGGCGCTGACAGGAATAAGGGTAATGCCGCGATCCTGCAGGCCCCGCAACCATGTCTGCAGATGCTGCAGCGCCAGCGGCGAGGCGCGCGAGACGCCGATCGCCGTGCCGTTGTGGCGGGCCTCGTCCTCAAGGCGGGCCAAAGCGGTGTCGATGTCCTGGCCTTCCGGCGTGGCGCCGATGGAGCCGTTGCCGAGAGCCACCACGACGCCGGACGCCGCCCCGATCTTGGGTGCGAGGCTGTCGGGCACGACGCCGCTGTCGACGAAGAGGAGGCCGCGATGGCCGATCTCGGTCAGCACCGGCGCCAGGGCCTGCTCCTTGCCGAGAAAACGCCCGCCCATATAGCTGGAGAGGCCGATATAACCCGTGGCGCGGCCCATGACCCAGTGCAGGCGGTCCATGTTCGCCGAGGCCGGCAGGCCGGTGAGAAGGGTCTGCGGGCCGGGATCGTTGGAGGGGTAGTCGAACGGCTCCAGCGGCAGCTGCAGCGTCACCTCGTGCCCGGCCGCCCGCGCCTTCTCGACCAAAGCGGCGACCTCGTCGCCATAGGGGTTGAAGCCGAGCGTCACCGCGCCCGGCAGGTCGGCGATGGCCTTTTCCGTCAGCTCGGAGCTGAGGCCGAGCCCATCCACCAGAATGGCCACGCAGGGCTTACCCGCCGCCGGGATGGCCTTCATCTTGTAGGCATAGACCTCGGCCGGGCGACGGCCGTCGGCGGCGATGCGCGGCAGGTCGCCGTAATGCGAATTCTCCAGCAGGACGGTGGGCGCCGCGGCCGCCTTGGCCGCCAGAACGTCCGGAACCTTGATGATCAGCGGGCCATTGGCCGGGGCCTCGGCGGCCTGCACCGCGCCCGCCTCGCCGGCATTTTCCCCCTCTGGGGCTTGCGCGGATTGCGCCTGCGCCCCCTGCGGGGCGCCATGCGGCGGCAGCGCCCGGCTGATGGCGACGACGCCGACCGGCTCGCCGCCGAGCGGGTCGTTCACCAGCGCGACCCAGCCGATGAAGATGGCCAGCACCACGCCGACAAAGGCGGCCAGCGGCGGCATGACATCGGGCAGGCGCCGCCGCGCCTTCGGCTTCTGTCGTTCGAGAGGGGTGCTGAGGTCGTCCGCCGCCACGGCCTTGAAGCTTTCACCCGGAAAAGAACCGGGCCGGCGGAATGCCGGCCCGGATTGCCTCGATCAGTTCGGGACGTTCTTGCTCGCGTTGGACTGCGCCGCGCGCTTGGCCGAGAGCGAGCAGTCGGGGCTGAGCTGGTTGTGATCCGGCGGGAAGTGGGCGTCGGTCTTGGTGCCTTCCATCAGGTCGAGCGCCAGCTGCAGCTGGACGTCGTCCTTGGCGTCCGGCGGCACATAGGCCGAGGACCCGCCTTCCTGCTTCTCGTCCTTCTTGTCCTTGTCCTGGCTCTCGATCTCCTCCTGCGAGGTCGGATCGGCCGGACGGGCCTCGCCGCTGCCGAGCAGATGGCCGCGCAGGGCGATCTCGCCCTGGGTGCGGTCCTTGCCCTTCAGGTCGTCGGGGATGACCGGCTCCTTGACGATGTCGGGCAGGATGCCCTTGGCCTGGATCGAGCGGCCGCACGGCGTGTAGTAGCGCGCCGTGGTCAGCGACAGGGCGCCGTTGTTGCCGAGCGTGATCAGGGTCTGCACCGAACCCTTGCCGAAGCTGCGGGTGCCGAGGATCGTGGCACGGCGGTGGTCCTGCAGCGCGCCCGAGACGATCTCGGAGGCCGAGGCCGAGCCGCCGTTGACAAGCACGATCAGCGGCTTGCCATTGGTCAGGTCGCCGGCGCGGGCGGTGTAGCGCTGGATGTCCTCGGGCTGGCGGCCACGGGTGGACACCACCTCGCCGTGCTCGAGGAAGGCGTCGACCACCTGGATCGACTGGTCGAGCAGGCCGCCGGGATTGTTGCGCAGGTCCAGCACGAAGCCCTTGAGCTTGTCCTTCGGCACCTTGGCCTCGATGTCCTCGATGGCCTTCTGCAGGCCTTCATAGGTCTGCTCGCTGAAGGAGGCGATGCGGATATAGCCGACATTGTCGCGCTCGATGCGCGAGCGCACCACCTTCACATGGATGATGTCGCGGACCAGCTTGACGTCGAAGGGCTTGGTGTCCTTGCGCGAGATCTTCAGCGTGATCGGCGTGTTGACCGGGCCGCGCATCTTCTCGACCGCCTGTTGCAGGGTCAGGCCGTCGACCTCGTCGCCGTCGATCTCGGTGATGATGTCGTTGGCCAGGATGCCGGCGCGGGCCGCGGGCGTGTCGTCGATCGGGCTGACGACCTTGAGCTGGTTGTTCTCCATCGAGACTTCGATGCCGAGCCCGCCGAACTCGCCGCGGATGTCGACCTGACGGTCGCGGTAGCGCTTGGCGTCCATATAGGTGGAGTGCGGGTCGAGCGAGGAGAGCATGCCCTGGATGGCGGCCTCCACCAGCTTCTTCTCGTCGGGCTTCTCGACATAGTCGGAGCGGATGCGCTCGAAGACGTCGCCGAAAAGGCTCAGCGCCCGGTAGGTGTCGCTGTTCGAGGCGGCGAAGGCGCGCTCGATCAGTGCGGGGCTCGACATGACGCCCACTGCGGTGGCGCCCAGCAGCGCACCGAGAACAACGTAGGAAACTTTACGCATCATCCGCGTACCTTTTCGGCAGAGCTACCAGCCCACCAGGGGCCAGGGTCAATCGATGTGCCGTCCTTCCTGAACTCGACATAAAGGACGGGTTGGCGGCTTCCGTCAGTCGCCGCAGCAGCACTCTGTGTTTTGGTGTCACCCATCGCCGCCACCGGCTCTCCGGTGAGAACGAACTGACCCAGCCCGACGTTGATCGTCTGCATCCCAGCTAGCAGGACATGGTACCCGCCGCCAGCATTCAGGATCAAGAGTTGTCCGTATGAGCGGAACGGCCCGGCATAGACCACCCAGCCGTCGCACGGCGCGGTGACCGGCGCATTCGGGCGCGTGCGCAGGTCCACCCCTTTCAGCGTTCCGCCATAACCGTCGTCGTCGCCGAATCCCCTCATGCGCTTGCCCACCACCGGCAATGGCAGCAGGCCCTTCGCTTTCCCGAAAGCAATGGCAGGAGTAAGGCGGCCGGGATCGCCGAGCGCCGCCAGTTCGGTTCCGGCGGAGGCCGGAGCCGGCGCGTTCCTGGCCTCCTCGGAGGCCTTGCGGGCGCTGGCGACCTCGCTTTCGACACGGGCGATCAGGTCGTTCAGGGAGCTGACATCCTTCGCCAGCGACTGGGCTTTCTTCTGTTCGTCGGCAAGCGCCGTCTCCTGCTCGGCTTCCTGCTTCTGCCGGGCATCGACCAGCACCGCCAGACGCGCGCGGTCGGCCTCCAGGTCGGCATGCTCGCGCGACAAATTGTCATGCTCGGCGGTGATCTCGCGGCGCAGCTGGCCGAGTTGGGTGAGGTCCTGGACCAGCGCCTCGGCGTCGGCGCGCATGTCGGGCAGGATGCTGCCGAGCAGCATGGCCGAGCGCAGCGAGGCCAGCGCGTCCTCCGGGCGCACCAGAAGCGCGGGCGGCGGATGCTGGCCCATGCGCTCCAGCGCCACCAGCAGTTCGGCGATGACGGCGCGGCGGCCGGCCAGCGACTTGCGCAGCCCCTCCTCGCGCGTGGAGAGATCGGCAAGGCGCGCCTCGCTGGCGTTCAGCGCGCGCTCCGAATCCTTGAGGCGGCCGGCGGTCGCCACCAGGTCGGCGGCGAGCCTGGAGCGCTCCTTGGCAATCTCGGCGATGTCGGCCTTCAGCCGCTCGGCCTGTTCGCGGGCGCGGTCGAGCTCCTGCTGCTTGCTCTGCAGCTCCTCGCGCCGGGTTGGCAGGTCCCGCTCGGGAGCGGCATCCTGCGCCAGGACCACACCCGGGGCCGGAACCGAGCAAGCGAGCGCCAAGGCCGCGGCAAGGCAAAGCCTCCGCGATGGCGCCCGAATCTGCGTCGCAGCCCTCATGCCGATGTGATGCGCCCCAACCGCTTTACGCCAGCTTAACCATGATTTGGCGGCGCTTCGCCACCACCCCGTCGCTGCGCCGCATCAGTCGCGGTGATAGGGGTGTCCGGCCAGGATCGTCGCCGCGCGATAAACCTGCTCGGCGGCGAGCACCCTGACGATCTGATGCGGCAAGGTCATGGCGCCGAAGCTGAGGCGCTCGCTGCATTCGCCGGCAAGACCCTCGTCGAGCCCGTCGGCGCCGCCGATGAGGAAGGCGATTCCGGCGCAGCCGTCGTCGCGCAGACGTGCCAGCCGCGCGGCGAACTCGCCGCTCGGCCGGCTCTTGCCGCGCTCGTCCAGCGCGATGCGGTGGAAGCGCGCGTCGACCAGCGAACGCAGGGCCTCGGCCTCCTCGCGCTTGCGGTCTTCCGGGCGGCGCGCCCGGCTTTCGGGGATTTCGAGGATATCGACGGGGCCGAGCGCAATGCCGCGGCCGACCTGGCCCGCGCGCTCGATGTAGCGCGCCACCAGAGCGCGCTCCGGCCCGTCCTTGAGCCGGCCCACAGCCGCGACAACGATCCTCATGTCCCTGCGCGGCCCCCGTTTTGGCCTATCCCGGCTCAGACGACCAGGCGTTCCACCGGGCGGTCAGGCGACCACATCTTCTCCAGATTGTAGAAGGCGCGGACCTCGGGCCGGAAGACGTGCACGATCACGTCGCCGGCGTCGATCAGCACCCAGTCGCAGGTGTTGAGACCCTCGACGCGGGCGCGGCCGTGTCCGTTTTCCTTCAATCCGGTGATGATGCGCTCGGCGATGGAGGCGACGTGACGGTTGGAGCGACCGGAGGTGACGATCATCGTGTCAGCTATGGTCGAGCGTCCGTCCAGGTCGATCGCCACCGTTTCTTCGGCCTTGGCGTCTTCGAGCAGAGACTGGATCAGGCGGGCCAGATCCTCGGCGGCCAGATCGCCGCCAGGAGCGGCTTGGGGGGAAAGGGCCACCTGGGCCTCCCCTCGGTCTGTCATGGGCAGAGCGTGCTTCCTTTGCGCGAGAGGCGGAACCGCCGCCTCGACCCCTTGAATATAGGGCCTAGGGGCAAGGCCGTTCAAGCAGGCCGTGCGGGGAAACGCATGGCGCTGGACGAAAGCGTCGAACGCGGGCCGTGCAGCAGGACCCAGGCCGGCGGCTGCCGCAGGCAGAGCGAGGCCGCCGCCCGCTCGGGCACGCGGAAGGGCGCGAGCGCCCGCGCGGCGGGCGCCGCCGGGGCGCCGAGCGTGGCGCCGGGCCGGTCGATGACCGCGATCGGCACCTCCGCCGCGATCGCCTGCCAGCCCTTCCAGCGGTCGAACTGCATCAGGTTGTCGGCGCCCATGATCCAGACGAAGCGCAGATGCGGCGCGCGGCGGCGCAGCGCGCGCAGCGTGTCCAGCGTGTAGCGCGTGCCGATCTCCGCCTCGATGCCGGTCGGTACGATGCGCGGATCGCGGATCAGCGCCCGCGCCAACGCCAGGCGCTCGGCAAGCGGCCGCAGATGGCCGTTGTCCTTCAGCGGATTGCCGGGCGAGACCAGCCACCATACCCGGTCGAGCTTCAGGCGCAGCAGCGCCAGGCGGCTGACATGGACATGGCCGGCATGGGGCGGGTTGAACGAGCCGCCGAACAGGCCGATGCGCATGCCGCGCGCATGCGGCGGCAGGCGCAAGGGGCGGCCCGTCTTCGCGAGAGGCAGCCGGCGCGGTCCGCTCACGCGCGGATCTGGCCCGCGCCGCGCACGCGGTACTTGAATGTGGTCAGCTGCTCGACGCCGACGGGGCCGCGCGCGTGCAGCCGCCCGGTGGCGATGCCGATCTCGGCGCCGAAGCCGAACTCACCGCCATCCGAGAACTGCGTCGAGGCGTTGTGCAGCACCACCGCCGAGTCGACTTCGTTGAGGAAGCGCTCGGCCGAGGCCGCGTCGTCGGTCAGGATGGCGTCGGTGTGGTGCGAGCCGTGGCTGTTGATGTGCGCGATGGCGCCATCCAGCCCCTCGACCACGCCCACCGCGATGATGGCGTCGAGGAATTCGGTGGCCCAATCCTGCTCGGTGACCGGCACGACGCGCTGGTCGATGATCCGGGTGACCTCGTCGCCGCGCACCTCGCAGCCGGCCTCCAGCAGCATCTCCACCAAAGGCACCAGATGCGTCTCGGCGATGGCGCGGTCGACCAGCAGCGTCTCGACAGCGCCGCACACGCCGGTGCGCCGCATCTTGGCGTTGAGCACGACATTGCGGACCATGCCGAGATCGGCCGGGCCGTGGACGTAGATGTGGCAATTGCCGTCGAGGTGCGAGAACACCGGCACCCTGGCCTCGGCCTGCACCCGCTCGACAAGGCTGCGCCCGCCGCGCGGCACCATCACGTCGAGATTGCCGTCGAGGCCGCGCAGCATCAGCCCGACCGCATCGCGCGAGCGCGTCGGCACCAGCTGGATGGCGTCTTCGGGAAGATTGCTGGCGGCCAGCGCCTCGCGCATCGCATTGGCCAAGGCGCGCGACGACAGGAAGCTGTCGGAACCACCGCGCAGGATCGCGGCATTGCCCGACTTCAGCGTCAGTGCGCCAGCATCCGCCGTGACGTTGGGGCGGCTCTCATAGACGATGCCGATGACCCCGATGGGGGTGGAGACACGCTCGAACTGCAGCCCGTTGGGGCGCTCCCAGGTCGCCAGGACGCGGCCGACCGGATCGGCAAGGGCCGCCACGGCCTCGATGCCGGCGGCAATGCCTTCCAGACGCGCATCGGTCAGCGTCAGGCGGTCGAGGAAGGCGTTGCCGACATTGGCGGCGCGCGCCGCGGCAAGATCCTGGGCATTGGCCGCCAGGATGTCGCCGGCATGGTCGCGCACGGCCTGCGCCATATTGGCCAGCGCGCCGTCCTTGTCGGAGGAACTGGCCAGCGCCAGCGCGCGCGAGGCGGCGCGGGCGCGGGCGCCGATGTCGCGCATGATCGCACCGACGTCTTCGGTTTCGGGATTTTTGGTGGAATCGACAGCGGCGAGGGTCATCACAGGCTCAAAATGGGATGTCCGGGCGCCTCTTTTAGCCCCTCGATCGTTAGAAGAACACACGATTTGCGGAGGAATTAGTGTGGCGGCAACGATCCGGATCGGCACTTCAGGCTGGCATTACGACAGCTGGCGCGGCCCGTTCTACCCGCCGGGAACGGCGATCAAGGGCCAGTTCGCCTATTACGCGACGCGCTTCTCCACGACCGAGATCAACAACAGCTTCTACCGCCTGCCCAGCGAGGCCGCGGTGGCCTCCTGGCGCGAGGCGGCGCCGCACGGCTTCGTCTTCGCCTGGAAAGCCTCGCGCTTCATCACCCATTTCAAGCGCCTGAAGGAGTGCGAGGACAGCATTGCGCTGGTCTTCGGCCGCATGGATGGCCTCGGCGAGAGCTTCGGCCCGGTGCTCTTCCAGTTGCCGCCGCAGTTCAAGCCCGACCGCGAGCGGCTGGCGGGTTTCCTCGACCTTCTGCCGAAGAGCCGGCGCATCGCCTTCGAGTTCCGCGATCCCGGCTGGTACGCCGCCGATATCCTCGACCTGCTGCGCGCGCACGACGTCTCGCTCTGCCTCAGCGACCATGCCCATGCGCCGGCGCCCTGGGAGGTGACGGCCAGCTTCGTCTATGTGCGCCCGCACGGCCCCGGCGGCCGTTATGCCGGCAGCTATGATGATGCGACTTTGCGGGGCTGGGCCAGGACCATGCACGGCTGGCAGGACGAGGGGCGCGACGTGTTCTGCTATTTCGACAACGACCAGAAGAGCGCGGCGCCCTTCGACGCCGAACGTCTCATCGGCTTTGTCGAAGGCGCCTGATCACTCACCCGACAGGGCCAGGTCGTCGCGGTGGATGATGGCGCCGCGGCGCGGCGGGCCGAGCAGTTCCTCGATGGCATGGCTGTTCTTGCCGGCCACCTGCACGGCCTCCTCGGCGTCGTAGGAAATCAGCCCCCGGCCGATCTCGGCGCCGCGCGGATCGCGGATGACGACGGAATCGCCGCGCGTGAAATGTCCTTCCACCCGCGTCACGCCGGCCGGCAGCAGGCTCTTGCCCGAGCGCAGGGCCTTGACCGCGCCCTCGTCGACATGGAGCACGCCGCGCGGCTCCAGCGAGCCGCTGATCCACTTCTTGCGCGAGGTGACGGGCGAGGTCGGCGCCAGGAACCAGGTGCAGCGCCCGCCCTCCTCGATGGCGCGCAGCGGATGCATCAGCTGGCCCGAGGCGATGACCATGTGGGCGCCGCCAGCGGTGGCGATCTTGGCCGCCTCGATCTTGGTGCGCATGCCCCCGCGCGCGGTTTCCGAGGCCGGGCCGCCGGCCATGGCCTCGATCTCCGCCGAAATGCGCGGCACGAGCGGAATGTGCTTCGCGGACGGATCGCTCGCGGGCGGCGCGGTGTAGAGGCCGTCGATGTCGGACAGCAGGACCAGGCAGTCGGCGCCCGCCATGGTGGCGACGCGGGCAGCGAGGCGATCATTGTCGCCGTAGCGGATCTCGGTGGTGGCCACCGTGTCGTTCTCGTTGATGACGGGAACGGATTTGAGCTCGAGCAGCTTGGCGATGGTGGCGCGGGCGTTGATGTAGCGCCGCCGCTCCTCGGTGTCGCCGAGCGTGACGAGGATCTGCCCGGCGGTCAGGCCGTGCTGGCCGAGCACCTCGGCCCAGGCGCGGGCCAGGGCGATCTGCCCGACGGCCGCCGCGGCCTGGCTGGCCTCCAGCTTCAGCCGCCCCTTGGGCAGCCCAAGCAGCGTGCGCCCCAGCGCGATGGCCCCGGACGAGACCACCAGAACCTCCGCGCCCCGTTCGGCGTGGGCGGCCAGATCCTGGGCCAGGCTTTCCAGCCAGGTGCGCTTCAGCCGCCCCCTCGCGGAATCGACGAGCAGCGCCGAGCCGATCTTGACGACGATGCGGCGGAAGGACTGAAGCCTGGGGGTGGACTGGGGTGTGGACGTGGCCACCGGAGAATTCCGACGAAAGAAGAGTGTATCAGGCGCTAGCACGAAAGCGGGTGCAGCGTCACGGATGCCATTCTGCCGGCGCCGGTGCGTTGGCGGCCTCTTCCTCGGCGCGCGCCTCGTCGATGACGCCGAGCAGCGCGCGCAGCGCCTCCGGCACGCCTTCGCCCGAATGCGCGGAGAGCACGAGCGGCGTCTTCCCCGAGGCGCGCTTGAGGCGGGCGAGCTGCTGCTTGCGGGTGTCGGGATCGAGCGCATCCGCCTTGGACAGGGCCACGATCTCGGGCTTGTCGGCCAGCCCGCCGCCATAGGCCTCCAGCTCGGCGCGCACCGTCTTGTAGGCCTCGCCGGCGTGCTCGGAGGTGCCCTCGACGAGGTGCAGCAGGACGCGGCAGCGCTCGACATGGCCGAGGAAGCGGTCGCCCAGCCCGATGCCCTCGTGCGCGCCCTCGATCAGGCCGGGAATGTCGGCCAGCACGAATTCGCGCGTGTCGGAGCGCACCACGCCGAGATTGGGGTGGATGGTGGTGAAGGGATAATCCGCGATCTTGGGCTTGGCCGCGGTGACGGCGGCCAGGAAGGTGGACTTGCCGGCATTCGGCAGGCCGACCAGACCGGCATCAGCGATCAGCTTCAGGCGCAGGACGATCCAGCGCTCCTCACCCGGCAGGCCGGGATTGGCGCGGCGGGGGGCCTGGTTGGTCGAGGTCTTGAAGTAGAGATTGCCGAAGCCGCCATTGCCGCCCTTGGCCAGCAGCACGCGCTCGCCGATCTCGGTGAGGTCGGCAAGGAGCGTTTCGCCGTCCTCATCGAAGATCTGCGTGCCGGCGGGGACCTTCAGCACGATGTCGGCGCCCTTGGCGCCAGTGCGCTGCTTGCCCATGCCGTGGCCGCCGGTCTTGGCCTTGTAGTGCTGCTGGTAGCGGTAATCGACCAGGGTATTGAGGCCCTGGACGCACTCCACCCAGACGTCGCCGCCCCGGCCGCCGTCGCCGCCGTCGGGGCCGCCGAACTCGATGAATTTCTCGCGGCGGAAGGACACCGAGCCGGCGCCCCCGTCGCCGGACCGGATATAGACCTTCGCTTGATCAAGAAACTTCATCTTCTGGTCCTTACGTCTCTGCGTCCCGCAGCGTCAGGCAGTGAGTGCGCAGTCGGCCGCATGGACGATGCCGCCGGCGCGCGCCCGCGTCTCGCCCCAGGCCATCAGGCTTTCCCAGATATGCCGTTCCAGGCGGAAACGGTCCACCGGGAAGGCGCCGCCGAGGCCGAGCGAGGCGATCAGCCCGCAGCCGAACCACTGGAAGCCGCACTTCTCGATCACCCGCCGCGAGGCCTCGTTGGTGACCCGGCAGCAGACCCCGAGCCGCTTCTCGCCGCGCACGGCGAAGGCGTAGTCGACCAGCGCCCGCGCCATTTCGGTGGCGTAGCCCTGGCCGCGGAACGGCGCGCCGATCCAGTAGCCGAGCTCGAGCGCCTCCTCCCCGCTGTGCTGGGTCAGGCCGGCGGCGCCGATCAGTTCGCCTCCTGCGAAGGCCAGGAAGTCGTCGCCCGTCCCGCCGCCGATCCAGGCCTGCGCGTGCTCCAGCGTGTAGGGATGCGGAATGCGCGCGGTGTTATCGGCGATGAGGCGGTCATTGGCGAGCACGGCGACGGCAGCGGCGTCGGCGGGCCGCGGACGGCGGAGCAGCAGCCGCGCCGTCCGGAGGATACTGCTCTCGTTCAGCTCGATCGAAATGTCATCGCGGGTCATCTTGTTTCGCTCCCAACGCGACGAAGGGGAGACGGCGCCCGTCTCCCCTTCGAAATGCTGGAGCGTTTCGGCTCCGCCGGGCGACTGACGCCGGCGGATCCGTCGCTGATCCGCCGTTTACTCCGCGGCCTCGGCCATAGCCGGGGCGACGGTTACATAGGTGCGGCCGTTGCCTTTCGACACGAACTTCACCTGGCCATCGGTAAGCGCAAAGAGCGTGTGGTCCTTGCCCATGCCGACATTGGCGCCGGGGTGCCACTTGGTACCGCGCTGGCGCACGATGATGTTGCCGGCGACGACCACTTCATCGCCGAACTTCTTCACGCCGAGACGACGGCCAGCCGAATCGCGACCGTTGCGCGAGGAGCCGCCTGCTTTTTTGTGGGCCATTTGTCTCTACTCCGTCTCGTTCTGTCTCAGGCGGCCGACGTGTCGGCAGCCGGGGCGTCGTCGCTCGGGGCCTCGGTCTTGGCGGCCTTCGGCGCGCGCTTCTTGGCGGCGCCCGAGGCGGCCTTCTGGCCGGCGGCGAGAATGTCGGTGATGCGGATGACCGTCAGATCCTGACGGTGGCCGCGCTTGCGCTTGGAATTCTGGCGGCGGCGCTTCTTGAAGGCGATGACCTTCTCGCCGCGGGTGTGCTCGACGATCTCGGCGGCGACGCGCGCACCCTCGACCAGCGGAGCACCGACCTGCGGGGTGTCGCCGCCCAGGAGCAGGACTTCGCCCAGCTCGACCGAGGCGCCGACATCGCCGGAAAGGCGGCCGACCGTGATGACGTCGTTGGCGGCGACGCGGTACTGCTTGCCGCCGGTTTTGATGACTGCGAACATCTTTTTCTCCTGTGTTCGAGCCGACCTCGAAGGGCCGTCTTCTGGCAGTCGTTTAAGGAAACGAAGAAAGCGGGCCCCTTGGCAGGACCCGCGCCTTCGGGCGTTCAGATACACTGCGGGGCCCCTTCCCGTCAATTCCGCAGGGGAAAAACCGATCTTCCAAAAGCCCCGGGGTTGCGCTGGCGCAACACGAGCCGCCGGAGCCGCGAAGGGCTTGTGCGGCGCACGCCCTTTCGTATACACAGCCCGCACCCGATCGGGGACCTCTGCGGAGGGGTGCCAGAGTGGTCGATTGGGACGGTCTCGAAAACCGTTGTGCGGGCAACTGTACCGTGGGTTCGAATCCCACCCCCTCCGCCATTTCCTCTTAGAGTTCCGGCCCCGATTCCGACCCGCCATCGCCGACGCCAACCCGCCGCCACGATCACCGGCACCACATCGCTTTCCCTGGGTCGCACCGCGTGCGCTCAAGCACGGCTATCAAGCCGTTGCACGGCAGTTCGAAGTTTTACCTATCAAATTCCCCGAAATGTGTGCTTTTAGCGCCCAAGGCTGGGGGAAATGATGGACTTACTTACGCACGCGTGGGCGCTGCTGTTGCAGTCGGCTGCCAATATCTGTCGTTTTCACGCGACCGATGATGGAAACTTTACGGGATCGCTGCCCGAAAAGACGACGCTGCCGATCGTGTTTACGGCCTGCGATGCCGGCTATTTCCGGACTTTCGCGGTCCCGCTGATTGCGTCGTGGCGCCACCACTCGCCAGCCAATCCGTTCCACCTGCACATCTATGAGCCCGGGCCAGCCGAGCGCGCCGAACTGGAAGAACTGGCGGCCGGGGGCAACTTTACCTGGTCGGCAGGATCATCGCCGGCCTATGCGGGAAGGCGGCGCGTGTTCCGCTATGCGGCGGATCGGTTCTACACGGCCAGCCGTCTGCTCGGGCGCTCCACCGCAGGCGTCATCTTCATGGACACCGACAGCATCATCCGCGCCGACCTCTCGACAGGGGAAATCGACCCGGCCGCCGACGTCTCGCTCTATTTCCACGAGCGCTTCAGGGGCAAACCGCCGCTGTTCATCAAGGCCACCGTGATCTGGTTCGCCTCGACGCCGAATGGACGCGGCTATCTTCGTGACGTGTGCCGCAATCTCGCGCTCCGCTCCAAGCTGCCGCTCTTCCGGCACATCGACCAGCGGGCACTGTTTCAGGCCCACATCTACCATGTGGCCCGGCGCAAGACCGTTTTCCGTCCGCTGGCCTTCTCGATGATCGATTGGGAATTCGGCGCGGAAAGCACGATCTGGACGGCCAAGGGCGCCCGAAAGTCGGACGAGCGCTTTGCGAGCGCGCAGCGTGCCGAGATCACCCGGGAAGCCGCCTGATCCGACCGTCTCATCTGGACGAACCGGGTTTTTGAGGCGCGCTCCGGCTAAGCAGATCGTGAAAAGCCCCCGGTGAATTCTGGGCACAACTCCCGCCGCGGCGTTGCGGATCGATTCTCCTTTCCGACAATGGGCCCCGGTCAATCGGAGGCTGGTCCCATGGCACAGCTCGACAGGTTTGCCGAGGAAGCGGCGGCTCGTTCCGTCGCCATGGACCCGGAGCGCGTTCGGCGGGCGCTCGACATCCTGCTGGCGGAGGCCTTTGCGGGAACGCATGGCCGGCCGCAGGCGCGGCGGCACCTGATGGAAAACCTCGTGCCGCAGATGACCCGCTGCCTTCCCGAGGACGAGGCCGAAGAAGTCAGACGAGCCTTCGGCGAGGCGCTGGCGAACTGAAGTCCGCCTGAAATCCCCCGAACGCTTGCCTGCACGCCCGAATCCGGCACGCGAATGGATCGCATGAACTTTTGAAAGCCCGGTGCGTTCCTCCACGAAGGACCCGGAGGGGAATGGATGCCGGACAATCTGATTGGCGAGCGCCGGCGGAAGATTCCGCCGGTTCTTAACACGTGTCGTTGACGCCCAAATGCCGCTGAGCACTCTGACCATTCCGCGCGACAGGCAGGTTCCGCGACAGGAAGGCCCCATGCAGATCGATGTCGTCAACGAGACCTCCGGCGCCCCGGACGACGAAGGGCGGTTCCGGCTCCTCGTCGACGCCGTGACCGATTATGCGATCTATATGCTCGATCCCGACGGCTATGTCGTCAGCTGGAACCCTGGAGCGGAGCGCTTCAAGGGCTACAGCCCCGAGGACATCATCGGCCAGCATTTCTCCCGCTTCTACACACCCGAGGACCAGGCGTCCGGCCTGCCCGCGCGTGCCCTGAGGACGGCGCTCGCCGAGGGCCGCTTCGAGCACGAGGGCTGGCGCGTCCGCAAGGACGGATCCCGCTTCTGGGCGAACGTCATCATCGATCCGGTGCGCAATCCGAACGGGGAGCTGATCGGCTTCGCCAAGGTCACGCGCGACATCACTGAGCGCATGCAGAACGAGAAGGCCCTGCGCCACAGCGAGGAGCGCTTCCGCCTGCTCGTCCAGGGCGTCACCGACTACGCCATCTACATGCTCGATCCCCAAGGCCATGTGACGAACTGGAATCTCGGGGCGGAGCGGATCAAGGGCTACAGCGCGGACGAGATCATCGGGAAGCATTTCTCGTGCTTCTATCCCGAGGAGGACCGCGCTGCCGGCATGCCGCAGGTGTCGCTCGACACGGCGCTGCGGGATGGCCGGTTCGAGAAGGAAGGCTGGCGCGTCCGCAAGGGCGGGACGAAGTTCTGGGCCAATGTCGTCATCGATGCGATCCGCGACGAAGAGGGCAAGCTCATCGGCTTCGCCAAGATCACCCGCGACCTCACCGAACGCCGGGAAGCGCAGCTTGCCCTGGAAAAGACCCAGCAGGCGCTCTTCCAGGCCCAGAAGATGGAGGCCATCGGCCAGCTCACCGGCGGCATCGCGCACGACTTCAACAATTTGCTGACGGTGATCGTCGGCGCGCTCGACCTTCTCAAGGGCCACGAGCGACCGCCGCGCGAGATGCGCCTGTTCGAGAGCATGCAGAAGGCCGCCGAGCGCGGCCGCCTGCTGAACCAGCAATTGCTCGCCTTCGCCCGCCGCCAGCCCCTGCAGCTGAAGCGATGCAACCCGGCCGCCATCATCAGTTCGTTCGAGACGGTGCTGCGGCGCGCCTGTGGCGAGGCCATCGAAATGGCGTGTTCGCGGCCGGAGCGGACCTGGCCGGTGAAGCTGGACGTGCCCCAATTCGAAGCGGCGCTGCTCAACCTGGTGGTGAACGCGCGCGACGCGATGCCAACGGGCGGCGCCATCAACATCGCCATGCGCAACGTCGTCCTGACGGAGGCCGATGCCGACGAATACGGCGTTTCCGCCGGGCGCTATGTTCAGCTCACAGTAGCGGATACAGGGGGTGGCATGACTCCGGAAGTGCGGGCGCGGGCGTTCGAGCCCTTCTTCACCACCAAGGAAATCGGCAAGGGAACCGGGCTCGGCCTCAGCCAGGTCTATGGCCTGGTGCGGCAGACCGGCGGACATGTCGACATCCAGTCCGAGATCGACAAGGGCACCACGATCAGCCTGCTCCTGCCGGCCGACGACGATGCCGGCGACTTCGACGCCGAGGATTCCGGCCAGCCCGAAGTGCAGCCGCAGGATAATGTCGGCACGGTGCTGATCGTCGAGGACGAGGCGGACGTGCTGGAGATCGCCGAGCAGATCTTCGAGGCGCTCGGCTACCAGACGCTGACGGCGACGAACGCCGCGGCCGCCCTCGAAATCCTGCGGGAGGACACGCCGGTCCATGTCCTGTTCTCGGACGTGGTGATGCCGGGCGGCATGAACGGCGTCGAGCTGGCCCGCACGGCGCAGGGGCTGCGCCCGGAGCTGAAGATCCTGCTGGCGTCCGGCTATCCGATGTCAGCCCTGACCGAGCGCGGCCTGAGCCCGGACGTGACCTTCATCAGCAAGCCCTATCGCTGGAGCGAGATCGACGACCGCCTGCGCGGCCTGCGCCGGGGCGAGCGGGACCGCTAAGCCTCAGCGCACCGCTTCCAGAGGCGCGGCCGGGACGTTGCGCACCGCGGCATCCACCGCGCTGCCCGGCTGGAACACCGGATCGGCCAGGATGTCGCGCGTGATCTCCTTGATCGAGCGGGTGCCGGTCAGCGCCATGGCGACGCGGATTTCCTTGTCGAACAGGTCGAGCAAATTGGCGACCCCGGCCTCGCCCGCGGTGGCCAGCGCCCAGAG
>Ga0182743_1002224_pt1 | contig 17383 bp, 16 predicted proteins | sample eDN3rd30CKraftOP_FD_128522 | JGI IMG/M metagenome (GOLD analysis project Ga0182743, IMG submission 128522) | Enriched Organic Plus compost microbial communities from Emeryville, California, USA - eDNA 3rd pass 30_C Kraft OP (version 2) (version 2) ... | reverse complement strand
TAGAATCTGAACTTGTACGCTCGCTTGACTTCCATTCACACATTGTACTTGATCAATGTAAAGATAGCCAACCAAACGGAGGATGCGAGAGGAAGGGGCACGCTTGGCGTGCCGCGCTATCCCCCTCCCGGCATAAATGTCGGGGTCTCTCGCGCAGAACGATGACTATATCCTTCGAATGATAGGCCATCCATGGTCATGTACCAGACCAGTACTTCGCTCAGACACCAGCCATCACCCACGACCACGCATGTAAACCGGACTTTCGTGCACAGAACACAATTGTACCCATCAGCCCGATTGAACAAATGGGTACAGCATCTTTACCGGACTGAAGATCAAGCAGGCTTCTTTTTCATCAATGCTGAACGCAGGCAAATACAGACAACCTCATCGCGCTGGTTGATGCCACGGTGCTCGAATTCAACGATGCCTGCGTTCGGTCGCGATTTGCTTTCTCGTACCGACTTGACCGTGGTTTCCACCCGGATCGTATCGCCATGGAAAACCGGTGCCGGAAACCGAGTGTCCTGCATGCCAAGATTCGCCACAGTCGTGGCCAGCGTGGTATCGGCCACAGAGATGCCGATGACCAGTCCGAGCGTGAACAGGCTGTTGACCAAAGGCTTGCCGAATTCAGTCTGCTTGGCGAATTCAAAGTCAATATGCAGCGGCTGCGGGTTAAGCGTCATGTTGCAAAACAGCATGTTGTCCATTTCTGTCACGGTTCGTCGCAACTCATGTCGAAACACCTGCCCCACTTCGAACTGCTCAAAATAAAGTCCTGCCATGTTGTCTATCCTCCTTCAGTGTTGTTTGCAGGGCTGTCCGATTCAGTAGGACTTGGGCAAGCCAAGCACCCGTTCTGCGATGTAGCACATGATGAGCTGCGGACTCACGGGTGCGATCCTGGGAATCATGATTTCGCGCAGATAGCGCTCGACCTGATACTCCTTGGCGTAACCAAATCCACCATGCGTCATGACTGCTTGCTGGCAAGCCTTGAACCCAGCTTCTGCTGCCAGGTACTTGGCAGCATTGGCCTGGGCCCCGCAATCCTTGCCAGCATCGAACAATGTAGCCGCGTTAAAGACCATGAGATTGGCTGCCTCAAGTTCCATCCAGTTCACGGCCAGCGGATGTTGAATGGCCTGGTTCATACCGATCGGTCGGTTAAAAACCACGCGTTCCTTGGCGTATTCAGTGGCGCGGCGCAGTGCAGCCCTACCCAGCCCGATGGCTTCTGAAGCAATCAATATGCGCTCGGCATTCATGCCGTGCATGATGTACTTGAAACCTTTTCCTTCCTCACCGATCAGGTCCTCTTCCGGTACCGGCAAGTTGTCGATGAAAAGCTCGTTTGAATCAACTGCTTTCCTCCCCATCTTGGGAATTTCACGCACGCTGACGTAGCGACGGTCCAGATCTGTGTAGAAGAGACTCAATCCATCGGTGTGGCGTTTGCACTCTTCAAGTGGTGTGGTCCGTGCCAGGATCAGCATCTTGTTGGCCACCTGGGCGGTGGAAATCCAGACCTTGGTACCAGACAACACATAGTGTCCTGACTTGCGCTCGGCCTTGACCTTGAGTTGTGTGGTGTTCAGCCCCGTGTTGGGCTCTGTCACGGCAAAGCATGCCTTGTCCTGTCCGGCAACAAGCGAAGGCAGCATGCGACGCTTCTGTTCGTCAGTCGCGAACTGCACCACGGGATCCAGCCCGAAGATGTTCATGTGCACAGCCGAAGCGCCGCTCAAGCCCGCACCCGACTCGCTGATGGTCTGCATCATGATGGCCGCTTCCGTAATGCCCAGACCTGAACCACCGTATTCTTGAGGGATGCAGATCCCAAGCCAGCCATCCTTGGCCAATGCCTGGTGCAGTTCATGTGGAAAACCACCTTCATTGTCACGCTTGAGCCAGTACTCATCATCAAACTGCTGGCAGATCTTGTTGATTGCTTCGCGAATGTGCTGTTGCTCTTCAGAAAACGAAAAATCCATGCTTGTCCCTTTGTCTTATGTAATTCTGGTTCACATCCCTGGTTACCCGAACCTTGCGACCGATATCCTTCGGCCAATACGCCATATCCGGAATTTTTACGTCCCGGCCTAAAGAATATCCACATGTTTCCTTTCAGCCCCTGCGGATCACCTCGGCGATGGCATCGAGTGACTCGGGATTGACCAGAGACGACAGATCACCCAGCTTTGCGCCAAGGTAAACCGACCGGATCAACCGTCTCATGATCTTCATGTTGCGGGTCTTGGGCAGTTCGGGCACAAAATAGATCGCTTTGGGCGAGAATGCCGTACCCATTCCTTGTACTACAGCGGCCTTGATTTTTGATTTCGTGACATCGTCAGCCGGGACACCAGGCATCAGTGTCACAAAAAGCCCCACTGTCTCGCCTTTGACCTCATCCGGAATGCCGATTGCGGCCACCTCCCCCGCCAGTCCAGACCCGAGCACCAACCCTTCGATTTCAGACGGCCCGGTCCGCTTGCCAGCGATCTTAAGCGTGTCATCCGATCGCCCGGTGATATACCAATAACCATCTTCATCGACGCTGGCGCGATCGCCTTGCACCCACACCCCAGGTATCTGGCCCCAGTAGCTGTCCAAGTACCGCGCACTGTCCTTCCACAAGCCACGAGTCAATCCAATGGAAGGCTGACGCATCACGAGTTCACCCGAACCTGGCCTGGTCACTGAAGCGCCAGAATCATCAGCGATATCTGCCCCCGTACCGGGCACTGGGGCACTGAAAGCACACGGCTTCATCGGATGAATGACCGTTCCTGTGACGATGCCTCCCCCGATCTCAGTTCCCCCGGAATAGTTGATGATTGGCAGGCGGGACTGACCAAGCCTTTCGAATGTCCACATCCAGGCATCGTAAGTCCATGGTTCCCCGCTGGAAAAAATGATCCGCAATGAACTGACGTCATGCTGATCCCGGTGACATGATTTGGACATCATGAACCCACGGATCAGACTTGGAGAAATTCCAAGAAAGCTGATGCGTTCACGTTCAACGATACCCCAGTAGCGTTCATCCGTCGGATAGTCATGTGCACCTTCGGCAATGACAATGGTTGCCGCCACAAATGTCGCTGAAAACGTCAGCAATGGCCCGACAAACCAGCCCAGGTCGCTGATCCAGAGAAAGCGATCAGAAGGCTTGAGATCGGCAAACAACACCATGTCAGAAACCACTTTGGTCACCAGGCCGATATGGCTGTGCACCGTTCCTTTCGGCTTACCTGTCGTACCCGACGTGTACATGATCATCATCGGATCTTCAGCATCCATCACCTCCGTTTCTGAGATAACCGGTTGATCCCGCAAGAGATCTTCCATCCAGCAGTCTATCTCCGGGTCCCATTGCACATCACAGCCCGAATTGCGTACAACGATCACATGGCGCAGCGAATCGACAGAACCTAGTGCCTCGTCCACCGTCGTTTTCAAACCATGGTGCTTGCCACGCCGCCAGGTTCCGTCGGCCGTGATCACGGCACAGGCCCCGGCATCTCTCAGGCGATCGGCAACCGCCTGGGCTCCGAATCCAGAAAAGAGAGGCATGAAGATCGCGCCAATCTTGTTGATGGCCAACATCGCCGCAATCGCCTCGGCCAGCATCGGCATGTAGATGCCCACCACATCGCCACGCCCGATACCCCGTGCACGCAAACCACTGGCCATCTGGCTGACTCTCTGCTGAAGCTCGCCGTAGCTCCAGGCAACCCGTTTGCCATTCTCGCTGTAGCAGACGATCGCATCCTTTGCGAGGATGGCAGGATCCTTGTGTTGATCAAGTGCATTCAACACCGAGTTGGTCTGCCCACCCACACACCATCGTGCCCACTCGATACCCCGGTCCAGGTCAAGTACGCGCTCGTAGTCCTTGAAAAACTTGATCCCAAGATGGTGTACGAGGTGATCCCAGTACGACAGTGGATCGGACTGTGCCAGATCCAACAATGCACGAAACCCATCCGGACCCGGATCCTGGATGCCGAAAGACTTCATGAACCCCGCCAGATTGCTTTGAGCAACCAGACCGGGATCGGGTTGCCAGACCACAGGGTAGTGCTTTGTATCAGCCATCATTCACTTCACCTCGTAACGCGTTGTTTGCATTGTTCGTTTGGTGCACCTGTTGTCACGCCGATGCAATCACCTCATATCACCTTGTCCCGTACAAATGAATCGATTTCTTGCAATTGATAGCCGAGCTCTTCCAGAATTTCGACATTGTGCTCACCCAGTGCCGGAGCACGTTTCAAATTCCGAGTGGCTTGCCTGGAAAAGCTGACCGGTGACTGGACTAAACCGATAGGCTTGTCCACGCCTGGATAATCAATGTGTTGATAGACCTCGCTCTGTTGCAGACCCTTGTCCTGTGCGGCCTGGGTTGGTGTGTACAGTGGGCCGGCCGGAATCTTGCTGGCGGCAAGCAAGTCCAGCGCCTCTTGCGTGTTGTGCCTTGCACACCATGCCTGCATGATCTGGCTGATCGCCTCGCCATTGCGTCCGCGTTCTTCATCATTGACAAACCTTGGATCGTCACAAAGCTCCGGCCTGCCAATCAGGTTGGCCCATTTCCTGAACAAAGACTCACCGATCACCTGGACAATGATCCAGCCATCCTTGGTCTGGAAGATATCCGAGGGTGCGGCCAGTGGACTGCGATTGCCTGTCGACTCTCGGGCAACCCCTTGAAGTTGCGACTCGATCAGGAATGCACTTGAGATGTTGAGGGCTGACTTGATCAGTGTGGCCTCGACACGCTGACCACGACCTGTATTCTTGCGGTCATAGAGCGCAGCAACGGCACCGAATGCTGCCGACATCCCGGTCATGTAGTCCACATAGGGCACAACCGATTTGGTGGGATATCCTGGTGGACCTGACAGATAGACCGCACCACTCATGGTCTGGGCGACCCCGTCAAACCCCACTCGATCACGATACGGCCCTTTCCAGCCAAATGCGGATGCTGTCACGAGGATGACCGATGGGTTGACCTCCTTGATCTGCTCATATTCCAGCCCCAGGTTGACCATCGTCCTGTGCGGCATGTTGGCGATGACGATATCGGAACGTTCAATCAGCCGGTTCAGGATTTCACGCCCAGCCTTCTGAGTGAAATCCAGCGTCATGCACCGCTTGTTTCGGTTGGACTGCATGAAGATTGCACCCGAACCATCGGGTGCAACAGGCAGAACGAACCTGTCTTCATTGCCACCAATACGTTCAACACGAATAACATCTGCCCCCAGGTCGGCCAGCATTGCAGCACAAAACGGCCCGGCAATGAACCGGCCCAGGTCAAGCACCCTTACTCCTTCAAGAATATTACTCATGCGTGTTTCTTCCTTGTTTCTTCCCTGCTGATGCAAAGTAATCCGCAACTGCACGCCAGCGATGCAAGTCCGTCTCACCGGTGGCATCCACCACCCGTGAAACTGCAGCAACCGTGGGTAGATCAAGACCTACTGCGCGCGCCAGGTCCTGTACGATGTGCAGGTCTTTTTGGACAATTCTGGTTGCCGACTGAAACACGTCTTCAGTCTGGGTCCATGCCGCATACTGCTGCGCTGAGATCTGTGCGTCCTCGGTCAGAAAATTGCGTCCCGTACTCACATCCAGCACACGTGCAAGGTTCTCGCAGCGCACACCATAGTCCTTTGCCATCTGGAACCCTTCAGCAACCAGGTACAGGTTCGATATGCCGATCATGTTGTTGATAAGTTTTACGACCGCAGCAGAACCGGTCTGCCCACAATAAAAGAGATGGGATCCCATGGCCTGCATTACCGGCGTCACGGCTTCGATATCCTGCTCGCTGCCGCCTAGCATCAGGGTGAGGCTACCCTGCTCGGCCTTGACCATACCTCCGCTGACTGGAGCCTCGACCAAGCGGATATTGATGTTTGCAAGATCTGCTTCGACTTGCCGCACGGTCTGTGGCAAGACAGTACTCATGATGCAAAAGTATCTCGCTGCAAACTGCGTGGCTCCAATCCCGGCCTGAACGACCTGGTGCGTGACTTCCTTGACTTGCACATCATCTGCAACCATCAGGACAATGACATCGGAATGAATCGCTTCAGCCACCGAGCCCAGAATCAATGCGCCTTTGCAAGCCAACGCCTCGCAGGCATGCGCATTGACGTCATGTACTCGCAAGTCGAAACCCGCCTGCTTGATACATGCGGCCATGCGTGAGCCCATGTTGCCCACGCCGATAAAAGCAACCGAACCGATCTTCATGCCAATTTGTCTCCTGTAGGCTGTCGGGTTTTTTAATTAGGTTCTGTATTAAGTTGTGTTGTTTCGAACGTCTCGCAGCTCCTGTATCCTGCACACGATCAAAGGCGACAGTTCGTGTTCTGGCAGGCCTGTTCAATTTTCTTGGCTGCACGCAGAAGCGGCTGGCGAATCACGTCCAGCAAGTATTCTCTTGTCACATCCTCCAGGACGGCACCAGCATTAAGTGTCATCAGGGTTCGGCTTGGTCCCAGACGCACCGGGACCGCCACACCAAAAGCATCAGGTTGGTACTCGACGATGGACATGCAGACGCCGTAGTTCTGTAGATCGGCAAATGCATCTGAAATGCCCTTGAGCCGCTGCTCAGCCTTGGGACCTGAAGCAATGCGAATCTGTTCGATCACCTGTTCACGCTCTGCAGGTTCCAACCCCCACAGGTAGGCTCTGCCAACAGAAGTCACATCCAGTGGCAACAACGAGCCGACACCAAGACGCAAGGTCGCGATACGTTCACTTTTGCGGTAAGCGACGTAAAGCATCTGCAATCCGGCACGCGTAGCCAATGCGCTTGAGACACCGAGCTCATCGGCCAGAGACTGCATGATCGGCGTCACAAGACGTGTCATCGGGCTCGCCTCAAGATAGGCCTGCCCTATCGATAACGGTCGGGTACCGATCTGGAACTTGCGTGTGCCAGGCACCCGTACCAGGAAACCAAGAGCAACCAGCGTGCTGGTGATTCGGGAGACCGACGCCTTGGGAATATCTGTGCGCCTGACGATATCGATATTGCCCAGTGCCGCACGTGATGCCTGAAATGCCCGGATGACCTCGATCCCCCTGCGGACAGTGAGCATCGTGTCATCGTCCTCGATATCAGTCAACATCTGGCTATTCTGCAAACTGGCCTCCATCTCTGACACTGGACTCGATTCTGGCAAGCAATGGACCGAGCTCTCGCTCAACCCGGGAACGAGACATGTTCCGGGTTTCACCCAGGCAGGCGATCACCATCGGGCCATGTTCGGGCAACATCAGAGGAGCTGCCACGATGCTGATATCAGGATCGATTTCGCCCAGTGACATGCAGTAGCCACGTTGGCGAACCGCATTCTCCGCATCAATCAGCTTGCGCCGGATCCTGGGCCAGTCACGCGTTTTACGTTGCTCTATTTTCATGGAGAGATAGTTGCGCTCAAGATCTGGCAACGATGCGAGCAATGCCCAGCCCAGCGGCGACTCTCCAATATCTAAGCGGGTCCCTACTGAGATCCGCAAACGAAACTCCGAGCGCTGGCTGTGCTCGTACCTGGGGCTGACACATTCCAGCAAGACCACGTCGAGCCTGTCGCGCGTACCCAGAACCACGTACAAACCGTGCTGGTCCGAGAGTGCTCGCATCGCCGGAATCAGCCTTGACTGCGCCTCAGAATAGGCGATGGCAGCATAGCCCAGTGACAGTACCAATGCAGTCAACCGGTAGCGCCGGGTACGGCTGCACTGGTGGACATATCCCAGGTTCACCAAGCTCCTGAGAATCCTGAGAGCGGTGGACACCGGCAACTCCGTTCGAGCAGCAATATCTGCGCCACTGAGCCAGCGCTCATGCGGGCTGAACGAGGACAGCACCGAGAAAGCCCGCGCAATCGGATTGATGAAGGGCTCTCGCATTGCCATCCCGCTCTCCTTCATCTCTCAAGGCTGACTAGATCGAGACCTTCTGGTTGAATACTGGCTTGCGCTTCTCAAGGTGCGAGGCAAGACCCTCCTTGACTTCTGGACCCGACATGCCCATGAACTCCATGGCAAGCGATGCATCGAAGATCGGGCCAGCCTGGCGCAGCCAGTTGTTCAATGCATACTTGGTCCAGCGAATCGCAGTCGGTGCACCCTGTGCCAGACGGGTGGCAATTTCCACGGCCTTGGCCTGCACCTGATCATCATCCACACAAAGCGAAACCAGTCCCATCTGTTCTGCCTGCTCACCGTTGACTGGCTCGCACAGCATCAGGTGGTACTTGGCCTTGGCCATACCGCATAGCAGTGGCCAGATGATCGCAGCATGATCCCCGGCCGCCACGCCCAGGCGGGTGTGGCCATCCACAATCTTGGCAGACCGGGCCGCAATGGAAATGTCACACAGCATCGCTGCCACCAGTCCCGCACCCACCGCTGCGCCGTGGATAGCCGATACCGTTGGCTTGGAGCAGTTGATGATGTTGTAGACCAGATCCTTGGTTTCCTTCCAGACCCGGCATCGACCCTCGAAGCTGTTGATCAATTCCTCGACCAGCTTGAAGTCTCCACCCGCCGAGAACATCTTGCCTGCGCCGCAGAGAATCACTGCACTGACATCAGGGTCAGTATCAATTTCTTTCCAGACATCGGCGATCTCCTGGTGTCCTATGGCATCAAGGCTGTTATGCCGCCCTGGATTGTTCAGTGTCAGGCGCAAGACGCGCTCTGCTGGGTAGTCGAACTCGATGTACTTGTAGCCTTGATAGCGTGATCCCATCACTGTCTCCAATGTATTTAGATGATTGATTTTGCAGATGAAATACCACCATCTACGGTAAAGACGACCCCTGATGTGTAGCCTGAGTGTTTCGAAGCTAGAAAAACGAACAATTCAGAGATTTCTTCCACAGTGGCCGGGCGTCCGAGTGGCAAGTGGCTTGAAAGCTCACGCACATGTGATTCGTCGCCAAACTGGACCTGAGAGCGCATTCTGAAAATTTTCTCGATCCGTTCGGTCGAAACCGGTCCAGGGTTGACACCTGCGACCCGGATGTTGTCACGCAGGCTCTTACCACCAACAGCCTTGGTAAATGCAGCCAGCGCTGCATTGCCAGAGGAACCCGCAACATAGTCAAAGTCAAAGGCTTCCGCAGCCATACCGATGTTGTTCAGGATCACGCCGCCACCACGCGCCTTCATGATCGGGTAGTACTGACGTGTCATGTCGATGTAACCGAATACTTTCAGCTTCCAGCCTTCACGCCAGGCCTTGGCATCCACGTCCCAGAGGTTGCCGGCAGGAATGGTGCCTGCATTGTTGACAAGCACGTCGATGTTTGGCTCAAGGCGGGCAATTTCCTCGACCACACCTTCCTGAGTCAGGTCCCTGGCATAGACCTGCACATCAACAGCGTGTTTTGCCTTGATTTCATCGGCCAAGGCTCGCAACTTCTGCTCCGAGCGGGCAACCAGTGCCAAGTTACAACCCTCAGCCGCAAAGGATCGGGCCAATCCTGCACCGATTCCCTGCGAGGCGCCCGTGATCAGGACCCTTTTACCTTTCAGACCCATATCCATTTTTGTCTCCACGTCCCTCAGTCTTGATTATTGTTTCTGGTGCCTTCACAACCTGCGACTGCCGGTCATGCCCGGCCGATCAACTGCTTCAATTCATCCAAGGCTGCTGGATTATCCAGTGACGACAGATCCCCATACGGTGCATTCATGTAAACGTTGCGGATGAGACGTCGCATGACCTTGGTGCTGCGAGTTTTAGGAAGTTGGCTGGCCACGTAGACCTCGCTCGGACGAAATGGCTTACCCATTCTCGACTGAACCAGGTCGGCCACCGTTTTCTTCAAGGACTCGGTGTCTGCCTTGAAATCAGGCTTGGTCGTCAGGAATACCACCAGACGATTGCCCTTCATCGCATCGGCAACACCGATGGCTGCGACATCAGCGATTTGCGGCAACTCCACCAGGATTGCCTCAACCTCAGCAGGCCCAAGGCGTTTGCCAGCAACCTTGATCGTGTCATCCGAGCGTCCGAGCAAGTAGTAATAACCATCTTCATCGTGTAAAGCCAGGTCTCCATGGACCCAGATTCCTGGGATGGTCTGCCAGTACGATTCAAGATAGCGCTGGTCATCACGCCAGAACGAACTGCACATCCCGACAAATGGTTTACGAATCACCAGTTCACCGATTTCACCGATGATGGACTTGCCATTGGCATCAACCACGTCGGCTTGTACCGCCGGGCTGGTTGTATTGAAGCACGAGGGCACAATCGGCTTGACCACCACGCTCGAGAGCAAGGCACAGGAAACTTCTGTGCCGCCCGTAAGGTTGATGATCGGGCATGTGCCACGGCCAAAAGTGGTCTGGAACCAGTGATGGTGTTCCGGGCTGATGCTCTCACCAGCTGTAATCAAAAGCTTTAGTGAAGAAAAGTCATAGGCGAGTGCCTCATTCGCATGCGCCTGCAAACCACGGATCAATGTTGGGGAAGCCCCATAGTGCGTCACCCGGTATTTCTGGATCAGGTTCCCCATCACTCCCCAGTTGGGCGTGTCAGGCGCACCATCATAGGTCACAAGCGTTGCACCGTTGAGCAATGCAGAAAGGCTTACGATCGGCCCGGCAATCCACCCCATGTCGGCTGGCCAACACAGGATGTCACCTTTGCCGATATTGAGATGGACATTAGAATCGTGCGCCATCTTGAGCGGAAAGCTTGAATGCGTATGCACCGGCCCCTTGGGCTTTCCGGTCGTTCCCGAGGTGTAGATCAACAGGAAAGGATCATTCGGGTCCATGGACTCAGAACTCGATGTCTCATCGGACTCAACCAGCAATTGTTCCCAACGCAAGTCCTGTGCATCCAGTTGTGGACCTTCGGGCGAGACCTTCCAGTACACGTTTTCCACGGTGGGCAGTTGCTTGAGCGCCTCGCGGATAGGTATCTGGGCATCGACGAACCGGCCACGACGCGGAAAACCAGTGGTTGCCAGAATGATCCTGGCATCACAAGAAGCCAAGCGTGCCACGATGGCATCGACTCCGAACCCTGTGAACAACGGAACGGCCACTGCCCCAAGATATGAAATGGCCAACAGCGAAACATTCGCCTCGATACCATTTTCCATGAGCATGCCTACCCGGTCACCGCGCCTGATTCCGATCTTGCTCAATCCGCGGGCAAAAGCCTTCACCTTCTGAGCAAGTTCCTCATAGGTCACTTGCTGGATATGGCCGGACTCCCTTTGCGCAATGATGGCCGGACGCTTGGCGGTAAAGTTGTCAACAGACCAGCGCAAAACAGAATCTACCCAGTTCAACTGACCACCGATGAACCACTTCGGGAACTCGATGCCGCGATCAAACTGCACGAAAGTGTGATAGTCCTGCTTCCAGACTATGCCGCTATATTCCAGGTACTTGCGCCAATACTGGTCCGGCTGATCCATGGAGAAGCGATGCATCTCTTCGTATGAATCAAAACCACAATGACGGATGAACCGGGCGATAAAAGAGTTCTCGAGTTCGTCTTGACCGGGCTGCCATACGGGAAAGTCTTGTTTTTTCATGATTCCACTCTTGAATGAAGTTCTTCTCGTCTAGATGCCAAGGTACGCTTTTTGCACCTCTGGATTGCTGGCCAGATCACGGGATGGTGCTTCAAGCGTGACTCGACCCTGCTCCAGCACATAGCCGTAGTCTGATATCTCAAGTGCCATCTCCGCGTTCTGCTCAACCAGCAGGACATCGACACCATCGCGGTTGACCTGGCGGATGACATCGGCGATAACATCCACGACCGCGGGTGCCAGACCAATGGTCGGCTCATCGAGCAGCATGACCTTGGGTCGCGTCATGAGTGCCCTGGCGACAGCCACCATCTGCTGCTGACCACCACTGAGAGAACCTGCAGCCACGTCCAGCTTGGCCTTGAGATCAGGAAAAAACCCGAGAACTTTCTCGAAATCCGCCTCGACCTCTGCAGGATTTGTCCTGCGGTAGGCGCCCATCTCAAGGTTCTCGCGCACAGTCATCGGCGCAAACAGACGCCGTCCTTCGGGAACCAGTGTCATGCCGATCGGCGTAATCTGGTCAGGAGACTTGCCCAGCACATCCTGGCCAAATAGGCGCACCTTGCCTGAGGTGGCCTTGTGAAGCCCCATAACCACTTTCATGATCGTGGACTTGCCTGCACCGTTGGCACCGATGATGGTCACAACCTGGCCTTTGTTTACTTTGAGTGATACATCATGAAGAACTGGCACCTTGCCATAGCTGACACAAAGCTTGTCCAGTTCCAGTGAGCAAACATCATGATCTGGCATGCTTTTCTCCCAGATAAGCACTGATCACGGCTGGGTTGGACCGGATCTCGGACGGCGTTCCCATGGCGAGCATCTGTCCATGGTGCAAGACCACGATCCGCTCGCACAATTGCATGACTGCTTTCATGTTGTGTTCGACCAGCAAAATGGCGCACTTCTGGTGTTCTCTGATGCGCCTTAACAGATTCAGCGTTTCAACCGCTTCGGTCTGGTTCAATCCGGTCAGTGGCTCATCCAGGCAAAGCACTTTCGGATTGGCCGCATAAGCCACTGCAATACTGATCAGACGCTGAATGCCATGTGGCAAATTGCCTGCAATCTCATCCAGGTACTGCTCAAGGCCGAGCATGTGTGCAGACTCTTGCACCTTGTTCTGAATCGCACGGGTGCGCCAGAATCCTGTAACACCAAGTGCGCCCACGGCAATGTTGTCCCTGACCGTGAGTGTCTTCATATAGCTTGCGTGCTGAAAAGTTCTTATCAACCCCAGGCGGCTGATCCTGGTCGCAGACCACCCTGTCACGTCCTTGTCGCCAAAGAAAAGACGACCCGAGGTTGGTTTGACAAAGCCGCTGATCAAGTTGAACGTTGTACTTTTGCCCGCACCGTTCGGACCAATCAAACCCAGAATTTCCTCTGGATAGATTTCGAAACTGAAGTTGCTCACGGCCTGCAAACCGCCGTAGCGTCTGCCAATGCCTTCTGTTCGAACCAGTGCAACACGTTGATCGGACTTCATGCCTGTCCTCCCTTTGCTGACTGTTGCACTACATCGACATGTTTTCTGGAAGATTTGAAGCTCTCCCAGAGGCCAAAGATCCCTTTGGGCATGACCAGCAGTGTGAGGATGATCGCGATGCCATAGAAAATGTGGTCTCCTCCACCGAAGCGAAGCGCAATGCTGCCGAGAAAGACAAGCAGGATTGCACCGGCAATCGGACCCAGCGGATGATCCTCTCCCCCCACCTTCAGGTAAGCCAAGGCGAATGTCGACAGCAGGAAACTGAAGTCGGCAGGACTGATCACATTGTTCACATAAGCAGTCAGGCCACCTGCGATACCCGAGACAAAGGCGCCGATCGACAGGCACAAGACCTTGGTCATGTGCACATTGATTCCGACCGAGAGCACCACCTGATCGTTGTCACGTATGCCGATGAAGCATTTCCCAAGGTAGGATTTCTCAATGGCGTACATGATGATGATCAGCAAGCCAGTCAGGCCGACCGTGAAAACGGTAAAGTGATCCATCAAAAAGTCGGGCGGAAAGATTCCTATCATTCCGGAGTTACCGCCCAGGACATTGATGCGGGTATAGATCAGCCGGATTACCTCGGTGAAAGCAAAACCGATCAGAAGGAAATACGGACCCTTGGTTTTCAAGGTGACGTATCCGAACCCAACACCTATCAGGGCCGAGAAAAGCCCGGCGAACAAGAGAGACACCAAAAACGGCCACTCAAGAATTGTCAGCGAGTAGCCTGCCGCATACGCGCCCAACCCCACAAATGCTGCGGCCGCAAAGTTCAACTCACCGATGAGGGTCACAAATCGCAGACCTGAAGCGATCAGTGCTGCGATCGCCATCCAGGCCATCAGGTTCGCGGAATACCCATCTTTGAGAAACAACGCCACCGCCATGGCCACAGCAAGCGCTACAAAACTTCCGGAAATTGTCTTTTTATCCATTTCCCATCAACCCATTCGGACGAACCAGAAGTGCGATCATGACCAGCACGAAAATCGCGATGTTGGCAAACGACGGATCGAAGTAAAAACCGCCAAAGCTCTCGATAAAGCCAATGAAAAGGCTGCCTACAATGGCACCTGGCACACTTCCGAGACCACCCAGGATCACAGCGATAAATCCTTTGACCAGATAGTCCGCGCCCACAGTCGGTGAGACCATGGCCAAAGGCGCCATGACAGCCCCAGCCAGGGCACCAAGGAATGTCGCAATCAGAAAACCTGTGAGCGCGATCTTCTTGTAAGGGATGCCTTGGATCATGGCTGCTTCATGATCGATAGAGACAGCGCGCATGGCCTTACCAGTCCTTGTGTGTCCCAGCACCCAGTACAGCAATGCAGTGAACACCAGGGAAACAAAGATCAGGACCAGTCGCTGATAGGTCACATTCACGTTCAGTACCGTGATACTGCCTTCAACAAAGTGCGGCACTGCCCTCACCGCGCCACCGAAGTAATGCAGAAGCAAGCCTTCGATGAGCAGCACGAAACCGACCGACAGGATGAATGAGCCGGCCAGGTCCCTTTGGAAAAAACGGAAACCGAACTGGTACAACAGGTATCCCAGCACCAGTGATGCCAGGATACCTATGGCGATCACCAGGCTAAACGCCATCACATGTGAATAACCTTGTCCGGCAAAAAACGGGTAAAGGACAGCGATCAACAATGCGGTCAGCGTAAAGAACTGGCCGTGTGCAAAGTTGACTATCTTCATCACCCCGAAAATCAGCGTCAGTCCGAGTGAAAAGATGACATACAAAGCCCCGATCTGAAGCCCGGTAAGTATCAATTGTGTTAGCGTCTGCATGGTGATCACTCCAGCGAATTACGTGCTTTATTGGCTGGCTTTCTGCAAGCGCTCTTTGAGTTCCTGGCTATCAAGGCGATCAACCTGGCGCAGTGTCTTGCCCTGGACTTGTGTCACAATCACTGGTACCAAGATCTGCTGAGGAATCCCGTAGGTGTCCTTGCCACCGAAAGCGCTGGTACCGTAAGCACCTTCAAACGTGACTTGCGGCAACGCTTCTGCAACAGCCTTTGGTTCAATGCTCTGAGCTTTTTCCATGGCTGCCTTCAAGGCCTTCACTGCATCATAGAAACCGATCTGGATGGCGTTGACAGATTCTCCGGTCGCTTTCTTGACCCCCTCGTTCAGGCGTCGTTGCAAATCGGTTGCAGATGGATCGTCGAAGTTGACCGCAGCACCCAGGTAGGTTCCTTCTGCAGCATCACCACCGGTTGACATCAGACCATCGGCGCCAGTACCGGCTTCAACCACCTGGATACCCTTCCAGCCCGCAGCCTTAAGCTCCTTGAAAACACGTCCTGCATCCGGTGGTGGCGCACCGCCCAGGTCCACAACATCAGGCCTTAACTGCGCAATCTTGGCAGCAATCGGCTGAAACTCGGTGGTACCACGCTCATACCAGTCTGAAGCAATGACTTTGACACCAACGTCTTCCCAGACGCGCCGCGCAATCACTTCGACGTCCTGACCGCTGGCGTCATTCGGGTTGAGCAGAGCAACAGTCTTGATGTCCGGATGGGTTTTCTTGATATAGCGGATGAGTGGTTCGACCAGTTCGAGTGGGGTATTCATCTGAGTAAAGGTCAAGGGGTAGTTTGGCCCCTTGATCGATGGACCCCAGGCGGTGGTGAACATCAACACCCCTGCACGTTCGGTCAGTGACTGCATTGCACGGGCTGGCGCTGTTCCAAGGCTACCAGCAATAAATTTCGCACCGTCTTTGCGCAGCAGTGTCTGTGCGACTTTGGTGCCTTCGGCTGCGTTGTACTTGTTGTCGTAGGCAACACACTCAAAGTTATAGACTTTGCCACCGACCTTGACTCCACCGCTGGCATTGACCTCCCTTGCTGCTTCGTCACACAACCACTGACTGCCGATGCCCCAGTTCGCACCCGAACCAGACAGCGGAATGGAAAGACCCAGCTTGATGGTCTCTTGGGAAAAAGCGGGTGCGGAAAGAAGCGATGCAGAGCAGGCAAGCACTGCCATGCCCGCAATCTTGTTGCGAAGTTTCATGTTTGTCTCCGTAATAGAAAGGCAGCTAGTTTGGTTCTATTTATCGCTAGCGCTTGTTAATCATATGTGAGCGAATCTTTAAAAATGTCCTTCATCATCATTTGTTCCGTGCTTTGGTATTTGGACGTGATGCAGTGCAATGATCGCGAATCAAACTTAGAGCGTTAATCTTTAGTCTGAATCATCAAGTCAAATTGAGTATTGAAATGAATTCAAAGTACGGAACATTTATCTGAAGATCGAAACAAGAAGAATGCCTTCAAGCATCATGGGTCTGCCACCACAAATACCAACTGGAGACAAGGATGAAAAAACTCGAGAACAAAGTGGCCTTTATCACTGGTGCCGGAGCGGGAATAGGCCGTGCAGCTGCACTGTTGTTCGCGCGTGAGGGTGCGCAGGTTGCGGTCATTGAAATCGATCCAGTACAGGGTCAGCAGACTGTCGACATGATCATGGCTGAAGGTAATCAGGCAATGTTTTGCCATACCGACATCACCGAGCAGGTAAGTGTTGAGAATGCTGTACGAGCGGTCGTGGAGCGATTTGGAAAAATCGACATCCTTTACAACAACGCCGGTGGCTCCACCAATATGGATGACTGCGTGTCGGATGCACCGATTGATGAGTTCTGGAAAAAAATAAAACTCGACCTGTTTGGAACCTGGCTCTGCTGCCGTAGCGTCATACCTGAAATCATCAAGGCAGGTGGGGGCTCAGTCATCAACAGCACGTCCGTATTTGCCTTGCGTGGAACGCATAAGAAAGATGCCTACACTGCCGCCAAAGGTGGTGTGAGCGCACTGACCCGATCCATGGCGATCGAGTATGGTCAATATGGAGTCAGGGTCAATGCAGTGGCACCAGCCGCCACAAAGACCGAGCGGGTGCAACGCATGATCGGCGGTGATGCCGGTGTGATCCAGAGAACACTGGATCGCCAGTTCCTCGGCTGGAGCATGCCGGAAGATATTGCAAACGCAGCCTTGTTTCTGGCCAGCGATGATGCCCGGGTAATTACCGGTCAGATACTCGCGATTGATGGCGGCCTGACCGCGTCGTGAGCACAGCCGTTACAGCTGCAATTGGTTGACATCCTCACCGACCTGAAGGCCGGAGATTCCTACGGCGCTCAGGGGCGGCATTGAGCCGCCCCTGAGTCGCTTCGGTGGGTTCCTGCTGCTGGCGACCCTACTGCATCGCTCACTTCACAGGCGAACCGGGCGTG
>Ga0182743_1002222_pt1 | contig 17389 bp, 14 predicted proteins | sample eDN3rd30CKraftOP_FD_128522 | JGI IMG/M metagenome (GOLD analysis project Ga0182743, IMG submission 128522) | Enriched Organic Plus compost microbial communities from Emeryville, California, USA - eDNA 3rd pass 30_C Kraft OP (version 2) (version 2) ... | reverse complement strand
CGGCTTCGTCGCGGATGCGCGCATCAAGCTCGACGATATCCGCGAGACCTTCGCCCTGACCGGCGATCTCGGCGAGGCGGCCGAGGAGGTCGATACCCTGGGTGGTTTCCTGGTCAATCTCGCCGGCCGCGTGCCGGTGGCGGGCGACCGCGTGGAGGGGCCGCAGGACCTCGAATTCGAGATCCTGGAAGCCGATCCGCGCCGCGTGAAGAAGGTGCGCATCATGCGCCACGGCCTCGACGAGAACGACGTCGAGCCGACCAAGCAGCGCGCCGAAGGCTGATCGCCGTGGCGCTGACCCGCCTCGCCCATGCCATCCTGCTGTCGTGGGGCTGGCGGCGCGCCTTGATCGCCTTCCTTGCCGGCGCCGCCTCGGCGCTGGCCATGGAGCCCTATGGGCTGTTTCCGGTTCTCTTCCTGACCTTCCCGGTTCTGGTCTGGCTGGTCGACGGCGCCTCGGCGGCCGATGGTCTCGGCCGGCGGCTGCGCGCCGCGGCCTGGGTCGGCTGGCTGTTCGGCTTCGGCTATTTCCTCGCCGGCCTGTGGTGGATCGGGTCGGCCTTCCTGGTCGATGCACAGGATTATGCCTGGCTGATGCCCTTCGCGGTGGTCGGCCTGCCCGCCGGGCTGGCGCTGTTTCCGGCGCTGGGCGTGGCGGCCTCGCGGCTGTTCTGGTCGTCCGGCTGGGGACGCATCTTCGTGCTGGGCGTCGGGCTCGGGGGCAGCGAATGGCTGCGCGGCCATATCCTCACCGGCTTTCCCTGGAACAGCTTCGGCTATGCGCTGGCCGACAATGCCGTTCTCGGCCAGATCGCCTCGGTGACCGGCGTCGAAGGCCTGACCCCTCTGGTCATCACCCTGTTCGCGGCGCCGGCGCTGCTGGCCGAGGAGCGTCCGCGCTCCTGGTGGCCGAGCGCGGGAGCGCTGGCGCTGCTCGCCGCCATCGCGCTGTTCGGCGCGGTGCGGCTCAATGGGGCGGAGTTGTCCTTCCGGCCCAATCTCGACGTCCGCATCATGCAGCCCAACGTGCCGCAGGACGAGAAATTCAGCGCCGATTTCAGGGACGAGATCATGGCGCGCTATCTGGCGCTGTCGAACGAGGCCACCTCGCCCGACCACCCCAGCGCCGCCAGCGCGCAGCTCATCGTCTGGCCGGAATCGGCCTTCCCCTTCTTTCTTGCCCGCACGCCCGAGGCGCTGGCGCAGATCGCGGGCCTGCTGGCGCCCGGCTCCACGCTGCTGACCGGCGCGGCGCGGATCGAGGCGCCGCAGCGCGCGGGAGAGCGCCCCGCGATCTACAACTCGATCTATGCCATTGGCGACGACGGCACGATCACCGCGACCTACGACAAGGTGCATCTAGTGCCGTTCGGCGAGTTCCTGCCCTTCCAGGACACGCTGGAGCGCTGGGGCATCCGCCAGCTCACCCGCCTGCCCGGCGGCTTTTCGGCGGGCGACCGGCCGCGCAACATGACGCTGCCGGACGGCCTGACCCTGGCGCCGATGATCTGCTACGAGGCGATCTTTCCCGACGGCACCATCGACCCGGACAAGCGCCCGGACGCCATCCTCAACGTCACCAATGATGCGTGGTTCGGCATGACGCCCGGGCCCTACCAGCATCTCGGACAGGCGCGGGTGCGCGCCATCGAGCAGGGCCTGCCGCTGATCCGCGCCGCCAACACCGGCATCTCGGCCATGATCGACCCCTGGGGCCGGCCGGTGCGCACCCTCGGTCTCGGTGCCGAGGGCGTGCTCGACGCAGCCCTGCCAGTGCCTTTGCCGCCAACGCTTTACAGCCGGGGGGGATGGCTTATTGTCTCCCTCATCTACGCGCTGCTGGTGTTTGGAGCGTGGATCGCCACCCCCAGATTTGACTTCGTCAGGCGCGGCAATCAGAGTGCGCGGCCCGCTGGGGTATAGGTGGTTCTGCCACGGACATCGCGGCATTTCCTGCGCACGGCAAGGTATTCTTATGGCCCAGGCGAAGGTCCCCAATCCAATCGACAAGCATGTCGGCAGCCGGGTCCGCATGCGCCGCATGCTGATCGGGCTCAGCCAGGAAAAGCTTGGCGATGCATTGGGCATCACCTTCCAGCAGATCCAGAAATACGAGAAGGGCACCAACCGCATCGGCGCCAGCCGCCTGCAGCAGATCGCCGCAACGCTGAACGTCCCCGTCTCCTTCTTCTTCGAGGACGCGCCGGGTGGCTCGGCGGATGCTCCCGCCGGCTTCGCCGAAGGGCGCGCCAGCGACTACGTTTCCGACTTCCTCGCAACCGCCGACGGCTTGGCGCTGACACGCGGTTTCATGCGCATCCGCGACCCGCGCGTGCGCAAGCGCATCGTCGATCTCGTCACCGTTCTCGCCGAGCAGAACGACAGCGCGTCTTGATTCCTCTTCGCGCAGGCTGCAAGAAGCAGCCTGCAATCGGTTCACCAAACGGCACGGGATCGTTCTTCGTGGCACGCAACAGCTATCTTTTCACCAGCGAATCCGTCTCCGAGGGCCATCCCGACAAGGTGTGCGACCGCATTTCGGATGCGGTGGTTGACGCCTATCTGTCCGGCAATCCGGAATCGCGCGTGGCCTGCGAAACGCTCGCCACCACCAACCGCGTGGTCATCGCCGGTGAGGTCCGCGGCCCGGAATCGATCACCAGGGACCATGTGGTCGACCTCGCCCGTCAGGCCATCAAGGACATCGGCTACGAGCAGGAAGGCTTCCATTGGGAGAAGGCCGAGGTCGAGGTGCTGCTGCACGCGCAGTCCGCCGACATCGCGCAGGGCGTGGACTCGGCCGGCAACAAGGACGAGGGCGCGGGCGACCAGGGCATCATGTTCGGCTATGCCTGCCGCGAGACACCCGAGCTGATGCCGGCGCCGATCTATTATTCGCACCGCATCCTGCAGCAGCTCTCCGAGGCGCGCCGCGCCAAGCAGGGCGACGCCGCCAAGCTCGGCCCCGACGCCAAGAGCCAGGTCACCGTGCGCTATGAGGGCGGCAAGCCGGTCGAGGCCACCTCGATCGTGCTCTCGACCCAGCATCTCGACGAGAACCTGTCCTCGTCCGACGTGCGCGCCATCGTCGAGCCCTATATCCGTTCGGCCCTGCCGCAGGGCTGGATCAACGAGCAGACCGAATGGCACGTCAACCCGACGGGCAAGTTCGTCATCGGCGGCCCGGACGGCGACACCGGCCTGACCGGCCGCAAGATCATCGTCGACACCTATGGCGGCGCGGCCCCGCACGGCGGCGGCGCCTTTTCGGGCAAGGACCCGACCAAGGTCGACCGCTCGGCGGCCTATGCGGCGCGCTACCTCGCCAAGAACGTGGTCGCCGCCAAGCTCGCCGACCGCTGCACCATCCAGCTCGCCTATGCCATCGGCGTGTCCAAGCCGCTGTCGATCTATGTCGACACCTACGGCACCGGCACCTGCGACGAGGCGCAGCTGGAGACGCTGCTCGGCGAGGTCATGGACCTCTCCCCGCGCGGCATCCGCCAGCACCTGCAGCTGAACCGCCCGATCTATGCGCGCACCGCCGCCTACGGCCATTTCGGCCGCGCCCCGGAAGCCGATGGCGGCTTCTCCTGGGAGCGCACCGACCTCGCCGACACCCTGGCCTCGCAGCTCGGCTGACACACGATGACGGACGGAGCCGAGAGCGGCGCTCCCGGCTCCTTCTTCGGCCGGCGCAAGGGCAAGAGGCTCCGCAAGGGGCAGCAGGAGCGCGTTGACGCGCTTCTGCCCGAACTGCGGCTCGATCTTTCCCAGCCGGCCCCCGCGGACATCCGCAGCCTGTTTCCCGTCCCCGTGCAGTCCGCCCGCCTCGAAATCGGGTTCGGCGGCGGCGAGCACCTGCTGCACGAGGCGCGGCGCTTCCCGGACATCGGCTTCATCGGGGTCGAGCCCTTCGTCAACGGCATGGCCAAGGCGCTGAGCCGGATCGACGAGGAGGGCATCCGCAATGTCCGCCTGTTCGACCAGGACGCGGCGCTGCTGCTCGACTGGCTGCCCCCCGCCTCCTTCTCCCGCGTCGACCTGCTCTATCCCGACCCCTGGCCGAAGATCCGCCACTGGAAGCGGCGCTTCGTCTCCGACGCCAATCTGGCGCGCATTTGCCGGGTTCTCGTTCCCGGCGGCGAATGGCGCTTCGCCAGCGACATCGACACCTATGTCGCCTGGACGCTGGAGCATGTGCGGCGGCGGGACGACCTGCACTGGCTCGCCGAGCGCGCCGACGACTGGCGGCTCGCCTGGGAGGGCTGGCCCGGCACGCGCTACGAGGCCAAGGCCCTGCGCGAGGGCCGCCCGCCGGCCTATCTGCGCTTCCGCAGGGACTGAGGACCGAAAGCGAGGCGCGCGGCCTTCTTGCGGAGCGGTGCCGTCTTCCTGTATGAAGGCGCTATCTCCAACTCATGATCGTCTTTCATGAGGGTGGGTCCCAGCGGGGCCCGCCGCAGACGGTCTTTGGGTTTCGGATCCCTTTGTTCAGGCAAGGCCTTGATGAGCGCAGAGCCAGAGTTCGACCCGACCGACGATCCCCGCATCCTGCGGGAGACCGGGGTGGCCGCGCGTGTCGCCGCCATTGTCGAGCCGGTGCTGGAAGATCTCGGCCTGCGCCTGGTGCGCGTGCGCGTCACCGCGCAGAACGGCTGCACCGTGCAGATCATGGCCGAGCGGCCCGACGGCACGATGACGGTCGAGGATTGCGAGCTGGCGAGCCGCGCGGTGTCGCCGGCGCTCGACGTCGACGACCCGATCACCCGCGCCTACCATCTTGAACTGTCCTCGCCCGGCATCGACCGGCCGCTGGTGCGGCTTGGCGATTTCGAGCGCTGGGCCGGCCATATCGCCAAGATCGAGATGGCCGAGATGATGGACGGCCGCAAACGCTTCCGCGGCATTCTCGCCGGCATCGAGCCGGAGAGCGGCCGCGCCAGGCTGGAGCGGGACGACGTTCCCGATGGCCAGGACAAGCTGGTCGCCCTGCGCGTCGCCGACATGGCGGAAGCGCGCCTGGTGCTGACCGATGCGCTGATCGACGAATCGCTGAAGCGCGGAAAACAGGCGGAGCGCGATGCCGCGCGGGCCGCCGAACTGGAAGACGAAGACCACGGCGAGGCCCCGGAGGAACCGGCGGCTCCGCGCAAGGGAGGTAGACATGGCCGTTAGCGCCAATCGGCTGGAACTGCTGCAGATCGCGGACGCGGTTGCGCGCGAGAAGGTCATCGATCGCCAGATCGTCCTGGCCGCGATGGAGGACGCCATCGCCAAGGCTGCCCGCGCCCGCTACGGCGCCGAGACGGAAGTGCGGGCGGAAATCCACCCGCGCACCGGCGAGATCCGCCTGTCGCGCCTGCTCCTGGTGAAGGACGAGGTCGAGAACACCTCGACCGACATTTCGCTGGAGGACGCCCGCCGCCGCAACCCGGCCGCGCAGGCCGGCGACTACATCTCCGAGACGCTGCCGCCCTTCGACTTCGGCCGCATCGCCGCGCAGTCGGCCAAGCAGGTCATCGTGCAGAAGGTCCGCGAGGCCGAGCGCGACCGGCAATACGCCGAGTACAAGGACCGCATCGGCGAGATCGTCAACGGCGTCGTCAAGCGCGCCGAATACGGCAATGTCATCGTCGATCTCGGCCGTGGCGAGGCCATCGTCCGCCGCGACGAGCTGGTGCCGCGCGAGGTGTTCCGCGCCGGCGACCGCATCCGCGCCTATGTCTACGACGTGCGCCGCGAGCCGCGCGGCCCGCAGATCTTCCTGTCGCGCACGCATCCGCAGTTCATGGCCAAGCTGTTCGCCCAGGAAGTGCCCGAGATCTACGACGGCATCATCGAGGTGAAGGCGGTGGCCCGCGATCCGGGCTCGCGCGCCAAGATCGCCGTGATCTCGCGCGACAGCTCGATCGACCCCGTCGGCGCGTGCGTGGGCATGCGCGGCTCGCGCGTCCAGGCCGTGGTCAACGAGCTCGGCGGCGAGAAGATCGACATCATTCCCTGGTCGCAGGACAACGCCACCTTCATCGTCAACGCCCTGCAGCCGGCGGAAGTCGTCAAGGTCGTGCTCGACGAGGATTCCGAGAAGATCGAGGTCGTGGTCCCCGACGACCAGCTGTCTCTGGCCATCGGCCGCCGCGGCCAGAACGTCCGCCTCGCCTCCCAGCTCACCGGCTGGGACATCGACATCGTCACCGAGGCCGAGGAGAGCGAGCGCCGGCAGAAGGAATTCGTCGACCGCACGCAGATGTTCATGAACGCGCTCGACGTCGACGAGGTGGTGGGCCAGCTGCTCGCCGCCGAGGGCTTCTCGACGCTGGAAGAGCTGGCCTTCGTCCCCGAGAACGAGATCGCCTCGATCGAGGGCTTCGACGAGGACACCGCCATCGAGATCCAGTCGCGTGCCCGCGAATATCTGGAGCGCCTCGAGGCCGAGCAGGATGCCCGCCGCAAGGAGCTCGGCGTTGCCGACGACCTGCGCGAAGTGCCCGGCGTCACCACCGCCATGCTGGTGGCCTTCGGCGAGAACGACATCAAGACCGTGGAGGACCTCGCCGGCTGCGCCACCGACGACCTGACCGGCTGGACCGAGCGCCAGGACGGCGAGCTGAAGCGCTTCCCCGGCGCCCTCGAGGGCTTCGAGATGTCGCGCGAGGAGGCTGAGGCGCTGATCATGGCCGCCCGCGTCAAGGCGGGCTGGGTCGAGGAGGCCGCCGAAGAGGAGCCGTCTTCGGAAGAACCGAGCGAAGAGGTCGAGGGCTAAGAGCGAGGAGCCGGGCGCATGGCTGAGCGGGAGGACGGCGACGACCGCCGCGCCACCGAGCGGATGTGCGCCCTCACGCGCGAGGTCCGCCCGATCGGGGAACTGATCCGCTTCGTCCGCGCGCCGGACGGGACGGTGGTGCCCGATCTGCGCCGGAAACTGCCCGGCCGTGGCGTCTGGGTCACGGCCACGCGGGAGAATGTTGCGCTCAGCGTCAAGCGCGGGGTTTTCAAGCGCGGCTTCAAGGACCATATCAGCGTGGAGCCCAGCCTCGCCGACGACGTGGAGCGCCTCCTTGAGCGCGCGACGCTCGACATGCTGTCCATGGCCAACAAGGCCGGGCGGCTTGTCACCGGGTTCGGCAAGGTTTCGGACGCGCTGTCTTCCGGGGAAGCGGCAGCGCTTCTTCACGCTCTCGATGCCGCCGATGACGGCGTGCGCAAGATCGGGCAGGTGGTGCGGCGCTCCGGTGCGGCGCCGCTCCGCCTGAGGCTTTTCCGTTCCGAGCAAATGGATTTGGCGCTCGGGCGGACAAATGTGATACATGCAGCGCTGCTCGCGGGCCCCGTGAGCGCGGCCTTTCTCGGATGGGCCGAAGCGCTGGCGAGATATCGGGGTGCCGATATGGATGTCGGTGGCCGCGAAGACGAACCGGGGCAACCCGCAGAAACGGATGTGGAATGACGGATACGAAGAACCCTGGCGACAAAACCCTGGGCCTTGGCTCGGGCAAGACGTTGACGCTCAAGCGTCCGGTCGAGCAGGGCATGGTGCGCCAGAGCTTCAGCCATGGCCGCAGCAAGGCCGTCGTGGTCGAGAAGGTGAAGCGGCGGGTGCTCGGGCCCGGTGGCGAGGCCAAGGCCGAGGCGCCGCAGGCGCCTGCGCCCAAGCCCAGCGCCCCGGCCGCGCCGCGCCCGGCTCCGGCTGCCGAACGTCCGGCCGCCTCGCCGCGCGGCGTGGTGCTGCGCACCCTGACCGACGAGGAACGCGACGCGCGTGACCGCGCGCTGGCTTCGGCCCGCGTCCGCGAGGCCGAGGAGCGTGTCCAGGCGGAAGAAGACGCCCGCCGCCGCGCCGAGGAAGAGGCTCGCCGCAAGGTCGAGCGCGAGGCCGCCGAGGCCCGCCGCCGCGAGGAAGAGACCCGTCGCGCCGCCGAAGAGGAATCCCGCCGCAAGGCCGAGGCCGAGGCCAGCAAGCGCCTTGGCTCCGCGGCCCCGGCCGCCGCGCCCGCTGCCGCTCCGGCAGCGCCTGCCCGTCCGGCCACGCCGGCTGCCCGTCCCGCCCAGGCGGACGACGAGGGCCCGCGCCCGATCGTGCGCCGTCCGGGAATGCCCGGCCGCGCGCCCGTCGTGCCGCCCAAGCCCGAGCGCACCAAGGCCGGCCAGGAGAAGCAGCGCGGCCGCCTGACCGTGACCACCGCCTTCGAGTCGGATGAAGAGCGCGGCCGTTCCGTCGCCGCCTTCCGCCGGCGCATGCAGCGCATGTCCGGCAAGGGCATGTCGCAGCCCAAGGAGAAGCTTTCCCGCGAGGTGACGATCCCCGAGACGATCACCATCCAGGAACTCGCCAACCGCATGGCCGAGCGCGCGGTCGACGTCATCCGCCTGCTGATGAAGCAGGGCGAGATGAAGAAGATCAACGACGTCATCGACGCCGACACCGCCCAGCTCATCGCCGAGGAAATGGGCCACACCGTCCGCCGCGTGGCCGAGTCCGACGTCGAGGAAGGCCTGTTCGACGCCGCCGACGAGAGCGGCACCCAGCTGCCGCGTCCGCCGGTCGTGACGATCATGGGCCACGTCGACCACGGCAAGACCTCGCTGCTCGACGCCATCCGCAAGACCCATGTGGTCTCGGGCGAAGCCGGCGGCATCACCCAGCACATCGGCGCCTACCAGGTGAAGGCGCCTGACGGAAGCGCGATCACCTTCATCGACACCCCCGGCCACGAAGCCTTCACCGCCATGCGCGCCCGCGGCGCCAAGGCGACCGACATCGTGGTGCTGGTGGTTGCGGCCGACGACGGCGTGATGCCGCAGACGGTCGAGGCGATCTCCCACGCCAAGGCGGCGGGCGTTCCCATGATCGTGGCGATCAACAAGATCGACAAGCCTGCGGCCAAGCCCGAGCGTGTGCGCACCGAGCTGCTCCAGCACGAAGTGCAGGTGGAAAGCTTCGGCGGCGAGACGCTGGAAGTCGAGGTTTCGGCCCTGCAGGGCACCAATCTCGACCGCCTGCTCGAGGTCATCCAGCTCCAGGCCGAAATCCTGGAACTGAAGGCCAATCCCGACCGCGCCGCGGAAGGCATCGTCATCGAAGCCAAGCTCGACAAGGGCCGTGGTCCGGTGGCCACCGTGCTTGTGCAGCGCGGCACGCTGCATGGCGGCGACATCGTCGTGGCCGGCGGCGAATGGGGCCGCGTCCGTGCGCTGGTCGACGACCAGGGCAAGCAGACCAAGGAAGCGGGTCCGTCCACGCCGGTCGAGATCCTGGGCTTCAACGGCGCGCCGGAAGCCGGCGACCGCCTGGCCGTGGTCGAGAACGAAGCCCGCGCCCGCGAGATCACCGAATACCGCCAGCGCCAGCGGCGCGATCTGATGGCGGCGCGCTCCGGCCGGGCCGGCGGCGGCTCGCTCGAGCAGATGATGTCGCAGCTCAAAGTGTCGGCGGGCCGTCAGGAATTCCCGCTCGTCATCAAGGGCGACGTGCAGGGCTCGGTCGAGGCCATCGTCCAGGCGCTGGAGAAGATCGGCAACGACGAGGTCGCGGCGCGCGTGCTGCACGCGGGCGTCGGCGGCATCACCGAATCCGACATCACGCTTGCCGCGGCGTCGGGCGCGGCGGTGCTCGGCTTCAATGTCCGCGCGCTCAAGGAAGCGCGCGAGGCGAGCGATCGCCAGGGCGTCGAGATCCGCTACTACAACATCATCTACGATCTGGTGGACGACATCCGCCAGGCGATGTCGGGCCTGCTCGCTCCCGAGCGGCGCGAGGAGTTCCTCGGCAATGCCGAGATCCTGGAGGTGTTCAACATCTCCAAGGTGGGCAAGGTCGCGGGCTGCCGCGTCACCGAGGGCATGGTCGAGCGCGGCGCCAGCGTCCGCCTGATCCGCGACAACGTCGTGGTCCACGAGGGCAAGCTGTCCACGCTCAAGCGCTTCAAGGACGAGGTCAAGGAAGTCCAGGTCGGCCAGGAATGCGGCATGGCCTTCGAGAACTACCAGGACATGCGCGCCGGCGACGTCATCGAGTGCTACCGCGTGCAGGAAGTGCGCCGCACGCTCTGACGCGGCGAATGATACGAACGGAACGGCGCGGTCCAACCCCGCGCCGTTCGTGTTTGCCGCCCCGAAGGGACGCGGCGTCCGGCACGGCCGGCTCCTGAAGGATTTGGTGAAGACATGGCAAAGGCCAGAGCGGCGGGCACGGGCCCGTCCCAGCGGCAATTGCGCGTGGGCGAACTCATACGCCACGCGCTGGCCGACATCCTGCAGCGCGGCACGCTCCCCACTCCGGAGCTGGACGGCGCCATCATCACGGTGCCCGAGGTGCGCATGTCGCCGGACCTCAAGCTGGCCACCGCCTACATCATGCCGCTCGGCGGCAAGGACGCCGAGAAGGCCGCGGCGACGCTGGAGAAGCACCGCCGCGCGCTGCGCGGCGAGCTGGCGCGCCGGGTCGAGCTGAAATCCGTGCCCGAGCTGCGCTTTCGCGTCGACACCTCCTTCGACGAGGGCGCGCGGATCGACGCGCTGCTGCAATCGCCGCAGGTGCGCCGCGATGTGGATGCCCCCGATGGGGCGGCCGATGACGAGAACGACTGAATGAACGACGCTTCCGCCGACAACCAGACCCGGGAAGCTGCTCCGCCGCGGCCGAAGAAGCGCGACGTGCACGGCTGGCTGGTGCTCGACAAGCCTCAGGGCATGACCTCGACGCACGCTCTGGCCAAGGTCAAGCGGGCCTTCGGGGCCAAGAAGGCCGGCCATGCCGGCACGCTCGATCCTCTCGCCACGGGTTGCCTGCCGATCGCCTTCGGCGAGGCCACCAAGACGGTTCCCTTCGCCATGGAGGGCCGCAAGGTCTACCGCTTCACGGTGCGCTGGGGCGTGGAGACCGACACCGACGATTCCGAGGGCAAGACGGTCGCCTCGAGCGACGAGCGCCCGGCCCGCGAGGCGGTGGAGGCGCTGTTGCAGCGCTTCACCGGCGTGATCACCCAGGTGCCGCCGCGCTATTCCGCCATCAAGGTGGACGGCGAGCGCGCCTATGATCTTGCCCGCGAGGGTGAGGAGGTGGAGCTGGAGCCTCGCGAGATCGAGGTGCACCAGCTCGACCTGGTCGGCTTCGACGGCGACACCGCCACCTTCGAGACCGAATGCGGCAAGGGCACCTATGTCCGCGCGCTGGCGCGCGACATGGGCCGCGTGCTCGGCTGCGGCGGCCACGTCACCGCGCTCCGGCGCGTCGAGGTCGGGCCGTTCCATGAGGAACTCCTGATTTCGCTGGACGAAATCGAGCGTTTGCGCCAAGGTCCGCCCGGCGAGGGCGACCTTGCCGAAAAGCTTCTCCCCGTCGAGACCGCGCTGGACGACATCCCGGCGCTGGCCGTCAGCGGGGCGGATGCGGCCCGCCTCAGGAGAGGACAGGCCGTTTTGTTGCGCGGACGGGACGCGCCGACGTTCTCCGGAACCGTTTATGTCACCGCCCAGGGGGCCCTCGTGGCCCTGGCGGAGATCGAACGCGGCGAACTTCTGCCCCGACGCGTGTTTCATCTGCCGGACGCCGCGCGCGCACCGGTCTGAACTTTTGAAAGGATGACCGATGTCGATTACCGCTGAACGCAAGCTCGAGCTTGTGAAGGAATACGCCACTGTCGAGGGCGACACCGGCTCGCCCGAGGTCCAGATCGCGATCCTCACCGAGCGCATCGTCAATCTGACCGAGCACTTCAAGACGCACGCCAAGGACAACCATTCCCGGCGCGGCCTTCTGAAGATGGTCAGCCAGCGCCGCAGCCTGCTCGATTACGTCAAGAAGAAGGATCAGCAGCGCTATCAGACGCTGATCCAGCGCCTCGGCATCCGCCGCTGACGCACACCTGAACGGCGCGGCTCCCCTGGGGCCGCGCCTTTTTGCCGTCAGGGAGTCGAAGAAGGACCCCGCGGCTTTACCTCATGGCGATGAGGCCGGAGCACGCCAGGGCAGGATCGCCAGGCGCTTCATTCTTTCCCGAAGCGTCTCGCCGTCTTGCTTCTGGCTTGGGCCCATCGCCACAACCGGAAGAGAACTCGAATGTTCGACATTCAACGCGAAGAACTCGATTGGGGCGGGCGCAAGCTCGTGCTCGAAACCGGCCGCATGGCCCGCCAGGCCGACGGCGCCGTGCTCGCCACCTATGGCGACACCACCGTGCTGGCCACCGTCGTCGCCGCCAAGGCTCCGAAGCCCGGCATCGACTTCATGCCGCTGACCGTGAACTACCAGGAGCGCTTCTACGCCGCGGGCCGCATTCCCGGCGGCTTCTTCAAGCGCGAGGGCCGTCCGACCGAGAAGGAAACTTTGGTTTCCCGCCTCATCGACCGCCCGATCCGCCCGCTCTTCGTCGACGGCTGGCGCAACGACACCCAGGTCATCGTCACCGTGCTGAGCCACGACCTGGAGAACGATCCGGACGTGGTGGCCATGGTCGCCGCCTCGGCCGCGCTGACGCTCTCGGGCGTGCCCTTCATGGGCCCGGTCGGCGGCGCGCGCGTCGGCTATTTCAACGGCCAGTACGAGCTGAACCCGGCCGTCGACCGCATGAAGGACAGCGAGCTCGACCTCGTCGTCGCCGGCACCCATGACGCCGTGCTGATGGTCGAGTCGGAAGCCAAGGAGCTTGGCGAGGACGTCATGCTCGGCGCCGTGATGTTCGGCCACAGCCACTTCCAGCCGGTCATCGAGGCGATCATCCGCCTGGCCGAGAAGGCCGCCAAGGAGCCGCGCGAACTGGCCGTTGCCGATGATTCCGCGCTTGAGGCCCGCATCCGCGAGATCGCCGAAAAGGATCTACGCGACGCCTATAAGATCAGCCGCAAGCAGGACCGCTACGCCCGCGTCGGCGAGATCCGCGCCAAGGTCATCGAAACGCTGTGCCCCGAGGGCGTTGAAGACGCGCCCTCCCCGACCAAGGTCGGCGGCGTGTTCCACGACCTCGAAGCCAAGATCGTGCGCTGGAACATCCTGGATGAGGGCGTGCGCATCGACGGCCGCGATCTGAAGACGGTCCGCCCGATCCAGGCGGAAGTCGGCGTGCTGCCGCGCACCCACGGCTCGGCGCTGTTCACCCGCGGCGAGACGCAGGCGCTGGTGGTTGCCACGCTCGGCACCGGCGAGGACGAGCAGTTCATCGACGCGCTTGAGGGCACCTACAAGGAAGCCTTCATGCTGCACTACAACTTCCCGCCCTATTCGGTGGGCGAGACCGGCCGCATGGGTTCCCCGGGCCGCCGCGAGATCGGCCATGGCAAGCTGGCCTGGCGCGCCATCCACCCGATGCTGCCGCCGAACCACGAGTTCCCCTACACGCTGCGCGTGGTCTCCGAGATCACCGAGTCGAATGGCTCGTCCTCGATGGCCACCGTCTGCGGCACCTCGCTGGCGGCGATGGATGCGGGCGTTCCGCTGAAGCGCCCGGTGGCGGGCATCGCCATGGGCCTGATCAAGGAAGGCGACCGCTTCGCGGTGCTCTCCGACATCCTCGGCGACGAGGACCATCTCGGCGACATGGACTTCAAGGTGGCCGGCACCGAAGGTGGCGTCACCTCGCTGCAGATGGACATCAAGATCGCCGGCATCACCGAGGAGATCATGCGCGTGGCGCTCGGCCAGGCGCGCGATGGCCGCATCCACATTCTCGGCGAGATGGCCAAGGCTCTGACCGCGGCTCGTCCGGAGCTCGGCGAGTACGCGCCGCGCATCGAGGTCATCAAGATCCCGGTCGACAAGATCCGCGACGTCATCGGCTCCGGCGGCAAGGTGATCCGCGAGATCGTCGAGAAGACCGGCGCCAAGATCAATGTCGAGGACGACGGCACCGTGAAGGTGTCCTCGGCCGACGGCAAGGCCATCAAGGCGGCGCTGAACTGGATCCACTCCATCGTCGCGGAGCCGGAAGTCGGCCACATCTACGACGGCACCGTCGTCAAGGTGGTGGACTTCGGCGCCTTCGTGAACTTCTTCGGTTCGCGCGACGGCCTGGTGCACGTGTCGCAGATCGCGCCGCGCCGCATCGAGAAGGTCTCGGACGTGCTGAAGGAAGGCGACAAGGTCAAGGTGAAGCTGCTCGGCTTCGATGATCGCGGCAAGACCCGCCTGTCCATGAAGGTCGTCAACCAGGAGACCGGCGAGGACATCGAGGGCAAGCCGGCCGAGACCGCCGCGGAGTGATCTCGCTCCGCAGGGTTTGTCCTGCACGAATTGAAAAGGCGGCCTCCGGGCCGCCTTTTTTGTTTTTGTTGTTGGTTCTGAAGGAGCGGCGGCTCAACGGGCATTGCCTATCCTTCGTCATGCCCGGGCTCGACCCGGGCGCGCCGTGCCCGCCGCTCTGGATTGCCGGGTCGAGCCCGGCAATGACGGAGTGTGGAAGAGCTGTCGCGCTCAAAGCCCGCGCCGAGCGTACCCCCTGCCCCAACAAAAAAGCCCGGCACTCAGGCCGGGCTTTCTCGTTGCGGGTCCTCCCGCCTCACTCGGCAGGCTGCAGCGCGGGCTGGCGCGGCGGGGAGAGGGGGAAGGCGGCCGGGCGCACGAACAGGAAGCGGCCATGGCCTGTGCGCTCGGTAATGAGGTGCAGGATCAGCGGGCTGATTACGGCGACCGCCGTGACGATCAGCGAGATCCAGCCGATATCGGAGATCACGCCGGTCTTCAGCAGCACGACGCGGGTGGCCGCCATCGGCAGGAAGAAGGCCAGGTAGATGACGATCGAGTTGCGGCCCGCATAGCGGATCGGCGCCGCCAGATCGAGGGTCGAGAGGATGCTCGCCACCGCGATGACCGCGCAGGCGCCGGCATAGCCGAGGGCGAGCGAGATGCCGGGCACCACGGCATAGCCGGTGACGACCGCGGTGTAGTTGACCGCGCCCCACACCAGCAGCAGCCCCACCGAGGCCAGCCGGTTGGCCGCGACCCAGCGCGAGAAGGCGAAGACGTAAGGCGCGGCATACCAGCCGGTGACGAAGAAGACGAAGCGCAGCGCGAATTCGTCGATCACCACCCAGCCGGTGTTGATGGAGAGGCTTTGCAGCAGGGCAGCCCCGCCGAGCAGCACCACCGGCGGCAGGTTGCGCAGCAGCTTGACGGTGATGAAGAAGATCGGCAGCAGGTAGATGAACCACAGCGTGCCGAAGGGATCGATCAGGCCGAGGCCGAAGGCGTGCGCCACCGCGCCGGGGCCTTCCGCCATGCCCAGGCCCGGCCACTTGAACGCGCCCTGGACGAGGAACCAGAGCAGGTAGAAATAGCCGAAATGCACGAGCTTGCGGTCGAGGAAGGTGCGCCAGTCGCGGTCGATGACGCGGCCGACGAAGAGGCCGGAGATCAGGAAGAAGTCCGGCATGCGGAAGGGCCGGGCGAAATCGACCACATAATGCATGAAGCCTTGGGCGCCGGCGGCGTCCTGCACGCCGAGCGTGGAATGCATCATCACCACGAGGATGATGCAGAAGCCCTTGGAATAGTCGACCCAGGCAATGCGGTCGTTGGCGGAAGATGTGCGCGACATTCGGCAACTCCCTGGAACCGTCGCGCGGCACCGGCCGCACGCTTCGTCCATCCGAGTACGCGCAATTTTATGTAATTCCGCTCCACCGTGCTGGGAAAACGCCGGTTAAGGTTTACGCCACTTAAGTAGAAGCCGCGAAAAAGGGTAAATTCACATCGCGCTCGCCGTGACCGGCCAGTGGTCGTGCGGAATGTCGCTGCGCTCGGCGTAGAAGATGTGGGTGCCGATCTGGGCCATGCGCTCCAGCTTGTCGGCCCATTCGGGCTGCACGTAATCGGCGTGGTAATGCGTGGCGACCAGGGCTTCGTCGAGGGGCGTGCCGGTAATGCCCTTGGTGCGGTCGGAGACCTCCTGGCAGGTGGTGTCGCAGGCCAGCGCCCAGGTGGCTTCGACCATCGCGGTGCGCCAAGCCTCGGGCTCCTTGATGGTGTCGGCCTTGCCGTCGCAGGCAAACGAGAACTGGCACCGGTTGCGGCGCTGCTTGCCCTGATAAACAACGCCGCAGATCGTGTCCGGGTAGCGGCCGCTGGCGACGCGGTTCAGCACCACCCGCGCAACCGCGAGCTGGCCGGCCTCGGATTCGCCGCGCGCCTCGAAATAGACCGCCCGGGCGAGGCATTCGAACTGCTTCGCCTGGCCGGTCTGCGCGGTCTCTTCCTGCTCGGCGGAATGCTTCTTCTTGTGATGGTGGGCAACACGGGCCTGGGCCGCGGTCGTCATGGCAAAGGTCACCACCGCCAGCGCAATCATGCGTGGCAGGCGGCCCTGCAGGATACGGATCAAGATAATCTACGCCCCCAACACGTCTTCTCGGGCACGGCGTCTGCGCGCGATGCCCCTTAGCCCCCGTGGCGAAGGCTTTGTGGCGGGGGATTGGGGCGGCGGATTGCAGAGTATGCGGCAAAGATCGGAAACTATCGGACATCAATAAGGCCAGCCTTCCCGCCCGAAAGAAGGCCGCAATCAAGGTCGTTCTCCCCGGTTTGGCAGGTCTGCACCGCACCTTCTTCTTGGAGGTTTCGGGGCTGTCCACAAATCGGAAGCAGGCAAGTCTGCATGCCGACACGCCGGGCCCGGCGGAAATTTGGCTCTGTCTTGCCATGGCCGCGGCGGAACCCGCGCCGGAAAGGCTCAGTTTTTCTGCGCTGCGACAATGGCGGTCGCCCCCTGCGCGAACTATCTTTTAACGTGGAGCGTCGGTCCGTTTCGATTGTCAGCGGAAAAAGGGGGGTCCATGACAGACCTGCAGCCTACCGGAGATCGCGCCCGGGAGAGCCGGGAGCGTCTGTCGCGCGCCTTCCGCGCGGTCCGCGCCCACAGCGAAGCCCTTGCCGAGGGGCTCGCCCCCGAAGACCAGGTCGTGCAGTCCATGCCCGACTGCAGCCCGACCAAATGGCACCTGGCGCATGTCAGTTGGTTCTTCGAGACCTTCATCCTCGTGCCGCATATGGCGAACTACCACGTCGCCCACCCGCAGTTCGGCTATCTCTTCAATTCCTATTACGAGGCCGCCGGGGCCCGGCATCCGCGCTTCCAGCGCGGCCTGATCACGCGGCCGACCGTGGCCGAGGTCGTGGCCTACCGCGCCCATGTCACGCAGGCCATGGAGCGGCTGATCGGCACGGCTGACGCGGCGCTGTGGCGCGAGATCGCGCCTTTGGTCGAGATCGGCGTCCACCACGAGCAGCAGCATCAGGAACTGATCCTGATGGATGTGCTCAATCTCTTCTCGTGCAACCCGCTGAAACCCGCTTACCGCCCGTTCCGCCCCGGACTGGCGCGCAAGGCGCCGGATCTGCGCTGGATTTCGTATGACGGCGGCATCCGCGCCATTGGTCATGCGGGCGACGGCTTCGCCT
>Ga0182743_1002220_pt1 | contig 17396 bp, 12 predicted proteins | sample eDN3rd30CKraftOP_FD_128522 | JGI IMG/M metagenome (GOLD analysis project Ga0182743, IMG submission 128522) | Enriched Organic Plus compost microbial communities from Emeryville, California, USA - eDNA 3rd pass 30_C Kraft OP (version 2) (version 2) ... | reverse complement strand
CTGGATCTGGCGTGATTTGTTGGGCGAATCTTCGCGTTCCATCGAGAAATGCTCGCGCATCCGGCCGCAAGCCAAGACCCGCCCGTCTCCGGCGCGGGGGCCAGCAGTGCAGAGCGGTCAGAAGCTTGCGGCCGACATCGCACGCGATGACATCACGATCGCGCGCAGCGCGCGCCTGCCGACGCTGTCGCTCTCGGCCGGGTACTCCGAGCGCGATTCGGAGTTCCGCCAGACCACCGTGCTCGCCACGGACCCGAGCCGCAGTACCATCGGCTTCTCGGAGCCGAGCGGCTACAACTGGTCGCTGAATCTCAACGTGCCGCTGTTCACCGGCGGGCTCAACTCGTCGCGCATCCAGCAGACGGCGTATCAGCATCGCGCAAGCCTCCAGGCTTCGGAGCGCGTGGCCCGAGAGACCGAGCGCCTGACCCGTGACGCCTACCTCGGCGTCGTGTCGTCGATCGCGCAGGTGGACGCCCTGCGCCAGGCCGTGCAGTCCGCGGAAACCGCATTGCGCGCGACCGAGGCCGGCTTCGAGGTCGGTACGCGCACGTCCGTCGATGTGGTGGTTTCGCAGGATCAGCTGCGTCAGGCGCAGACGAACTACGCGCGCGCCCGTTATCAGTACATCCTGAGCACGCTGCAGCTGCGCCAGGCGACCGGCACATTGTCGATCGACGATGTCGAGCTCGTGGACAGCTGGCTGATGCAGTAAGCCGCTCCGGCAAGGAGTGGCCTCAACGGTGTGCGCGGCGTCAGTCGCGCACGTCAGCCGCCGGCGCGAAGAATCGCGTCGATGACGTTCGTCGTCGAACGCCCCTGCTTGAGGGTGAGGACGCGCACCTCACCGCCATTGCGCTCGACGGCATCGCCGCCGGCGATCTCGCTCGGCCGATAATCGCCCCCTTTGACGAGCACGTCGGGCAGCACCCGCCCGATCAGGTCGGCCGGCGTGTCTTCGCCGAAAGGCACGACCCAGTCGACGGCGGCCAGCCCGGCGAGCACCGCCATGCGATCTTCGAGCGGGGTGATCGGCCGTGACGGCCCTTTCAGGCGGCGGACCGAATCGTCGTCGTTGACCGCAACGATCAGGCGATTGCCGAGCGACTTCGCTTCCTCGAGATAGGCGACGTGGCCGGCATGCAGCAGGTCGAAGCAGCCGTTCGTCATCACGATGCGCTCACCGCGCGCCCTGGCTTCGCCGACAAGCTCGACGAGCTCATCCGCCACGACGAGCCCGCGGCCGCCCTTGCCGCGTCGATGCAGAGCAAGGCGAAGTTCCGCGCGTGTCACAGACGCCACGCCGATCTTGCCGACGACGAGCCCGGCCGCGAGGTTGGCGAGCTCCGCGGCACTGTCGAGCGGCAGGCCTGCGCCGAGCGCCGCGGCCATCAGCGCGATCACCGTATCGCCCGCGCCCGTCACGTCGAACACCTCGCGCGCCTCGGCGTCGAGCAGCCGCGGCGGCTCGTTTGCGCTGAACAGCGCCATGCCGCGCTCGCCTCGCGTCACGAGCAGCGCGTCGAGCTCGAGCCCCTCGCGCAGGCGCGCACCCTTCGCGGCGAACTGTGCTTCATCGGCCCAGCTGCCGACCACCGCCTTGAACTCGCTCTGGTTCGGCGTCAGCAGTGTGGCGCCGCGATAGCGCTCGAAGTCGGTGCCCTTCGGGTCCACCAGCACCGGCAGGCCCCGCTCGCGGCACGCCGCGATCATCGCAGGCGCTTCCGTCAACGTGCCCTTCGCGTAGTCCGAAAGCACGACGATGTCGGCGCCGCCGAGCGACTCGGCCAGGAGCGCACCGAGCGGCGCGGACGCCTCGGCGAGCGGCTGCTCGGAGTCGAGCCGGATCAGCTGCTGGTTACGCGCGAGCACGCGCAGCTTGTGCACGGTCGGCGCATGCGGCGACTTCACGAACCGGCAACGCACGTGACGGGCCTCGAGCAGCGCCTCGAGCGCCCGCCCGCGCTCGTCGGTGCCGACGACCGACGCGAGCTGCGCGCGCACACCGAGCGACGCCAGGTTCAGCGCGACGTTGGCCGCCCCGCCCGCGCGCTGCTCCGTGGAGACCGTGCGCACCACAGGCACCGGCGCTTCGGGCGAGATGCGGCCGGTGTCGCCGAACCAGTACTCGTCGAGCATCGAGTCGCCGGCGACGAGAACGCGCACAGAGGTGAAATCCGGAACGGTGATGGTCACTTGGCTGAAACCCGGCTGCAGGAAGCCGACATTCTAGCGCGCCGGCCGGCGTGCCTGCGTCGTCGTGACGGCTGCCCGGTCGTCCACGTGGCCGCGGGGCGGCCTGGCGGACCCGCATACCCGCAGTGCCGCTTCGGTCTCCTGCTACCTCCAGGGATCGCTCCATCGCGGGTCGGCGAGCAGCTTCTCGTCGGTCAGGCTGTGAAGGAACGCGATCAGGTCGTCGCGATCACGGGCGCTCAACTCGAGGGGCACCAGAAACTCTGACTGCTGCGAGTTCGGGGCGCGACCGCCGGCGATGTAGTGATCGAGCACTTCGTCGAGCGTCGCGATACTGCCATCGTGCATGTACGGCGCAGTGACGGCGATATTGCGTAGCGTCGGAATGCGGAACTTGCCGATGTCGCGCAGGATGCCCGTGTGCTCGTACAGGCCCAGGTTGTCTTCGGGGTACGAGAACGGCTCATCGAGCGCATACAGGCCGGTGTTGTGAAACAGAAACACTTCCGACTCGTCGTCGCGGCTCGCACTGTGCTTCGAGCCGCCATCGAGGTTGATGCCGAGATGTGGCACGTTATGCGCCATGTGACAGCCGCCGCAGTTCGTCCTGCTCGAGAAGAAGAGCTGCATGCCGCGGCGCGCGGACGGGTCGAGCGCGGTCGTATCACCGTAGAAGCGGTAACGGTCGAACGGCGAGTCGAACGACACGATCGATCGCTGGAACGCCGCGAGCGCGATCACGATCTGCTCGCGGTTGACATGATGCGCTGCTCCCGGGAACGCGTTTGCGAACAGCGCCTGATACATCGGATCGGCCGCCAGTGTCGAGTAGATCCGCTCCTCGTGACCGGCCATGCCGAGTTCGACCGGGTGGATGCCCAACATTGGCACGAGCACGTGCTTCTCGAGCGTGCGCAGCGTCGGGTTGGCCCACGTGAGGGCGTCCCGATACGCGACGTTGACGAGCGACATCGGGCTGCGCGCATGCTGCTCGCCCGTCGAGCCGAGCCCGCGGGCCCGCCCGTCCGTGAACGCAAGCTCCTGCACGTGGCAGCTTGCGCACGACTGCGTGCCGTTTCCGGACAGGCGCATGTCGTAAAAGAGGTGCCGGCCGAGCTCGACCGTCGCTTCCGTCATCACGGCATCTGGCGGGAGGCGCGGTGCCGGAACGCCGGGCGGCAGGTTCCATTCGTAGGTTTCTTCGCCGCTCCCGGCCTCAGCGAAAAGACCATCGGGCGTACCGATCGCCCACAGCGCCAGAACGGCCAACGCCAGGTGGGCCGCTCCTGTTCGACGTGCCGAAGATCGCATGAGTTCAGCTACCCGTAATACTGCGATAACGGTCCCACGCCGTGCGCAGTACGAGACGCGCGAGGTAAACGCGGCCGCCGTCCTTCTCGCCATGATCGTTGACGACGTGTTCGATATACTCGAAATAGGTGTGCAGTCCGACGAGCTCGGCCTGCAGCTGGGCAATGTCGTCGAGTGCGCTGATGCGTGCGATAGTGCCAGCGACCATGCCGTACTGCGCCTCGGTGATCGGCTCGATGTCGAGTTCGCGCGCGAGTGCGGCCTCGATGCGCTCGACGCGAGCATCATCGAAACGCATGCCCGCCGTGCCATCGAGCGTCCAACGCGAGGTGCCCGAACCGATGCCGAGCTCCTGCCAGGGCCCGTCTTCCGCGAGTGCGACGGATACCCGATACGGCTCCGGCGCGCCGCTCAAGGGGTATGTGAACCCGTCCACCTCGTAGACCGTCAATCGCCACTCGTCGGTGTACGCCTCGCCGCGCACGTCGATCCGAGCGATCAGCCAGCCGCCATTCGGCGCGAACACATACGGGGCGTCGGCATCGAGCAGCACGGGTTGACCCAAAGCATGCTCCGGCAGGACCCCGGCGTTGCCGGCGTTCGGCGGCTTTTCGCTGTCGATGACGGCCGCCGCGTAGAACGCGGCGTGCCGATTCGGAGACGCGAGCTCGATGGCGTCGATGTCCGCACCGGAATACGCGCCATCGCCGCTCGGCGTCAGGTCTTCGACCTTGACGAAGAGCGCGTGCTCGGCCGCTGCAGCGCCAGCCGCGAGAACGCCCGCGACCAGAGCGCCCGTCAACGCGACAGGATGCGTGACCTTCATCGAGTTGCCCGAGCTCAAAAGTTCACGCTGTACGTCACGAACGCGGTGCGCGGCGCGCCGAGCTGGCGGTACATGTACCGCTCGCTCGTCGTCTCGAGCAGCCCGGAACGGACACTGACCGCGTAATCCTCGTCGAAGGCATTTTCGAGGCGCACGTTGAGCTTGTGCCTTTGCGCCTGGTCGAGATACACCCTCGCACCGAGATTCGCGACGTAATAGTCGCCATACTGCTGCGGCTCGAAGCCCGTGACATCGGTCGTCGTCCGCCCGACATGCTTGATTGCGAACGACAGGCCCCACGGCGCGTTCACCGGGTCGTACGACAGCGACGCCTTCTGGTTGTGGCGCGGGCGCCCGACAAGCTGCCGCCCGTTGTTGTCCTCTTCCTCGCTGTACGAGAAGTTGATCATGAACGACAACGCCTGCGTCAGCGGGCCGCGGAACGTGAACTCGGCGCCTCGCACTTCCACTTCACCGTCGATGTTGATGCGCACGCGGTCGTAGCCCGGCGGCACCGGGATCGGCGAGTTGTCGATCGTCGTCGATGAAATGAGGTTGTCGACCGTCCTGTCCCAGCTGCTGAGCTGCCAGCTGAACGGGCGATTGCCGATATCCATGCGACCACCGATCGCGAGGTTCAGGCCAATGCTCTCCTCCGGCTCGAGATTGGGGTTGCCGTAGGCACAGCAGGTGTCGATATTGAAGAGGTTGTAGGCGTCCGGCAGCATGAACGAGGTGCCGTAGACGCCCTGGATGTACAGGTAATCGCTGAAGTGGTGCTCCGCGGAGATGCTGCCGACCGTCGCAGTCGCACCGCCCGTGTCGTTGTACCGCACGCCCACGGCGAGGCGCGTCTTCTCCGAGAACACGTCGCTCGTACGGATCTGGCCATACACCGCGTGCACTTCCTCCTGCTGCGCGCCGATCAGCAGTACCTCGTCGAGGCCCTCGTAGGTCTGATAGTCGAAACCGACGTGATACGCCACGGGGCTGCTCACCGGGCTGATTTCGGCCCCGGCACCGAAACCGAAGTCTTCATAGCCCCAGTACGGTGGGTCGGCCGGTTTCGGCGGCGAGTAGTAATCCGTATCCCAATCGTGGTAGTAGCTCTTCACGAACAGACGCAGCGTGTCGCTCGGCGTGTAATCGAGTCGCGCCGTGATGATCTCCTCGTCGCGATCATTGATGTTCTTGCCGGCGGGATTCGGGTAGTCGAGCGCCGCTTCCGTGTGAATCGCCTGCACGCTGAGCGTGAGGTGGTCGCTGAAGTCGTAGCCGTATTTGACGCCGAGGCTCGTAACGTCATAGCCACGGTCCCGCAGCGTGGCGCTCGGCTGGTAGACGTCATAGATCGGGTAGCCGTCCGTCTCGTCTTTCGACGCCCAGGCAACGAACTTGTGTTCACCGATCGAGCCGCTGACGAAGCCGTTGACGTGGATGCCGTCGTTGCCATCCACACCAACGCTGAACGCGCCTTTGGTCTCTTCCGAGAAGCCGCGCGTCACGACGTTGATCACGCCGGCGACGGCCTGAGTGCCATACAGCAGACCATGCCCGCCCTTCAGCACCTCGAGGCGCTCGATCATGCTCGCCGGCAGCGTGTCGGCCGGGCTCGTCGAGTTGTAGAGCCGGTTGTTCATGCGCACGCCGTCCATCGTCCACAGGACGTCGCTCGTGCGTGAGCCCTGCAGCGACAGGTTCACGTAACTGAACGCGCCCGCCTGCGTCGTCAGGAACAGACCCGGGACGAGCATCTCGAGGGCCTGGGTGACATCGACGAAACCGTGGTTCTCGACCTGCGTCGCCGTCACGAACTCGACGTCCGCACCGTACTCGGCAAGCTCGATCGGCAGCGTGGTGTCGAGACTGCGGGCTCGGACGATGATCTCCTCCAGTTCGTGCGCGGTCACGCCACCGACGGCGGTCGTCTGACCAATGACCGGGCCTGCGTGTATCGCCAGCAGCCCGAGCGCTCCAATGACGGCAGCGCGCTCGCGAAGACACGCTTTGTCCATGATCGAACCCTCCAGTGGAGTTGATGTCGTTGAGAGGTGCTGAGGCGCAACGTTGAGAGCGATGCGCCACCGATATTTGTCGGGCGACTTGATAACGCTCCCATGACGTGCGAACAAGTTAATAACTGTTGCAGCCCCGCGACCGGGGGGCAGCGCAGACGCGCTGACCGGTGTTGCAAACGCCACAGCGCGCCGTTCACGCGGATCGACGTCACAGCCGGGAACCGCCGGCTGTGCCGCGTTACGCGGCGTTCAATTAACTGTTAACCGGTCAGCGGAACGACCTTGACCCGGCCGTAGCGCGGGCGCCGACTCCGCAGGAGACGGTGCCGGACGGCGCAGCCGCAGGGCGGCCACGACGAAGCACGCCGCGAGGACCAGGCAGACCAGATCGACACCGGCGACCGCCCATTCCCCCGCCGGCAGCGAGGCCGTCAGCCCGTAGCCCGATGTGAGCGCATTGACGACCGGCAGCAGGCCGAAAGCCACGGCCCCGATCACGCACTGCTCGATCCACGCTCGATGCCGCGGTCGAAAGGCCGCGTGAACGAGCAGCAGCCCCCAGACCGCGAACAGGATGTCCATCTCTGCGTCGGCCCGCGCCTCCAAGCCGACGGGCAGCAGTCGATTGGCCCAGAAGTAGGCCGCAACCGCGGTGAGCAGGCCGGCGATCGTGCCGACGTTCAGGCGCTCCACGATCGCAAGGCCCGGGTGCGGTGCCTGCGCGCGCCGCTTGACGGTCCACAGCACCAGACCCGACCCGATCATGGCCGTGCCGAGCACGCCGGAAAGGAAATACAGCCAGCGCAACGCCGGGCCCGCGAACAGCCCTTCGTGCAGACCGAGCAGCGCATCGTTGACCGCAGTCGCGCCGCTGCGCGTGTCGTAGTGTTCGAGCATGCGGCCGCTTGCGCCATCGAACACGATCCGCCCGCCGTTGCTGATCGGCGTCGAATGACTGCGAGTGAAGACCACGCGCGCGTTCGCATCCCCCGGGTGCCTCACATCGACGGACCGGATGCCACCCTCGCCCCAGCGCGCTTCCGCCTGATCGATCATGCCGCTCCAGGTGGCGAGCGGCGCTTCGACACCGGCCGCAGCCGGCACGGCGGGGCTCTGCAATGCCTCGTCGAAGAAGCGATTGCGATCCTCGTTGCCACCTCCATATGTGGCGGCCACAACCAGCGACATGTACGTGAACACAAAGAACACGAGGCCGCTGTACGTGATCATCAGATGGAACGGCAACGCGAAGACCCCAAACACGTTGTGCAGGTCGAGCCACGAGCGCTGCCCGCGTCCCGGCCGGAACGTGAAGAAGTCACGGAAGATGCGCCGGTGCGTGATGATGCCGGTGACGAGCGCGGTCAGCATCAGCATGCTGCAAACGCCGACGACCCAGTACGCCACGCTCATCGGCATGTAGCGCAACACGTAGTGCAGCTGATACAGCGCCTGACCGCCGCCCGTCGCGCGGGCTTCGAGCGGTTCGCCTGTCGCCGGGCCAAGCACTTCATTGCGCCAGCCCGCTCCGGGCACGGCCCACGAGACGTTGATGTTCGGTACGTCATGACCGGTCGGCGGATACACGGTCCACTGCGAAGCCGTCGGCGCCACGCGAGCGAGCCGCTCGAACGCGATATCGAGGCCTTCCCGTTGGGTGACCGTGGATTGAACGAGCGGCAGCTCGGGCCGCATCCAGCGATCGATCTCGCTGTCGAAGTAGCCGATCGTGCCGGTCAGGAAAATGAAATAGAGCACCCAGCCGACGAGCAGCCCGCTCCACGTATGGAGCCACGCCATCGACTGCCGAAAGCCACCGTTCACGCAGCACCCCCGACCAGCCCGATCCATGCGAGCGACGCCGCGAACACGGCGGCCATGCCGAGCCAGACGTTGCGAACCGACTTGGCGCCGAAGGCCCACACGATGACGACGAGGTGGATCAGAAACGAGGCAAGCACGGCGCCCATGACGGCGTTCGCGCTCGGCCCCCGCAGCCCGTGCGCGAGCGCGACGGCGACAACATTCGCGAGGACATGGCCGCCGACGCTCGCGGCCAGCACCCGCGAGGCGATCTGCCACGCTCTGGTCATGCTAGCAACCTGCCGGCCTTGGGCTCATCTGCTGCATATCGGCAATATGACGAGCAGGCACAACGCAGCCGGACGCGAAACGGCGCGGCGGAATGGCGTCGTGATCTGCGGGGCACGACACTAGATGCGCCTGACCAGCGGGAAGGGCTCGACCCGCTCGTCGAGGACGACATCGGCCGGCACATCGAACCAGTTCTCGAGAATGTCGGCATACACGGCGCGGAAGTCTACCTGATGGTTCAATCCGCCGTTCGTGACCTGGCCGAGATCCGCTGCCGGGCCCTGCAAACCGGGCCTCACCGCCCCACCCGCGTACAGCAGCACGCTCGCATCACCGTGCTCGGTGCCGCGTGTCGTGTTCTCGCCGAGCTGCCGGCCGAAATCGGAGTATGTCACGAGCAGAACACGGTCGAGATCGTGCGTGGCCCGCAGCTGTTCGACGAACGCCCTCACGCCGCGGCCAAGCTCCGCATAGAGCTGCTCGTGCTGCGCGAGCTGATCGACGTGCGTATCGAACGACGCGGCACCGGTTTCGAACGAGCCGAGCTCGACGTGATAGGCGCGCACGGGCGTCTCGGTCTCGATCATGTCCGCGGTCCAGCGCAGCCCCCGCCCGAAAGAGGTATCCGGGTAGCCGTAGCGGGCACCGCTGCCGCCTGCCGCATGCTGGACGAGTGCCGCTGCGCCGGCCAGTGCGCTCTGGGAGACGGCAAGATGACTGAACGGCTCGTTCACCGGCCCTCGCTGCAATACGCGTTGCGCATGTTCGGGATTCATGCGCAGCAGCAGCTGCGGGTGACCGATCGTGCGGCTGCGCCGCGTTGCCGACGCAAGCGTCAACGCGGGCTCACCGCCGAGCTGTACGCCCGCCACGTCGACGTCGCAACCACACCCTGAATCGAGATATCGGCCGAGCCAGCCTGCCGCCGGCGCGTCCGCCGCGAGCGACCCGGCCTGCCAGATTTCTGTCGATCGCAGATGCGAACGGGACGGCTGCGGATAGCCGACGCTCTGGAGGATGCCGGCGTGGCCGTCATCCATCAGGCGCATGAAGTCGGCGAGCGCCGGATGCAGACCGGCCTCGTGGCCGGAGACAGAAAGCGTTTCACGCTTCGCAAGCGCGATATTCGGTCGGGCGCGATAGTAGCGGTCGTCGTTGACCGGCACGACCGTATTGAAGCCATCGTTGCCCCCCTTCATTCGCAGGACGACGACGACGCGGCCTTCGTAACGCTCGGCACTGAGGCCGGCAGCGCGGGCCGGCTCGACGAGCAGCCCGGGGATCAATGGAATCGAGGCGGCGGGAATCGAGGCGGCGAACGCAAGCGCCTGGCGGCGGGTGATACGTGTCATTGCAATGTTTCCTCGTTCTGCAGCGCAAACCTTGAGGCACCTGCCTGCTCAGGCCAGTTGATAATGCGGCGTTGCCATCACGACACCGGCGAACCCGAGCGTGCCGCCGTACCGGGCGGCCCGACGCTCGAGCGTATCGAGTGCGAGGCCGGGTGCGGGGTCAAGCCGATCGAGGAGCGTCTCGGCGGCGAGCGTGGTCGAATCGCGATCGGTGCCCGCTTCCGGCTCGGCTTGCTGTTCGGAGGCGGCTCGCGGCGCCGACGGTGCGGCAAGGCCCAGCGCGAGCGGTGCTCCCGCCAGCACGTGCGGCAGTTGGTAGCGAATCGCCAGGCGGTCCGGCGGCGTGATCCACGCGTCGTGACCGGGCCAGCCGCCTTCACCATTGTTCGGCGTGTCGAACAGGGCTTGCCCTGCCGCTTCGAGCCAGCCGGTGAGCGCGCTCAGCGGCGGGTTTGCCATCTCGAGCTGGCGACAGGCCGCCACTGCAAGATGCACCGGGCTCTTGATCAGCGACCATCGCGAAGCCTCGGACCACATCTCGCTGGACGTCACGACCGTCCGCAACAGTGTACGCAGGTCGCCCTGCGTTTCGAGATAGACCGACGCGAGACGGTCGGCGAGCCGCTGCTCGGGATCGACCACGCCAAAGTATTCGAGCAGCGCGCGCCCGACCCGCCTGGCGGTTGCCGGACGCAACGCGAGGTCACGCAGTGCCGAGCGCGCATCGAATTCACGCGTGACGCCGAGCAGCGTCTTCGGTCCCGATTCGTGGCGGCTCGGGTCGAAACGCACGTTCAGACCCGAGCGGCGCTCGATCGCCGAGGCCGCCGGGTCGAGTTCGGCCGCCGAGACGGTCTCGGCACCCTCCGCGGCACCGAGCGACCAGCCCGTCAGCGCGCTCGACAGTTCACCGACGTCGGCATCGGTGTACCCGCCAGGGCCGACGGTCCAGTGCTCGAGAATCAGCTTCGCCGGGCGGTCGGACACGCGATCCGGACCGTGACCGTCCATGCCGATCTGAATCATCATGGCCGGATCGAGCACCAGCTGATCGAGCAGCGCGGGCATGCTCGTCATCGCTGCGGATCGCATCAGCGCATTACGTTGCTCGAGCGCTTGCGGAATCTCGACGGCGGTGCTGGAGCTGCCGAAGAAGCCATGGAAGAACAGCACGAGGTTCTCGCGCAGCGGCGCGCCGCTCGCGATCATGTGGCCGAGCCACGCGGCACGCAGCTCCGCCGTCTGCCGACGATGGGCCTCGAGCTGCGCGGCGCGTCTGACCTCGCGCTCTTCGGTCTCGAGCGCGCGGTATGCGAGCGCGGTATTGCGCCAGGGCTGCGGCAGGATCGGTTCGGGTTCGCCGGCTGAGGCGACGGCGCTGGCGGACCACAGCTCGTCGAAGACGGACCCGGCGTCGAGCCCGGACAGACGCCGCTCATACTCAGGCGTCGCCGTGAAGACCAGGCGCCGCAGCAGGTGTCGCAGCTGCGGGTGCGTCAATGCATCGGCCATCGGCTCGCCGTCAGTCCGCTGCGGCGGTTCGGCGCAGCACGATGACCGTGCCCGGCGTATCCGATGTCGTCGCGAAGATCGTAGGCCTTTCGGCATCACCGCGCTCGACATAGTTCATGCGCAGGATGTCGCCTCGTACCGTGAAGATCCCCTCCCAGACGACCCCGTCGGACAGCAGGAAATCGATCTGCTGAGGCTGCGCATCGACCTCGACACGCAGCACGCCGCCGATCTCGTTGCCGCTGGCCGTGACGAGATCGAAGGCCTCGCCGTCAACGTCGAGCACACCGCCCTTGATCGCATCGAACGGGCGGCCGCCCTGTTCCGCCGCGGTCACGGTCCACCCCCCTTGCAGCGGCACGAGACTTTCGTCGACGCTCTGCTGAGCGGCGGCGCCGGCCGCGCACAGAAGCGCGACCGCCGGAATCAAGCCTTTGCAGAGTGCGTTGCTGATCACGCGCATGAGCCCCTCCGTTATTGGAACCGCAAACGCAGACCGGCATGGAATGCACGCCCGGCAGTGTTGAAGCCGACGACCTCGGTGTACTCCTCGTCGGTGGCGTTCTGGACGCGAGCATGAATCTCGACCGCGTCGTTGAAGGTATACGCCATCGACAGATCGAAAACGCCGTAGTCGTCGAGCGGCACGTTGCCGAAGTCGATCGCATCGCGTGACACACGATAGTTCGCGATGAATCTGAGCCTCTCCGAGGGTGCGCGGTAAAGCAGCCCGAGGTTGCCGAGGTTCTTCGGCCGGCGCAGCCGCGCTCCACCTTCTTCTTCTTCCGCCTCGTTGTAGGTCCAGTTGCCCATGATCGACCACTGCCGGCCGAGCGGCGCTTCCGCGGCGAACTCGATGCCCTTCGAGCGCACTGTACCCGGAATCTGCACATAGCCGTCGAGGTATGCGAACGTCACGGGGTCGACAAACGACTCGTAGCCAATCCGGTTGTCGATCTTCTGATCAAAATACGTCGCCTCGAAGTGAAGGCCGCTCGCGGTGTCATACTCGATACCGATATCGTGGCCTTCGCTGTTCTCTTCCTTGAGACCCGTGGCTGCGGCGGCAGGCAGGACGCCGGACGCCCTGTTGTTGTACGAAATCTCGTAGAGGCTCGGCGCTCGGAACCCGGTGCCGTAACTCGCGCGGTACTTCAGCGCACCGCCGCCGGCGAGCTCCTGCACATAGGCAGCACTGACGCGCGAGCTCGTATGGGTACCGAAATCCTCGTTGTCGTCATAGCGGGCGCCGAGCGACAGGAAGAAGCCGTCGCCGAACTCGCCCTGATACTCGAGGTAGTAGCCGCGCTGGTAGCGCTCGAGCCGCTCGCTGCTGACGACCGACTCCTCCTGGAAGTCGAGACCGTAAACGAGTGTCGTCACATCGGACGGCCGGAACGTGCCGGTGTACTCGAGGCGCTCGATGTCGCCCTGGTAGGCAAATGCGCTCGCACCCTCCGTGAAGTCCGCGCGATCATTCTCGACCGAGCTGATCGCGAAGGCATTCGTTACTCGCTCGCCTGAATGCTCGGCGGACAGTCTGGACGTGATCTGGTCCGTCGTGCCGTAGCAGTCGTGGACCGTCGAGAAGGTCGCCGACGACCAGCAGCCGTCGTACCGCGTGGAGGCATCGAGCGTACGCGTGACGAGCTGCACGCGCAGGGCGTCTGTCGCATTCCAGCCGAGCTTGATGTGCGCCGTCGTGTTGTCGGCACCATCGTCATCGGCAAACACCGTGTCGCTCGTCTGCGCATTGAAGCCATCGGTCGTCATGTCGGTCAGCGACAGGTAGTAGTCACCCCTCTCCGAGCCGCCTGACAGGCTGCCCTCGAGCATTCGCGTGCCGAACGCACCCTGCTCGATGCCGAGCCCGCCGCGCATCGGGCCGGTTCCGCGCGAAGTCATGATGTTGACGACGCCGCCAGCGTCGGCGCCGTAGATGAAGCCTTGCGGCCCGCGCAACACCTCGATGCGCTCGAGATCGCCGGTCGTCAGCAGGCTGCTGAAGTTCGGCGCGACCTGAGGGGCACTCGGGTCGAGCGCCTTCACGCCATCGATGAACAGCACGGTCCGATAGCCTTCCTCGCCACGGATGCGCACTGTCGTGACCTTGCCCGGCCCGCCGGTATTGCTGACGCCGATGCTCGGCTGCGTGCGCAGCAGATCCGTCACATCGCTGTAGCCGCGCAACTCGATTTCCTCGGCGGTGATGACGGAGACGGCGGTGCCGAGCTGGCGCCGCGGCGTCTGCACGAGAGTGCCGGTCGAAACGACCTCCTCGAGACGATCGGGCCCCTGAGCGTACAAAGGCGTCGAAACGGCCCCGATGCCCGTCAGGACGGCTCCGGTGGCCAGCGCGCGGCGCGCACACCGTTGACGCAGGGCGGCACGAAGTGGATGCATGGCATTAGACCTCTGATGAGTGAATGCCGGCGGCTCGCCGTGCGCCGCGGAATCATTCCTCCGCGACGCCGGGTGGCCTGCAAGGGCCGGGGACTCTATCGCATCATCGGGCCTGCACCCGGTTATTAACGGTTATCGCCGCAGCGCACACAGCGTTAACAGCCGGCCGGATACGGCCGCCAGATTGACGAGGATCCGGCGACCGGGACATTGAAGTGAGGCTCGCCACACCGATGCGCGGGCCCCTACGATGCGAAGCGCGGCGGTATCGGGCATCCCGTTAACAGCCCAATTAACTGCTAATAACTGCATCGGCCACCGTCGCACCGTCACAATGGCCTTCGACGCGGCCTGCCCTCCTGGCGGGCGCGATCGGTCCGGTTCGAGGTTGGAAAGGTTCAGCATGTTCGCACTCGGCTTGCCGCTCACTTGTGCCGCGCTGGCTGCATTGAGCCTCGGCATGGATCGGCATCACCGCCAGGTGCGCGGCCGTTCGGCTACCCGGATCGCAGCGTGGCTCTATCGCGGTATCGGCGCCGCCGCACTCGTGGGGTCTCTGCTGCTGTTCGTGGCGGGCTCCGGCACCTGGACGGGCAGCGTCGAATGGTTGGGTACCCTCACACTCGGTGCGCTGGCCGTCGCGCTGAGCCTTGCCGCGAGGCCGCGAGCACTTCCGCTCATCGTGGCCGCGACTTTCGCGCTCGGTGGCATCGCGATCATGTCAACCTGAGGAACGGTCAAACCAGAGTCCTCGCATTGGTTTCGGAGCGTGGGCCGCTTGCCGGTTCACGGCGCGAGAAGCACGCATAGTGGCTATATGTAAGCGACGAAGGGCGTGACCCGTTGAGCGACCGCGCTCCGGAATCAATACGAGGGCTTTGGGCGCTCGGCCGGCATTGACCGTAGAACGTCCGCGGCGAAGGGTGACCCGCGCACTGAGTTTAATGGTATCGCAGCAGAGTTATGGGGTCGGGTCGTAACGCGCGGCGGGCGGGAATGTAAGCTGCACCTAGCATGATAGCGGCCAGGACTGCGACGGCCGTGCCGAGCGCTATGGGGTTGCTTGGTTCGACGGCGAACAAAAGGCTTCTCGCCGCACGGCCAAGCAGCCAAGCGCCGGCCGCGCCGAACACGACGCCGATCAGCGTGATCGCCGCCATCTGCCGGAGCACCATGCCGCGTATCCGCTCTGGCGGCGCCCCGAGCGCGAAACGTAAGGCGATCTCGCGCGAGCGCTGTTCAACCGAGTACGCGAGCGCACCGTAGAGTCCAAGAGCTGCGAGTACGGTAGCGAGCACGGCAAATGCTGCGGCCGAACCCGCAATATAGCGTTCCGTCGCCAAATTCTCGCGGATTTGCTGCTCCATAGAGCGAAGATCCGTCATCGGCACGAGAGGATCGACGCGACTGACTCTCTCCCGGATATCGACCATTAGCTCACCCGGAGGCCGCGCGGCTCGGACGTAAAACGTCGCGGAGCCGCGACTGATCGACTGACGGAGCGGCAAGAAAACAAACGGTTCGATCTCTTCGGTAACGTCCGCCTGCTTCGTATTGGCAGCAAGGCCGACGATTTCCGCATCGGCGGCGAAGAATCTGACGCGCCGCCCGACGACTTCCTGCCCCAGACCGAGGCGCTCGGCAAAGCGCTGGTTCACGATCGCGACCGGCGCCGTCCCGACCGTATCCGCTTCGTTGAAATCGCGGCCGGCGAGGACGCCGATGCCGAGCGTCTGGAAGAAGTTGGGGCTGATGCTATTTAAACGTGCACGAACTTCTACTTGTCCTTCGGCGCCATCGGCGGAGGCACTCGTATCGAACTCTACTCCAGCGAGCAGCGGAATTGCTGCCGACGCGACGGAAATGACTCCCGGTATCGCCTCGAGCTCCTCGTCGAGTCGATCCAGGAACCTTGCCGAAGCTTCCGGCGTATGCCCGCTCGTCTCGGGCGAGATCGAGAACATGGTAACTGAGTCGACGTCGAAGCCGAGGTCGGTCCGTGCGATGTTCGCAAGGCTTTGCGCGAAGACGGCGGTCATTACGAGCAGCGTCATCGAGAGTGCGATTTGGACGGACGCGAGCACGGACCGGAAACGAGTCACGCTCTTGCTTGGCGTCTGCCTCACACCACAGGCCTGCATCGCCTTACCGGGCTCGGTCACCATCAGGTGACGAAGGGGAAAAAGCCCGCACACGATCGCCGCCAGGACCGCGACGGCGATCGCGACGATTGCCGCACTCACGTCCAAGTCCACGTCGAATGCGGAGGACGGTATGCCGGGCACTCCGCTTGCGATTGCCTTCAGGGTGAATAGCGCTACAGGCAGACTTAGAATCGCTGCGGGCGCTGTCAGTAACAGCGACTCGGCAAGCAGGAGCGAGGTTAACCGCCCGCGAGTAGCTCCGATCGACGCCCGCACAGCCATCTCGCCGCTTCGCGCCGAACCTCGCACCAGCACGAGCCCGGCGACGTTCGCGCAGCAGAGAAGCAGCACGACGCCGCTGACGACGAAAAGCATCCAGAGGCGGCCACGCATGGGTACGATTAGCGCGCTTTGTCCGCGCGCCCCCGGCTCCAGTATGAGCGCTTTCGCGCGGAATTCCTCGAGCTCTTGCTCGCTGACACGCGTCAGCAGAGGCGCCTCGATTTCGTTCAAGATCGCGCGGTAACGCTGGTTGATTGCCGCTGCGGCTTCTTCACGAGCGACGCCGGGGCCGAGGCGCCCGAAGAGATATAGCCAATAGGTGCTGCGATTGTCGTGATTGGGGATCGAAGAGAGGGAGTGCTCCGCACCGCGGAACGTAATCGGCACGAAGACGCTAGGGCGTATACCTATGCTCGTGCCATGAAACCCGCGTGGGGCGACACCGACGATTGTGAGCGGCGTACCATTGACGATTAGTGTACGCCCGACGACCGCGGCATCCCCCCCAAATTCGCGCTGCCAGTACGCGTAGCCCAATACGACGGATTCGGCCTGCCCCTCCAAGCGGTCGTCTTGTGGCCCCAGTAACCGGCCCAGCGCAGGTTGAAGGCCGAGTACCGAGAAATATGTTCCAGATACGAAAATGCCAGCCTCAAGGTGCGCCCGCTCGCCTGTCGAGAGGCTCGCTCCGAAGAGCCGGTGCGCGGCGATCCCGACCAATGGCTCATGTTCGCGCTCGAGGTCGCGGAACATCGAATAACTGAAGAGCGAGTCGGATCCCCCGGCGGAGGAGCCGAGTGTCACGGCGTTGGGCTTCGGTCCTGGATCGCGGAAGATTACCAGTTGTTCGGGATCGGCCACCGGTAGTGGGCGAAGCAGGATCTGCTGAAAAAGCGAGAAAATCGCGACATTCACCCCTATGCCGAGCGAGAGCGTCAGTGTTACGACAGCGGCAAAGCTTGCCCGGCCCGATAGAGCGCGGACACTGTAGCGAAGATCAGCAAGGATGCTCGAAATCAAGGTTCTCATCTCCCCCGCGGTTATGGTCGGACTCGATCTCCGAGACCGCTTCTCATAGCGCGAAGCTGCCGCTCTCGAATAAGATCTTATCTCATTGACGTCTCGATACGACGGCCGCGGATAATGCGTATAAGGGCCCATATGTGAGCTGACGTGGAGCCGTCGAGCCTGGAGGGGCCGTCCGCCGAGCCCCGACGTCAGCGCCGAGCCGCCTGGATCTGGCGTGATTTGTTGGGCG
>Ga0182743_1002218_pt1 | contig 17404 bp, 10 predicted proteins | sample eDN3rd30CKraftOP_FD_128522 | JGI IMG/M metagenome (GOLD analysis project Ga0182743, IMG submission 128522) | Enriched Organic Plus compost microbial communities from Emeryville, California, USA - eDNA 3rd pass 30_C Kraft OP (version 2) (version 2) ... | reverse complement strand
GGCGCGATCATCCAGGTTTCGCTGGTGGAAGGGACGATGGCGATCATGCTGATCGCGCTGTCGATGACCGGCACCGAGCGCTACCGCCGCGAGAAGCGCATGGCCCGGCTGGCCGCCCGCGATCCGCTGACCGCGCTGTACAACCGCCGCGCCCTGGAAGTGCGCGCGCCGCGGTTGCTGGAGGAGGTCTGCAGCGCGCGGCCGGGCGCGCTGCTGCTGATCGACATCGACAATTTCAAGCTGGTCAACGACCTGCACGGCCACATTGCCGGCGACCGGCTGCTGGTCATGCTGAGCGAGATGATCCGCGCGCTGCTGCCCGGGGGCGCGCTCGCGGCCCGGCTGGGCGGCGACGAGTTCGTCATCCTGCTCGGCGACGTGACCGACGAGCGTGTCGTGGCGCTGGGCAGCGCGCTGCGCGAGCAGTTCCACCGGGCCGCCGCGCAGGCCTTCGCCACACCCGAGGCGGTGACCCTGAGCATAGGCGCCAGCCTGTTCGACCGTCCGCCGGCCAGCCTGGCGGCGCTGATCGAGCAGGGCGACGCGGCGCTGTACGAATCCAAGCGTGGCGGGCGCGACAGGATTCGCCTGGTGGCCGGCGGCGAGGCGTAGGCCATGCCGAGACGCTCTTCGTAGGATGGGTTGAGCTTGCGAAACCCATCGGGCCATGGCGATGGGTATCGCTTCGCTCAACCCATCCTACGGTTCCGCTGCCGGGCAACTATGCTGCAGGCTATGCCGAAGCGCTTTTCGTAGGATGGGTTGAGCTTGCGAAACCCATCGGACCATGGTGATGGGTATCGCTTCGCTCAACCCATCCTACGGTTTCCGCTGCCATGGACTCACCGTCCACGCCTCGTGCCACCCATTTCGACCGCCAGGGCTTCGCGGCATGGCATGTCGCCGTGCCGGCCCTGGCGCAGCGAACGCCAGGAGGTCAACCCCATGAGCGCGATTCACATTCACCCCTCGCTGGACAACGGCATCCGCCCGGCCCGCGCCGATTTCGCCGGCGGCACCCTGCAATGCCTGTGCGCGACCGACAAGGTGGAGGTCGCGGTGGGCGCCCAGACGCTGCACAACCACGCCTGCGGCTGCACCAAGTGCTGGAAGCCCGCGGGGGCGACCTTCTCGGTGGTGGCGGTGGTGCCGCGGGACAAGGTCAGCGTGGTGGCCCACCCCGAGAAGCTGCAGATCGTCGACGACAGCGCCGTCATCCAGCGCCACGCCTGCCGCGAGTGCGGCGCGCACCTGTTCGGGCGCATCGAGAACCCGGGGCACGCCTTCTACGGCCTGGACTTCGTGCATACCGAACTGTCCCCGCAGGAGGGCTGGTCGGCGCCGGGCTTCGCCGCCTTCGTCTCTTCGGTGATCGAGAGCGGCACCCCGCCGGCGCAGATGGACGCCATCCGCCAGCGCCTGCGCGAACTCAACCTGGAGCCCTATGACTGCCTGTCGCCGCCGCTGATGGACGCCCTGGCCACCCACGCCGCCAAGCAGAAGGGCACCTACCGCGAGGCCTGACGGCGGCGCCGGGTAGCCGGCCACCTGATAGAGGCCCTCGGTCAGCGCGGGCCTCCTCAGGCATACTCCTGGCCAACAGAGCCCCGAGTCCGTCCCCATGCCCCACAGCAAGCCCCCGGCCGGCGCCCCCGGCGCCAGCGGTTTCGTCGAAGTGCGCGGCGCGCGCGAGCACAACCTCAAGGACGTGGATGTCGCCATCCCGCGCGATGCGCTGGTGGTGTTCTCCGGCGTGTCGGGTTCCGGCAAGTCCTCGCTGGCGTTCGGCACCCTGTATGCCGAGGCGCAGCGGCGCTACTTCGAGTCGGTGGCGCCCTATGCCCGGCGCCTGATCGACCAGGTGGGCGTGCCGGACGTCGACGCCATCGACGGCTTGCCGCCGGCGGTGGCGCTGCAGCAGCAACGCGGCGCCAGCAACGCGCGCTCCTCGGTGGGCAGCGTGACCACCCTGTCCAGCCTGGTGCGGATGATGTACTCGCGCGCCGGCAGCTACCCGCCGGGCCAGCCGCTGCTGTACGCCGAGGACTTCTCGCCGAACACACCCCAGGGCGCCTGCCCGGCCTGCCACGGCCTGGGCCACGTGTACGAGGTGACCGAGGCGCTGATGGTGCCGGACCCGTCGCTGAGCATCCGCGAAAAGGCCATCGCCGCCTGGCCGCCGGCCTGGCACGGGCAGAACCTGCGCGACATCCTCGTCACCCTGGGCTACGACGTCGACCGGCCCTGGCGCGACCTGCCGAAGAAGGACCGCGACTGGATTCTGTTCACCGAGGAAACGCCCACCGCGCCGGTGTACGCCGGCCTCACCCCCGCCGAGACCCGCGTCGCGCTCAAGCGCAAGCAGGAACCCAGCTACATGGGCACCTTCACCGGCGCGCGGCGCTACGTGCTGCACACCTTCGCCAGCACCCAGAGCGCCCTGATGAGAAGGCGCGTGTCGCGCTTCATGGAGGGCCGGCCGTGCCCGGTGTGCGGCGGCAAGCGGCTCAAGGCCGAGGCGCTGGCGGTGACCTTCGGCGGGGTGGACATAGGCGCGCTGGCGCAGTTGCCCCTGGACCAGGTGGCGGCGCTGCTGGAGCCCATCGCCCAGGGCGACTTCCGCGCCCAGCCCGGCGCCGCGCTCTCGGAAGAGAAGCAACTGGCGGCGCGGCGCCTGGCCGAGGGCGTGGTGGCGCGGCTGCGCACGCTGCAGCAGCTGGGCCTGGGCTACCTGAGCCTGGACCGCGCCACGCCGAGCCTGTCCACCGGCGAGCTGCAGCGCCTGCGGCTGGCCACGCAGCTGAGTTCCATGCTGTTCGGCGTGGTCTACGTGCTCGACGAGCCCTCGGCCGGGCTGCATCCCTCCGACAGCCAGGCCCTGTACGACGCCCTGGACAGGCTGCGCGACGCCGGCAACTCGGTGTTCGTGGTGGAGCACGACCTGGAGCTGATGCGCCGCGCGCAATGGCTGGTGGACGTCGGGCCCGACGCCGGCGAGCGCGGCGGCCGGGTGCTCTACAGCGGCGCCCCGGCGGGCCTGCGCGAGGTGGCGGAGTCGCGCACCGCCCGCTACCTGTTCGACGAGATTCTCGCGCCGCCCAGCCACGGGCGCGAGGCCGCCGGCTGGCTGGAGCTGCGCGGCATCCACCGGCACAACCTGCGCGGGGTGGACGCGCGCATTCCGCTGGGCGTGCTCACCGCGGTCACCGGCATCTCCGGCTCGGGCAAGTCCAGCCTCATCGCCCAGGCGTTGCCCGAGCTGATGCTGGCGCACCTGGGGCACGAGCCCGAGGAGGATGGCGCGCCAGCCACCGACGAAGGCCCGGCGATCCTCGAAAGCACCGGCGGCCAGCTGGCCGGCGACCTGGCGGCGGTGCAGCGCGTGGTGCAGGTGGACCAGAAGCCCATCGGCCGCACGCCGCGTTCCAACCTGGCCACCTACACCGGCCTGTTCGACCACGTGCGCAAGCTGTTCGCCGCCACGCCCGATGCGCGCCGCCGCCGCTACGACGCCGGGCGCTTCTCGTTCAACGTGGCCAAGGGGCGCTGCGACACCTGCGAGGGCGAGGGCTTCGTCAGCGTAGAGCTGCTGTTCATGCCCAGCGTGTACGCGCCATGCCCCGCCTGCCACGGCGCCCGCTACAACGAGGCGACGCTGCAGGTGCGCTGGAACGGCCGCAACATCGCCGAGGTGCTGGGCATGACGGTGGAGGAGGCCGGCGACTTCTTCGCCGATGAGGACGCGGTGGCGCGCCCGCTGCGGCTGCTGCGCGAGATCGGCCTGGGCTACCTGCGCCTGGGGCAGCCGGCCACCGAGCTGTCCGGCGGCGAGGCGCAGCGCATCAAGCTGGCCAGCGAACTGCAACGCAGCCAGCGCGGCCGCAGCCTGTACGTGCTGGACGAGCCCACCACCGGCCTGCACGTGGCGGACATCGACCGGCTGATGCTGCAATTGCAGCGGCTGGTCGATGCCGGCAACAGCGTGGTGATGATCGAACACGACATGCGCGTGGTGGCCCAGGCCGACTGGGTGATCGACGTCGGGCCGGGCGCCGGCCAGGCCGGCGGCCGCGTGGTGGCCAGCGGCACCCCGCAACAACTGGCGCGGGCGAAGGGCAGCAGGACCGCGGCCTATCTCGCCGCGGAACTGGCGCGCTGTGCGCCGAACACGCGGCGCGCAAGGCGCTGAGGGCGGAACCGCTGGCGCAGCAGGCGCTCCTCCGGGCGCCTTCGCGCCGTCAGGCGCGCTTGGTGGAGGGCAGCAGGATGGTCAGGCAGCCCAGCAGCGGCAGGTAGGAGCACAGCTTGTACACGTACTCGATGCCGTGGATGTCGGCCAGGTGGCCGAGCAGCGCGGCGCCGATGCCGCCGAAGCCGAACATCAGGCCGAAGAACACCCCGGCGATCATGCCGACGTTGCCGGGCACCAGTTCCTGGGCGAACACCACGATGGCGGAGAACGCCGAGGCGAGGATGAAGCCGATGATCATGCTCAGCACGCCGGTCCAGAACAGGTCGACATAGGGCAGGGCCAGGGTGAAGGGGGCCACGCCGAGGATCGAGAACCAGATCACCGTCTTGCGCCCGATACGGTCGCCCACCGGGCCGCCGAAGAAGGTGCCGGCGGCCACCGCGCCGAGGAACAGGAACAGGTACAGCTGCGAGCTGGCCACCGAGAGCTGGAACTTCTCGATCAGGTAGAAGGTGAAGTAGCTGGTGAAGCTGGCCATGTAGAAGTACTTGGAGAACACCAGCAGCGCCAGCACCACCAGCGCGGCGTTCACCCGGCCCCTGGACAGGCCGTGGGTAGCCTTGCTGCCCTGCTTGAGCTTGAACAGGTTCAGGTGGTTGCGGTACCAGCGGCTCAGCCCGTAGAGCACGCCGATGGCGAACACCGAGAACAGGCCGAACCAGGCCACGTGGCCCTGGCCGTAGGGCACGATGATGGCCGCCGCCAGCAGCGGGCCGAAGGCGCTGCCGGCATTGCCGCCGACCTGGAAGGTGGACTGCGCCAGGCCGTAGCGCCCGCCCGAGGCCAGCCGCGCGATGCGCGAGGTTTCCGGGTGGAAGGTCGAGGAGCCGATGCCCACCAGCGCCGAGGCCAGGAGGATGGCCGGGAAGCTGCCGACGAAGGCCAGCAGGAGGATGCCGATCAGCGTGCAGACGCTGCCGGCCGGCGCCAGCCAGGGCTTGGGATGGCGGTCGGTGTGGTAGCCCACCCAGGGCTGCAGCAGCGAGGCGGTCAGCTGGAAGGTCAGGGTGATCAGGCCGACCTGGGTGAAGCTCAGCCCGTAGTTGGCCTTGAGCACCGGGTAGATCGACGGCAGCACCGCCTGGATCAGGTCGTTGATCAGGTGGGCCAGGGCGCAGGCGCCGATCACGCGCATGACCAGGGGGCTTGCTTGGCTGGCGACGGACGCGGCAGCCGTGGGGGCGGCAGTAGTGGACATGGGACTCCGGGCAGCAAGGGGCGGCCGGCGCGCTGGCGCGGCCATCGTTTTTGGCGGAGGCCCTATGCTAGGCAGTACGTGTCCGTCCGTCTTGCGAGTTTCGGACGTCGGGTATCGAGAAACGGGCAATTCGTTTCGGGCTGGCCGCCGTAGGGGGGCTGCAACGCGCGGGGAGCGCAAAGCGAAACGGGACGCCAGGCGTCCCGTTTCGTCATTGACCGTAGGATGGCTCGAGCGAAGCGATACCCATCACCATGGTGGGTGGATCAGGCCAGCGCGGCGAGGTCGTTGCGTAGCTCGCGGGCCGCCGCGACCATGTTCACCAGCGCCGCTTCGGTCTCCGGCCAGGCGCGGGTCTTCAGGCCGCAGTCCGGGTTCACCCACAGGCGCTCGGCGGGGATGCGCTGGGCCGCCTTGCGCAGCAGCTTGACGATCTCTTCCCGGCTCGGCACGCGCGGCGAGTGGATGTCGTAGACGCCCGGGCCGATCTCGTTCGGGTAGTCGAACTTCTCGAAGGCCTCCAGCAGCTCCATGTCCGAACGCGAGGTCTCGATGGTGATCACGTCGGCGTCCATGGCGGCGATGGACTCGATCACGTCGTTGAACTCGCTGTAGCACATGTGGGTGTGGATCTGGGTTTCGTCGCGCACGCCGGACGCGCACAGGCGGAAGGCCTCGGTGGCCCAGTTCAGGTAGTGCGCCCAGGCGCTCCTGCGCAGCGGCAGGCCTTCGCGGAAGGCGGCTTCGTCGATCTGCACGATCCTGATGCCGGCGGCTTCCAGGTCCACCACTTCGTCGCGGATGGCCAGGGCCAGCTGGCGCGCCTGAACTTCGCGGGGCACATCCTCGCGTGGGAAGGACCACATCAGCATGGTCACCGGGCCGGTCAGCATGCCCTTCATCACCTTGTCGGTGAGGCTCTGGGCGTAGGTGATCCACTCCACGGTCATGGCCTTCGGGCGGCTCAGGTCGCCGTAGATCACCGCCGGCTTCACGCAGCGCGAACCGTAGCTCTGCACCCAGCCGAAGCGGGTGAAGACGTAGCCGTCGAGCTGCTCGGCGAAGTACTCGACCATGTCGTTGCGCTCGGCTTCGCCGTGTACCAGCACGTCCAGGCCCAGTTGCTCCTGGATCTGCACCGCGTGGCGGATTTCGCTGTGCATGGCCTCGGTGTACTCGGCCTCGCTCAGCTTGCCCTGCTTGAACGACTGGCGCGCCAGGCGGATGGCCGAGGTCTGCGGGAAGGAGCCGATGGTGGTGGTGGGGAAGGCCGGCAGGTCCAGGCCGGCGCGCTGCTTGGCGATGCGCTCGGCGAAGGCGGAATGGCGCTGGGCGTCGGCCGGCTGGATGGCGGCCAGGCGGGCCTGCACGGCCGGCTTGTGGATGCGCGGCGAGGCGGCGCGGCTGGCCTGTACGGCGCGGCTCTGCTCCAGAGCGGCAACCACGTCGGCGGCCTGCGGCTCGGTGGCGGCGCGGGCCAGCACGGCCACTTCGGCGCACTTCTGCACGGCGAAGGCCAGCCAGCTCTTCAGCTCGGCATCCAGCTTGTCTTCACGCTCCAGGTCCACCGGGCTGTGCAGCAGCGAGCAGGAGGGTGCGAGCCACAGGCGCTCGCCGAGGCGTTCCCGGGCGTGGCGCACCACGTCCAGGGCCTTTTCCAGGTCGCAGCGCCAGACGTTGCGGCCGTTGACCAGGCCCAGCGACACGACCTTGTAGGCCGGCAGGCGGTCGAGGATGCTGGGGTACTGTTCCGGCGCGCGCACCAGGTCGATGTGCAGGCCGTCGACCGGCAGGTTCGCGGCCAGGCCGAGGTTGTCTTCCAGGCCGCCGAAGTAGGTGGCCAGCAGCTTTTTCAGCGGCTCGCCCTGCAGCAGGTTGTAGGCGCGCTCGAAGGCGTTCTTCCAGTCCTGGGGCAGGTCGAGGACCAGGATCGGTTCGTCGATCTGCACCCATTCCACGCCCTGGGCGGCCAGGCGGCGGAAGATCTGCCCGTAGAGCGGCAGCAGGCGGTCGAGCAGGTCGAGCTTGTTGAAGCGGTTCGTTTCAGAATCAGCACCTTTGGTCTTGCCCAGCCACAGGTAGGTCAGCGGGCCGATCACCACGGGCTTGACGTCATGGCCGAGGGCCTTGGCTTCGTCGACCTCTTCGAACAGCTGTTCCCAGCTCAGCGCGAACTGCTGGTCGGCAGTGAACTCGGGGACCAGGTAGTGGTAGTTGGTGTCGAACCACTTGGTCATCTCTTGCGCATGGGCACCGCCGCAGCAGCTGTCGCTGCGGTCCGTCGCCACGGCGCCACGGGCCATGCCGAAGAGAGTCTGCAGGGTCGGCTTGGCGTCGCCATGGCCGCGGAAGCGCTCGGGTATGACGCCGAAGGTCAGCGAGTGGGTCAGCACCTGGTCGTACCAGGCGAAATCGCCCACCGGCAGCAGCTCGATGCCGGCATCCTTCTGCGCCTGCCAGTGGGTGGCGCGCAGCTGCTTGCCGACGGCACGCAGGCCGGCTTCGTCCAGCTCGCCTTTCCAGAAGGCTTCCAGGGCTTTCTTCAGTTCGCGGTCCCGGCCGATACGCGGGAAGCCGAGGTTGTGGGCCAATGCCATGGGTGAATCTCTCCATTGAAAAACCAGTGGAGGGATTCTCGGGATCGGTGGTTCATGAGGCAAACTCAATTTATTTGCGATGAAATCAAGTTTTACTCATGATTGGGCTTCGTCATCTACCTCGGCGCTGGGGCTTTCCCCCGGATCGCGGATGAATCCGCTCCTACCGTTCGGCCTCTTGCGCCGAGCCTCCTTGTAGGAGCGGGCCCTGCCCGCGAATCGCGCGCAGGGCGCGCTCCTACATGAGAATGGCGTGAGTGGCGCAGCTTAGGAGCGGATCTCATCCGCGAACCGCGCCGGAATTCCCGGCTATCGCGGACAAGGTCCGCTCCTACGCCCGTGCTTCCTGGAACCGTAGGGGCGGACTCCGTCCGCGATTCGGGCTTCCGGAAGCGTAGGGCGAATAACCGTTCGCGGTTATCCGCCGATACACCGAGGCCATGGCCGTGTGCCCGGGCCAACCCTGGAGCGTCGTAGGATGGCGTTGAGCGAAGCGATACCCATCGCCATGGCCGCATGGGTTTCGCCAAGGCTCAACCCATCCTACGAAAAGCGCCTCGGCGCAGCCGGCAAGACAGCTGCTCCTGCGACGGAGGCTCCTGGAAGCGTAGGGCGAATAACCGTTCGCGGTTATCCGCCGATACACCGAGGCCATGGCCGTGTGCCCAGGTCAACCCTGGCGCGTCGTAGGATGGGTTGAGCGAAGCGATACCCATCGCCACGGCCGCATGGGTTTCGCCAAGGCTCAACCCATCCTACGAAAAGCATTTCGGCGCAGCCGGCAAGACAGCTGCTCCTGCGACGGAGCCTCCCGGAAGCGTAGGGCGAATAACCGTTCGCGGTTATCCGCCGATACGCCGAGGCCATGGCCGTGTGCCCAGGCCAACCCTGGAGCGTCGTAGGATGGGTTGAGCGAAGCGATACCCATCGCCACGGCCGCATGGGTTTCGCCAAGGCTCAACCCATCCTACGAAAAGCGCCTCGGCGTAGTCGGCAAGACTGTGATCAGCGCTTCCCATCGGCAGGCACGTACACCACCCCGGCCATCAGCCGGGCAATCGCCAAGGTCGACCAGTACGACAACCGCGGCGAGCTGCGGCGGGTTTGACCTCTTGCACTTTTTAAGGTAATCACCTTAGGCGTGGGGCACGCTGCGCCGTCCGCCGTGCCTTTGCGCATGGCCTGGGTGCGCAGCGGCGCCGTATGGCGAACGATCCTGAGGAGGATGCCGCGTTGTCGAAACTGGCCAGCTATTACAACAACAAGATCGCCGTGGTCACCGGCGCCGGCTCGGGTATCGGCCGGGCCATCGCCCAGCGCCTGGGCGCGCTTGGCGCCCGGGTGTACTGCACCGACGTCGATGGCGCGGCGGCGCAGCGGGTCGCCGAGGCGTTGCCCAATGCCGCCGGCGAGGCGCTGGACGTCACCGACGCCGCGGCGCTGGCGGCCTTCGCCGAGCGCGTGTATGCCCGCGAGGGCAGGGTGGACCTGCTGTTCAACAATGCCGGCGTCGGCCATGCCGGGCGGGTGGAGGACACCGAGCTGGCCGACTGGCGCTGGGTCTTCGAGGTCAACCTGATGGGCGTGGTGCACGGCATCCACGCCTTCCTGCCGCGCATGCTGGCGCAGCCCGGGCGCGGGCACATCGTCAACACCGCCTCCGGCGCCGGGCTGATCCCGATGCCGCGCACCGCGCCCTATTGCGCCTCCAAGCACGCGGTGGTCGGGCTGTCGCAGTCGCTGGCGGCGGAACTGGCCGGGCGCAACGTCGACGTCACCATCCTCTGCCCGGGCACCATCGACACCGCCATCATCCGTAACACCCGCATGCGCGGGGCCGGCGCCGAGCAGCGGCAGTCGCGAGCCGTCGAGTACTACGCGCGGCGTGGCGTGTCGCCCGACCGGGTGGCGGCGGACGTGCTCACGGACATCAGCAAGGGGCGGCTGTTCTGCGTCACCCCGCGCAGCGAGGTGGGCGTCGGCTGGCTGCTGCAGCGCTTGTCGCCGCGGCTGATGCAGCGGATCATGCGGGCGCGCATGGACAAGGTGGAGGCGACGGACTGAGATGCCGGGCGCGGGGCCGGCGAGCGGCCCCGCGCGTCACTCGGCCGGGTCGCCGGCGGCCGCGCGGACGTCGCGCGAGCGCACCAGGTAGGGCTCGAACAGCGCCGCCATCTGGTTGTAGCCCCAGTTCAGGTGCTTGCGGGTGACGCGCACGATGCCGTGCCGCGAGTGCAGGTATTCGATCCAGTAGGTGGAGACGATCCAGGCGTTCTCCAGCAGCGCCTCCACCTGTTCCTCGCGCAGGTTCATGCGCCCGCTGCCGATCATCGCCAGCAGCTTGGCGCGGCCGTGGGCCTGGACCTCGTCGGAGAGCGTCTGCAGGCGCGGGCGCAGGCTGGGGTCGAGGGCGAACAGGGTCATGCTGTCGCGGTAGAAGAAGCGCCATTCCCACATCAGCTGGAACCACAGGTGCAGGTCGTCCTGCTGCGAGGCCACGCGCAGCTGCTCGGCGGCGAACTGCTCGAACAGCTCGCTGACGATGTCGGCCTTCTTCTTGAAGTAGTAGTACAGGTTGCCCTCGTTGATGCCCACCGCCTCGGCGATGGCCGCGGTGGTCACGGCGGCCACGCCGCTGGTGTTGAACAGCTTGCGGCACGTGACCAGGATGCGCTCCCGGGTGTTCTGGCGCTTCATGGGCTTCACCTGTTCGGCGGTTGACATTGTAAGGTGTTCACCTTAGATTCGGTTTTAAGGTGCCTACCTTAAAGCAGGCGCCGGAGTTTTTGCATCTTAGCGACGCTTCACCGCATAAAAAAGCATCCCCCGGCGGCGCCGGGGGTACGACAACAGCGTGGAGATCCAGATGTCGGTCGAGCATTTCGATGTACTGGTGGTGGGCGCCGGGCTGTCCGGCATAGGCGCCGGCTACCACCTGAAGACGCGTTGCCCGGAGCGCAGCCTGGCGATCCTGGAGGCGCGCGAATCCATCGGCGGCACCTGGGACCTGTTCCGCTACCCCGGCGTGCGCTCGGACTCGGACATGTTCACCCTCGGCTATGCCTTCCGCCCCTGGAAGGCCGGCAAGGCCATCGCCGACGGCGCCAGCATCCTCGAATACATCCGCGACACCGCGCGGGAGTTCGGCATCGACCGGCACATCCGCTTCGGCCACCGCATCGTCTCGGCGGCCTGGTCGTCGCAGCATGCGCTGTGGCAGCTGCAGGTCGAGGTAGGCGGCCAGCTGCGCGGCTTCACCTGCAACTTCCTCTACCTGTGCAGCGGCTACTACCGCTACGACGCCGGCCACCTGCCGGCGTTCCCCGGCATCGAGCGCTTCAAGGGGCGTCTGGTGCACCCCCAGCAATGGCCGCAGGATCTCGACTACCAGGGCAAGCGCATCGTCGTGGTGGGCAGCGGCGCCACCGCCGTGACCCTGGTGCCGAGCCTGGCCGGCGAGGCGGCTCACGTCACCATGCTGCAGCGCTCGCCGTCCTACGTACTGTCGCTGCCGGACACCGATGCCCTGGCCGACGGCCTGCGCAAGGTGCTGCCGGAGAAACTGGCGCACAAGCTGGTGCGCGCCAAGAACGTGCTGCTGAGCATGTTCCTCTACCGCCTCTGCCGGCACCGCCCGGACCTGGCCAAGCGCCTGATCCGCGGCGGCATGCGCCGCTACCTGGGCGAGGGCTTTCCCCTCGACCCGCACTTCGCGCCCAGCTACCAGCCCTGGGACCAGCGCCTGTGCCTGGTGCCCAACGGCGACCTGTTCCGCGCCCTGCGCAAGGGCAGCGCCTCCATCGTCACCGATCGCATCGAGGGCTTCAGCGAGCACGGCGTGCGCCTGGCCTCGGGCCAGGAGCTGGCGGCGGACATCCTGGTCGCCGCCACTGGCCTGGAGCTGGTGCCTTGCGGCGGCATTCGCTTCGAGGTCGACGGGTGCCCGGTCGCGGTGGGCGACACCTACAGCTACAAGGGCCTGATGATGTCCGGGCTGCCCAACGCGGCGGTCTGCGTCGGCTACACCCACCTGTCCTGGACGCTGCGCGCGGACCTCGCCTCCCTCTACGTCTGCCGCCTGCTGCGCTACATGGCGCGCAAGGGCTACAGCCACTGCGTAGCCCAGGCGGACGACCCGCGGATGCCCGCCGCGCCGCTGCTGGACCTGCAGTCCGGCTACATCCTGCGCGCCGCGCCGCTGTTCCCCAAGCAGGGCCCGGGCGCGCCCTGGCGGCAGAAGCAGAGCTATCTGGGCGACCTGCTGGACATGCGTTTCGGTCGCCTGGCCCAGCGCAACCTGAAGTTCCACCGCGCCACGCCGGCCGGGGAGACCCTGCAACCCGGCACCTGAGCCGCGCCGCTGCAGCTTCCCGTGACGATGACCAGGGCCGGCGCCACAGCCGGGCCCGCTACCAGACTGCGAAGGAACGACCATGGCCTTTATCGAACGTGAAACCCCCGGCGCCGGCGATGCGGCACAGATCGCCGAACTGCAGCGGCTGCTCGCCGCCCAGCGCCGCGCCTTCCTCGCCGAGCCGATGCCCAGCCTGGCCCAGCGCCTGGCGCTGCTCGGCACCCTGGCGAACATGCTGCTGGCCAACCGCACGCGCATCCAGGAGGCCATCGCCAGCGACTTCGGCAGCCACCCGCGGCAGTTCGCCGACCTGGTGGAATGCCAGGGCGTGGCGGGGCGCGCGCAGTACGCCGCCGAGCACCTGGTGAGCTGGATGAAGCCCCAGGCGCGGGCCCTGGACCCGGTCCTGTACGGCAGCGCCAATGCCTACGTGCAGCCGCAGCCCAAGGGCGTGATCGGCAACATGGCGCCGTGGAACTTCCCCTTCGACATCGGCCTGGGGCCGGTGGTGGAGATGCTCGCCGCCGGCAACCGGGTGATCGTCAAGCCTTCCGACCTGGCCCCGGCCTGCAGCGAACTGCTGCTGGAGATGCTCGCCAGCCACTTCGACGCCGAGCAGCTCACCGCCGTGGCCGGCGGCCTCGACCTGGCCCGGGCCTTCGCCGAACAGCCCTGGGACCACCTGATGTACACCGGCAGCACCGAGGTCGGCCGCCAGGTGGCGGTGGCCGCGGCGCACAACCTGGTGCCGGTGACCCTGGAGCTGGGCGGCAAGTGCCCGGCGATCATCGCCCCCGGTGGCCTGGACGAAGCGGCGGTGGAGCAGATCGTCGGCTGCAAGACCATCAAGAACGGGCAGATGTGCGTGACCGTGGACTACGTGCTGGTCCACGAGGACGACCGCGAGCGTTTCGTCCAGATGGTCGGCGCCTTGCTGGACAGCCGCCTGCCGGGCTATGCCAGCCGCGCCGACACCACCGGCATCATCAACGCGCGGCACCTGCAGCGTCTGCTTGGCTACCTCGACGACGCCCGCGCCAGGGGCGCCAGCCTGGTGCAGTTCGGCGGCGAGGCGCAGCCGCAGGCGCGGCGCCTGCCCTTCACCCTGGCCCTGGACGTGGACGACGGCATGCAGCTGATGCAGCGGGAGATCTTCGGCCCGATCCTGCCGGTGCTGACCTACCGCGAGCTGGACCAGGCCATCGCCTACGTCAACGCCCACGAGCGGCCGCTGGGCATCTACGTGTTCTCGGCCCACCCGGCCAGCGCCCACCGGGTGCTCGGCCGCACCGTTTCCGGCGGCGCCTGCATCAACTGCGCGGCGCTGCAGGCCGCGGTGCCCAGCCTGCCGTTCGGCGGCATCGGCAAGAGCGGCAGCGGGCGCCACCACGGCCATGAAGGCTTCCTCGAATTCTCCAACCTGCGCTCGGTGGTCGAGCGCGGCCAAGACGACCTGGTACGCGCCATGTTCGCCCCCTACGGCGAACTGGCCGACGCCCTGATCGCCGCTGCCACCGGCGGTTGAGGGGAGGGGTTCGCGCCGGCCCGGCGGGCCGCGCGGCACATGCCAACCCCGCCGCGGCCGGGCCGCGGCGGACGTGGATCGAGTCATCCATCAAGGAGCGCCAAATGATAAGAACAATAAGGTTCGCCGGCTTCAGCCCGAAGATACTGGCGGTGGTGGTGGGCGTCGGCGTCAGTGCCGAGGCCTCGGCGGTCAATTTCAACATCGGCGAGATCCAGGGGCAGTTCGACTCCTCGCTGTCCATCGGCGCCAGCTGGAGCACCCAGAGTCCCAAGCAGGACCTGATCGGCGCGGCCAACGGCGGCCACGGCTTCACCCAGACCAACGACGACGGCCGGCTGAACTTCAAAAAGGGCGAGACCTTCTCGAAGATCTTCAAGGGCATCCACGACCTGGAGCTGAAGTACGGCGACTTCGGCGTCTTCACCCGCGGCAAGTACTGGTACGACTTCGAGCTCAAGGACGAAAGCCGCCAGTGGAAGGACATCGACGACCACGGCCGCAAGGAGGGCGCCAAGTCCTCCGGCTTCCAGCTGCTCGACGCCTTCGGCTACTACAACTACAGCATCGCCGAGAAGCCCGGCAGCGTGCGCCTGGGCAAGCAGGTGGTGAGCTGGGGCGAGAGCACCTTCATCCTCAACTCGATCAACAGCATCAACCCCATCGACGTCGCCGCCTTCCGCCGCCCCGGCGCCGAGATCAAGGAAGGCCTGATCCCGGTGAACATGGCCTTCATCTCCCAGGGCCTGACCGACCAGCTGTCGATGGAAGCCTTCTACCAGCTGGAGTGGGACCAGACCGTCATCGACAACTGCGGCACCTTCTTCTCCACCACCGACGTGGCCGCCGACGGCTGCCGGAACAACTACAACATCCTCGACCCGGCCTCGGTCGCCGGCCTCAACGCGCCGGCGACCAAGGCCGTGCTCAACTCCCTGGGCGTCACCGTCACCCCCGAGGGCCTGATGGTGCCGCGCGGCGCCGACCGCGACGCGCGCGACTCCGGGCAGTGGGGCCTGGCCCTGCGCTGGCTGGGCGACAACACCGAGTACGGCGCCTACTTCATGAACTACCACAGCCGCACGCCCATCGTCAGCATGCAGAACGCCAACCGCGGCGACATCGGCAATGCCCTGCTGGCGCTTTCCAGCCCGGCCACCGCGGCGCTGGCCCAGCCGATCCTGCTCGGCCGCGGCAGCTACTTCCTCGAATACCCCGAGGACATCCGCCTGTACGGCCTGAGCTTCTCCACCACGCTGCCCACCGGCACCGCCTGGAGCGGCGAGATCAGCTACCGACCGAACATGCCGCTGCAGACCAACACCACCGACCTCACCCCATTGCTGGCCACCACCGTGGCCGGCGGCTTCGCCAGCGGAGGCGTGGCCGGCGCGCTGGGGGCGGCCGGGCAGGTCAGCCATGGCTACATCCGCAAGGAAGTCACCCAGGCGCAGACCACCTTCACCCAGTTCTTCGACCAGGTGATGGGCGCCGAGCGCCTGACCCTGGTGGGCGAGCTGGGCCTGACCTACGTCGGCGGCATGACCGACGACGTCGGCGAGCGCTACGGCCGCGACGCCGTCTACGGCGTGCCGGAAAACCCGGCGGCGGCCAGCCGCTACGGCAGCCACGGCTTCTACACCTCGTCGTCCTGGGGCTACCGCGCGCGGGCCATCTGGGACTACCCCAACGTCATCGCCGGCATCAACCTCAAGCCCAACCTGGCCTGGTCCCACGACGTCGACGGCTACGGCCCGGTGTTCAACGAGGGCAGCAAGGCCGCCAGCATCGGCCTGGACGCCGACTACCAGAACACCTACACCGCCAGCCTTTCCTACACCAACTTCTTCGGCGGCGATTACAACACCATCAGCGACCGCGACTTCGTCGCGCTCAGCTTCGGCGTGAACTTCTGAGGAGGGAGCCTGCATGAACAAGCCCAAGATACAGTTGCACGGCATCGCCCTGGTCCTGAGCCTGCTGGCGGGCCACGCGCTGGCGGCGGCCACGCCGGACGAACTGGCCAAGCTCGGCACTTCGCTGACGCCGCTGGGCGCGGAGAAGGCCGGCAACGCCGACGGCAGCATCCCGGCCTGGACCGGCGGCCTCAAGCCCGACGCCGCGCCGGTGACCGCCAATGGCTTCCTCGGCGACCCCTACGCCGGCGAGCAGCCGCTGTTCACCATCACAGCGAAGAACCTCGACCAGTACCGCGCGCGCCTGTCCGAAGGGCAACTGGCGATGTTCCAGCGCTACCCGGACAGCTACCGCATGCCGGTATACACCAGCCACCGCTCCAACGCGGTGCCCGAGGCGATCTACGCGGCGGCGAAGGTCAGCGCCCAGAAGACCCGCCTGATCCCCTGCGGCAACGGCCTGGAAGGCTTCACCGACAGCCGCTACTACGCCTTCCCCATCCCGCATGACGGCCTGGAAGTGGTGTGGAACCACATCACCCGCTACCGCGGCGGCAACCTGCGGCGCCTGTACGTGCAGGCCGCGCCGCAGGTCAACGGCAGCTACAGCCTGGTCAACTTCGAGGACGAGGTGGCCTTCCCCGACAAGATGCCCGACCTGCCGGCGGACACCGCCGCCAACGCGCTGCTGTACTTCAAGCAGCAGATCACCGCGCCGGCGCGCCTGGCCGGCAACGTGCTGCTGGTGCACGACTTCCTCGACCAGGTGAAGCAGCCGCGCATGGCCTGGATCTACAACGCCGGCCAGCGCCGCGTGCGCCGCGCCCCGCAGGTGGCCTACGACGGCCCCGGCACCGCCGCCGACGGCCTGCGCACCTCGGACAACTTCGACATGTACAACGGCGCGCCGGACCGCTACGACTGGAAGCTGATCGGCAAGAAGGAGCTGTACATCCCCTACAACAACTTCCGCCTGGCCGCGCCGACGGTGAAGTACGCCGACATCCTCAAGGCCGGCCACACCAACCCGGAGCTGGCGCGCTACGAGCTGCACCGCGTGTGGGTGGTGGAAGCGACACTCAAGAGCGGCGAGCGCAACATCTACGCCAAGCGCCGCTTCTACCTCGACGAGGACAGCTGGCAGATCGCGATGTCCGACCTCTACGACGGCCGCGGCCAGCTGTGGCGGGTCGGCCGCGCCATGCTGATGCCGTACTACCAGCGCGAAGTGCCGGCCTACGCCTTCGAGGAACTCGACGACCTGATCGCCGGGCGCTACATCGTCACCGGCCTGAGCAACGAGGAGAAGACCTTCGTGCAGTTCGACCTCAAGGCCTCGCCGGCCGACTTCACCCCCTCGGCGCTGCGCAGCACCGGGGTGCGCTGAAACCCGGCCACCGCCCTGTGCGCGCAAGCGGGCAGGGCGGTGGCGCCTTGCTCGCCAGCGTGGCGTTCAGGCCTGGCCGGCGCCAAGCTCCGCCACTACCAGGTCGACGAAGCTGCGCAGCTTCGGCGGCATGCGCCGGTCGCTGGCGTACAGCAGGTGCACCGGCCGCGCCGGC
>Ga0182743_1002216_pt1 | contig 17424 bp, 14 predicted proteins | sample eDN3rd30CKraftOP_FD_128522 | JGI IMG/M metagenome (GOLD analysis project Ga0182743, IMG submission 128522) | Enriched Organic Plus compost microbial communities from Emeryville, California, USA - eDNA 3rd pass 30_C Kraft OP (version 2) (version 2) ... | reverse complement strand
GTCGGCAGATCAATTCGCACGTCTGGCCTGCGTCCACGCACGCCCTGCGCGAAGCGCCGCCGATAACAGAACGTGGACAGGGGAGAGACATGACAGCGGATATCGTGGAAACCGACATTCCCGCCCGGCTCGACCGTTTGCCATGGGGGCGGTTCCACACGCTGGCGGTGGCGGCCCTCGGCGTCACCTGGATCCTGGATGGCCTCGAAGTCACCCTGGCCGGGTCCGTGGCGGGGGCGCTGCGCCAGAGCGCCATCATGCAGTTCTCTGGCCTGGACGTCGCCATGGCCGGCAGCGTCTACATCACTGGCGCCGTGCTCGGCGCGCTGTTTTTCGGCTGGCTGACCGACCGGCTCGGCCGCAAGAAGCTGTTTTTCATTACCCTCGCCGTCTACCTGTTCGCCACCGCCGCGACCGCCTTCTCCTGGAACCTGTGGAGCTTTTGCCTGTTCCGCTTCCTCACCGGCGCGGGCATCGGCGGCGAATACACCGCCATCAACTCCACCATCCAGGAGCTGACGCCGGCGCGGGTGCGCGGCTGGACCGATCTGGTCATCAATGGCTCGTTCTGGATCGGCGCGGCGCTGGGAGCGGTGGGCTCGGTGGTGCTGCTGAGCCCGCATATCCTCGGCGTTGAACTGGGCTGGCGCGCCTGTTTCGGCCTCGGCGCGGTTCTGGGGACCATCGTGCTGTTCATGCGCATGTGGCTGCCGGAAAGTCCGCGCTGGCTGATGACCCATGGCCGCGTCGCGGAGGCGGAGGCGATCGTCGCCGATATCGAACAGCGCTTCATCGCCAGCGGCCACACGCTCGCCCCGGTCACGGAGAAGGTCCGGTTGCGCTCCCGCACCCACACGCCGATCCGGGAAGTGTTCGACGTGCTGTTCCGGCGCCACCGCGACCGGGCCCTCGTGGGGCTGGCGCTGATGGCGGCCCAGGCATTTTTCTACAACGCGATCTTTTTCACCTATGCGCTGGTGCTGGCGGATTTCTTCGGCGTTCCCGCCGCATCCATCGGCTGGTACATCCTGCCCTTCGCCGCCGGAAACTTTCTGGGGCCGCTGCTGCTCGGCCGGCTGTTCGACACCATTGGTCGCCGACAGATGATCGCCTTCACCTACATCACCTCGGCGGTGCTGCTGGCCATCACCGGACTGCTGTTCCAGCGTAACCTGCTGACGGCCCAGACCCAGACCCTGGCCTGGGTCATCGTGTTCTTTTTCGCCTCCGCCGCCGCGAGCTCAGCCTATCTCACCGTCAGCGAGACCTTTCCCCTGGAGATTCGCGCCCTGGCCATCGCCACGTTCTACGCCATCGGCACCGGCCTTGGCGGCGTGGCCGGGCCGGCGCTGTTTGGCGTGCTGATCGCAAGCGGCTCGCGCAACAGCGTGTTCGGCGGCTACCTGCTGGGCGCGGCGCTGATGATCGCGGCCGGCGTCATCGCATGGCGCTGGGGCGTGGCGGCGGAGCGGCGGCCGCTCGAGCACGTCGCCCGCCCGCTGGCGCTGCACGAATGAGGCGCCGGAAACCCACCGCGCGCGCCCCCTGGGCAGGCGCGCGGCCAGGCCTCAGGGCGTGGGCGTCGTCGCGCTTTCGCGCTCTTGCGCCGGCAGCCCCTTCAACCAGCCGACCAGCGCCGCCGTCACCTCCTGCGGGCGCTCCTGCTGGGTCCAGTGACCGCAGCCTTCAAGCATCACGGCGCCGGTGAGGTTCGGCACATTCCGGCGCATGGCGGCGATCATGTCGAGGCCCGGAACCATCGACAGCACCAGGTCCCGCTCGCCGCCGATGAAGAACGCGGGCTGCTGGATCTTCTGACCGCGCCAGGGGGTCAGGAACGCAACGTCGCGATGCTGGTTGCGATAGCGGTTCAAGGGTCCGCGCAGGCCGCTCTGGCGAAATTCGCTGACCAGATAGGCGATGTCTTCTTCCGTCATCCAGCCAGGGAATGGATCGGGATCAGGAAGACCATCGAGCACGCCGCCGCTGGCGGGGCGACCGTTGCCGAGGCCATCCGGGGCCTCGCCGGACAACCAGAAATAGAACCGGCGCACAAAGGCGTTCAGATCGCGTTCGGCCTCCGCTTCCGCGACGCCCTCTTTCTGGAAATATTCCTGGTAGAAGAACTTGCCGCGGTCCCCGTAGACCGGCCGCACCGCATCGATCAGCGCCCGCTCGGCCACGCCCAGGAACGGCACGGACAGGGCCGCGACCGCCCTGATCCTGTCCGGGTGCAGCAGGGCCGTATGCCACACCAGGTGGGCGCCCCAGTCGTGACCGATCAGCACGCCAGGCGCGCCGCCGCCTTCAGCGGCGACGACGCCAGCAATATCCGCGGTCATCGTTTCCAGATCATAGGCCTCCACCGGGTGCGGCCTGTCGCTGCCGCCATAGCCCCGGCAATCAATGGCGCAAACCTTGAAACCGGCTTCTGCGATAGGGCCGATCTGATGTCGCCATGCCGCCCAGCTTTCCGGAAAGCCGTGCACAAGCACCACAAGCGGCCCCTCGCCAGCGACGGCGGCGCGCAACCGGACGCCATTGGCGTCGATCATCCGGAATTCCGGATTACCAGAACTGCTGACCATTGTTCCTCCCCGCCGGCGCGACTGGAGCGCGCCTTTGCGACAACGTACATGAAAATCGCGCTGGCGATACATAATCGCCTGGGCGGAAGCCTGACCTCGCCCGTCCACGCCTTGCCGGACGATGGTCCCCCAGCTGGGGGGAAAACAGGGGGGCGACGGGAGGCCGCCAGGAGCAGCGCCAGCTTCGCGCCCATGAAACCGATGATCAGCGACGGGCGTGTCCCGGAGAGGCGCAAGCCAGCGGGCGCAAGGATAACGCGCGAAAAAGTAACACGCCCGCGCTCAGCCGTTGCCCCGCTCCCGCCTGCGCGCGCGCCTGTCCCGCGTCCACGACGCGAGGCCCACGGCCGCGCGCCTGGGCGAAGGGGCCTTGCCTTCGAGACGCAAGGTCCGTTCCAGCAATTGCTCATACAGGGGACGACCGCCGAGCCACTGCGCCGTCAGGTTGGCGGTCAGGCTGGCGCACAGCATGGCCAGCGTCAGACCATAGGAGCCGGTCAGTTCCAGCGCCAGCACCACGCCAACGAGCGGCGAACGGACCGAACCGGTGAACAGCGCGGCCATCGCCGCCATGCCGAAAGCCAGCGGCGAGGCGCTGTCTCCCATGGCGCCGCCCAGCCCCAGCTGGGAAACAACGAGCTCGACAATGGCGCCGAACGCCATGCCGGAGCAAACCGCCAGGGCCAGGATCGGCGCGAAAACCCCGCCTGGCGCCCCAGCCGAATAGCTGCCGACCATGGTGAGAAAGCGCATGACGACGAACACCAGCAGCATCGACAGCGCCGGCGTCTGGGCAGCCCATTGCATGATCACGGTTTCGCCGCCGGTGACCGTTTGCGGCGCGGCGGTCAGCAGGGCGCCGACGCCAAGTCCAACCAGCGCCGGCCACAGATAAGGAACGCGCCGGTTGCAGGCGGCGGCCATGTCCAGCGTCGTGAGCACGACGGCGTTCAGCGCCACGCCCATGGCGCCGAGAACGACGCCAAGCAGGGCGAAAGCCGGCAGGCTGGCCAGGGGCGCCTGCTGGCCGATCACCGGCAGATCAATGCGGCTCCCGGCGATCGCCTGGGTCACGATCGTCGACGTGATCGCCGCGGCGATCACGCCCATATATGTGCGGAATGTATAGGGAAACTGCTTGCGGGTTTCCTCAACGACGAACAGCGCGCCCGCCAGCGGCGCATTGAAGGCGCAGGCAAGGCCCGCGCCAGCGCCGGCGGCCAGCAGGCCGCGCCGCTCCACCTCGGTGCACCGGGTCGCCCCGGCCGCCGCGGCCGACACGGCGGCGCCGATGTGAATGGTGGGACCCTCGCGCCCCAACACGAGGCCAGAGGAAATCGACGCAACGCCGGCGACAAATTTCACCGGCAGCACCCGGCGCCAGCGCACCTGGCGAATGCCCTGAACCGCACCTTCCAGCTCCTGAACGCCGCTGCCGCCAGCCTCCGGCGCGAAGCGCCGCACCAGCATCACGCTGATCACCGTCGCCACCATGGTCACGCCCATGGTGCACCAGATGCGCTGGTCAGGCGCCACCCGGGTCGCCAGCCATTGCGGCCAGGCGGACAAATGGTCAATGGCAAGGTGGAAAACGGAGCCGATCAGACCGATGACAGCGCCGACCAGCGCCGCCATCGCCACGAAGAGAAACTGGTAGACGCCCGCGCCCCGCACTGAAGCTGCATCATTCAGCGAAGGGGCGTCCGCCTGTTGCGATGTCTGTGACCCCACCATAAAGCCCGGCCCCTCCCCTGAAACCAGCCGCAGCCTTCCCGGTCCCTGGCGTCAGCGACCAGGACCGCCTTTCGTGGCCCGGAGTTCGCGCTCCGGGCCGCCGCGCGGGGCTTACTTGCCGCCGAGCGCGCGCTCAACGGCGCCCGCCGCCCACTCCTCGGGCGAGATCCTGGCCGCGCGCGCCTTCTCATTGATGGCGTCGATCACCGCCGGCGGCAGCGGCACGTTCAGGATAATCTCCTCGGCGCTTTCCAGCCCATAGACCAGCGGCACGACAATCGTGGCGAAACGCTGCACGCGGGCCACTTTCTGCTGGTTGGTCAGCGCGCTGTTGGCGGCGACCACCGGGCAGTAAGCGCTGATGAGATTGTCGATCACCAGGGTGCGGTTCGCCCCATCCTTGCGCAGCCGGTCGACGGCGGCGTTGAGGGCGTCCGGAACATTCAGCGGGTCCTGCTGGCCAAAACTCAGGCGCAGATCCTTCACCGCGGCCGGCTCCTCGCCCGCCTTGATCGCAGGACATTCAAAATGCCGGTCAGCGGCAAAAGCTGGAGCGGCGAACGCGACGGCAAGCGCGGCGGCGATGAAAGGGGCTTTCTTCAAGTCTCTTCTCCCTGTGTCCTGAAATCCCTGCCCCGAAGGGGACAATTGACAGTTCCGGCCCGGCGGGCCTGGCTCAGGCGTGCGGCTGCGCCTTTCCGGCGGCGCGCAGGAGGCCGCTCACGTCGCCCGCCTGATCCGCGACCCTGGCCAACGGAACCACGCATGGGCCATCAAGACCCGCCAGCGCCGTCAATTCGACGCTGACAAAATTGAGGCCGTTATAGTCGCGCACAAAAAACAGCTTGCGATCAAGATCGCTCATGCTGGTCCAGGAAGTAAACTCCGTTGCATAGGGCTCCGGTTCCGTCGCCTTGAGCCCCTGCACCTCCAGACCGCCGCCATTGGCGGAGCAATCGATGGAGACGCCGCGCGGGCGGTCGAAATTGTTCATGACGTGGGCCAGCGTCCGCACCGCCGCGTCGGGGCTGGCGGCCTTCTCTGTGTATTGCGCGTAATACGTCGCCCGCACGAAGCGGCCGACCGAGGTGCTGGAAGACGGCAGGCCAGCGGTGGCGATGCCCGAATCCGGCTGCCGCGCCGCCAGGGCGCCGAAGGTGGCGCTCGAGCGGTCGACGTTGCTCAGGAAGGTGTAATTGTTGAGATTGGTGAGGTGCCAGTCGAACTCCGGCCCATTGGTCATGACGCCCACCGGATTGTCGAACAGGCGCATCACCCCTTTGGTGAATTCGATGACCAGCGCCGCCCCGGAGGGGTCGTGGGCGACATAATGGAACGGCGACACGGCGCCGCCGAGCATGGCCAGCGGCTCCAGCAACACAGGCTGGCGTTCAAGCCCGGCGCGGACGTCCGCCACCGTGGCGAAACTGCCGAGGATCCAGCCGCCCAGATCGGAGGCCGCGAGGGCGGCCTGGGTCATGTCCAGCGATTGCGCGCCGCCGGCCGACGGGTAGGACAGCAGGCTGAAGGTCAGCCCCTGGTCGTTCATGCCCTCGATAACCTTGAGATCATCCGGCCCCAACGGCGCGGCGGCCGTGGGCGCCCGCCCAGGCATGGTGATGGCGACAAAATCGTGCAGCCGCCCAAACGTGACCGCCGGATGCCCGGCGACCTCCGAAACGCACTGCGCGCCTTTGGGGAAAACGGCGAGCTGGTAAGGCAGGGCCACTGTCAGTTCGAGCGTCCGGCCGAAGTAGGCCTTGCCGGCGGCGTCCTTGTAGACAAGCGACGTGCACATCCAGAATTCCCCCTGTCGGCCTTGTTATATCAAGCGGTACATGATCCGCGGCAAAAGGAAAATGGTCATATTCCGCGCCATCACCGGTGCATGAGGCCAGACGCCGTATCGCGCGACGTCATGGCCCCCAGCACGAAGGCCAGATTGGCGGCGGCGACCAGCGAGGCGGCGTGGGCGTCGGCCTGGGCCTGGCGGGCGACGAGCAGGCCGCTGTCGGCGGCGGTGGCGGCGGTGATGGAGCCGACGCCAGACTTCCAGGCCGCGAACGCCGCGTCATAGGTAACCCGCGCCGCATCGGCCAGCGCCGACGCCGCCTTGTAGGACGCCAGCGCCGAGCGCAACGTGTCGGAAGCGACGATGATCTCACGCACCGCGTCGTTCTTCACCCGGTTAAATGTGGTTTCGCCGGAATCGGCCAGCGCCTCCGCCTTGCGCAACTGGGCGGCGCGCAGGCCGCCGTCGTAGATCGGCATGGTCGCGCCCACCAGGAAGCCGGTGGTGGAGCCCTGCTGGCCAATGGTCGGCAGGCCCGTGGCGCTCAGGCTGTTGGAGCCGCTGGCGGCCACGGCGCTGAGAAACACCTTGGGCATGAACTCCGACTGGGCGGCCGCGACGCCGGCGCGGCTGGCTTTCATCGCCGCGTAACTGGCCAGCACGTCGGGACGGCGCGCCAAAGCGGCGCGGATGGCGGCGTCGGTCGGCGCCTGGAAGCTGGCCGACAGCGCCCGGCCGCTGGCGTCGCGGATCTGCATCTGCGTCATCGGCGAGACGCCCAAGGCGGCGAGCAGCGCCTGGTAGGCGCCGCGCTCCGCCCCCTGGGCCTGCACCAGGCCAAAGCGCGCCTGGGCGACCTGCTGTTTCGCCTGGGCGACCTCCACCGTGTTGCCGAGCCCCTTTTCCATACGAGCGGCGGCGGCGGCTTCGATGGCCTGGCCGTTGCCCAGGGTTTGCGTGGCGATGCGCACGCGGCTGCGCGCCGCGCCATAGAGGAAATAGGCGCGGGTGACGTCGAAGATGATTTTCTGGTGCGCGCCGTTGAACAGCACATTGGCCGCCGCCGAATTGTGCCGGGCGGCGTCACGCAGGGCGCGGCGCTGGCCAAAATCGAACAGCAGCCATTGCAGCGTCACCATTGGCGTGACGCCGCCGACGGTGGCGCTGGGGTCGCGCAGGCCCGGCAGGGCGGCGTCGGCGCTGCTCCCCACCCGCTGGCGCCCGCCAATGACGCTGGCGGAAATCACCGGCAGATAGGTCGCCGCCACCATGCCTTCCGACAACGCCGCCTGACGCGCCTGCTGCCAGGCGAGGCGCGTTGCCGGGTTGCGGCTCTGGGCGATGTCAATCAGCTCCGGCAGGTCATGGGCCCGCTTCGACGAAATATCTGGCGTCGCCTCCAGCGCGGCCACCTCCGGCTGCGGCGTGACGCTGAACGACGGCGCGCCGCCAGGCGCTTCCGCCGTCTGCCCACCCTTTGGCTTCCAGGGCGCGGCGGGATGTTCCGGCGCATTCTCCAGCGCGCTGGTGGCGCAGGCCGCCAGACTGCCGGCCGCCGCGATCAGCAGGCCCGACCGCAGGTGGCGGTTCATGCGTTTCACGATGAGCCAGCAGGCGTTCTGTAACGTCATGTTCTCATCCGGCGGCAAGCTGCGTGATGTGGCGCGCCCGCGCCAGCGTGTCAGGCGCATCACTGTCCGTCATGACGGCGGCCGGCGCCGGGGTCAACGCCGGGTCCCGTTCCGGCTCGAGCGTCACGGCGGCGCTCCGGAACAGGCGGGCCTCATCATCGTGGGGCCGGTCGCTGAAGGTCACGGCCGGTAGCAGGGCGACGATTTCATCGATCAGCCCGTACAGGCGACGCAACTCGGCGGGCGCCGGGCTCTGGCCGCGCGGTTCGAACGGCGTCATGTCCAGCGCCATTCTGGCCGCGGCCGTATCCGTGGCGACAGCGGCGATGTCATTCACGGCGTTGGGCCGGGCGGCAGGGGCCAGGGCCGCCAGACGGGCGAGCGCCTCCAGCGCGCCCGAGAGGCGGCGGCGGACTTCCACGGCCGCGCTCCTCGGCCAGAAGTTGGTGAACATGATGAACACCAGCGTGTTGCCGAGCAGGATGCCGATAATGCGATCCCGCGCCGACCCCATGTCGAGGCTGGGACCGAAGCCGTTGAGAACGGTGAGCAGGAACGCGAGGCCAATCTGCACGCCGCCATAGGAAATCCGCTCGCTTCCTGTCGACACCCATGCAGCCGGCAGGATGGCGCAGAACACCAGCGCCATCAGCCCCCCCACGGAGGTGAGATGCGGCATGACGAACAGGATCGCCAGAATGCCCATCAGCGCGCCGATCAGGCAGCCGACAATGCGCAGCGTCAGCTTGTGCGCGGTCTCGCCGGTGGTGCCCAGGGCCGCCACGTAACAGGTGACCATGGCGGTGGCGATGCCCTCCCAGTCCAGCAGGGAGTAGATCAGATAGGCCAACACCGCCGCCGCCGTGGTTTTGAGGGCGTAGCGCTGGTGGTCCGGGTTGGTGAAGGCGTCAGGCGCCAGGAATGGAGTCTTCGCCGGGGTCGTCGCCATGCCGCCGTCAGGCGCGGCGAGTCCGGCCAGCGACCGCCGGATCACCGCCAGGGCCGGCGCGCCCTCCGTTGCGCCCTCCAGCGCCATGGGCGGGGGCAGCGGCGCGCGACGGCGCACCGCCAGGGCGGCGCGGCGGCATCCATCAGCCAGGGAGCGGCGCGCGGCGTCGCCGCCGGCGTCGGCCGGCGCCGCGGCGGCGGCCAGCAGCATCCGGTAAGTCGCGGCGGCGGCGCCCGCCAGCCATTGCGCCTCGGCCTTGGGGGCGGTGTAAAAAATCCGGGTCATCAGCACCCGTTTGTCAACCTCGGCCTGGCCTTCCGCCAGCAGCGCCGTCGCCCGGCGCCGGTCACCCGTTTCCAGCAAACCGGCGGCGGCCTCCAGACGTTCCGCCACCGTCCGGCGCAGCAGGGTGTGCGGGCCGGTTCCGAGCACCAGACAAAAGCCGATCATCAGCGCCATGGGCATGCAGGCCATCGCCCAGGCATAGAGCAGACCGCGCGTGACGATCTCGCCGACCGGAACCAGATCCACCATGGTCAGGATAAAGGCGATGACCAGACCGATGATCGCGCCGATCTCGCCAAGCTGCGACGCCGAACTCAGGAACAGAAAAAGAAACGTCGCCCCGGCGATCACCGCCAGGCGCAGCAACGGCGTCTCCGCCAGCGCCTGGATCAGCGGCGCCATGCCGAACACGACAAGGGTGGCCAGAATAATCAGGCCGATGGCCTGGCCGACGCACTCGGCGCCGTTGGGCCGCATCAGGAAGATGATCAGATAGCAGCTGATGGCGGATTCCGGGATCCGGTGCATCATCGCCACGGCGGCGGTGATGGCGCAGAGCAACGCCACGCGCCAGGTGAGGCCGAGGCGCCCCTCGAACGGTTGAAGATCGCTCCAGACCTGCCGGGCGATCATCCGCCACGGGGCCTCAGCAGCCGTCGCCATGATGCACCATGGCGGTTGCGGAAGCGCCGACGCGCATCAGGTCGTCGGGCGGGTCGATGAGCCGGATACGGACCGGGAACCGTTGGGCAATGCGCACCCAGTCGAGGCTCCTGGGCGTCACCGGCAGGCCGCGGGGAATGCGGATCACATCCTCCGACGCCACCCCCCAGCTGATGCTCTCCACCCGACCGCGGATCATCCGCCTGCGGTCGGACAGGGCGTAAACGACGGCGCAAGCGCCAACGCGGATCGCCGGCAATTCCGTCTCCGTGAACGGCGCGATCGCGAACCATGCGCCCGTGCTGATGAGGGTGAACACCGACTGGCCGGGGATCACATAGGCGCCAATACCGGTGTTCAGGCTGGAAACCTTGCCGGCGAAAGGCGCGCGCACTTCGGTGTTGGCCAGCCCCCGCTCCGCCAGCGCCAGCGCCGCCCGGCGGGCGTCCACCAGGGCTTCCGCCGCCGTCAGGCCGCCGACCAGGGCGTTTGCCGCATCCTTCTGGCGCATGGCCTGGCGCAGGCTCACTTCCGCGTCCTGTTTCGCGGTGCGGGCGGTGTCCACCTCCTGGGCGCTGACATAGCCATTCGGACGCAGCGCCGTCAGACGGATCAGGGTCTGCGTGGCCAGAGCCAGGTTGGATTTCGCCCGTGCGATCTGTTCATCGGCGATCATGGCGTTGTTCTGCTCGGCCACGACGGCGCGGCGCCTGTCCGCCAGCGCCGCCTCGGCGATGCGCAGGTCGGCCGCCGCCTGGTCGCGCGCCAGCTGGTAGGGCTCTTTCTCAAGGGTGAACAGCAGGTCGCCCCTGGCCACCGCCTGATTGTCCACGACGTGGAAGCTGACGATGCGGCCAGGGACGCTGGCCGCGACCGCCACCGTCTCCGCGCTCAGGCTGGCGTCTTGCGACAGCGGATTGCGATCGGCCTGACGCAGGAAGCGCTCGCCGCCCAGCACGGCGACGCCAATGATGATGAGGCCGGCCAGCGTTCCCCAGACCTTCAGCGCGCGCTGCTTGTCCGCCTGCGCCATGGGTTACCTGCCAAAGCCGAAGAAGGAAACCAGAAGGCCGATAATGACGGCGACCGCCACGTACACTGGCAGGCGTACGGGGAACATGTCGTCAAGGCCAACGCGGATGAACACGACGCGCACCAGCACGGCGCCAATGACGCCGATGAAAGCGCATAGCAGCCAGGCCGGGAAGTAAGCGCCGAACAGCGAAATGGCCGGCGCGCCCAGCGGGGCGCCGGGAGTTCCGGGGGCGCAGCCGGACATGGAGCCCGCACCCGTCATCAGCAACGTCGATCGCGCCGCAAGACGGCGCGCCCCACGGCCGGGGCCGATGCGGCGCGCGCCGGACGCCGCCGCCATGATGGCGCGCCAGGCGGGGCCAGATGCGGCCAGCGGGAGACACCGGACGCCCCGCATGAACATGCCATGAGGATGATCCTGGATGACAGGCAAGAAACCTCCACCGGAACGACCATGGGGAGCAACAGCGCCTCAGAGATCATCCTGAAGCATGTTGTATCCGGAAAAAACGCAAGCGGGCTTACGACCGGATAAAGCTGTGCTTAGACATTTCCTGCCCCAGCGACAAGTCGATCACCGGGAAACCCGCCAAAATGACCAGGAGCTTTCCTGACGGGCGCCGCCATCAACGCCAGACGCTGGCCAGGGCCGCTGCAATTTTGGCGGGCGTCAGCATTAACGGGCGTCGCGCGCCTGCAACCGCCGCATCACAAGGGCGTAAATGCGGCTGGCGACAACTTGACTTCAAACCCGGCGGGAAACCATAAATTTATGCGGATGATTTCTTCATGGAAATGTCATTACGCCCCGCATGGGATTAACAACGCGGAATTATCGACGCCAGAATATCAGCAATTGGCCCTGAATTATCGTAAACTTGACTGTGGAGCAACCAATCATGCGGCCACTTGACGTCATGTGGGTCGGTCTTGGCGGCGGAGCCGGATCGTTGTTGCGCTGGCAAATCGGCCGCCTGGTGGGCGAACGCTACCACGGCGGCTTCCCCCTCGGCACATTCCTCATCAATGTCAGCGGCGCCTTCGTCATTGGCTACCTGTCGGTCCTGTTCTCCGTTGACTGGCGCGACAGGTTCGGCGCGCCGCTGAACGCTGGCGTGCTGACCGGCGTTCTGGGCGGTTACACCACGTTCAGCAGCATGCAGCTGGACGCGCTCAAGCTCAGCAACGCGCAACGCGCCATGACCGCCATCGCCTATCTCGCCGGCTCTGTCGTCGCCGGCCTGCTGGCCGCAGCCGGCGGCGCGGGCCTGGCCCGCTGGCAGGGTTGAGGAGCGTCGCCATGATCAACGCCATCATCCTCGTCTTTATCGGCGGCGCCCTGGGCGCCCTGGGGCGCGAATTTCTCATGCTTGGGATCCCCGATCTGTCAGACGGCTTTCCCATGCCGATTTTCGTCGCCAATGTCGTCGCTTCGTTCCTGCTGGGCCTGATCACCGGCCTGCACCAGCGCCGCGCTGTCACCGACGACGTCAATACGCTGGTCGGAACCGGCGTCATGGGCGGCCTGTCGACATTCTCAAGCTTCGTCTACGGCGCCGTCGTGGTGATGGGCGCCTCCGCTACTGGCATGACGGTCGCCCTCGCCTACCTGGCCGCGAGCCTGCTGATCGGTTACGCGGCGGTCTGGGCCGGCTACCGGCTGGGCTTGCGCGGCGCCGCCTGAACCGGGCCTCCTGTTCACGTCAGGTACATGATCCAGGCCAGGGCGATCGCCAGGCAACAGACGGTGACCGGGGTGCCGGCGCGCGAGAATTCCATGAAGGAAACGCGCACGCCGCAGCGCGCCGCCTGCTCGACGACAATGATGCCGGCCAGGCTGCCAAACACGACGAGGTTGCTGAAAAAGCCTGTTCCGACAGCCAGCGCCGCGCCGAGCGCATCGGCGTCCACGCCCGGCTGCAGGAACGGCGTCAGCAACATCACCGTCGGATTGTTGCCGATCACGTTGCTGAGCAGGCCGCCCACCAGACACAGGGTCACCGGATTGTTCAGGTCGACGCCGGCATTGCGCAGATCATGCAGCCATTGTTGCGGCAGGCCTGTCAGGTCAAGCGCGGCGTTCACCACGAACAACCCCATGATCAGCAGAAGCAGATTGCCGTCCACATGGCCGAGCATGTCCTTCGAGGCGATCTTGCGGTTCAGCAGCAACACGCCGGCGGCGGTAAGCGCGATGATCTCCCGGGGCCAGTGACCGGAGATGAACGCCGCCATCACCGCCAGCGTGACCAGGGCGGCCTTGATGGTTTCCCATCTGTCCAGCGGCGGAACCGTCCCAGCCGGCGGCGGGGGCGCGTCCTGACCCGCCGGCAGCGCCCAGCGTCCGCGATACATGAAGGCGACCACGGCCCATACGACAGGAAATGACAGCAGCGCCGGAAGCGCCGCCACCCGTATGAAGCCGCTGAAGGACAGGCCAAGCCCCTGGGCGACGATCATGTTCTGCGGGCTGCCGCTGATCATGCCCACGGATCCGGTGTTCACACCAAAACAGAAGGCGAGCAGAAAGGGGACGGGGTTGAGCTTGCGCGCCATGGTGATGGACACGAGCAGGGGCGTCATCGCCACCATCACCACGTCCTTGGTGAGGACGGCGGCCAGCACGCCGCCGACCACGATCAATATGGCGAGGAGCATGGGCGGACTGACCGGCATGATGGCGACGCGCTGCGCCAGCCAGGCGTAGAAACCCGATACGACAAAGGCCGTCGACACCACCATGAGGCCAAACAGCATGCCAAGGGTGCGATAGTCGACGGCTTCCCAAGCTCCCTTCGGCGAAATCGCTCCGAAGACGATCATGGCCAGCGCGCCCACCACCGCCGCGCCGGTGCGGTCCACCCGCAGGCCCGGCAGTTTGCCGAAGGCCATGGCGACGTAAACCAGGATGAAGATGATGAGGGTGACGTTCATCCAGCATTCTTGGGGTCGGGCGCGTTCTGGCAATCCGGTGAGGCATCGCAACGCGCAATAAAACGGCGCCGCCCGGCTGGATCAATGACCGGGCGACAGGTTTTCGGGCGCCATGCCGGCTGGCGAGCGACGCCGCCGCCGGCATGACGCAATGCATGGCGTTTCTGGAATGCGGATGCGACCGCATTCAGTTTCATTCAGCCCGTTTGCTGTCCATGTTCCAGAGATTGACAGCGCGCTCGCCGGTCTCGGCCACATCCAGACCCGCGAGCTGGACTTCTTCCGGCACGCGCAGAATGCCCATGGCGTCCAGCGCTTTCAGCAGGACCAGCGTGATGATCACCGCCCAGGCGGCGACGATCGCCACGGCGAGCGCCTGAACGCCAAGCTGCTGGGCGCTGGCCTGGACCTGGTTGATGTGGGAGCTGGCGAGGACGCCGATCAGCAACGCCCCGGTGACGCCGCCGACGCCATGGGCGCGCCAGACCTCCAGGGTGTCATCGATCTTCAGCCATTTCTGCACATACTTGGCGTAATAGCAGACCGTCGCGCCGGCGGCGCCAATCAGCAGGGCCGCCATGGGTTCGACATAACCCGAAGCCGGCGTGATGGTGGCGAGGCCGGCAACGGCGCCGACCAGCACGCCGGAGAACGACGGGCGCCGGGTTTCGAGCCATTCCCAGAACATCCACACCAGCATGGCGATAGAGCCGGCCAGCATGGTGTTGGTGAAGGCATAGGCCGCCAGCGCATCCGCCGCATAGGCGCCGCCGGCATTGAAGCCAAACCAGCCGAACCAGAGCAGGCCCGCGCCCAGCGCCACGAGCGGCAGACTGGCCGGCATCGACTCCTTCTCACCAACGCCCAGCTTGCGTTTGCCCAGATAAGCGGCGGTCGCCAGCGCCGAGAAGCCGGCCGCCGTGTGGATGACAATGCCGCCGGCGAAATCCACCACTCCCATCTTTGCAAGGAAGCCCCCGCCCCAGATCCAGTGCGCCGCCGGTAAATAGACCAGGCCGGTCCAGAACGCGATGAACAGCAGATAGGCGCCGAACTGGAAGCGGCCCACGAAGGCGCCGGTCATCAGCGCCGGCGTGATGATGGCGAACATCATCTGGTAGGCGAACACCATGATGAACGGCACGCTCTTCGCATAGGCCGGATTTGGCCCGATGCCGACGTGATACATGCCGAAATACGTGGAGATGTTTCCAATCACCCCGTTAATGTCCGGGCCAAAGACGAGGCTGAAGCCGCCAAACACCCAGATCAGCCCGACCACGCCCATGCAGACGAAGTTCTGGATCATGATCGACAGCATGTCGCGCTGCTTCACCAGCCCGCCGTAGAACAGGGCGAGCGCGGGGGTCATCATGCACACCAGGGCGGTGCACATCAGAATAAAGGCGGTGTCGCCTGCATTGATGCCTTGCATGGTCTTTTACCCTTGGCAGAAGGGCGGGAGCGCCCTGCCGGACAGTCCCGCCGAAGGCACTGGAAGCGCGGCGGCCCGGAAGCCGCCGCGTCGGGTCATTTGGCGGCGGGCGCGTCGCCCACCAGATGCCCGCTGACCGGGCGGTGCGGATGCGGCGCCAGCAACGACTTCGGCGCGATGAACAGGTACATGGTCAGCACATAGGGGGCCGTGAACGACGGCAGGCCGGACGGCGGCATGATGACGTCGAAGGCGCCCTGAACGAAGACGCAGGTGACCGTGGCGAGCAACGCGTAAAGCGCCGCCTTCATGGACGGATTGAGGAAGATCACGCCCACGGCGAGGGCGGTCAGCACCGGGCTGAAGCCATACAGCCCCTGGGCGACCGTCGCCGGATTGGCCCCCATGCCGATGGCGACGACCATGGCGATCAACGACCCCGCCGCCGTGGCGACGCCGGCCGGAACCGAGGCGATGAAAATGCCGGCGAGGATAATCGCGCCGCTGATCTCGTTGCCCAGCAGGAAGACCTGGCCAATATTGCGGAAGAAGATGCGGACCAGATCCAGCGCCGGAGGAATGGCGACCGCGCCCTGCACATAATCCGCGGCGAGCTTCGGCGCATCGCCGGTTACCTGCAGGCCGCCAAATGTATAGGCGCCGGCCACCATCAACCAGCCGGTGAGCACGAACGGTCCGGTTGAACCCGGGATGCCCCAGCTTTTGGTGAGCGTGGCGCTGAAGGCGGCGGTCACCACGGTGCTGGCGGCGGAGCCAACAATCACATAGACCCACAACTGGGGAGACGCCGCGATGAAGGTCGGCAACGCCGCCCCCACCAGCACGCCATTAAAGCCAAACAGGCCGGCCCTGATGGACGGCCCGTCACAATCCAGCAGCCATGCCGTGAGGGTCGCCACCACCACGCCAATCGCGGCGCCGATGACCGTCGCCCAATTGCCGGACGCATAAGACGCCCAGCCCATGGCGGCAAAGAACAGGACGCCAGTCAGGGCGTTCTCCATGAAGAACACCTGGCTGGTCCCGCGCAGGCACACTGTTAATGGGTCGCTTCTCTCTCCCGACATGCTCCGCCCCTTTCCGGTTGTCTTGCGTCGCACAACGTCTCTTGCGTCAATCGTCGCCTGAAAGCCGGCCCATCCCGCCTTCGGCGCTTTCCGCTCCACTTTCACGCGCCGCCCCCTGGGCGCAGCTTTCTGAAACCCGCCGGCGCACATGTTCTCGCCCACGTGTCCGGGCCCCGCCGCCCGCGCTCATCCGGCGGCCGCCACTGCTGCGGCTCAGCGCCACAAAAACTCCTCCGGCAAGGTGCGCCCGCGCGCTTCCTCACGAACGATCCGCCAGAACCGGCGCACTTCCTGACGCACGTCGTAACTTTCAACGCCCACCACCCGCAGCATGAGCCCGGCCCCATTGGGCAGGCGGCTGACGCCAGCGATGGCGCGCCGCTCCTCCGCCGGGAACAGCGTCCCGAAACGCTCCCGGATGCGCGCCGCCACGTCCGGCGGCGTCAGGCACATGATGCTGGCGAAGGCGTCGAAGCCGCGCATCACGGCGGCGAAGTTCACCGTTGGATCACCCTTTTCGATCAGCAGCTTCTCGGCGAACAGCTCCGGCCCGCCAGGGCGTCGCACCGACACCGCCATGGACAGCAGGTCGAGCCCGAAGCGCTCGTCCTCATGATGGTGCTTGCGGCCGCTCATCAGCATCTCGCCGTAAAGCACCGTAGCGTCTTCCGCGACGGTCACCTCGGTTTCGTTGATGAAACGGGAGCCTTTATAGGGAATGGTGAAATCCGGCAGGTATTCGAGATAGGCGCCGGAGGCCACGCGCACCGTCTGGTGCTGCGAGGCATAGTTGGCGTCCATCTGGTGAATGCGGTTGGCGCTCTGCGACGTCACCTGGGCGCAGGCGCCGGCCTCCACCGAGATGTCGATGCGGTAACGGTCGCCCTGCAACACCCCGCCGCCCACCGAAATGATGGGACAGATCGGCAGCTCCGGCATGGCCTCGTCCCAGTACAGCGCCTGCTGAACCAGCAACGGCGCCACCCGGTAGAGATCATGCAACACCGAGCGCCCGTCGCGCAGGGAAAAGCCAAGCCGCAATTCACCCACCTTGCCGGGCGCGGCGGCGCGCATCTGCCGGGGCTGGGTCTGGTAACCCTGCACCTCACGGGCGGCGTCGAGCCGGCCCAGGCGCCCGTGCAGCGTCATGGCCGTCACCCGGCGGCAGGCGTCGACGCGGGCGTTCTGGCCGGCGTTGTCTGCACGTCGAACAGGGCCATGTCCATGATGAGGGCGATGAGGTCGTCGATGCCCTCGCCGGTCTTGCAGTTGGTGAAGACGAACGGCTTC
>Ga0182743_1002214_pt1 | contig 17441 bp, 17 predicted proteins | sample eDN3rd30CKraftOP_FD_128522 | JGI IMG/M metagenome (GOLD analysis project Ga0182743, IMG submission 128522) | Enriched Organic Plus compost microbial communities from Emeryville, California, USA - eDNA 3rd pass 30_C Kraft OP (version 2) (version 2) ... | reverse complement strand
CGCGGTGGTGATGACGATGTCCTGCTTCTTGATGTGCTCGGCGACGAGCGCGGCCTGCTTCGCCTGATAGTCTTTCGACATTTGCTTGGCGTAGCCGCCGGCGGTCTCGGCCTGCTTGAATTCCTCATCCTCGACCGCGATGAACTTCGCGCCGAGGCTTTGCACCTGCTCCTTGGCCGCCGGGCGCACGTCGGTCGCGGTGACGACACCGCCGAGGCGGCGCGCGGTGGCGATCGCCTGCAGACCGGCGACGCCGACGCCCATGACGAAGATCTTGGCCGCCGGCACGGTGCCGGCCGCGGTCATCATCATCGGCATGACGCGGCCATACTCGGCCGTGGCGTCGATGACGGCGCGGTAGCCGGCGAGGTTCGCCTGGCTGGAGAGCACGTCCATGACCTGCGCGCGGGTGATGCGCGGCATCAGCTCCATGGCAAAGGCGCTGACATTGGCCTTGGCCAGTTCCTCGAGCGCGGCTTCGTTGCCGTACGGGTCCATGATGCCGATGGCGAGCGCACCGGCCTTGGCGCCGGCGACCTTGGCCGCATCGGGGCGGCGCACGGTCAGCACGATGTCGGCGTCCTTCACCGCCGTGGCGGCGTCAGGAACGATGGTCGCGCCAGCGGCCTCGTAATCGGAATCGAGGATGCCCGAGCTTTTGCCCGCGCCGGCCTGGATCGCCACATCGGCGCCGAGGCCCTTGTACTTCTTTACGGTATCCGGAGTGGCGGCGACGCGCCCCTCGTTCGGATCAGTCTCAGTGGGAACAGCAATGCGCATAGAGATCAAACCATCAAAGCCCAGACGATGAGCAGGAGAACGAGCCAGCCGACGGCCGGCCCGGCGGAATCCTTGGCCAGGCCCCATGCCATGAAGACGATGGCACCGAGGACGCCAAGTGCGGTCCAGAAAACCGAGCCCACCGTGCCGTAAATCGCCAGGGCGACGACGATGGCGAGTGCGCTGACGGTTCCAACTTTGGTCAGGCACATGACACCGTGATAGGTGCTCTCGTGCGCGGCATAATCGTTGCCCGCCGCCGTGGTGTATTCCACCTCTCCGTGCTCGGCCATGCCCTTCCCCCGTGGAAAAAGTTTCGCATCGGCGCCTTTAACCGAAAGGGTGCGCGAGAGCAACGGCGCAAAGCCATAAGCGGCTTCTATCGCCCCATAAATGCCACGCTCTGCGCGTTTGCCGGGGTCTGCCGTGTGCGGGAAGGGCTCAGGCCGGCGGCTCAAGCCCGGCGGCGGCCAGCACCTCAGCCTGCCGTTGCGCCAGCTTCTCGACCGAAAAGCCCTCGATCTCGGCGTTGAACAGCCGGTAGAAATTCATCTCCGCGCGCAGGTGCAGGAACACGCCGCCGAGCCCCACCGCCGCGCGGTCCATGAACACGAATTCGCGCGGCACCGTCACCGGCCCTTTCTCGCGCAGGGCGGCGTGGACCTGGAAGGCCTGGCGGCGGCCATAGTCCACCGGCGAGGTGCCCTCGCCCGCGATGGCGCGCACCTTGTCCTCCAGCAGCGGGCCGTAGATGAACCGCGCCCAGACGTTGAGGACGTCGATCAGCTCGTTGCTCAAGCCGCGGAAGCCCCAGCTCTCATAGGCGGAGACGATGCGGTCGCGGTCGTTGGTCTGCAGGCCGTGGTAGAGCGCGACCACCCCCGCGACGAAACGCGGCGGGAAAATGCGGATGCAGCCATAGTCCAGCAGATTGATGCCGCCCGGCTCGCCATCCTCTCCGGAGAAGACCGTGTAATTGCCGAGATGCGGGTCGCCGTGGATGACGCCATAGGTGGCGAAGGGGTGCCACCAGGCGCGGAACATGGAGGTGGCCAGGCGATTGCGCATCTCAAGCGAGGCCTCGCGGAAATCGAGCAGCGGCCTGCCGTTTAGCCAGTCGAGCGTCAGCAGGCGGCGCGTCGAGAGGCCTGGCCAGACCTTGGGCACGCGGATATCGGGCGCATCCGCCAGCATGGCGCCGTAAAGCGCGGCGTGGCGCGCCTCGCGCTCGTAGTCCAGCTCCTCGCGGATGCGCGCGCCGATCTCGGTGATCACCTCGCTGGTGTCGATCGAGGGATCGATGCGCCGGTGCACGCCGAGGATGATGCGAAGCTGCGCCAGGTCGGCTTCGACCGCCGAGGCCATTTCCGGATATTGCAGCTTCACCGCCAGCTCGGTGCCGTCATGCGCCGTCGCGCGGTGCACCTGCCCGAGCGAGGCAGCGGCCGCCGGCTCCAGCGCGAAGCCGGCGAAGCGCTCGCGCCAGTCCGGCCCGAGCTCGGCCGCCATGCGCCGCCGCACGAACGCCCCGCCCATGGGCGGGGCGTTGCTCTGCAGCTGCATCATCTCGGCCGCATATTCCGGCGGCACGGCGTCGGGGATGGTGGCGAGGAGCTGCGCCACCTTCATCAGCGGCCCCTTCAGGCCGCCGAGCGTCGCCGCCAGATCGGCGGCGCTGCGCGCCCGGTCATTGCTGCCGAGCATGCGGCCGCCGGCCATGCGCGCGGCCATGCCGCCGAGATTGGTGCCGACCCGCGCATAGCGCGACAGACGGGCCGAGAGGCGGTTGCGCTCGGCGTCGGAGGGACCGTCGAAAGGACCGGGCATGGCCGTCGGCGTCAGTGCGTCGCTTCCTCCAGGCTTTCCAGTTCGCTGATCATGCGGTCGATCAGGTTGAGTCCGGTCTGCCAGAAGGAGGGGTCGCGCGCGTCGAGCCCGAACGGCGCCAGAAGCTCCGAATGGTGCTTGGTGCCGCCCGCCGCCAGAAGCTCCAGATAGCGCTCGGCGAAGCCCTCGTGCGAGCGCTCGTAGACCGCGTAGAGCGAGTTCACCAGGCAATCGCCGAAGGCGTAGGCGTAGACGTAGAACGGCGAGTGGATGAAGTGGCCGATATACGTCCAGAACACCTCGTAGCCGGGGTTGAAGCGGATCGCGGGGCCGAGGCTCTCGGCCTGGACTTCCATCCAGATCTCGTTGAGGCGATCAGAGGTCAGCTCGCCGGTCTCGCGGCGCTCGGAATGGACCTTGCGCTCGAAGGTGTAGAACGCGATCTGGCGGACCACCGTGTTCAGCATGTCCTCGACCTTGGAGGCGAGAAGGGCCTTCTTCTGCACCGGGTCGGTGGTGGCGTTGAGGATCGAGCGGAAGGTCAGCATCTCGCCGAACACGGACGCCGTTTCGGCGAGCGTCAGCGGGGTCGGCGCCATCAGCGGGCCGTTGGGCGCGGCGAGAACCTGATGGACGCCGTGGCCGAGCTCGTGGGCGAGCGTCATCACATCGCGCGGCTTGCCGAGATAATTGACCAGCACATAGGGATGCGCGGAGGGCGTGGTCGGGTGCGCAAAGGCGCCCGGCGCCTTGCCCGGACGCGCCGGAGCGTCGATCCAGCGGTCGTCGAAGAAACGCCGCGCGATGTCGGCCATCGTCGGCGAGAAGCGATGATAGGCCGAGAGCACGGTGTCGCGCGCGTCGGTCCAGGGGATCGTGCGCTGCTCGACCTTGGGCAGCGGCGCGTTGCGGTCCCAGTTCTCCAGCACCTCCTTGCCGAACCAGCGCGCCTTCAGCGCGTAATAGCGGTGGGAGAGGCGCGGATAGGCATCGCGCACCGCCGAGACAAGGGCCTCGACAACCTCGCGTTCGACGCGGTTCGCGAGGTGGCGCGAATCCGCGATGTCCTCGAAGCCGCGCCAGCGGTCGGAGATTTCCTTGTCCTTGGCCAAAGTGTTGGTGATCAGCGTGAAGGTGCGCAGGTTCTCCTGGAAAACCTTGGAGAGCGCGTCGGAGGCCGCCTTGCGAACCGCCTCGTCGGGCTCCTGAAGCAGGTTCAGCGTGCGCTCCAGCGGCAGCGTCTCGCCGTTCACCTCGAAGCGCAGCGCCGCCATGGTCTCGTCGAACAGGCGGTTCCAGGCGCCGCGGCCGATCGTGTATTTCTCGTGGAAGAGCTGCTCGACGCGGTCCTCGAGCTGGTAGGGGCGCTCCTTGCGCACGTCCTCGAACCAGGGCTGGTAGCGCGCCAGGCCGGGGTGCTGGATCGCCTTGTCGAGCACCTCGTCGGGGATCTTGTTGAGCTCCAGCGTGAAGAACAGCAGCGGCGTCGAGGCGTTTGTCAGGCGCTCGGAAACGTCGCCGTAGAACTTCGCGCGCGCCGGGTCGGTGGTGTCGCCGGCATAGATCAGGCCGGCATAGGAGCCGAGCCGGCCCATGACGTCGTCCAGCGCCTCATAGGCCTGCACCGCCTCCAGCAGCCCCTCGCCGCCCTTTCCGGCCAGCTCCGCGAGCTTGCCCTTGAAGCGCGTCTCGAAGGCCTTGGCGTCCTCGTCGATCCGCTTCAGGTCCGCCGCGACCTCCGGCGAATCCATGCCGGGATAGAGGTCGTCGAGATTCCATTCCGGCAGGGTGCCCAGCGTGGTGGCGGCGCTCGAGGCTTCGGCAAGGGCAAGGACGGCGGGATTGGGACGCACGGGCGGGCTCCGGATTGTGTTCTGCGTCCAACATATCGTCCGCCGCACCGCCAGGATCAACCGCACCCGGCTGCGACAGCTTTGCTAAGCCGCTGTTTACCTTCCCCTCCGACGATAAACATCAAATGCGAATCCCGATCCGGCATACATCCGCATGAGCGGCACCATCCTCATCGTCGACGACGATCCCGTTCAGCGGCGCCTGCTGGAAGCCATGGTGCAGCGGCTGGGCTATGCCGCGCTCACCGCCGAGGGCGGGGAGGCCGCGCTCGCCATGCTGCGCGCAGCGGGCCCGGGCGGCCTCGACCTTCTCGTCCTCGACCTCGTAATGCCCGACCTCGACGGCTTCGGCGTCCTGGAGCGGATGCAGCGCGAGGGGCTTTCCCGCCCCGTGATCGTGCAGACGGCGATGGGCTCGATCGACACCGTGGTGTCGGCCATGCGTGCCGGGGCCAGCGATTTCGTGGTCAAGCCGGTGGGCCCGGAGCGGCTGCAGTTCTCGATCAAGAACGCGCTGAAGACGCAGGCGCTCGAGGGCGAGCTGCGGCGCATCGCCCGCCGCCAGACCGGCACGCTCGGCTTCGACGACCTTGCCGGCCACAGCGAGGCGATGACCCAGGCCATCCGGCTCGGCCGCCGGGCGGCTGCGTCCACGATTCCCGTATTGCTGGAAGGCGAGACAGGCGTGGGCAAGGACCTCTTCGCCCACGCCATCGCGGCCGCCAGCGAGCGCGCGGGAAAGCCCTTCATTGCCGTGAACTGCGGTGCGATTCCCGCCAATCTGGTGGAGAGCGTGCTGTTCGGCCACGAGAAGGGCGCCTTCACCGGGGCCACCGAGCGCCATCCCGGCAAGTTCCTCGAAGCCGACGGCGGCACGCTCTTCCTCGATGAGATCGGCGAGCTTCCGCCCGAGGCGCAGGTCAAGCTGCTGCGCGCCATCCAGGAGGGCGAGGTCGATCCCGTCGGGGGCAAGAAGCCGGTCAAGGTCGACATCCGTGTCATCTCGGCCACCAACGCAGACCTGCTGGACCGTGTCCGCAGCGGCGCCTTCCGCGAGGACCTTTATTACCGGCTTGGCGTCTTCCCCATCCTGTTGCCGCCGCTGCGCAACCGCCGCAGCGACATTCCCGGCCTGGCCCGCCGCTTCATGGCGCGCTTCGCCGCCGAGGAAGGCCGCGTCATCCGCTCGATCGCGCCAGCCGCACTCAACCTGCTGCAGAACCATGACTGGCCGGGCAATGTGCGCCAGCTCGAAAACGCTATCTTCCGAGCCGTGGTGCTGGCGGAAGGCGACGAGCTGACGGCGAGCGAATTCCCGCAGATCGCCCCGGCCGACGCCTGGAACACGATTCCCGCCCCCACCTTGGTGGGCGCCGCCCCGCAGACCGCTCCGCCGCCCCGCCCGCGCGGCGGCATCGCGCTGCTGGATGCAGCCGGCGAAGCACGTTCCCTTGAGGACATAGAGCGCGAAACCATCCGTCATGCCCTGAAGCACTATGGCGGCCAGATGACGGAAGTGGCGCGCCGGCTCGGCATCGGTCGCTCGACGCTTTACCGCAAGCTCAAGGATCTCGATCTCGAATCCGAGCTGTGTGCCCCGTCCGCCTCACCTTCGCCCGAAGCGGCTGCCTGAAGGCTACGCAACCTCCCGCAGGGGGGTGAAGTTTCTTATGTAGAGGATGGCCGCTTGCCGTCGGAGATTCGATCCATGCCCTCGCCCGCCAATGTCCGCAACGTCCTTGCCGCGCTGCTGCTCGTCAGCGCAAGCGGCACGGCGCAGGCCGAGGGACCGCAGGGCACCTGGAACGCGCTGTCTCCCGTGCCGGCCAAAGAGGCTCCAGCCCCGGCCGCGTCCATTGAATCGACGGTACCGGCGGACGCTTCCTCCAGGGAGCAGGCCTCCCCAGCTGCCGCTGCCACCCCCTCGGAACCGGCTCTGGCGGAGCCCGCACCGGCCGCCGAACCCGCCGCGCCCGAGCTCGATCCGCTCAGCCAGCAGATCCAGACCGCCCTTTCCGCCGGCGGGATCGATCCCTCGCTGAAGGCCTTCTACGAGGCGCGCAACTTCGCCCCGGCCTGGATCGAGGGCGACCGCTTCACGGACAAGGCCGACGCCGTGATGGCGCGCATCCGCAAGGCCGATGCCGACGGGCTCGACGCTTCCGCCTTCCGCCTGCCCGGCGCGGCGCCCGCCGCCGGCGATCCGGCGGCGCAGGCTTTGGCCGATATCGAGATCTCGGTCGCCGCCGCGACCTATGCCCGCCAGGCCGAAAGCGGCCGCATCCGCCCCTCCTCGGTCGATCCCTCTGTGGCCTTCGATCCGGCCACGCCGAAGGCACAGGCCGTGCTCGACGACCTTCTCGCCGCCAACGACCCGGCGGCGGCGCTTGAAGCCTACAACCCGCCCTACGAGCAGTTCCGCGAACTGCGCGCCAAGCTGGCCGAACTGCGCCAGGCCAAGCAGGACGACACGGCGCCGGTGCACATTCCCGAGGGACCGACACTGCGGCCCGGCGATACCGACCACCGCGTGATGCTGCTGCGCGCGCGGCTGCATGTCGACTCGCCCGATCTGACGCCGGTCTACGACCACGACCTCGTCGAGGCGGTGCGCCGCTTCCAGGCGCGCCACGGGCTCAGCCCCGACGGCGCGGTCGGTCCGCGCACGCTCCATGCGCTGAACGGCCGCGCCCGGCCCGCCGACCTGATCCCGCAGATCCTCGTCAACATGGAGCGCTGGCGCTGGCTGCCGCGCGAGCTCGGCGACACGCACATCATGGTCAACGTGCCCGAATTCGAGGCGCGCATCGTCCGTGACGGCGCGGTGGTGCACCAGACCCGCGTCATCACCGGCAAGAAGGACCACCAGACGCCGCTGTTCTCGGATGCGATGGAGTTCATCATCGTCAATCCGGCCTGGAACATCCCCTATTCGATCGCGTCCAAGGAAATGCTGCCCATGCTGCAGCGCGACCCGACCTATCTGGCGCGCCAGGGCATCGAGGTGCTCTATGTCGGCGGGCGCCGGCCGGTTGTGGTGGATTCCACGCGCATCGACTGGTCGCGGGTCAATCTGCACCAGCTGCGCTTCCGCCAGCCGCCCGGCGAGCGCAACGCGCTCGGCCACATCAAGTTCATGTTCCCGAACAAATACGCGGTCTACCTGCACGACACGCCGAGCCGCAGCCTGTTCGGCAACCGGGTCCGCGCCTTCAGCCATGGCTGCGTGCGCGTGCAGGATCCGTTCTCGCTGGCCGATGTGCTGCTGGAGGGTTCCCGGTGGAACGCCGAAAGCATGAAGCGCCTCATCGGCGGCAATGAACGGCGCATCGACCTGGCCCACAAAGTGCCGATCCACATCGTGTATTTCACAGCCCGCATGGACGCCGGCGATCGCCTCAGGACGTTTGGCGACATCTACGGCTATGACGCGAAAATGAAGCAAATGCTTGGGTTGGGCACGGTGCTGCAGGCATCCGCCAAGCGCAGCTGAGCTCCGATTCGCGACAGTCAAGGGACGGGGCGCCGCAGCCGCGCCCTATTTCCGCCTCTGTTTCTCTGGTACAACAAACCTCGCCGAGGGGGGCGTCAGCTTTTTTAAGCGGCCATTAACGCAACTCGGAAAGACTTCTTAAGCCTTTCGAGCCTGCCGAATCCGTGTGTCGGCAGCTCCTGTTTGAGAGTTGAGGCCGGCCGGTGAGCGATCTCCGAACCCAGAAAGCCAGCCGTTTGCGTTCCGTGCGTCGCGCCGGCATGACAAGCGTTCTCGTCATTGCCACCCTTCTGTGCGCGATGGACTACACCGAGACGGCGGTCGCCAACGGCGACACCCGCACCCTCAGCTTCTACCACATCCACACCAAGGAAAGCCTGACCATCACGTTCAAGCGCAACGGCCGCTATGACGTGAAGGCGCTGCGTACCCTGAACCATTTCCTGCGCGACTGGCGCAACAACAAGGAGACGCGGATGGATCCGCGTCTCTTCGACATTCTCTGGGAAGTCCACCAGGATGTCGGCTCGCACCAGCCCATCCAGATCGTTTCGGCCTATCGCTCGCCTGCCACCAATTCCATGCTGCGCGCCACCACCCGCGGCGTCGCGCGCCACAGCCAGCACATGCTGGGCCATGCCATGGACGTCCATTTCACCGACGTTCCGATGAGCAAGGTCCGCGAGGCGGGCATACGCCTGCAGCGCGGCGGCGTGGGCTTCTACCCGACTTCGGGCATTCCCTTCGTGCATCTCGATGTCGGCAATGTCCGCGCCTGGCCGCGCATGAGCCGCCAGCAGCTCGTGCATCTGTTCCCGGACGGCCGTACCGTCCACATTCCCTCCGATGGCAAGCCGCTGAAGGGCTACCAGCTGGCGCTGGCCGATCTGCGCAAGAACCATACCGGCACCGTCGGCAAGCAGTTTGACTTCTCGAACAAGGCCATTGCCGCCAACAGCGCCGCCGCCGAGAAGCCGCAGCTGATCGCCCGACTGATCGACAAGATCGACGGGGACGACGACGACAACGAGAGCGCCTCCGCCCCGAAGGCCTTTGCCGCCGCAGCGCCCGCAGAGAAGCCCGCGCCTGTCGTGGCCAAGGCCAAGGCTGAACCCGTGCCGCTTCCCGCGGTTCGCCCCGTTCTGGTGGCCATGGCCGATCCGGCCAAGCCGCAGCAGGCCGACAGCAGCCGCCCGGCCATGGTCTGGTCGACGGGCGCCCAGCCGGTGGCTCAGGGTGGCCCCGCGACCGCGCTTGACGCCATCCGCGGCACCATCAACAGCGGCAGCACCTCCGATGGCTCGACGTCCACGGCCTTGGCCTATGCGGCGCCGGCCATGCCGCAGCCGCGCCCGCTGACCTCGACCACGCCGAGCGTGGAGCCGGTCACGGCCTATGCCCCCGCCTATATGCAGCCGCATGATCCGGGCCAGGACGAGATCACAAAGAAGCTGCTGACAACCGCCTCGCTGGCGCCCGATCTGCCGCCGCTGCTGACCAAGCCTTCCAGGATCGCCGAGCCGAGCATCAAGGCGCGCATCGTCCGCGCCTCCAACCGCTTCGCCAAGGTGCAGGCGGCTGACCCGGAGCTCGTGACCGCCTCGCTGGATGAGAACGTCTTCCGCGCGCAGGTGACGAGCGAACGCATGGCCTTCGACGCCAAGGGCCTCGAAAAACCCGACGCCCGCGCCGCCTCCGACCTGCTGCAGGCTCCGGCGCGCGTGGTCGCGGCGCAGTTCAGCGCCAACCCGACCAGCGGGCTGCGCAGCGACAGCTTCGAGGGTTCCTCGGTCGGCATCGTGCGCACACGGCGCATCGCCGCCGTGAACTCCGCCGGGCTGTTCGGCCGCAAGGGCTGATCTCTTAGAATTTCAGGAAGAGCAGCGGACCTTCGGGTCCGGAAGAAAAACGGCGGGGCCCTTGCCCCGCCGTTGAAAGCTCACGCCAGGCCGATGGCGGACAGATAGAGATCGAGAATCGCCTCGTGCTCCTGCCGCTCGGCGGCGTCCTGCTTGCGGATCTGCACGACCTTGCGCAGCACCTTGGTGTCGTAGCCGTTGGCCTTGGCCTCGGCATAAACCTCCTTGATGTCGTCCGAGATCCCCTTCTTCTCCTCCTCGAGGCGCTCCACGCGCTCGATGATGGAGATGAGCTGATCCTTTGCGATCTCGTCGGGATTGCCGGCCATGCCTTTTACCTCGGTTTTCGTGCGTCTGAGGTGGCCCGTTTGCGGCAGCAAGCGTCCGGCGTCAAGCGTCAGCGGTGCTCTTCGCGCGCGGCAAAGGCGGCCTGTTGCTCCGGGGTCGCTTCGGCCTGGTGCTTCGCCTTCCACTCGTCATAGCTCATGCCGTAGACGTGGGTGCGGCTGTCCTCCTTGGTCATCGCCACGCCGCGCTCGTCGGCGGCGTCCTTGAGCCAGTTTGACAGGCAGTTCCGGCAGAAGCCGGCGAGGTTCATCATGTCGATGTTCTGCACTTCGGTGCGGGTGCGGAGGTGCTCGACGAGGCGGCGGAAGGCCGCGGCTTCGAGTTCTGTCATGGTCTTCTGATCGGGAATCATGTCGGCTCTCCTGCGCGCAGCCGGCGATCGGCGCGCGATCCGTAACGGGCGACAACGGCAAGCTCGGGCGCCGCCATCAGGGGTGGAAGCAGGCGCGTCAGGCGCGCCACCCAGTCCGCCACCCCTTCAGCCGAAGAGATGAGGTCCTGGCGTATCTCGATCAAGGCATGCGGAAGGCCGCGCAGGGTGGCGTGGCGGTAGAGCGTGTCGTTCTTCAGCGCGCCGTCATAGGGCTGGTTGTTGCCCACGACGAGGTCGCCCTCGGCCTCCAGCGCGGCGATCAGGGGCAGGGGAAGGCGCGGATCGCTGTCCCACAGCACCGCGACATGCCAGGGCCGCGCCACGCTTTTCCAGACCGGCGTGAAGCTGTGCATGGAGACAATGAGGGGCACATTGCCGGCTTCCAGCGCGCGGTCGACCTCGGCGGCGATGGCGCCGTGATAGGGGTCGTAATAGGCCCGGACCCGCCGCGCCACCTCGTCGGCCCCGACATAGGCGTTGTCCGGCACCACCGCGCCATCGGACAGCCGCATGATCAGGGTCGGGTCGTCGAGCCCGCGATTGGGGTCGATCAGGAGACGCGAGAAGCCGCTGAGCACAGCCGTGCTGCCGAGCGCGGAGGCCAGCCCGCGCGTCACCGCGGCGGCGCCGATGTCGTAGGCGATGTGGCGCGTGAATTCGCTCTCGGCGAGGCCGAGATCGCCGTAGCCCGGCGGCAGGGCATTGCTGGCGTGGTCGCAGATCAGGAGCGGCGCCACATTGCCTGTGAGATTAGCGCCCGTTCCCTCGACGACCTCGAAGGGCGCGGAAAAGGCGCTTCGCGTGGTCATGGCAGGGGAAGAAGGGGCAAGGCCGCACGCCTGTCAACGCCCCCGCCCCGACCGTCCCGGAGCACCCCACCGGCCTCCACCTTCCGGAAACCCTTCACGCACTTTCTCGGGCCTCTGTCCCGGCCTTGCCCCGATGCGGCCCATATTGCGCGCCAGAACGCTTTCCCAGGCTTCGGCGCAAGGTTCCAAAACCGTTGGAATCTGAAGCAAAAGATTGACAGTGTCGAATATGACCCCGATACAGATTCCATCTTCGAAGCAAGTTCGAGCCGCTCACGCATGACGGCACTCCCCACGCCAACACGCCCGCACAAAAGCTGCTTCCGGGGTCTGCTGCCCTGGATCGCCGCCGCGGCGCTGACCTGCGCGTGGAACGGAAGTGCCTGGGCGGTGGATTTCCGGCTGTGCAACTCGACCGCGAGCCGGGTCGGCGTGGCGGTCGGCTACAAGGACGGCAAGGCCTGGGTGACGGAAGGCTGGTGGAACATCCCGGCCTCGAGCTGCGAGACGCTGCTCAAGGGCACCCTGGTGGCGCGCTACTACTACATCTACGCCGTGGACTACGACCATGGCGGGGACTGGGGCGGCAGCTCCTATATGTGCACCGAGCCCAAGGAATTCACGATCCACGGCATCGAGAACTGCCTGGCTCGCGGCTACAACCGCACCGGCTTCTTCGAGATCGACACCGGCGAGCAGCGCAGCTGGACGGTGCAGCTGACCGACCCCTCCGCCAATGCGGAATCGGCGCCCAAGAACGCCAGCGCCAGCAACGACACCCCCGTTCCCCTGCCCGTTCCCGCCAAGGCCCAGACCGGCCGCAGCGCTACGCACTAGGGCCCATTCCTTCTTCCCGGAAACTCAGAGCTCGCGGCCGCGCACCTCGACGCGCAGGCGGTCGGCCTCCTGGCGCACCTCGGTCATCTGCGGGTTGATCGCCAGCGCCCTGTCATAGGCCTTCAAGGCGCGCGCGGAATCGCCGCTCTCCTGGAGCACGCGGCCGAGCATGGCCCAGGCCTCGAAATGGCGCGGCTCGCGCGTCAGCGTGGCGTGGAGATCGCGCATGGCCTGGCCGATGGAGCCGGAGGCCAGCAGCAGCGTGGCGCGGGCGTTCCACGCCTCGGCGAAGGCCGGATCGATGTCGATGATGCTGTCGAGCAAAGCGACGGCGCTGTCGCGGTCGTTCTCGGAGAGGGCACGCGCCCGCGTCATCAGGAGATCGACGGTCGGGCTGCCGGACTGCAGCCACAGCGCCTCGATCGTCGCCTCATAGGGCTTGGCGGCTTCGGGATCGCGCGCCTGTGCGAGGCTGGCGTAAAGCCGCTCCAGGCGCTGCTGGCGCAGCTCCGCCTGGTCATGCGCAGGCGCCCCGTCAGGCGCAGCCCGTGCCGCTCCCGAAAAGGCGCCGAGAACAAGTGCGAGAATGAAGGCCAGATGGCGCATGGCTCAAAGCTAGGCGAGCCCCCGCGCCCCTGTCAAAGGCCCCCAAAGGGGAAGCCTTGTAGGGATCAGCCCTGGCGAGCCTTGAAGCGCTTCTGCGTCTTGTTGATGATGTAGACGCGGCCCTTTCGGCGCACGATGCGGTTGTCGCGGTGGCGGTCGCGCAGCGACTTGAGCGAATTGCGGATCTTCATGGTCGTGTCCTGGATCGTCGGCAGGCGGTGGCCGGGATCGGCAGATCCGGGCGGCCACGCGTTCCGCGGTTGGCGGCTGTGTAGGAGAAAGTGCGTCCGGATGCAAGACTTCGCGCGCCTTTTTGGTGAGCCTCAGGCGCGCGATTATTGCCCGATCCAGGGCCGTTGACGGGAGACGCGGCGGCCTCGCACACTCAGCGAGCCGCCGCGGCGCCTCGCGTGCGCCAGTTTGAGGTTTCACCCGCGATGTCCGCGACTGCCGCGCTTCCCATTCCCCCCGCGGCGCGCCCGCGATGAGCCCCGCCATCGAGGCGCTGCACCGGCGGCTTCGCAACGCAACGCCCGAAGCGGGCGACCTGGAGCGTTTCGCGACGGCCATCGGGCTGGACGGAGAGGGCGGGTTAAAGCTGTGCCGCAAGGCGCTCGGCGGCGACCTCGAAGCGGCCATGCAGCTCTGGCGGACATGCCTTCCGGACCGGCCGCTGCGCATCCGGGCCGACCATACGCTGACCGCAGCGCGGCTGTGCGCGCACCTTCTCAGGGAGATCAGCGAGGGGCCACAGTCCCCCGAAATCCCCCTTGGATGAGACCCTGCGTGCACATATTCGCGCCTATGGGCGTCTTTTCTGCAGGGTTACGCACAAGGCGTCTTGCTCCGGGGCGATTTTCCGGCTTATGCAGCGATGGACGCTGCGGGAGCCACAACGATCCGTGCGGCAGCTTCAACCGGAGGAAAGCAATGGCTAAGGACACTGCGAAGACCAAGACCGAAGGCAAGACCCGCGCGCCGAACCCGGCGCTGTTCAAGCCGCTCACGCCTTCCCCGGAACTCGCCGCCGTCGTCGGCTCCGCCCCCCTGCCGCGCACCGAAGTGGTCAGCAAGGTGTGGGACTATATCCGCAAGAACAGCCTTCAGAACCCGGCCAACAAGCGCGAGATCCTCGCCGACGACAAGCTGGAGAAGGTTTTCGGCACCAAGAAGGTGACGATGTTCGAGATGAACAAGCACCTCGCCAAGCACCTCAAGTGATTGCCTTCGCCTGAAGCGCACCCTCCGGGACCGCGCTCGGCGAAACGGACAAGCCGGCCTTCAGGGCCGGCTTTTTCGTGTCCGCATCAGGCCGTGAAGGGCATTCTCCTCGGGCGGCTCGGCGATGGCCGGCGCGCCTGCCTCGCTCTCCTGGTGTCGGACGCGCTGCTGCCCCTGGCGCTCGTCCTGATAAGGCAGGCGGGCTGCGCCCGCCGGCCCCGCGAAACGGCGCTGGCGCTTCTCGTCGCCGGGGCGATGCTGCTGGATGTCGGGCTGATCGGCAACCAGACGCTCGGCCGCCGCGCCATCAACCTCCTGCATGCGGAGGCGCGCGGACGCATCAACGGCCTGTTCGTCGGACTGTTCTTCATCGGCGGTGCCGTGGGGCCGGCGCTGGCCGGCCGGCCTGGACCCATGGCGGCTGGCTGGCGGTGTGGGCGACGGCCGGAACCTTCGCTCTGCCTCTCCTCGCGGTCGACCTGTACACGGACCAGCCGGGGCCGCCCGCGCCAGCCTCACGCCCCAGACAGGCGCGCGCTGGTGTCCTCGACAAAGGTCGGATCCGCCTTGCGGGCGAACGCCTTGCGCCAGGAGGGGGAGAGCTCCGTGGTTTCCGCCAGTTCCCGCGCCAGAGCGGGATTGAGGTGGCGTTCGAAGCGGGCGGCGATGAGCCGGGCCAAGGTCCAGTGCGGCAGGGGCCGTGCTTCAAGCGCGATGGCGTCGCCGGCGCGCAAGGCGCCCTCCTCCACGACGCGGTAATACCAGCCGGTGCGGCCGGTGGCCTGGAAGCGCAGCGCCATGTCGGCTTGGCCCATGCGCGCGCACAGCTTCCAGCAGGGCTGCCGCCCCTGCGCGACCTGGACCCGCGCCCCGCCGATGCGCAGCACGTCGCCGAGGCAGAGATTTTCCTCGTTGAGCCCGGTGGTCGAGATGTTCTCGCCGAAGGCGCCGGGCACGAGTTTTTCCGCCAGTTCCGGCAACTCACGCCGCCAGAGGGCGTAATGCTCGGCGGCGTAATGGTGCAGCGCCTTTTCCGGGCCGCCATGGACCGCGAGATCGGCCTGCTCGTCGCCCTCCAACCCGGTCTTGCCGATCCAGAGCGGACCGTCCACGCGCGCCTTGGCGATGGCGCTCGGCGGCCGGCCGGGCACGAGCTCGGCCACCTGCCCGATGAAGACGGCATCCACCACCAGACCGGCCGGAAACGACATCGCCCTCTTCCCTGATCCCGCGGATGACGCCCGCCGACTTCCCATAGCAGGCGTGGCACCGGAATCGAACTCCCCGCGATGAGCCTACTCGCCGCAGGAGGCCAAGTGACCCAACAGGGAGGCGCAAAAAACAGGGTTGTGCCATATATCTGATATGTTAGCCTCATCCAAATAATATGCACGAATGCCGCCCGGGCCAACCGGGGGCTCCCGAGGGAACCATGTGCGCTGCAGGGCGCCAGGGAGGAAGACATGAGTGTTGACGCGGAGTTCGGGGGCGTAGCCGCGCCCCTCCGGAAAGCCGCCGCACGGACGGCGGTATCCTCTGCCGATGTCGTGGCCGCACGCCTGGAGCGGCTGCCGCTGACATCCTACCAGCTGGGCCTGTTCTACATTATCGCCACGGCCTGGTTCTTCGATTCCATGGATCTCGGTACGCTGACCTTCGTGCTGGGCTCCATCAAGACCGAGTTCGGCCTCACAAGCGCCCAGGCCGGCCTGGTTTCCAGCATGAGCTTCTTCGGCATGTTCGCGGGGGCGGGCATTGCCGGCATCCTGGCCGACCGCTTCGGCCGCACCATCATCTTCCAGACCAGCATGATCTTCTGGGGCGTCGGCAGCCTGATGTGCGGCCTGTCCCACGATATCGTCATGTTCTCCCTGGCGCGCGTCCTGCTCGGCTTCGGCATGGGCATGGAATTCCCGGTGGCGCAGTCCATCGTCTCGGAGCTGATCCCGGCCAAGAGCCGCGGGCGCTACATGGCGCTGCTCGAGGGCTTCTGGCCGATCGGCTTCATCGCCGCCGGCGTCCTCACCTATGTCGTGCTGCAGGTGGCCGACTGGCGCACCGTGTTCCTGATCGAGGCGGCGCCGGCGCTGATGCTGCTGTTCATCCGCCGCTGGGTGCCGGAATCGGCGCGCTGGCTGGCCTGCCACGGCCACCACGACAAGGCCGATGCGGTGGTCACCAAGATCGAGGCCAAGGTGCGCGAGCGGCTTGGCGGCGCCGAGCTTCCCGAGCCGGTCGTCATCGAAACCCGCGCGCGAGGCCGCGCGCGCTTTTCCTTCATAGAGCTGTGGGGCGGCATCTATCTGCGCCGCACCATCATGGTGTGGACGCTCTGGTTCTTCGCCCTGCTCGGCTATTACGGTCTGACCACCTGGCTCGGCGCGCTGCTGCAGCAGTCCGGCTTCGCGGTCTCGAAATCGGTGTCCTACACGATCCTGATCTCGCTCGCGGGCATTCCGGGCTTCTTCTTCGCCGCCTGGCTGGTCGAGGCCTGGGGGCGCAAATCGGCCTGCGTGCTGACCCTGCTCGGCAGCGCGGTCTCCTGCTATCTCTACGGCAATTCCGCCAACATGGCGCAGCTCATCGGCTTTGGCCTTGTCATGCAGTTCTTCCTGTTTGGCATGTGGTCCGTGCTCTACGCCTATACGCCCGAGCTCTACCCGACCCGCGCCCGCGCCACCGGGGCGGGCTGCGCCTCGGCCATCGGACGCCTCGGCTCGCTGATCGGCCCCTATGTGGTCGGCGTGGTGCTGCCCACCGCCGGCCAGACCGGCGTGTTCACGCTCGGCGCCGGCGCCTTCATCATCGCCGCGCTGGCGGTGATCGTGCTCGGCGAGGAAACCCGCGGGCGTTCGCTGGAAGACATTTCCGGCTGAGGCCGACCGCCTCTCCCGCACCAACGGCGCCGGCCTTCGGGCCGGCGTTTTGTCATGGGCGGTCGAGGGTCCGCACCAGGTAGCGGGCACCGTCGCCATAGCCATGCAGCTTCGCCCCGCCCGGCATCAGGCGCGACGGCCGAGCGACCCCTGCGTTCCCATAAGCGCGTAGAGTGGTTGACCGCGACGAGTGTCAATCCGCGACGGGCCGCCTCGCGGGCCCGGGCGGCAAGCGTTTCGACGATGGCCCGCGCCGCGCCCTGTCCGGCGGCCTCGGTCGCGATGGCGAGGTCGTGGATGGTGGATGTAGGGCATGCCAGCATCGTCCGGGAGCGCGCCCAGCGGGCCGTCGAGCGGCGGGATCGTGCCGAGGCGCTGCGGATAGGACACCAGATAACCCAGCGCCCCCCTTTTTGGGGGAGAGCGCTTCGGCTGCGCACCCTGGCGCTTTCGGGTGTTGGCGTGTTGGCCTGGACATCAAAAAGCCCCGCCGGCTTTTGCCGTGCGGGGCTTTTGCGTTTGGTTGCGGGGACAGGATTTGAACCTGTGACCTTCAGGT
>Ga0182743_1002213_pt1 | contig 17463 bp, 15 predicted proteins | sample eDN3rd30CKraftOP_FD_128522 | JGI IMG/M metagenome (GOLD analysis project Ga0182743, IMG submission 128522) | Enriched Organic Plus compost microbial communities from Emeryville, California, USA - eDNA 3rd pass 30_C Kraft OP (version 2) (version 2) ... | reverse complement strand
GGCAAAGCGGCCGGCAAAGCTGAATTCGGGGAACTGTCGGGCGAGCGTGGCTGGCAGCTCCACGGCCCGCAGCTGATAGACGAGCGGTTGCTCCTGCGGCGAAAGGCTGGCTGGGGCAGCCAGGTTGTGGATGGCGTCCACAGCCGAGCACCAGGCGTCGCGTTCCATCACTTGCGCAAGCGCCGGCAGCGCGAACGTCCAGGCAATGGCCTCCAGAGCGGTTTGGACGGTGGACGTGGTTTGACCCGCGGAAACCCAAATTTGCAGCGAGCGGGCGAGTGGATTGAGCTTATTCTTTTGCAGGGCCCGCTGAATGTCGGTTAGCAAGGTTCGGCCGTCGGCGTCGAGGCAGTCGGCTGCTCCCCAGAGCATGACCGTGCCGCCGAGCGGGCCGGCGCCTGCCGCGGGAACGCGCGGCTTGCGACGCACAAGTTGCTGTTGCCACTTGGACCAGTCGGCGATTTCGTTCGCGACGTGAAACGCGGGGGCGGAAGCGGGGTCGGGCATACGCTTAGCGCGAGACCGACGGGGAAGAGCGACATCCATGGATGCAACCGGGCGGCCGGGCCGCGCGCATTCTCAAGCTGACGGATGAACGTATATAATGGCGAAAGCGTCGGTTCTTTTGTGCTTAAAGTCGAAAAGCACTAGGATGAATCACGCGGACGGTCTTTGTAGCACGCACGCTCCAGATTGACTACCGGCGAGCCCTTCGCCCGGGCGGATCGCCAAAGGCGTCTCGCGTCACCAACAAGGAAGCTTTTATGCGGAAATGGACTATCGAGCGGTGGCTGGTCGGTGCAACGGTTGGGCTGGCAATGGGTTGCTTCGCCGGCGGGATCCTCGATGCCCAGGACAAGGCGGCCGAGACGAAAGCGGCCGACACGAGCGGCGCCGCTCCGGCCGACGGTCAAAAGGCGCCCGCTCCGGACGCCAACGGACTGGTGAAAATCTCCAAAAAGCACCCCGTCTGGATCGACACCAAGCGCAAAGCCGTCGTGATGGATGGCGAAGTCTGCTTGCGCGAGGGGCAGCTCGAAATGTTCGCCTGTCCGAAGGGGACAAAGGAACATGAGTCGATCGTCGCTATCGATTGCCTCCCCGAAGAAGTTCACGCCGGATTGCTCGCCGTCGGCGCCAAGCCGGGGCGGCCCGTGAAGTTCGACCCCGAGTACTCACCGGCCACCGGGCAAATCATCGACGTGTTCCTGCTCTGGAAAGACGCCGACGGGACTACCAAACAGGGGCGGGCTCAGGATTGGATCAAGCACACGAAGACCGGCAAGTCGATGGAAAGCGACTTCGTGTTTGCGGGAAGCGGTTTCTGGACCGACGAAGAAACGGGCAAGCGCTACTATCAGGCCAACGGCGGCGACTTCATCTGCGTTTCGAATTTCCCCACCGCGATGCTCGATCTGCCGGTAAAGAGCTCGCAGGCCAACGCCGACCTGCTGTTCAACGCCGACACCGAAAAGATCCCGAAGAAGGGGACCAAGGTTCGCGTGGTCCTCGTGCCGCGCGCCGAGCGGAAGGAGCCCGCCGCCGAAAAGGCCGAAGAGCCGAAGGCCGACGCAAAAGCCGAAGATAAAGCGAAGTCGTAGCTTGCCCGCCGGACAACCTAGCTTGTCGCGTTACGTCGCCGCGTCAGTCGTTTAGGGCTACGCGGCCCCATAGGGCTGCGTAGACAACGCCGATTGTCAGCAGCACGCCGGCCATGCCAATCACCACGCCCAGTCGAGCGATCGTGCGGTGCGTGTCTGCGACGCCGCCGCGGCGAATGACCGACAGCTCGTCGGCCGACGTGTACCAGGTGAGGCCGGAGATCATTCCGGCGATCAGTAGCAGCGGATAAACGCTCCAGTGCGCTAGCAGAAGCGCAGCGAAGGCCAGCACGATCGCGGAAATGGACGAAGCACAGAGCCACTGAATCAGCCGATGGCGGCTTGGCTGGCCGCTGACGTATTCGGGCTGATAGGTCTGGCCGCTAGAATGTGGCGGAGCAAAGACGGACGACGCTTCGTCCGGCTGCGAATCGCCCGCCGCAGGCGCGACGGGCGATTCGTCCGCAAAGCGATTGTTGCCAGCTTCGTCGGTGATCGGCTGCCGCTGAAAGCGCGGATCGTTCGGGCGGATCAGCGGGTTCGACATGGCGCGCCTCGGCGTGCGAGCGTGTTTAGCCGGCGATGCGACAGTGGGTCAGCATTTCGGCCGGCGACATGATGTAGCTCGTGTAGAACGGGCCGAACTCGGCGTAGCGAGCGCTCGCCTCGTCGAATCGCATTCGATAGACGATCTCTTTGAGGAACTCGGGATTGCGGGCCCAGAGCGTGACGCCCCATTCCCAATCCTCCAAGCCGACCCCCACGGTGATGAGCTGGCTCACCTTGCCGGCGAAGGCCATGCCGCTGCGCGCGTGCTCAGCCATCATCTTGTTTCGCTCGGCGAACGGCAAAAGGAACCAGTTTTCGCCCACTTTCCGCTTCTTGTTCATGGGATAGAAGCAAGTCGCCGGATAAGGCGGAAATTCGGGCGTCAGCCGCTGCCGGTTCATGATCGGCAATCGTTCGGCATAGGCCTTCACCTTGGCCTGGTAGGCAGGGCTGCCTTCGACTTCGCCATCTTCGATCAGCTTCTTCGAGTACTGCTCGACCGACGGCACATACTCCGAAATTTCGGTCACCGAAACGAACGAATAGGTCGGTTCGATCGCCGGGCCGAGCGTGCAGGCGAGAAGTTGCTGATGGATCGAATCGATCTTCAGCGGGTTCGGGTCCATCAGCATCAGGCCGAAGTCGGCTTTGTGACCGCTGACGACGCTGGTTTGCAGCCGCTGGGTCGCTTCGGGGCCCGCCGGGTCGAGAATCGCCTGGATCTGCTGACAACCCGCTTGCCGCTGCTCGGGCGACATCTGGGCGAGCACTCCCCGATGGAAGCGGTAGTAGAAGTGGCTGCAGTGCCAACCGTTGGTCAATTCCAGACTAGGTGGGGCAGCATCCGCGGCAGGTCGGCCGTAACTCATTGCAGGCGAGAACTCCGAAGGAGAGGCAATCCAAATCTTGCCCCTATCTTAGCAGATTGCCTGCCAGCCTGCAGTTCGCGGCTCTAAGCGGCCACGAGCGACCGGTCGCGCTCTTGGATAAGTTCGCGGATCTGCTGCTCGTACCGCCGCCGCTCTTGCAGCCAACCTTGCTGAGCCTCTTCGAGCCGTTGTTGCTGCTCGTCGAGCTCCAGTTCGCGCGTGACGAGTCGCTGCGCCTGGCGTTCGATTTCGGCTTGCTGCGCACATGCCCAGGCCTTGAGCTCCTCGCGCTGGCGCAGGAGGGCCTGGTGCTGCTTTTGCACCTGCTCGCCCATTTGCAGCAGCTCTTCTTTTTGGGCGAGGAGCGAGTCCTGCTGCAGCCGGTAGTGTTCGGCCAATTGCAAGCGCAAGTGAGCGATCGATTGCGTCACTTCCGCCGAGCTGAGCCGGCCGGTCACTTGCGCCCAAAGTTGCTCGGCGACGATGCGCATTTCGAGCATTTGCCGCTCGCGCGCGGCGATCTCGGTGCGCACTTGCTCGAGCGCTTCCTGCTGGCGGTCGAGGCTGGCTTCACGTTCGATGACCGCCAGCCGGCGCTTTTCGATCTCCGCTTCGGCCGATTGCATGCGGCGGAGAAACGCTTCGCGCTGCTCTTCCGATTGCCGCTGAAACGCCTGCCGCTGCTCGGCCAGCGTGTTCAGTTCCTTTTGCAGTTCACGCCGCTGGGCGTCGGTTTGGCGATAAAGCTCGTCCAGCTTTTGCTGCCGCTCGCGGTGTTGCTCGTTCAGTTCGGCGGCCAGTTGTTCGAATTCCTGCTGCGCCGTGCTGTCCTGGCGGGCACGCTCTTCCTGAAATCGAAGCTGAGCCTGCGTTAGCTCCGCGTGGCGAGCATCGTAGTGCTGCCGAAGCTCCGTTTCGAGCGCTTCATACTTTTGCTTCATCTCGGCGAGCTGTTCGGCGTGACGCTCGCGGAGCTGGGCTTCGAGATGTTTGTATTGCTCGTGCAGCAGATCGATCTGCTTTTGCGAAAGGTTTTCCTCGGCGGAGCGAGCCGCCAATTGTTCGCGCTCGGCAGCCAATTCCTCAAGTCGCTGCTGGTGTTCCTGCTCCAGCTCCATGCGGCGTTGGTCGAACTCGGCGGTCAACTGCTGACGCTCGGCGGCGAGTTCGGCTTCTTGCTGCTGGCGCTGCTGCTCCCACATCTGTTGGCCGTTGCGGATCGCCTGCGACTCGCGGTCGAGTTGCTGCCGATACTCGCGGAGCTGCTGTTCGAGCGCCTGTAGCTCTTGTTCGCGCTGATTCAGCCGCTCTTCCGCCTCGTGCAGCGACGCGAGCGACTGCTCGCCGGAGGTGACGGCTGTGGCGCGCATCTGCAAGTCGGCGAGCTGGCGTTTGAGCTCGGCTTCGCGCTCTTCGAATTCAAATTGCCGCTCCTGTTGCCACAGCCGGAACGTCCGTTCGTGCGATTCGAACTGGGCGAGCTGGGCGTTGAGCGTCGCCTCGCGGCGGTCGATCTCTCGCGCGCGGGCCTGCAAATGGGCTGCAAGTTCCGCAGCCTGCTGCTGAAGCTGCTCCTGTTGGGCCTCGGCGGACGCGGCGCTGGCGATGACGGTGGCCTCGGTCTTGGAATCGACTTCAGCGTCGGCGACGTGGGGGGGCTCCGCGGGACTGGTTTCCCCCGACCGTCCCGCAATTTCGTGGGCGCCGTCGATTCTCGACGTAACCATTGGCTGGCCATCAACTTGTGGATTTGCACCGGCTTGGATGGTCTCGTTCATCTCGACAGTCCCACGCGAGCGGAGGCCGCAAAGGCGACTTAATCGTAAAAGTCGCTCCCGCTTCTCATCGGCTTGCGGCGGCGTCCGGAATCACTGCAACCCGTACAAACTCACGGGTTTCCGCTCTTCCGGGTGGTGTCTTGCGGGCCTGCGCCCCGGGGAATGGGTTGCGGGGAGGTGCTAGCGATGCCAGAATCGCATCAACTTTGTTGTCCCCGGCGCGCTCAATTCGCCGGTTCCCACTGTGGAGATGGAAAAACTGTGAGAGTGATACCCCTCGGGGACAAGGTGGTCGTCAAACGATTGCAGCCGGAAGAGCAAACGGCCGGCGGCATCATTCTTCCCGGATCGTCGCAAGAAAAGCCCCAAGAGGGGCGAGTTTTGTCGGTGGGAGACGGCCCGCTGTTGCCGTCCGGCCAGCGGTCGCCGCAGCAGGTGCGTGAGGGAGACCGCATTGTCTTCCGCAGCTACGCCGGCACCGAGGTGAAAATCGACGGCGAACAATTGCTGATTCTGCGCGAGGACGACATCCTTGCGGTAATCCAGTAGTCGCCCCCCTCCGCCGGCGCATTTCTTACGAAAACGCCATCTCGGCGTAAGCGTTCCAAGGCTAGGAATTGTCCGCGGCTGTCGCTTTTTTGGTCGCCTCGGCGGTTGGACCTTGCGCGCCCAACATGCGAAAATTGTGCATCCTCCGGCTCGTCGGTCTCGTACGCAGCCCAGGGATCGCAGTTGCCAGAAATCCGCTGGCCGTTGCCTTTTTAAGCATTTGGAGCAAGTTCAATGTTGTTTCGTGGGAAAGTCTGGGGAGGCGTCGTTCTGGCGCTGGTCGCCGGCTTGTCGCTTCCGGTCGCCGCAGAAGAGCCGACCGAAAGCTACGAGCGGATCGTTTCGCGGGCCATCGATTATCTAGGCAGTAAAGCCCAAGCGGCGGACGGCTCCTACAACGCTCCCGCTGGCCCCGGCGTGACCGCCCTGGTGACGACCGCCCTGCTCCGCCACGGCCGCTCGCCAGCAGATCCCATCGTTGCCAAGAGCTTGAAGTACTTGGAAGGGTTCGTCCGCGAAGATGGCGGCATCTACGGCCCCGACAGCAACTACAAGAACTACGAAACCTGTCTGGCGATCCTCTGCTTCTCCGAAGCCAACCGCAACGGCAAGTACGACAAGTTGATTGCCGCTGCCGACCGGTTCGTCAAAGGCATTCAGTGGGACGAAACCGAAGGCAAGAAGGAGTCGGACTTCGAATACGGCGGCGCCGGCTACGGTCGCCACAAGCGGCCTGACCTTTCGAACACCGCCTTTCTGGTCGACGCCTTGAAGGCTGCTGGTAACGACGAGAACAGCGAAGCGATGCAGCGAGCGCTCCTCTTCGTCTCGCGCTGCCAGAACCTCGAAACCGAGTACAACACGACCCCGTTCGCCGCGAAGAATCCCGACGGTGGTTTTTACTACACTCCGGCAGCCGGCGGTTCCAGCCAGGCGGGTGAAACCGAAACGGGCGGCCTGCGCAGCTACGCTTCGATGACCTACGCGGGGCTCAAGAGCATGATCTACGCCGGGGTGAAGGAAGACGATCCCCGCGTGAAGGCCGCCGTCAGTTGGCTCAAGAAGAACTACGACCTGGACAGCAATCCGGGTATGGGCTCGTCGGGGTTGTATTACTACTACAACACGTTCGCGAAGGCCCTGGCTGCGAAGGGCGAGGACAAGTTCGTGGACGCTAGTGGCGTCGCCCACGATTGGCGGAAAGAACTGGTCGAGGCCCTGGCCAAACGCCAGCGGGCGGATGGATCGTTCGTCAACGAGGATCCACGCTGGATGGAAGGGGACGCAGCCTTGTCGACCGGCTACGCCCTGCTCGCTCTGTCGTACGCCAAGCCGGCTGCGAAGTAACTGAGCGGATTTCGACTACCAAACAAAACAGGCTGCATGTCGCCAGCAATTGCCGGTGACATGCAGCCTTGGTTTTTTAGGTTGCGGCGTGTGGCAACTAGGCCGGAGTATCGACGGCCTTCAGGAAATCCACCGCAATGGCGAAGCGGACCAGCTCGGGGAGCGAGCCGGCGCCCATCTTCTTCATGATGTTCGAACGACGAAGTTCAACCGTTCGCAGGCCAATGTCCAGGTCGGCTGCGATGCGCTTGTTCGGCAGGCCGTCAAGCAGCTTCCGCAGGACGAGCACTTCGTCGTCGGTGAGCGTGGCGAGCCGCGCTTCGATTTCGCTCTTCTGCTGGCGAATCGCCTGCTGCGACTGGCCGATGTTGAGGGCCTGTTCGATTGCCCGCCACAGCTCCTGATCCTTGGCCGGCTTTTCGAGGAACGTGACCGCGCCGGCTTGCATGGCCCGCACCGCCATCGGCACGTCGGCGTAGCCGGTGATGATGATGATCGGCAGCGTGCAGCCAAGCTCGATCAGCTTCTGCTGAAGCTGCAGGCCGGTCATGCCTTCCATCTTCACGTCGGTGACGAGACAGCCAGTCCACGACGGATCGTACTCCGCCAGGAAGGCTTCGGCCGACGGAAAGCTGCGCGTTGCGAGTCCTTTTACCCCCACCATTTCCACTACGGAGTCACGGACTCCGGCATCGTCATCGACAACAAAGACAGTTTGTTCCGCCATGGTGGGTTCTCCGGCGCCTAAGCGTTGGCAATAAAGAAGTTGCAGAAGGTGGAAACGGCAAACGGCATTGCTGTTTGCTTGATAGAGCTAATTTTTGCGGGAGTTGTTTCAGAGGCAACCCCGACGGCGGAAGACCGCCAAAACGCTAAGCGTGAAACGCCTCGCGGGCCGCTTGCGGGGCTACGCCACCGACCAACTCCACATGTCCCAGTCTAGTCGGAAGAACGAACCGCAATTGGCCATGCTCCACTTTCTTATCGTGCCGCATGACCGATACCAGGGCGTCCAGATCCAAACCTTGGACGGCGGTCGGTAAGCCCAACTTCGTCAATAGCTGTTCTTGACGTTCCGTCAGGCTGGCGTCAATTCGCCCCATCCGGTGGGCGAGTCGGGATGCGCAGACCATTCCGATTGCGACGGCTTCGCCGTGCAGATATTGGCCGTAACCGGCGACCGCCTCGATGGCGTGACAGAAGGTGTGGCCGTAGTTCAGCACAGCCCGCAAGCCGGTTTCCTCGCGTTCGTCCTGCTCCACGACGTCGGCCTTCAGCCGGCAGCTCCGGGCGATGATGGTCTTCATCACCTCCGGGTCGCGCTGCAGCAAGCCGCCGACGTTCGCTTCCAGGTACTCGAAAAAGTCGGCGTCGAGGATCACGCCGTATTTCACGACTTCAGCCAGCCCCGAGCGGTATTCTCGTTCGGGAAGCGTCTGGAGCGCCTCGGTGTCGATCAGCACAGCCGATGGCTGCCAGAACGCGCCGACCATGTTTTTGGCGGCTGGCAGATTGATGCCCGTTTTGCCCCCCACGCTGCTATCGACCATGGCGAGCAGCGTGGTCGGAATTTGCAGAAAACGGAGGCCGCGAGCGTAAGTTGCCGCCAGAAAACCGGCCAAATCGCCAACGACGCCCCCTCCGACGGCCACCACAATGGACTTGCGATCGGCCCCTGTGGCGAGCAAGTCATTCCACAGGCGGACAAGTTGCTCGGGCGACTTCGTCTGTTCGCCTGCGGGGACCGGCAGGGTGTCGACGCGCACGCCAGCTTCGGAAAGCGACTGCTGCACCCGCTCGGCGTGCGGTTGCTGGACATTCGTGTCGGTGACGATGACCGCGTGCCGGCTTTTAAGCTGCGAGGCCACGAGCGGTCCTGCGGCGGCGCTGGCCTGATTGCCGATTTGAATGTCGTAGCTGCGCTCGCCCAACGAAACACGAACGATTTGGGGCGCACCGGTCCCTTGCAGCTCAGCCACTTGCGGCTCCGAACAAAGATTGCTTAACGCGCCGCAGCCTGCACTCGCTCGACATCGGCGGGCGTGACGGTGATCTTCCGGCAGAAACCGGTGTGCACCCGTACATACTCCAGACCCGCACACTGCGCCGGATCGGCATGCAGTTGAGCCTCGATCTTGGCGCGTTCCTGCGCGTCGAGATACTCCAGCTCGTCCGGCCAGACGGTGTCAATCTCGACCACCTGCGCTTCGCGATACGGATCGAACTTGTCGGCCACGTTGCAGCACTCCTGCGGGAAGTTGACTAATATAAGCCACCTAAACGACTTGGAAAATAGGCAAGCCGCTCTCGCATCTAGCCCCGTAGCCTCTCATGCCCGATCGCGGAAAGCTCGCTGTTGTAGCCATCGTGGCGGTCGCTTTGGGCCTGGCTACGTTCGCCTGGTACTGGCGATGGCATGCGGGGCATCGGGCAGCCGCATTTTGGGGCCCTGAGGTCGCGCTGCTGATTCGCGGGGCGCCGAAGGCGGAACTGCTCCTGCTCAAACCTCTCGAGGAGCCGCAGGAATCGGATTCCGATGAATTGGACAGTTTGCCAGAGAATGGCGCTGATCAATTGTCGATCGGCGGCCACAGTTACGCGATTGCGGAGAGCGTCGATTTGGCGAACACGCCCGGTTTGATTCACGCTCGCCATTCCTTGGCTGAGGACGCCAGCTTCGTCTGGGATCCGCCTGCCGACGAGTGCCCAGGCGATTGGACCCACGCGATGCGTTTGGAAGGGAACGGCAGCTCGGCTGTGCTGGCCTTCGATTTTGAATGCCGGCGGATCGCGCTCGTCGAGGAGAACAAGGTGGTGACCGTCGTCGCCCGCATCTCCGACGGCTTTCAACGGGTGTTTCAGCGCGCGGCTGAGTCGCACGCCGCCGAGTCTGCCCGGTAGCTCGGAAGATTGTTGCCGCTGGCGGAACATTCGCTTGCGACCTTCCGCAGGTCGCAAGACTCGCTACATCAAAATTGCCCGCGGCGCAAAGCAGAGGACCGGAATCAATAGCGACAGCCAGCCGATGATCGTTCGCGCCGTTCCGAGCGGAACGCTGTCGTCGCTGGTCGGCGGATGATCGGTGCCGATGAACAGCACCAGCAGGATCATCAGCACCCAGCCGAAGTTCATCGTGATGATCAGATAGGCGATAGCGACCCAGATGAAGGCCCGCGCGAGCCAGTGCGCCTTCCGCCCCAGCAGGGCGTATGTCACGTGCCCACCATCGAGCTGGCTGACGGGCATCATGTTCAGCCCGGTGACGAGCAGTCCCACCCAGCCAGCCATGTAGAAGGGATTTGCCTGGCTCATCGCCACGCCCGCGCTGGGATCGTACCCGGCGCTCTGCCAATAGCTCAGCATCCACTGAATGATGAGCGGATTGCCGACCGTGAACACGCCGGACGCCGGGCGCTCGAAGTCGATGATCGACGTGCCGTAGATCAAGATCGGAATGGCTACGACCAGGCCTGCCAGGGGACCCGCCAGGCCGATGTCAAAAATTTCCTTCCGGTTCGCCTTTCGCCCATCCATGGCGATGACCGCTCCCATGGTGCCAATCGGAGTGATCGGGAGCGGGATGAAATACGGATAACTCGAGCGCACCCGATAGACGAGCGTCATCACGAAATGCCCCATCTCGTGCGACAGCAGAATGCCGATCACGCACGCCATGTAGATGAAGCCGTCCCGCCAGTGCGAGTAGAGCTGCCGCCGGATCGGCGTCATGTCGACGTTGAAGCCGGGGGGCTCATAGAGGGACGAAGACTGCAGCGACATGCCAAGGTATTCGAGCGGCGCCCAGCGCATCGAGCCGACGAAGAACGTCGAAAGACAGGTCGCCAGGAACAAAATGACCGGCAGCCAAAACCGGCGCTGGCCGGTTTCCTCGCCTGCCGCCGGTTCGGCCAACGACATTACAGGTTGGCGAGCTACCGCATCGCCATACGGGAGCGAGCTGGCGTCGAATTGCTCGCCCGGGCGCGGGGCATGCGCATACGGACCCGGGCCATCGGTCGACGGCCCTGAGTGGGCGAGGGGATCAAGCGGCAACGGCCGGTCTTCGCCAGGGCCGGGAAAGGTCGAGGACATGGTTCCAGCATAACACAGAGCCGCGCCAGTAGCAGGCACACTTCGCGCGTCGTCGCCCGTTGCCGGCCCTACGCCTCAATCTCGTCCTCCGCTTCCTCGAGCACCTTGTCGGTGCTGGTCGGATCGACCTGATGACAGCACTCGATCAGCCGGTCGCTCAGGTCGCGCAGGTCCGCACGCCACTCCTCCTCGGTCACGTCGGGCGGCGTCAATCCCTCAAACTCCTTGAGGAGCAGGATCATGCGCAGCAAATGCCGGAAGATCACCCCCTCCTGTTTTTGCAGCCCGCGGCTGGTGATGTACTTGTCGAAGTTGCCGTTGAACTCGAGCACTTCCCCCGCCGCCCAGACCGAAGTGGTATAGAGCGAGTGGACCCCCGGAAAGCTGGCGTCGAACAGCAGACGCAGCTTTTCGCCGAGCGTCAGCGGCCAGACTTTTTCTTCTTCGAACATGCCGCCGCGGTTCTTTTCCTCCTCCTTTTCCTCGACCGGCGCTCCCAGTTGCTCCGGCGTCGCCAGCCCGAGCTGCAATAGCTCGACGTCGAGCCGCGTCGTCGCCAGCGGACCGGGCGGCATTTCGTCGTAGCGCGGCACGCGGCACAGTCGGGCGACGGCGCCGGGCATTTCCAGAACGCTTTCGATCGCCTGAATCCGCTCCTCCCGGCTGGCGATGCCGAGTTGGTTGGCCAGATAGACGGCATAGAGCGGATTGATGCCGCGAATCTTGCGCAGCTTGGCGAGTTCGGGCGTCGGGTGGGCGAACATCGGCTGATAGCCGGTCGGTTCATGGGCGGGAGGCTTCTTGGCTTCGGGAAGCTTCGCCCCCGCCTGGCCGAGCGCCTGTTCGCGGGACAGGCCCGATTTTTCCCATTGCAGCAGCGCTCGTTCGACGGCGGTTTGCTTTTTGGCCGATTGCCTGGCGGCCTCGGCTTCGGCTTGGGCCGCTTCAATTTCTAGCTTGGTGGGAGGGGGCGGTTCGAGCGTCACGTAGCCGGCAGCCCAGAGGTTCATCAGCATCTGGTCGAGCGATTTCTGCGCGGCGACCTGCTTGGTGCTTTCGAGCAAACGCCGGCTGACGATCCGCCGCAGCGGCTCGATCTCGGGCGAAGCCTCCAGGTAGTGCGCGAGCAGCCGCCAGGGCAACGGCCCTCGGCTGTAGAGTTTTCCGGGCGGCGCTTTGCGAAGTTGCTCGAATTGGCTTTCCTGCCAATATTGTTCGGTCTGGCGGCGCGTCGGCTTTTTGCGGTTCAGCTCCTTCTTCATCCGCAACAGGCCCGGATCCTTGGTGTCTTCGGGGATCTGATCGAATTTTTCGCGCCAGCGGGCGATTTTGACGTCGTCCTCGTGCGCGAGGGCGAAGACATGCCCCTGGTTGTCGAATTGCGGCCGCCCTGCCCTGCCGAAAATCTGATGGGCGGTGCTCGGATCGACCAGTTTCATCTCCCCCGGCTTGCCTTTGAGCAGCGTCGGCAGCACGACGCTCCGCGCCGGGAGGTTGATGCCGGCGGAAAGCGTCTCGGTGCAGACGCAAACGCTTAGCAGTTTCTTCTGAAACAGCTCTTCGATGATGCGCCGGTAGCGCGGCAAGATGCCCGCGTGATGCACGCCCACGCCGCGCTGCAGGAGCGCTTTGAGTTTGGGGCCGGCCCCCTTGCTGAAATCGTAATTGGCCAGTTCGTCGCTCAATCGCTTCTGCTGACCGGCAGCCAGGAGCGACTTCCCCTTGAGCGTTTCGGCGACGTTCCAGCACATGTCGCGGTTGAAGCAGAAAATGAGGGCAGGCGTGTAGCGGGCTTCGTCCGAGCCCTCGGCCATCTTTTCGATTTGCTCTGTGAGCAACTGATCGCCGACCCAATGAAAACTGAGCGGCACCTTGCGCTCCGTCCCCTGCACCAGCTCCAGCGAGCGGTTGTGCTGCTGTCGCAGCCACTGCGTGAACTCGAATGCGTTGCCCACCGTCGCGGAAAGGAGGAGCGTCCGCACATGGGCTGGCAACATGCCGAGCGATAGTTCCCAAACGATTCCGCGCTCGGGATCGGCAAAGCTGTGAAACTCGTCCATCACGACGGCTGAGACGTCGGAGAAGTCGAACGCTTCTTTGTGCAGCAGCCGATTGAGCAGAATCTCGGCGACGACGACGAGCACCTTAGCCCCTGGGTTCACGCGCCGATGCCCCGTGACCAATCCGACGTCGTTGGCGGAGAAGCCCCAGCGAACCGCCGCCTCCTGCATTTCGGCGAACTTTTGCTCGGTAAGCGCGATCAGTGGCGTCGTGTAATAGGCCTTCGTGCCGGTGTGCAGGGCTTCGAAGAGGGCCGCTTCGGCGATCAGCGTCTTGCCGGTGCCGGTCGGGGCGCAAACGAGCACGCCCTGCTCGGCGGTGAAGTAAGTAAGCAGCGCCTCCTCCTGCACCGGATAGGGCGGGTAGGGAAGCTGCTCGAAGTAGAGCGAGGCGATCGCGTCGCGCGTAAGTGGGGCCGAATTCATGCCGCCATTGTCAGCCGAAAGGGCGTGCTGCGGTAGGGCATTGCCCGGCGAAGGGACGCCACCGCCCTCGTAGCTGAACTCTTGCGAAGTCAGCTACGAGTGAATTTAGTCACACGCCAGCTCCCGCCTTACGCCTCTTGCGCGTCGAACAAATGCGAGATCAACTCCTCCCGCGGCGTTTCGGTCGCCAGGCTCACGAACACGCCGCCGAGCACCGAGGCGAGCAGCGCCCAAACGAGCGGGTCCATGCCGAGGAAGAAGTAGGGGCGGAACGCCGTCTCGGCGCCGATCATCTCATCGGGCATCAGCGGCCCAAGCACGTAGAAGATCACGAGCGTACCGGCGCCAAACACCATCGCCGCCAGTGTTCCCGCAGCCGTTGCCCGCCGCCAGTAGCAGAGCATGAGGACCGGCACGATAAACGCCGCTCCCACCCCCGACGAGGCGAACACGATGACCGCTTGCAGGTACTTCACCGGATAGACGTTTAGCCCAAACGCCAGCATGCCGACCAGCACCATGCCGATGCGCGACATGCGCTGCAGGTCGTGCTCGGTCGCCGCCGGGTTCCAGAACCGCTGATACAAGTCGCGCACCAAACCCGCGGCGATCACCACCAGATAGGTGCTCACCGAAGCCATGATCGCGCCGAACGGCGCGGCGAGGATCAGCCCCGAAATGAGCTGACCCATTGGCAGGCCGCCGGTCATCGTCAGCGCCATGCGCGGCACGACTTCATCCGGCTTGGCCAGGTTGGGCATCAGCGTGCGAGCGCACATGCAGATGCAAATCAGCGGGATGTAAATCCCGAGGTTGTAGATGCAGAGCAAAAAGATCGACTGCCGTAGCGTGCGCGTGTTCTTGCAGGCCATGACGCGCGTCACGCTCGCCGGCGTGGCAAAGCCGGCAGCCGGCCAGAGGATGAAGAACGAAATCGCCAGGCTCAGCGGCAAGAAGGCCCGGCCGTCGGTCGTGAAGCCGGGGCCGGTCAGGTAGCGATTGCCCGCGTCGGGGCTTGCCTCGCGCGGCGGATTGGCCTTGGCGGCGGCTTCTTCGGCGGCGAGTTGCGCCCCGGCTGCGGCCCCTTCCGACGCCGCCAGTAGGCCGCCGACCGAATAGAGCGAAAGCGCCAGTAGCACCAGCACGCCGATGAACATCATCACGCTCTGGAACAGGTCGGTCCAAACGGCTGCCAGGAACCCACCGATGAGCGTGTAGCCGACTACGGTGAACGAGAAGATCAACAGGCCGAGCATGTAGGGCCAATCGATGTTCCGCTTGAGCCACTCGATCCGCCCTTCCCAGTCGTCTGCGGCAATCGCCTCGGCGCTCGCGCCGTCGGCCGTTTCCTTCAGCAGGCTGCCGCCGGCGTCTTCCGAGAACGAAAGAAAATCGGTGCCCGGAAACGCCAGCTTCATCACGGTCGCGCCCGCTTTGAACTGCGCCACCATTGCAGCCGACAGGAACAAGATCACGAGCAGCGACGTCACCAGACCGAGCGTTGGGCTATGGAACCTCGCGCGGAACAGGTCGGGCATCGTGATGGCGCCCGTCTTGCGCGAGATTTGCGCGACTCGCTTGCCGATGATGCCGAACCCGGTGATCGGCACCACCATGTAGCTGCCAATCCATAGCGCCACGATCCAGCCGTGGCTGTAGACGAGCGCCGGAAAGCCCATGAACGTGCCGCCGCTCTGCACGGTCGCCGTGAGCGCGAGGGCCCAGGCGCCGAGGCCGCGGTTGCCGAGGAAAAAGCCTTTGACGAACGAGCTGCGGCGGACGACCTTCTGTGCGATCGTCCCCAGCCACACCGAAGCGGCGATGAACAAGATGAGGGCGAAGATCACCCCCGGGCCCGGTTTGGGCAGCGGATCGCTCGCTTGTGCGAGCAGCGTTAGCGAAGTAGTGAATGTCTCAGGCATCGTCGAACAGCTCCTCTTCGTCCGGATCAACGCCCAGATCCTCGTCGCGCATGACGAACAAGCTCACGAGCAGTGAGATGAACGAGCAGAGCAACCAGGGGACAATCACGGCCCAGAATACCCAGTCCGGAAAACCGAAGATGAACTGGATGTTGCGAGTTGCCGGCTGACCGGGGCCGCCGACATAGCCATAGAGGTAGCTGTAACCGATCGACCAAATCGCAGCCACAACCCAGATCGCCACTACCACGAGCATTTCGCGGAACGACGATCGGAGTACGGGATCGTTATTGCGGGCACGCAAAACGCGCAAGCCTCCGACGAGCGGGGAAAGAACGGGGAAGGCGGAGAGGCGGGAAGAACATCAACCGTCGGCAATATATCCGCTTGCCGGCCTGACAGCAAACAAAAACCGCGCGCTTGCGATCCCCTCTGCACACCACAACAATAGGGAGGCATTACCCTCCAACGGACTAAATGGACCCATTGTCGCTTCCACATGCTCGCCAAGCTTCACACGTTTTCGTTGCTCGGCATCGATGCGGTGCCGGTGGAAGTGGAGGTCGATGTCTCAGCGGGAGCGCTCCCCAAAACGGTCCTCGTCGGCCTGCCCGAAGCCGCCGTGAAGGAGAGCATCCATCGCATCGAGCGGGCAATCGTCAATTCGGGGTTCATCCGGCCGAAGGATCGAGTCGTCGTCAACCTGGCCCCTGCGGAACTCCCCAAAAGCGCCGGCTCGTTTGACCTGCCGATCACGCTGGGCATGCTCGCCGGCAGCGGTCAACTGAGCAGTGATTTGTTCAGCCAGTACGCCGTGGTGGGTGAACTCGCGCTGGAAGGCATCATGCGCCCCGTGAAGGGCGCGCTGTCGATGGCGATGGCTGCCGCGAAGCGGGCGGGATTGCGCGGGATTGTCGTGCCGCGTGAGAACGCCAGCGAGGCGGCGGTGGTCGAGGATATTGAAGTGATTCCGGTCGGCAGCCTGACCGAAGCGGCGGGATTTTTTGCGGGGCAATTGCCCATCGAACCGTATCCGTCGCGCATCGGCGAGCTGTTCGACGAACTCGGCAAGTACGAGGACGATTTTTCCGATGTGCGCGGTCAGGAGACCGCCAAACGGGCGATCACCGTCGCGGCGGCTGGCGGGCATAATCTGCTGCTCGTCGGGCCTCCCGGCAGCGGCAAAACGATGCTGGCCAAGCGAGTGCCGACGATTCTGCCGGCGCTCACCGCGCCCGAGTCGATTGAAACGACGCGGATCTACAGTTCGCTCGGTCGGCTGACGCCGGGGCAACCTCTGCTCGCTCGCCGGCCGTTCCGCGCGCCGCATCACACGATCAGCGAAGCGGGCCTTGTAGGAGGCGGCAATCCTCCGTCGCCAGGCGAGATTTCGCTCAGTCACAACGGCGTGCTCTTTCTCGATGAACTGCCCGAATTTCAGCGGCGGACGCTCGAAGTGCTTCGTCAGCCGCTTGAGGAAGGGACGGTGACGATTTCGCGCGCCCTTCACGCGACGACGTTTCCAGCCGACTTCATCCTGGTCGCCGCGCTCAACCCCTGCCCTTGCGGCTATCGCGGCGACTCGCGCCGGCCGTGCCACTGCAGCGTGCCACAAGTCGAACGTTACATGGCCAAAATTTCGGGGCCGCTGCTCGATCGCATCGATATGCATCTCGAAGTGCCAGCCGTGCCGTACAAGGAGCTGTCCGCCGATCGCGCCGGCACCAGCAGCGCCGAGATGCGCGAGCAGGTGGTCTCAGCCCGGCAGATTCAGGCGGCCCGCTTTGCCGGCTGCAAGACGCGAACGAACGCCGGCATGAACAGCCGCCAGATTCGCACGTTCTGCCGCCTGAGCGAAGGTTGTCAGAACCTGCTGCGCACGAGCGTCCAGGAACTCGGCCTCTCCGCCCGCGCCCACGACAAAGTCCTGCGCGTCGCCCGCACCCTCGCCGACCTCGACGGCCTCGATTCCCCCACCGGCATCACGGAATCGCACCTGCACGAGGCGATTAACTACCGAATGCTGGACCGGCAGATGTTTACGTGAGGGGGCGGGGAGGGAGGTAAGAGCAAGGAGGTAGAGGCGAAGGGCAGATTACAACCTGGCATGCGTTACTGCGATGGCCTCGTGGGAGAGTTTGGAAAGTGCGGCCTGGAGTGCGTTTACTGCGATTCACGCGTCCGAATCCGCCGGGGCGCCATGCCCCACGGCAAAGCCAGGGCATGCAGAAGCACGCTTGACGTCAACTCGCCCATCGCATGGCCTGCCT
>Ga0182743_1002212_pt1 | contig 17470 bp, 18 predicted proteins | sample eDN3rd30CKraftOP_FD_128522 | JGI IMG/M metagenome (GOLD analysis project Ga0182743, IMG submission 128522) | Enriched Organic Plus compost microbial communities from Emeryville, California, USA - eDNA 3rd pass 30_C Kraft OP (version 2) (version 2) ... | reverse complement strand
GCTTGCCCGCGTGATCTACCGTCACATTCCGGAAACCGCCACCCAGCGCCTGATGCTTGAGAAGGGCGACATCGACATTGCCCGCAACCTCGGCCCCGAGGAGATTGAGGCAGTTTCCAAGAACGACAATATCCGCATCGAGAAGGCGCCGAAGGGCACCGTCTACTACTTCAGCCTCAACCAGAAGAACGAGATCCTGGCCAAGCCCCAGGTGCGCGAGGCGATAAAGTATCTCGTCGACTATGACGCGATCGGCGACACCATCATGAAGAACCTGGGCATCAAGCACCAGACCTTCCTGCCGCGCGGCTTCCTCGGCGAACTCGATGAGACGCCCTACAAGTTCGACCCGGAAAAGGCGAAGAAGCTTCTTGCCGAGGCGGGCTATCCGGATGGTTTCGAGATCACCATGGACGTCCGCAACACCCAGCCCATCGCCGGCATGGCCGAGGCCATCCAGCAGACCATGGCCCAGGGCGGTGTGAAGATGTCGATCATTCCGGGCGACGGCAAGCAGACCCTGACCAAGTACCGGGCCCGCCAGCACGACATGTATATCGGCCAGTGGGGCGCCGACTATCAGGATCCGCACACCAACGCTCAGACCTTCGCCTCCAACCCGGACAACTCGGACGAAGGCACCTCCAAAACGCTTGCCTGGCGCAATGCCTGGGCCACGCCTGAGCTGAACAAGAAAGTCGACGCCGCGATCCTTGAGAGCGACATCGAAAAGCGCGCCGAGATGTATCGGGAGATGCAGAAGGAGGTCAACGAGACCGGCCCCTTCGTCATCATGTTCCAGCAGACGGAAGTCGCCGCCCTCAATGACAAGGTGAAGAACTTCATCCTCGGGCCGACCTTCGACATGAACCTGGTTACCCAGACAAGCAAAGAGTAAAATTGTCCATCCAGGAGACAATCCAGGATCAGCCTATCCCCGGTGGCCGTCCCCCGGCCTCCGGGGTGAGGGGCGCTACCACCATGTCAGGGCTTGCGAACTGGCTGCGTGCCCTTGCCGCCCTGATGGTCATGGTGGCTGTGACCCTGCTCGGCCTGCTCGCCATGACCTTCGTCATCGGCCGGCTGGTTCCCATCGATCCTGTCATTGCCGTCGTCGGCGACAAGGCTTCCGCCGAAACCTACGCCCGTGTCCGCCAGGAAATGGGCCTGGACCTGCCCCTCTACGAGCAGTTCTGGATCTACTGCAAGAAGATGGTCACCGGGGACCTCGGGACTTCGGTGCTGACCAATAACCCGGTCCTCACCGACATCGCCCGCTTCTTTCCCGCAACCCTGGAGCTTGCAACCCTCGGCACCATCATCGGCACCATCATCGGCGTGCCCCTGGGCGTCTTCGCCGCCGTGCGCGCCGGCAGCTGGCTTGATCATGTGGTCCGGGTCATTGGTCTCGTGGGCTATTCGGTGCCGATCTTCTGGCTCGGCCTGATGGGCCTGCTTCTGTTCTATGCCAAGCTCGGCTGGGTCGCGGGACCGGGGCGCATCGACATCACCTATGACTATCTCGTCACGCCGGTAACGGGCATGCTTCTGGTCGACAGCCTGCTGCAGGGTCAGTACGACGCCTTCTGGAACGCCGTCTCCCACATCGCCCTGCCGGCCTGCCTGCTCGGCTATTTCTCGCTCGCCTATATCAGCCGCATGACCCGCTCCTTCATGCTCAACGAGCTGGCCCAGGAATATGTCACCACGGCCCGGGTGAAGGGCTTGTCAGAGCGCCGCGTCGTCTGGCGCCATGCCCTGCGCAACGCCGCCGTGCCGCTGATCACCGTGATCGTCCTGTCATATGCCAACCTGCTCGAGGGCTCCGTGCTGACCGAGACGGTCTTTGCCTGGCCGGGGCTTGGCGCCTATCTCACCAATTCCCTGCAGAATGCCGATATGAATGCGGTGCTGGGAGCGACCCTGGTGATCGGCGTGGTCTTCGTGGCCCTTAACCTACTGTCCGATCTTGTCTATCGCCTGCTGGATCCGAGGACGCGCAGCCGATGACCGATACCGCTACCAGTTCCGCCCCGAAACCATCTCTGCGCCAGTGGCTGCTGAGTCCGGAACCGGCCTCCCGCAGCCAAGCCCGGCTTGGCCGGCTCTATGTCGGCTGGAAGACCTTCATCGGCAATCCGCTCGCCGTCATGGGCCTGGTTATTGTCCTCGCCCTCATCTTCGTGGCGATCTTCGCGGATGTCCTGGCCACCCACTCGCCCACCGTTGGCGGCGACCTGCGCACCCAGCGCCTGCTGCCGCCGAGCGCAGAATTCTGGTTTGGCACCGACGATCAGGCCCGCGACATCTATTCCCGCATCGTCTACGGCTCGCGCCTCACCCTGATGGTGGTTGCCCTGGTCACCGTCATCGCCATGCCCATCGGTCTGCTCTTCGGGGCCCTGGCAGGCTATGTCGGCGGCTGGGTGGATGCGGTCTTCATGCGCCTCACTGACATCTTCCTCGCCTTCCCGCGCCTCGTGCTGGCGCTGGCCTTCGTGGCGGCGCTGGGTCCGGGCATCGAGAACGCCATCATTGCCATTGCGATCACCATCTGGCCGCCTTATGCCCGTCTCGCCCGCGCTGAGACCATGACCATCCGCAACAGCGACTTCATCCATGCCGTACGCCTTCAGGGCGGATCCACGGCCCGCATCCTGTTCCGCCACGTGGTCCCGCTCTGCACCTCCTCGGTGATCGTGCGCGTCACCCTCGACATGGCCGGTATCATCCTCACCGCTGCCGGGCTTGGCTTCCTCGGTCTCGGCGCCCAGCCGCCCTCGCCGGAATGGGGCGCGATGATCGCCTCCGGCCGCCGCTTCATCATGGACCAGTGGTGGGTCGCGGCCGTGCCTGGCATGGCCATCTTCATCGTCAGCCTGGGCTTCAACCTGCTGGGCGACGGCCTGCGCGACGTGCTTGATCCGAAGGCATCCAGATGAGCGCGACCAACCAGACTCCCCTGCTCGAGGTCGAGGATCTGCGCGTCCGCTTCCATCTGCGGCGCGGCATTGTTGACGCCGTTCGCGGCGTATCCTTCACCCTCGGTCGCGAGCGGCTGGGCATCGTCGGCGAATCCGGCTCCGGCAAGTCGCAGACAGGCCGCGCCATCCTCGGCCTGACGCCGCCGCCTGGCGAAGTCACTGCCCGTACCATGCGCTTTGCTGGCGTCGATCTGCTCACCGCCTCGAAACGGGAGCTGCGTCGCCTCCGCGGCGACCGCATGACCATGGTGATGCAGGATCCGAAATATTCCCTCAACCCGGTCATGACCGTCGGCCGTCAGATGGTCGAGGCCTGCCGCGCCCATTCCAGCCTGACCAGGGCCGAGGCGTTGGAGAAATCCGCCGCCATGCTGGCCGACGTGAAGATCAGCAATCCCCAGCGGGTCATGGGCCTCTACCCGCACGAACTATCCGGCGGCATGGGGCAGCGGGTGATGATCGCCATGATGCTCATCACCTCTCCCGACCTGCTCATTGCCGACGAGCCTACCTCGGCCCTCGATGTCACCACCCAGCTCGAGGTCCTGCGTATCCTCGATGAGCTGGTCGCCGGGCGCGGCATGGGGCTGATTTTCGTAAGCCATGACCTCGAACTGGTCGCCTCCTTCTGCGACCGCGTTCTGGTCATGTATGCCGGCAAGGTGGTCGAGACTCTGAAGGCGAGCGAACTGCGCTCCGCCCAGCATCCTTACACCCGTGGGCTCATGGGCTGCATCCCCCGGCTTGAGCGCTCGGTCCATCCCCTCCCCGTCCTGAACCGCGACCCGGCCTGGGCTGAGTGACATGACCGCCCCATTTCTCGCCATCCGCAATCTCACCGTGGTCTTCGGAAAGGGCGCCGATCGCTTCGTTGCCGCGGAAGACGTCTCCTTCGAGATCGCCCCTGGCGAAAGCCTTGGCCTCGTCGGCGAGTCGGGCTCCGGCAAATCCACCGTCCTGCGTGCCATCACCGGCCTCAATCCGGTAACCCACGGCACTATCGAGCTCGACGGCCGCCCGGTGCCGACCCCTCGCGATCTGCCCTTCTACCGCACCGTTCAGATGGTCTTCCAGGACCCCTACGGCTCCCTCCATCCGCGCCATACCGTCGACCAGATCCTGAGCGAGCCCCTGGCCATCCACGGCATCCGCGACACGTCCGACCGCATCGTCTCCGCACTCGCCGAGGTTGGTCTTGGCCCCGGCTTCCGCTTCCGGTATCCGCACCAGCTTTCCGGTGGCCAGCGCCAGCGCGTGGCCATTGCCCGCGCGCTGATCCTGCGCCCCAAGCTCCTGCTGCTGGATGAGCCGACCTCGGCGCTCGATGCCTCGGTCCAGGCGGAAATCCTCAATCTGCTCGAGAACCTGCGCCGCGAGCACGGCCTCACCTACCTGCTGGTGAGCCATGACCTTGCCGTGGTCGCCCATCTCTGCGAGCGTATGATCGTCATGCGCCACGGCCAGATCGTCGAACGCATGACCGCCGAGGCCGTCCGCCGCGGCGAGGTGCATCACGAATACACGAAGCTCATGCTGGAAGCGGAAAAGGGCTTCAGCCGCGCCCAACCGCGATAGCCACAGCAAGCCCTGCCGGGGTGACTGGAAGCATCCCTCGCCGGATCTTGGCCTCAGGGCTCACGCTGTCACATGACGCATCAGCACGAGGCCCGCAAACAGCGCCCCGACCGACAGGGCAACCGACGCCACGAGATACAGCGCCGCCAGGCCGAGCTCGCCGCGCTCATATAGCGTGGCGAAATCAAGCGAGAAGGCCGAGAAGGTGGTGAACCCGCCGAGTATGCCGGTCATCAGAAGCATCCGCAGGGGCTCCGGCACCGCCTTCATGGCGAAGAGCCCTGCCAGCGCCCCCATGACGAAACTGCCGACGACATTCACCGTCAGCGTGCCCAATGGGAAACCGGCGCCGGTGAGATGGAAGGCCAGCCTTGTTACCCCGAGCCGCAGCCCGCTGCCGATACCGCCGCCGATGAAAACCAGCACGTAGGGAATGAGGCTCTGCATGGGGATCGTTCCTGCCGGGATGCTGTCTGGACCGGCCGTAGTCCGGGCGCGGAACGCCGCGCGCTCACCTCATCCGGCCCGCCCCTTCCAGCTCGATATACCATAGAGCAGGCTGAGCACCAGCGAGGCGCCTGTGCCGCCGGTAATGTTCTGCGGATCGTATGGCGGCGAGATCTCTACGATGTCACCCCCGATGAGCCGCGGATCGGCGCCGATCCGTCGCAGCGCCATCTGCACATCGCGGGCATCGAGCCCGAAAGGATTGGGCGCAGCCGTTCCCGGCGCCTGGGATTGGTCGATGCAGTCGATATCGACCGACACGTAGAGCGCGTCCACCCCGTCGCCGGCAATGGCCAGCGCCTCGTCCACCACCGCCGCCATGCCGCGCTCGCGCACCTCAAGCCCAGATATCACCGTTATGCCCTTCTCCTGCGCATACTCGTCGAATTCAGGCGCATTGCAGAATTCGGCCAGCCCGATCTGCACCAGATTGCGCCCCTCGAGAAGCGTCCCTTCCATCTCCAGCAGCTTGCGGAAAGGCACGCCGCTGGACTCTGCGCCGAGATGCGCCTTCCTGAGGTCGTGATGGGCGTCGAAATGGATGATCCCCAGCCGCTTGCCCGGCCCCATGGCGTCCATGACCCCGGCGATGTTGGGAAAGGAGATTGAGTGATCTCCGCCGAGGATGACCGGGGTGATCTTCCGTTGCGCAAGAAACGCCACCGCCTCGCGGATGCGCCGGAAGGTTTCCTTCATGTCGGTGAGCACCACCTCGATGTCGCCGATGTCGGCGGCGCGCAGCGCCGTCATCGGCCGCCGGTCGCGGCTCGAGAAGGTGGTGAAATACATGAGCGCCTGCCGCACCGCATCAGGTCCGCGCCGCGAGCCAGCGCGCACCACCGAAGCCCCGTCATAGGGCACGCCGAGCATGGCGCAGTCGAGGTCGAACTGCCCGTTCCAGCTGAGCCAGGCCCCTGCCCTGTGCTCGGCCACATCCCCCTTCATCACGTTGACCACCAGTCCTGGCGGCAAGAGCTTGATGTCAGCCATGATTACCCCCATCCAACCTTTGGGAAGAGCCTAGTAATCACTGCAGCTGTTGGGAAGACGGTTCTTGAAGAAGCAGAAAGCCCGCACCGGCTGTTCCGGCGCGGGCTTTCCAGATGCCGCAGGATGCGACGAAATCAGCCGACGATTTCTTCCGGACGGAAGTTCAGCTCGATCTCGATCTTGGCATTTTCCAGGCTGTCGGAGCCGTGGACCGAGTTCCGCTCGATATTCTCGGCGAATTCGCGGCGGATGGTGCCCTCGGCAGCCTGCTCCGGATTGGTGGCGCCCATGACTTCACGGTTCTTGGCAACGGCGTTCTCGCCTTCCAGAACCTGTACCACGATCGGGCCCGAGGTCATGAAAGCAACGAGATCGTTGAAGAAGGGGCGCTCCTTATGGACGGCGTAGAAGGCCTCGGCCTGCTCCTTGGTCCAACGCACGCGCTTCTGGGCGACGACGCGCAGGCCGGCGTCTTCCAGCTTGGCGATGATCTTGCCGGTGAGGTTGCGGGCCGTGGCGTCCGGCTTGATGATGGAGAAAGTGCGCTCGAGCGCCATGATGTCTTCCTTTTGTGACTGGGATGGTGAAGGCTGTAAATCGCGCGAGGTTATAGCTGCCGGCCTTGCCATCTTCAAGCCAAAGGCAGTCTGCGTCAGCGGGAGTATCTGCGGCTATGGAACCGGTCGAATACGAAAATGCCAGCGAGGAAGTCCGCGCCATCTTTGACGACATCAAGTCGGCGCGCAACGTTCCTGACGTCAACAACTTCTGGAAATATCTCGCGAATGATCCCCGCATGCTCGACCATGTTTGGTCGGCCCTGAAGGATGTGATGGGCTCAGGTGGTCATCTCGACCCGGTTGTTAAGGAGCTGATCTATATTGCCGTATCCATCACCAACGGCTGCGAATACTGCCAGGTGAGCCACACCGCCGCCGCCCGCAAGAAGGGCGCAACCGACGAAATGCTGAAGGAAATGCACGCGATCGTGGGTCTGGCCAATATGACCAACCGCCTTGCCACGGCCTATCGGGTGCCCCTCGATTAACCAGCGGCTGCGACATCCGAACCCATCGGCTCTCATACCATTGTCGTATCCCGTCGGATTTTCTAAACTTGCGCCCGCGCAACACCGGCAAGCTGCGACGCAATCGATTTCCTCTGTTTAACTGCCAGCGTTTCGGGCAAGAATGGAACTCCGTCATTGCCCGACGATTCGGTAGTCATCATAGGTAGATGGCGGCACAGGCAGCGGTTTTTTTGCGCGCGGTCGAAGATGGCATCGGGCGCTGTGGCTGTCTGCCGCAGGGAAGTCGCGGCGTTTTTGCGTCATTTCGATCAAGTCGAATTGCAGTCTGCAATCGGGACCGCCCTCCGGCCGTGCTCCGGCAGACTGAAGGTCAGGAGAGACGCGTTGAAACAGTGCGGGCGTTACAACAATGCCTTGGGTGCGGAAGCTACGGGGTTCCGCGGTCTAGCAAAGGTCAACTGGAACCAGCCGGCAGCGGCGCTGTATGAAGCAGCCGTGGCTCGCGGCGAAGGTTCCGTCGCCCGTGGCGGCGCTCTGGTGGTGTCGACCGGACAGCACACTGGCCGGTCGCCAAAGGACAAGTTCATCGTCTCCGACGAGACCACCCAGGACCAGATCTGGTGGGACAACAACAAGCCGCTCTCGCCCGAGCAGTTCGAGCAGCTTTACAAGGACTTCATCGCCTACGCCGAGGGCAAGGAGCTCTTCGTTCAGGATCTCTACGGCGGTGCTGATCCTGCCCATCGTCTCCCGACCCGCATTTTCTGCGAATATGCCTGGCACGCCCTGTTCATCCAGAACCTGTTGATCGTTCCGCCGGCTGATGATCTCGACACCTTCCAGCCGAAGCTGACGATCATTGATCTTCCGGGCTTCCGCGCCGACCCCGAGCGCCACGGCGTCCGTTCCGAGACGGTGATCGCCGTCGATTTCAAGCGCGGCCTCGTTCTCATTGGCGGCACGTCCTATGCCGGCGAGATCAAGAAGTCGGTCTTCACGGTTCTGAACTACATCCTGCCGCCCAAGGGTGTGATGCCGATGCACTGCTCGGCCAATGTCGGCCCGGCCGGTGACACCACGATCTTCTTCGGCCTGTCCGGCACCGGCAAGACCACCCTGTCGGCTGATAGCAGCCGTACCCTGGTTGGCGACGACGAGCATGGCTGGTCGGAAAATGGTGTCTTCAATTTCGAGGGCGGCTGCTACGCCAAGGTGATCCGACTGTCGGCCGAGGCCGAGCCCGAGATCTATGCCACCACCCAGCAGTTTGGCACGGTGCTGGAGAACGTGGTGATGGATCCGGTCACCCGCGAGCTTGATCTTGACGATGGCTCGCTGACCGAGAACACCCGCTCGGCCTATCCGCTGTCGGCGATCCCCAATGCCAGCGACACCGGCATGGCGCCCCAGCCGAAGACGATCATCATGCTGACGGCAGATGCCTTCGGCGTTCTCCCCCCCATCGCCAAGCTGACGCCCAGCCAGGCGATGTATCACTTCATCTCCGGCTACACCGCCAAGGTCGCCGGAACCGAGAAGGGCGTGACCGAGCCGGAAGCCACTTTCTCCGCCTGCTTTGGCGCCCCTTTCATGCCACGCCACCCCGGCGAATACGGCAAGCTGCTGCGTGAGCTCATCGCCAAGCACAATGTCTCCTGCTGGCTGGTGAACACTGGCTGGACCGGCGGCAAGTATGGCGTGGGCCGCCGCATGCCGATTGCGGTCACCCGCGGTCTGCTGAATGCCGCCCTCGACGGCAGCCTCGAAAAGGTCGAGTTCCGCACCGACCCGAATTTCGGCTTTAAGGTGCCGGTCGCCGTTCCGGGCATCGACAACACGGTCCTTGTCCCGCGCGACACCTGGGCCGACAAGGCGGCCTATGACGCACAGGCCAAGGCGCTGGTCGAAATGTTCAACAAGAACTTCGCCCGCTTCGAGGACTGTGTGGACGCCGATGTCCGCGCTGCGGCTCCTGCCTGGAAGGAAGCCGCCGAATAAAGGGGAGTTACCCGCCAATGAACTGCCTGAGCCGTATCATCCTCACCGGATTGACAGGAGCAGCACTGATTGGCGGGTTTCTCTCGAACGAGAGCGCGGCCGGGCCCGCTCCAGAACCCGTGGGCACCCTGAAGTGCCGCATTGAAGGGCCCGACGTGGCCCTTCACTTTGCCTCCAACCGCACCATATCCTGCGTGTATCGTCCGGATGGCGGCGGCAGGCGCCAATACTATACGGGTGAATTCCGTAAATACGGCGTGGAGGTTGGCATCATTGGCAGGACGGCCGTGGACTTCCGCGTGCTCTCGCCGCGCAAGCGTCTCGCCCCTGGCGCTCTGGCCGGCACATATCGCGGCGCCACCATTGAAGCCACCATCGGCGCCGGTTCAGGCGCAAACGTTCTCCTCCGCGACGGCCCCGGCGACATCGCCCTGGATCTCGGCATGCAGCTCCAGGTTGGCGGCCTGAACGCCGCCGTGGGCGTGACCCGGCTGGAGCTTCGACCTGCCCGCCGCTAACGGTAAGTCCGGTTGATGGCGCCCCCGGACCAGCTGCCCGAAGCCTTTCATCGCTGGTTTGCAGATCAGGGCTGGACGCCCCGCCCCCATCAGCTCGCCTTGCTCGACTATGGTCTGCGCCAGCAGTCGGTCCTGCTGATTGCCCCCACTGGCGGCGGCAAGACCCTGGCCGGCTTCCTGCCGAGCCTGGTCGAGCTTTCCCGGGAGACTCCGGAGGAGCGCAAGGCCCGCTTCGGCCCGCATACCCTCTACATTTCGCCGCTCAAGGCGCTCGCTGTCGATGTCGCCCGCAATCTCGAACGTCCCGTCGCCGACATGCGACTGCCCATCCGCGTCGAGACCCGCACTGGCGACACGCCCCAGTCCCGACGTCAGCGGCAGCGCCTTATGCCGCCCGACATTCTCATGACCACGCCCGAGCAGCTCGCCCTGCTCATCGCTCAGCCCGATGCCCCCCGCTTCTTTGGAGGTTTGCGCGCCATCGTGCTCGACGAACTCCACGCTCTGGTCACCAGCAAGCGCGGCGTGCTCCTTTCGCTCGGGCTCGCCCGTCTTTTCCGCCTGTGTCCCGAAGCTCGCCGCACGGGACTGTCCGCTACCGTCGCCGAGCCCGATCTCCTGCGCGCCTGGCTCATGCCGCAGCAGCAGAACGCGCCCTTAAACCTGTCGGCCCTGGTTACCGGTGCGCCAGGCGCCCGCCCCTCCATCGGGATCCTGAAATCCGAAGAGCGCGTGCCTTGGGCGGGCCATTCCGCGCGTTATGCCATGCCGGAAATTTACGCCGCGATTCGGCAGGCGAAGATGACCCTGATCTTCGTCAACACGCGCTCCCAAGCAGAGATGATCTTCCAGGAACTCTGGCGGATCAACGACGACAACCTGCCGATCGCCCTGCACCACGGCTCACTCGATGTCGAGCAACGCCGCAGGGTGGAGGCCGCCATGGCCGAGGGCCGCCTGCGCGCCGTGGTCTGCACCTCGACCCTCGATCTTGGCATCGACTGGGGCGACGTGGACCTCGTCATCAATGTCGGGGCGCCGAAAGGCTCGAGCCGCCTCATGCAGCGCATCGGCCGTGCCAATCACCGGCTGGACGAGCCCTCTCAGGCCATTCTGGTGCCCGCCAATCGCTTCGAGGTGCTGGAATGCCGGGCCGCCCAGGGCGCATCCGAGGAGGGCCAGCAGGACACCGAGCCCCCCATGCTGGGCAAGCTCGACGTCCTCGCCCAGCACATTCTGGGCGTTGCCTGCTCGGCCCCCTTCGACCCTGATGATCTCTTCCGCGAGATCTGCTCGGCCTGGCCCTATCGTCAGCTTGCCCGAGAGGCCTTCGACGCCGCCGTCAATTTTGTCGCCACCGGCGGCTATTCCCTGCGCTCCTATGACCGCTTCGCCCGCCTCCGTCGCGAACCGGATGGCCGTTACCGCCTCGCGCACCCCCGTATCGCCCAGCAGTATCGCCTGAATGTCGGCACCATCATTGAGGCCCCCATGTTGAAGGTGCGCCTCGCCAGCCGCCGCGGCCGCGGCAGTCAGCGCGCAATCGCCGGCGGCAAGGTGCTAGGCGAGGTCGAGGAGGGCTTCATCGAGCAGCTCTCGCCCGGCGACACCTTCATCTTCGCCGGCCAGGTCCTGCGCTTCGAGGGGCTTGATGATCTCGACGCGCTGGTGACCCGCGCCCACAGCGACGAGCCGAAAATCCCTGCCTATGGCGGCGGCAAGTTCCCGCTCTCGACCTATCTTGCCGCCCGGGTCCGCGATATGCTCTCGCGCCCGGACGATTGGCAGCAGCTGCCGGACCAGGTGCGCGACTGGCTTTCGATCCAGCGCTACAAATCGATCGTGCCTCAGGCGAAAGAGATGCTGATAGAGACCTTCCCTCGCGGTCGCCGGTACTATCTTGTCGCCTATCCCTTCGAGGGCCGCCTCGCCCATCAGACCCTCGGCATGCTGCTCACCCGGCGCCTGGAGCGCATGGGCGGACGCCCTCTGGGCTTCGTCGCCAATGAATATGCTCTCGCCATCTGGGGCACCCGTGACATCGCCCAGATGATCCGCGCGGGCCATCTTTCCCTGGCCGAGCTTTTCGACGAGGACATGCTGGGCGACGACCTTGACGCCTGGCTTGCGGAATCGAATCTGATGAAGCGCACCTTCCGCAACTGCGCCATCATCGCCGGGCTCATCGAGCGCCGCCACCCGGGCAAGGAGAAATCGGGGCGTCAGGTCACCTTCTCCTCCGACCTCATCTATGATGTTCTCCGCCAGCACGAGCCCGACCATCTGCTGCTCCGTGCCGCATGGGATGATGCCGCCGCCGGTCTGCTGGACATTCACCGTCTGGGGCAGCTGCTTAGGCGGATTCAGGGACACCTGACCCACCGCCCGCTGGCCAGCGTCTCGCCGCTTGCTGTGCCGGTCATGCTTGAGATCGGCCGCGAACCGGTCTATGGCGAAGCACATGAATCACTTCTCGCCGAAGCCGCCGAAGATCTCATCGAGGAAGCCATGCGCCTCGTCTGAGCCGGCCGCCGCCGAGCGGAAGTCAAGCGCGCCCCCAGTGGCCAGTAGAGAGATGATCATGCTCTCGGGTCTTGCCTTTCAGCCCGACCCATCAGGTGCCCTTTACTGCCCCGATTACCGCGCATTGCTGGTGGCCGATCTGCATCTCGAGAAGGGTTCGAGCTATGCCCGCTTTGGCCAGCATCTGCCGCCCTATGACACGCGGGCAACCCTTGCGAGCCTCGCTGCGGTCTGTGTCCGACTGCGCCCGGAGCGCATCATTTCCCTGGGCGACAGTTTCCATGACGGCGAGGCCGGATCCCGTCTTGCCGCCGACGATCTCGACCGCATCCGCCGCCTGACCGAACATCACGAAACCATCTGGCTCACCGGCAATCACGACCGCACCCTCCCCCGGGACATCGGCGGCATTGTTGCCGACGAGATTGTCCTCGGTGGCGTGAGCCTGCGCCATGAGCCGTCCCCGACACTGTCAGCGGACGCGGAGATTGCCGGCCATCTTCATCCCGTCGCTGCCGTAGTGAGGCGGGGCACCCGTCTGCGCGCCCGTTGCTTTGCCACCGATGGCCGTCGCCTCATCATGCCGGCCTTCGGCGCCTATACCGGCGGCCTGAATGTGCGCAGCGCCGCCTTCTCCGGCCTGTTCCCAACCGCCCGTTTCGCCGCCTGGATGCTGGGCCGCAGCGCCGTCTACCCTTTCCCGGCGCGCGTCTTGCTGCCTGACGCCTGAGGCGGGGCGATTATCCGGTCCCAAGCCCGAACTTCATGCCCACGGCAATCCGCGCTAGCATCGGATCTGTTCTCACGGAGACCAAGTGATGAAGCTTCGCAAGACGTTCGCCGCCCTTACCCTCGGCTTCGCGGTTCCCGCGGTTGCCCACGCCGATTATGACGTGACCAGTGAGCTCTATATTTGCGAGCGCGGCGCCGTCGTGCCCGTCACCTATATCACTGCCGACAGCCAGCCGGTTATTGCCGTGGCGGTGATCGAGGGCCGCCAGATCCCCATGTTCCACCGCACGCTGACCGGCGGCCCGGTCTATGTCGCCGCCAACGAACAGGAGAGCTATCGCTGGGCGCCGGACGGCGATGGCGCCACGCTGACCTTCCTCGCGGCCGATGATTCGGCGAAGGAGCAGACCATCCTCAGCCAGTGCCGGCGCCAGGAACAGCCTGCGGAGTGATTGGCCGGCTGGCCTGCTTCAGGCAAGTCCCACCGGGCAGCTGACGCCGGTGCCCGCCAGGCCGCAATAGCCGTTGGGGTTCTTGGCCAGATACTGCTGATGATAGTCTTCGGCGAAATAGAGAGGCCCGGCCTCGGCGATTTCGGTCGTGATCTGCCCATAACCACGCGCGGCGAGCGCCTTCTGGAAGGCATCCCGCGATGTCACCGCCGCCTCGTACTGCTCGGGCGTATAGGTATAGATGGCTGACCGATAGGTCGTCCCCACGTCATTGCCCTGGCGCATGCCCTGGGTAGGGTCATGACTTTCCCAAAAGGTCCGCAGCAGTTCGTCGAAGCTCACCCGCTTCGGATCATAGACCACCAGCACCACTTCGGCGTGGCCAGTGAGCCCCGTGCAGGTTTCCTCGTAGGTCGGGTTGGGCGTAAGGCCGCCCGCATAGCCCACCGCCGTCACATGCACGCCGGGAATCGTCCAAAACAGCCGCTCCGCGCCCCAGAAGCAGCCCATGCCGAACAGCACCTGCTCTGACCCCTCCGGATAGGGGCCCTTGAGCTTCTCGCCATTCACATAATGCCGTTCGGCGGTCGGGATCGGCGTCGGGCGGCCGGGCAGAGCCTCGTCGGGCGACGGCATTTCGAGCTTCTTGCGGCTGTAGAACATGTACATGGCGGCATCTCCGATCCTTTGCCAGAACATATGGCGTGGCTCGTCTGGCATGCAAGCGGGGACAAATGCCGCCATCGCCCCGCGGCGGGCTTGCGTCTGGCCTCACGATGAGTATATTGCGCCCGACTGTTCCCGCAATGCTGGGTCCGGTCCGCGGAGAGGTGGCCGAGTGGTCGAAGGCGCACGCCTGGAAAGTGTGTATACGGGAAACCGTATCGAGGGTTCGAATCCCTCTCTCTCCGCCAATTCCCCGTTTCCCCCTGTCCCTCCCCGCCCCACTTTGTGACCCCTAACTATTGATTTTCCGGGCTTTTCACTGAAAACTGGCCCCACCTTGTTTCAGCGCGCCCCACCAAAGCACGCGCCCGGAATTAGGAACCAAGTTAGGAACGGATTAGGGACGGGGCAGGATTATGAGCGGAAGGAAGCTTCACAAATTGACGGCGCGGACAGTGGAAAGCGCCAAGCAGGGCCGGCACGCAGATGGCGGCGGGCTTTATCTAAACGTCGCGCCGACGCGCAAGTCATGGGTCTTTGTCTACGTGCGAAACGGCCGCCGCCGTGAGATGGGCTTCGGCCCGGTCGCATCCGTGTCACTGGCAGAGGCGCGGCGAAAGGCGGAAGAAGCGCGGCGGCAGCTTGCTGACGGCATAGACCCGCTGGACGCTAAAAAAGCGGCCGAGCGCGAGAAGCGAGCGCCGAGCTTCGGCGCATTCGTCGATGACTATCTTGAGACCATGCGGGCTTCGTGGCGCAACGATAAGCATGCCGCACAGTGGGCGATGACGCTCGGCCGGGCGCGCGACAAGGAAGGGAAACTAACGAAACGGGGCTATTGTTTAGGGCTGGCAAATCTGCGGCTAGATGAAATCACTACCGACGACGTGCTGAAGGAACTGCGCCCGATCTGGAACCTGAAACCAGAGACCGCGAGCCGAGTACGCGGTCGTATTGAAACGATCCTCGACGCAGCTAAGGCGGCTGGGTACCGGGACGGCCCGAACCCCGCGCTCTGGCGCGGGCATCTTGCGCTACTCCTGCCGACGCGAAAGAAGCTCCATCGCGGGCATCATCCGGCGATGGATTACCGCGACGTTCCGGCCTTCGTCGCGAAGCTTCGCGAGGCGAAGGGTGTAGGTGCGATGGCGCTTGAATTTCTTATTCTGACCGCTGCCCGGTCTGGCGAGGTCCGGGGTGCGGTCTGGTCGGAAATCGACTTTGAAAACAAGCTATGGACCGTCCCGGCCGAGCGAATGAAGGCGGGGCGCGAACATCGCGTGCCGCTGACCGGCCGGGCGCTCGCGATCTTGGAGCAGGCGGCGCTTTTGCGCCGGCCTGCCGCCGGTGATGATAGCGAGGCGCTTTTGTTTCCATCCGCAAAGGTCGGCCGGCCGCTTTCGGACATGACGCTGTCTGCGGTTTTGCGCCGGATGGGCCTCGGCCAATACACTGTGCATGGTTTTCGAAGCAGTTTTCGGGATTGGGTGGGCGATTGCACCACTTTCCCGCGCGAAGTGGCGGAAGCGGCACTTGCGCACGTCGTGGGCGGCACTGAAGGGGCATACCGCCGGGGCGACGCGCTGGAGAAGCGCCGCGAACTCATGAGAGCGTGGGCGGCATACATCGACACGAAGCCGAGGAAATCGACCGGGGGTAACGTCATTGCGTTTGATCGGGCTGCGACCGCCGGCTGAAAGGCGCAACAGAAGGTTTTAGAAAGCGCGCCCTAACCGGCGCGCTTTTTTGTTTTTCCAAATAGAGATTTCCATTTTTCCAAATTCACTCTCGTAGTTCTCTTCCAATTATGAGAATAGACGCGATAAAATTGCGCGCCTCCCTATTGCAAATCGCGCCAATTTGGCTTTATAGTTAGGGCATCGGCCTAGCCAGATGAAGAAAAGCTGAAACGACCACCGGCGCGCTTGTCGCGTCAAAGCGAAACTTCATTCGGAGGCAGGATATGGCCGACATTACTTCTCTCGAAAATCAGAATAAGGGCACAACTGCGCCCGGAATTCAGCGGCTCGCGTACACTCTGGAAGACGCGGGCGAGCTTTTGGGCGGTCTCTCGCGAAATAGCTTCTATCGGCTGAACGCTGCTGGAAAGCTTCGGCTGATCAAGGTGGGCGGCCGCACGCTCGTTCCTCATTCTGAAATTGTGCGACTGCTTGGCGGCGATGGGGAAGCTGCGTGATGGCTCGCATAGACCACGCTCGCGCGAACGCGGCCGAAAGGATGCGCCGGAACGGCGTAGACCGGATCGATGACTACGGCATTCCGGCCGAGTTCCGCGCCCCGCCGAAACGACGCCAGAGCAAGGCGGTCCTTCGCGCTGAGCTTGCCGAAGCAATGGCGTCCGTGACGCGGATTGTTCGCTGTGGCGGATGCGGCCACAGCGCGACCATCGCGCTACCCCCGGCGCGCTTGGGCGCGAAGCTGCGGTGCAGCCGATGCGGCAAGATCGCAAACGGGCCGGGAAACGAAAAGGGCCGCCACCATAAAGGCGTCGGCCCGAAGTCTTAAGTCTCAAATCAGGTACAAAAAATCATGGCTGAAAATCGCCCTGCGAACAAGCCCGCCAAAGGCGAATTTGAGGAATTCAAATCTGCGTGGATGCTACAGGTGGCCGCCGACAGGGGCGCAAAAGCGGCCGCTCCCATCACGATGGTTCTCGCCTGCCAGTACCTAAACAGAGGATCAGGAAAGGCATGGCCGAGCATCAATAGTCTGAAGGAAGCGACCGGCGCAGCCTCGTCCAACACTATTCGGAGCGCCCTAAAGCTTCTGGAAGAACGCGGCCATGCGCATATTGAGTGGAGCGACGGCGGCAAGAACAAGACCCACGTCGTCACGCCACTGGCGAATGGCAAACCCTTCAGGAACTTGAAGGGTGTTGAGGCGGCAGAACCCTTCAACAATCTGAAGGGTTCGCATGAGGCAAACCCTTCAACTTTTGGCACCGAAACCCTTCAAGTTTCTGACGCCAAACCCTTCAAGAAGTTGAACCCGAACTACTTGAGTGAACCACTTGATTTACAGGGGGCGGCCCAAGCCGCCCCCCGTCAAGGTAGAGAGAATAATTCAGATAGTGGGGAACCGGCTTTTGCTTACGCAAGCCGGTCCCCTATCGGCGAGGAAGAAGAACGCTTCTTCGCAGGTGATGCTCCTTCCTTCGATGGCCGAGAAGACTTCGCCGCCGGTGATCCTCCAACCGCCGACGAAGCACACAGCTTCTTCGCAGAAGCCTTTGAAGCGCTTTGCGCGAGCGGCGACGATCCTTCCTTCGCCGGTCACAAAACAACTGCAACCGCCAACGCTGATGCGAGCGACCTTCAACTGCTCCACAGATGCGAGCGGCAGGCTGATTGGCTGGCCTGACCCCATAGGGTGGTCCGGTTTCAATCTTAGTTCATGATCGGCCTTGGGGCTATTGCCTGGGCAGATGACGGTGCTGCTCCGCTTGCTGGCGCAGGCCAGATGATGGCCTCGGGT
>Ga0182743_1002211_pt1 | contig 17479 bp, 19 predicted proteins | sample eDN3rd30CKraftOP_FD_128522 | JGI IMG/M metagenome (GOLD analysis project Ga0182743, IMG submission 128522) | Enriched Organic Plus compost microbial communities from Emeryville, California, USA - eDNA 3rd pass 30_C Kraft OP (version 2) (version 2) ... | reverse complement strand
CCGGGCCGCGTCGCGGAGCAGTTTTTGAACTTTCGAGCATTCCCAGGAGAAACCAATGGCTCTGAAAATTCGTCTCGCCCGTGGCGGCGCCAAGAAGCGCCCGTTCTACCGCATCGTCGTCGCCGACGCGCGTTCGCCGCGCGACGGCCGCTTCATCGACCGTCTGGGTTCGTATGATCCGCAGAAGGCCAAGGACGACGAGAGCCGCATCGTTCTCGACGTGGAGAAGGCGAAGGAATGGCTGGCCAAGGGCGCCCAGCCGACCGACCGCGTGCTGCGTTTCCTTGACAACGCCGGCGTTCTGAAGCGCGAAGCCCGCAACAATCCGAAGAAGGGCGAGCCGGGGACCAAGGCCAAGGAGCGCGCCGCCGCCGCTGCCGCCGCCGCTGAAGCCGCCGCTGGCGGCGAAGAGGCTTCTGCGTAATCCGTGATGACCAGGCGGTTCCGCGCCCCGCCCGCCTCGCGGGCATCCGACAGGCCTGCCTCCGCACCCGGGGGCAGCGCCGGCGCGGGCGCCGCCGCGCCGCAGGCCAGGGCTGACAATATGCGCGAGAGGGGGCGGCCCGCTCCCTCCCGCGCGCCCGAAGGGCACGTGGTGGTGGCCGAGATTGGCCGCGCCCACGGCGTCCGGGGCGAGGTTCGCCTCAAGTCGTGGACCGCCGATCCGGCCAGCGTCCGCGATTACGGGCCGTTCGTGACTGCTGATGGGCGCCCGCTGCGCCTGACCAGCCTGCGCCCCGCCCCTGGCGGCGAGGCCGACATGTTCATCGTGCAGGTGGAGGGCGTCAGCGACCGCTCCGCCGCAGAGGCGCTGGCGCGCCAGCGGCTGTTCGTTCCGCGCGACCGCCTGCCGCAACTGGACGATGAAGACGAGTTTTATCTGGCCGATCTCGTCGGGCTCGCCGTGGAGAACGGCGAGGGCCGTCGCATCGGCGATGTGATCGCCGTGCACGACTTCGGCGCCGGCGACGTCATCGAGATCCGGCCCGTGACCGGCGATGGCGAAAAGCGCGGCTCCGTCATGGTGGCGTTCACGCGCGGATTCGTGCCGGTGGTGGATATCGCCGGCCGCCGCCTGGTGGTGACGCCCGATCCGTTTTTGCCGGACGGCAAGGGGGCTGGCGATGAGGAGCCGGACGGACCAGCCGGCGACGGGGGCGCATCGTGACGGATGAATCCCAGGCTGGCGAAATCCCCGCCAAACCGGCGCGGACGCCGTGGCGGGCCAGCGTTTTGACGCTCTATCCCGACATGTTTCCTGGCCCCATGGGCGCTTCGCTTGCCGGAGACGCCCTGTCGCGCGGCCTGTGGAGCCTGGAAGCGCGCAATATCCGTGATCACGGCCTCGGCCGGCACAAGGCGGTGGACGACACGCCGTTCGGCGGCGGACCTGGCATGGTGCTGCGCGCCGACGTGCTGGCCGCCGCCATCGACGCGGCGGCGCCGGCGGATGATCCGCGCCCGCGGCTGCTGATGTCGCCGCGCGGCCGGCCGCTGACCCAGAAGCGCGTGCACGCCCTGGTCGACGGCCCTGGCGTCATCATGGTCTGCGGCCGTTTCGAGGGCGTGGACGAGCGGGTGATCGCCGGGCGCGGCCTGGAGGAAGTGTCGATCGGCGATTACATCCTCTCCGGCGGTGAAATGGCGGCGCTGACCATCCTGGACGCCTGCGTCCGGCTAATTCCCGGCGTGATGGGCGCGTTTACCTCGGCCGGCGAGGAAAGTTTCGAGAACGGCCTGCTGGAATATCCGCACTACACCCGGCCCCGGGTCTGGGAGGCGCAGGAGGTTCCGGAGGTGTTGATGTCCGGCGACCATGGCCGTATCGAACGCTGGCGTCGCCAGCAGGCGCTGGCGATCACCAGGGCGCGCCGGCCGGATCTGCTGCCGCAGGACGACTGAACGCCCCTTCCGGGCTTCCCGCATATTCTTGATTGCACAGGTTGGGCAGGCATGACGCGCATCAGGGACATTCCAGGGCGGATGGCGCTGGCCGCCTATCCATTCTCCATTGTCATCCGCGCCGCCTATGGCGATCTGGACGCCAACCATCACATCAACAACGTCGCTCTGGTGCGCTTTGTCGAAGAGACGACGGCGAGCCTCAACATGCGGGTGTTTGGTGAGGACGCGATCGTGCGCCCCTCCGGGGGCGTGCAATTGCTCACCGCCGCCGTCAGCATTGATTTCGTGGCGCAGGGATTTTATCCAGGCGACATCACGGCCGCCGCCGGCATCGCCCATCTGGGGCGCACGTCCTTCGTTTACGCATCAGCCCTGTTCCAGCCCGGGCGGTGCATCGCTGTCGCCCATTCCACGCTGGTTTACGCCCGCGACGGGGCGGGCGTCGCCGTGCCGGACGACGTTCGCCACGCCATGCAGGCCTTTTTGTTGAAAAGTTAAGGTTAATTGCAACCAGTGGCGGCTGTTTACTTCGCGGTCACCAACTTGCCGTAAATCATCAACATAGAGGCGGCCTGTTTCCCCGCCGCGCAACCAGGTCCCGATTCCGGGCCATTCCGAGAAGCTCCCATGGCTGTAAACACCCTGTGCTATGCGTTGATTGCGTTTGTCACCCTGGCGCTGCTGGTTGTGCCGCGCGTGTTGCCGGTGATTGGCTGAGCGGAGCTTTTGGGGAGCGTCGCGACGGCGGCGTTTCATCATCGCCACATGAGGCCCTGGGGGCGGGTGGGTTCGCCCGGAACCCCGGCGGCTGACATATTCGGGCCACTGTTGCGGGCCATGAGAGACCCACGGAGCAGCAGCCGTGCGTCCGGCTTCTGCTGCGTCCCTCCGGGAGCATGGCTTGCCGTCGCCATAAGCAATGCTCATCGCGTCAACTCATGCTATAGCGCCGCAATCATGCAAAACCGTCCGCTCATCATCGACAAGAAGCGCGAAGACCTGCCGCCGCTCCGGGTTCGTCATGAACCGCCGACCATCGCGGAGGCGCTGGCGGCCGCCAGCGACCTTTCGGATGACGCCGAGGAGCGCATCGCCATCGCCGCCAGTCTGATGGGCGTGCCGGTCGATGACGTGCGGCCGGTGGCGACCGAGCTGGCCCGGGTCCGGCCGCAAAAGGTTCTCACCATTTCCACCCGCTCCAGCTCGGCCCGCCAGGTCGTGGTTGAGCGCAAGGTGGTCGTGGAACGTCGCACGCCCCGGGTTACGCTCGCGCGCGTCCGCTAAGGCCGCAGAACCCCGCGCCTGTCGGTCACAATGCAGGCGTCGCACCGTGTGATTACGTCATTAGATCCGGCCGGGTTTTGACCTGGCCCCCGAGAGCATCGCGGATGGGCGCGGTCCCCCATGAGCCGGGGGGCGCCTTTCCGGGCGCCCAGGCGCGTTGACGGGAGCGCCCCGTGCAGTCGTCGCCCCCGGCGAAGGCGCGCGCGTCGCCACGTCCTCCAGCATATCCACGATGCCTTTCAGACAACGATGGCGGTCCAGTTGCAGGGCCTTGCGCCAGCGGGCGTGTTTTGCCCGGCGCGCCGCCGTGGGACAGTCTGGCGCGAGGGCCTGAACGATGGCCTCCGCCAGGGCTGCGGCGTCGTGAGGCGGACACAGGACAGCCGCGGCGCCGGAAAATTGCGCCAGTTCCGTATCCGCGCCGCCCGTCACCACAACGGGCTTGCCGCTGGCCAGCATGCCGCCAAGACGGGAGGGCAGCGCCAGCCCGTCCCAGGCCGGATCCAGCGGCATGACGTGAACGTCGGCCAGCTGCATCAGGGCGGGCAAGACTTCCTCCGGTTGCAACGGCAGGAACCGGACGTTTGCCAGACCGGCGGCCGCCATTTGCAGGTCAGGGCGCAGCGGCCCGTCGCCGGCGATGACAAAAACCATATCGTCACGATGGCTCAGGCGACGCGCCGCTTCCACCAGCAGCAGCGGCGCATGCTTGCGGTTGATGGAGCCGGCGCAAAGGACAATACGTTGCCCTTCGCCAACGCCCGCCTCCTGCCGCCAGGCGGCGGCGCGCGCCGGGTCATGACCGCGCGCGATGCGCCGGACGTCGACCCAGTTTGGCTGGACATGAATGCGGTCGGCGGGGACGCCGTTGCGCGTGATTTCCCGGGCCATGGCCGGCGACAGGGTGATGACCTGGTCGAAATGCTGGCGCAGGCGCGCCAGACGCGCGGCGCAGGCGCGCGCATACCGACCCGCCCATCCGGCGCCGGTCGCTGTCTCGGGTTCAAGATCGTGCACATGCAGGGCGAGCGCGGCTCCCGCCAGGCGGGCGGTCGCCAGGGCCGCCGGCGCCGCCAGCAGGGTGGGTTCGACACAGACAACCAGGTCAGGCCTGTCGCGCACGATGCGCCAGATCACCAGTGGAGCCGAGGCAACGGCGAAGCCCAGCGGGGCGAGCAGCCGCGATGCCCCGCGCATGGGGCGCCGCAGGACAAGCGGACAACGCCAGATGGTGACGCCGTCGCGAGTTTCACGCGTGTAACGGTTACGGAAGCCTTGCGCGCGCCAGGGGCTGACGTCCCAGTGCGGATAATGCGGCGGTGTGGTGACGACGCTGACCGCGTGGCCGCGACCCGCCAGCTCAATGACAATATCCGCCGTATAGCGGCCAACGCCGACAAGTTCGGGCGCATGGTTCATGCCGTAAACCAGCACGCGCAGGGGCGCGGAGCGCCGGCGATGGGGGGAGGGACAGGCGGCTTGCAGTTCGTCGGGCAGGTCCTTAGCCATGAAAATACCTCCGCCTTGCGGCCCGGCCATGAACGGCTGGCGCTCCGTAGCGGGGCGCGCGCGCCAGGTTGACGCGCGTCAGCATCACGGCGCCGAGCTTGCCCTGGGCGGCCAGCCGGGCGCCCATGCGGCGCGCCAGGCAACGGGGCGTGCGGCCCCATCGCACCGCCAGCACGGCGGTGTCGGCCGAGCGCAGCAATACGCTGGCGTCCTCGGTGACATCCATCGGCGGTGCGTCCACCACCACGTGATCGAACGTCAGCGCCATGCGGCGCAGCAGCGGGCCGGCGGAAATATCGACAAGCGACAGCGGACTTCTGACGCCGCCGGCCATGGCGCCAGCCGGCACCACCGCCACGTTGGCCCGGCGCACGCTGGCGCTGGCGAAGGGCGCGCCGGCGCGCAGCATGTCCGCCAGCCCCGGGTGGGCGCGCAATTCAAAGAACCGGGTCAGCCCCGCGTTGCGGAGGTCGGCGTCCACCAGCACGACGCGGTGGCCGGCCTCGGCGAGCGACAGGGCGAGCCCGATCGCCGTCGTGGTTTTGCCGTCGCCCGGTTGCCCGGATGTCACCAGCACAATCCGGCCGCGTCCTGGCTCCGGCAGTGTCTCCTGCGCCGTGAGGGCAAGGCGCGCGGTGGTTGACTCCAGCGTCATGCGGATCGCCCGGAAACTTTCGGCGAATTGCGATTGCGGGCGCAGCGCGACGACCGTCGCCGGCTGCATGACATGGCCGCGCGCCTTGCGTTGATCCATGCCAAGCATCGGAGCTTCCGCGACCCGGGCGACGCCCAGGTCCGTGGCGATCTGATCGGGGCAGAGACAGGGATCGAGCATCTGTTCGCGCAGCAGCGCCACCGCGAAAGCGGCGATGGCGCCGGCGCCGGCGCCGGCCAGCATCAGGACGAGGGGGGACGCCAGGCGCTCGCTGGCGTCCGCCACGGCCGGCGACATGACCCGGGCTTCCGGTTCAGCGATCTGCGCCAGGTCCTGGAATTTGCGCACGCGGGACAACGCCGCCTCATAGGCCGTGCGGTCGGCGGCGGCCTGTCGCTCCAGCTCCCGCAGCCGGATCGCCGCGTCGCTGGCGCCGCCCTGGGGGGCGGCTTCCGTCTGGGAGGCGTCCAGCGAATGGCGCAGGGCGGCTTCGCGCGCGGCGGTGATGTCGGCTTCGGCGCGCAGGGTTTTTAAGGTTCGCGCGCGCTCGGCGGTGATTTCCCTGGCGACGGCGCCGATCTGGGCGCGCATGGCGGCGCGTTCGGGATACTGGGGGCCATAACGGGTGGCCAGATCGGCGTCACGCCGGGCAAGGTCCGTCATCTGCCGGCGCAGGCCCTGCACCGCCGGCGAAATATTCTCGCCGTCTTCCCCCGGGGTGGCGACGGAGAAGCGCTCATGGCGCGTTCGGGCGTTGATGGCGGCGGCGCGGGCCTGCGCCAGGCGTGTGTTCAGGTCGGCGAGCTGTTGCTCCGCCAGGCTGGCGCCGCTGGCGTCCCCCCCAGCCACGAGCCCATGCTGACGCCGCCAGAGCGCCGCCGCGCGCTCGGAGGCCTGCAACTGCTGCTCCAGCGTGGGCAGGCGGGCCTCCAGGCTCGCGCTGAGCCGCGCGGCGGCGTCAACTTTCAACTGGCGATGTTCTGCGACCCAGGCGTTGGCCACCGCATTGGCGCGGCTGGCGGCGATCGCCGGCGTTGGCGCGGCGGCGGTGATGCGCCAGACCATGGTGCGTGGCAGGCGGCGCACCGCAAGCTGGTCCCGCAGCGCCAGGGCCGGATCGCCGTGCGACGACGCCAGTTGCGGCGCGCTGGCCAGCGCCCGGAGCAGCACGGGGCGCGACAGGGCCATCAACCCCTGATTCTCCATGGCGGCGTCGGGCAGGCCGGCGCCGTCATCGATGCGGGCGTCGTGGCCGGCGCGCGGCGGCGTCAGTTCGATGTCGGCGAACGCCTGCCAGCGCTCAGGCAGAAACGGCAGCGCGATGGCCATGGCGAGCAGGCCCAAAGCGGCCCCCGCCACCGCGCTGGCGCGATGGCGCAACAGCGCGTTCATGCCGCGCGCCGCCGGTGGTCCGTCGTCCGGAGATGCTTCTGGAGACGGCGGCGGCAGACGCTCAGAATATTGGGCGCGCGACGTCATGGGTCTGCCTCCCTGAGGGGCCTGGAACAGGGGTTCGCCAGCGCGCGCCGGCGAGCGCCGCCGCGCTCACCGCCAGGGCGAGCCATAGCGGCTTCAAAGCCGTGCGCACCGGATAGGCCGCCATCAGATACAGGCAGGCGATCAGCAGCAGGTTGGCCGCCGCGCCGGCCGGCGGCGACGCGCGCGTGGCCATGGCGCCCATGCGGGAAACACCGGCCACGAGGGCGATGAACACGGCAAGGCCGGCTGGGCCGAACCACGCCAGCTCCACGTAGCCAGGCATGGGCGCGAAGGCATGCAGGCGGATTTGCGCGTCGAGAACGCTGGCGAAGCCATCAACCGCCGAGGGCAGCGGTGAGAAACTGAGCCAGCGGTATGCTTCCGGGAATGAAACGGCGCCTGGCGCGGCGGCGCGCCATTCGCCAAGACCAGCGGCGACGGCGAAGATGCCCTCCGTCACATTGCCGGCGAGACGGGGCAGCCATTGATCCGTCCGGGCAATCTGGCCGGGGAGGGACGCCAGGCTGGCGAGGCCATGACCGCCGGCGTTGCGCCCCGCCAGCGCCCCGGCCAGGGCGACAAGCGCCGCCAGCCCGCTGGCGGAGAGGCGCCAGCGGGCGCCGCGCCCGCCGGTCCAGACAAGGGTGAGAACCGCGAATGTGGCCGGCGCCAGCGCCGCGGCGCGCGAGTGCGCGGCGAGCAGCCACAGGGTGGTGACGGCGCCCTGGAGCAGGAGCAGACCGGCCAGCCAGCGGCCGGAGCGCGGCGCGGCGTACAGCGCCGCCGCCATGGCCGCCGCCGCCGCGCCGGCGTATGGCAGCGCGCCGAGCGCAAGACCCGGCGCCGCGCCGCGGGTCATGATGTCCGGGTCTGTCAGGTCCAGATAATGGGACGTCGCCCACAGCCGCTCTAGGTCCAGCGTTGACATGGCCAGGAGAAACAGCGCGGTCCAGGCCGTTGCGCAGGCCACCGCCGCCAGCAGGACAGGGCCGTGCGTCCCCGCGGGCGTGGGATCGCTTCCCTGATCCCCAGGCAGCAGCGGGCGCGTCGCCAGGAACAGCGCGGCGGCCGCAACGACAGCCAGGAAAAGATCATTCTTCTGGTCCGGCCCGCCATAAAGATCCAGCATCTCGTGGCTCGCCAGATCGTTCATGACCAGCCAGGCCATTGTCTGGGCGGCGACCAGATACAGCTGGAACAGGAGCAGCGCCGGCGCCCGCCGGGCGCGCCGGCGCCGTCCCGTGAGCAGAACAAGCTCCACCGCGATGATCAGGGCAATGGCCAGGTCATGCATGGCGCCCGTCCGTGGCGGCGGGGGCCAGAGCTGGCAGGCCAAGCAGGCGCGCCGCCTGGCCCAGGGCTGTCGCGCGCTCGTGTTCGAAGCGCTGACGGGCCTTGCGGCCATGCGCCGGCAACCAGCCGGCGTCGTTGAGGATCGTCCGGATCAGCGCCAGCGCGGCCGGGACGAAGTCGCTTTCCTGCGGCAGCGCCACGCCTGCATCGCCCAGCAGATCGCGGATGCAACCCCGGTCTGTCGCGAGCACGGGAACGCCGTGCGCCATGGCCTCCAGCACGACCATCGGTTCGGCCTCATGCACGTGGCGGCTGGGAAACACCAGGAGGTCGACCTGCTGGTAGAAAGCGCTTTTATCGGCGCCATCGATGGGCCCCGTCCAGGTCACCTCGCCGGCGGCGACGCTGTTCTGGATGGCCATGCGGTCGCGCGCGGAGGCGGCGGGGCCGGCCAGCGCGCAGGTCACGCCGGGCGAGGCGCGCAGGGCCCTGGCGAGGGCAAGAAACTGATCCAGCCCTTTTGCCGGCGACAGATTGCTGATCATGCCGATGGTGAGCGGACGGGTTGGCGCCGCGCCATCTGTCGCGCGCATTGGGTCGGGCAGCGGGACAAAGGCGGCGTTGGACAATGTGGCGATTTGCAATGCGCCGCCATAGCGCCGGCGCAGGGCGTCGGCCATGGGGGGGCGTAATGCAACATGCAGGGCCCGTCGCCCGCCGAGCCATACCAGCATGGCAAGCAGGAGCCGCTTGCGGTCGAGATTTGCATGGCTGTGATGGTGAAAGGCGAGGCTGCAGCCGGCCAGTCGGGCCGCGACGGTCAACGCCATGGCGTACAGCATGCCGGCCCCGCCATCGCAACCCAGGTGGACGCGCACCGGATCGCCGCGCAACCGTCGCTCCTGGATCAGGGCGATGGTCGCCGCCGCCGCCCGCCGCGCCCGTCGCCAGTGGTAGCCGGGGGTGGTTCGCGCGCCCGGCGCGGCGAGGTTGATCACCACTGGCCGCGCCCCCGCCTGTTCAGCCAGGTTGGCGAGGCCCTGCATGGCCATGGCGTATCCATGCACTGGCGGTGGCAGCGGCCCCAGCAGAATATGACGGGCAGGCGCCGTGCTTGTGTGCGTCGCGCTGGGCATCTTGTCCTCCAGGCAGGGGTGGTTGCGCCGGGCGCCGCCGTCCCGGCCGGGCCGGAGAGCCCATGGCGATGACGCCGGGAGGGATGTCGTGGAAGGCGGATGATCTGGCGCCGAGCACGGCGCCGGGGCCGATGGTGACGCCTGGGGCGACCATGGCGTCCATGGCGACCCATACCTGATCGCCGATGACGACCGGCGCGGCCGCATACCGGAAATCGACATGGTCAACGGCATGACCGGCGGCGCAGAGATAGCTGCGCTGGGAAATGACCGCATGCGCGCCGATGACGATGGGCGCCAAGCTGTAAAGTTCCGCCCCGCCGCCGATCCAGGTATGGTCGCCAATCGAGAGCTTCCAGGGGTAGGCGATGCGTGCGGTTGGCATGATGCGAACGCCCTCGCCAATACGGGCGCCGAACAGTCGCAGCAGCAGGCGGCGCCAGCCATGCAACGGCGGCGGCGACCAGGCGAACAGGCTGCCCTGCACAATGCGCCATAACGCGACCACCGCGATGCCGCGCCCCCTGAAGTCCGGCGGCACGCGAAAGCGCCGGAGATCCTGGAAAACCAGTTCCCCGGGCGCATGGGGAGAGTGACCAGGAGGGACAGCGCCCGGCTCCGCCGCCGCCGACCGGGCGGGCTTGTTCGCCCGGCTTTCAGGCGCCTTTTCCTCCGGGGCGCGCGGCGGCGCTCCCCGGTTTTCCGGCGCCACATGAAGACCGGACCTGGCCCCGCGCCCAATCGCTCCCAGCCATGTTCGCAGGGGTAGCGGACGCGTCGCGCGGGATGACGCATGTGGCGCGCCGACGCCTGTATCGGGGATATCCATCCTACAGCATCCTTTGCAGGCTGAGCGCGGTGACGATGCGTTTCTGGGGCGGGCCAAGGGGAACGGCCTGGCGGATCGCCATGATCTCCAGCCGCGCCAGCCATTGTGGCGCGAAGGTCCAGGCGAGGGTCGCGGCGGCGCTTGCCGTCTGGTCCTCACGGCGGGCCATGACCGGTTGCGTGGGTCGCCAGCGGGCGTTCTCCCATGCCGAGGCCAGCGTCAGGTCCAGGTTGGGCGCGAGCTTCCAGAGCGCCGAGAGGGACAGCCAGGTTCGCCGGCCCGCCCGCCATTCGCTTCCCTGGGCTCCGCCGGGGAATGGCAAGACATTGCCGGCGTCTGGCGGCAGGCCATCGGCGACGCCAGTTTCGGCCCGCGCCGCCAACACCAGGGCGCGCCTCGGGCTCCATGACAGGGCGCCGCCAAAAACCGGAAGCGTCGCGCCGTGGGCGGGCATGTCCACGCCGGCGTAAATTTGCCCCGAGAACAGGCTGATTTCGGGGAACAGGGCGCCGGCCGCGACCCGTTGGCGCCCGGCGTCGCCTTGCGCCGACCGCCAACGGGTCGCGCCGATGTCCACATAGGGTTCAAACTGGTGGGAAAACCGGCGCGAAGCCCGGAACTGACCGGCAATGGCGACGTCATCGCCCGTCTGGCGCGGCCGGGAGGATGGCGGCCACTGGCGCGATGGGGCCGACGACCAGCGGCTGCTGACGGCTCCAGCCGACGCCGTGAAGGTGAAATCCCCGGCCTGCTTCATGACGCGCATCCCGCCGGCGCGGCGTTCACAACCCGCGACATTGATGCGCGCGGAGCCGCACGCCAGCTGACGCCCGTCTGGCAGGGCGGCGTTCCAGTCATTGGCGTCCTGCTGCAGGGCGGCTTGGCCCACGCGGGCGATCTCAAGGCCGGCGTCGATCCGTGTGTCGTTCGCCGGCTGATATCTGACCGCGCCGCCGAAACGGTAACGGACGCCAGGCTCCGCCCGGGAGCCGTAAAGGGGCGCCCCCACCGCCGCATGGGCGGCGAGGCGCAGGGCGCCCACATCGCGGGTAACGAGAATGGCGGGGGTGACGCGCAGGCTGAACGCCGGCTTCACGCCGCTGTCGCGCACCCCGTCCAGCCGCACGCTGGCGTAAAGATCCCAGCCGGCGACGGACCAGGCGGCGGGCGAGGCTCCGGCCTTGCCGCGCCGCGCGGGCAGCCCGTGCAAGGGGCGCGCCGGCGCCGTGGTCACGCCAGGCGCCGCGGGGGAGGCAGGGGCGCCACGCCCGGGATGCTCCGGCCGGCGCAGCTCATTGACATCTGACGCTGGCTCGCCCATGCGCGCCTGGCTCCACAGGTCGTCGTGGGCCAGGGCGGGTTGCGCGGCGAACCCGGCCGCGCAGGCCGGCGCCAACACCAGACCGGAGCAGGCGCGAAGCCATCTGGCGGAGCGAGGCGCCCTTCTGGATGCGGCGCGTGCTGGCAGCGGGCGCGTGACCTGGGGTGGGCAACGTCCATGGCGTCCGCCGGCCTGCAGAGCGGAAGCGCGGCGCCAGGGGAGATCGCCGGGCAGGCTTTCGCCCACAGTGGCCGCCGTCCCGCGCGCTGGGGCGGCGTAGGGATCGCGCGTGAGGCCGCGCCTTGCGCGGACAGTTGTTCCCGTCGCGCGCGCCAGATCGACCTGGAGGTGTTTCTGAATGCCAGAAATCATGAAAATCATGCTCAAATGATTTTCAGATTTAATCAACTATTATTATTTTTTTCATCTGTATCGTTCAGGTTGTTTTTGGTTGTGATTTGCTCATTTTTTATTGGGATGGCCGGATGAGTTTGCGCGTTCTGGAGGAGGCCCATCAATTGCTTTCTCCGGGGGGCGGCCAGATCGTTGCGCGTAACCGCAGGGCTGGGGGGCGGAGGCGCGTGTTGGATATGGGAAGCAGTTCCGGGCTGGCTTGCCATCGGGTTGCGGCGCGCCCGGACGCGCTGTCGATTATCTGGACGTGGCCGTCGTGCGGCGATGATGGCGTTCATCATCAGGGCCAGGCGCCTGTTTTTCCGCCATTGAACAGCAAGCGGCGCCCGCGCCATGGCGCTTCGGCAGGTCACGCAGCGGCGCAGCGGATTGCTACACCTGGCAGGCGTCGTTCAGCATGCAACATCCACCGCCGACTCGCGGCGCGCGTCGTGGTCTGCGATGCAACTGCGCCATCTGAAGTCAGTGAGATCATACCGGCGCTGATCAGCTGTCGGTCCGGGACGGAAGGGACAACTGGCGGGAGGTGAAACGGTGAAGGTGACCGGATTGAATCACATCACGTTGGCGGTCGCCGATGTTGAAAGGTCATTGGCCTTCTGTCGCGATGTGCCCGGCCTGAACGTCCGCGCGGTCTGGCCAGAAGGCGCCTGTCTTGACGTTGGGGCGCTTTGGCTTTGCCTGTCCCAGGATAGCGCTGCGGGAACATCGCCACATCCGGATTATACCCACTTCGCCTTCAGTGTTTCCGGGGCAGATTTCCACGATTTCAGCAAACGCCTGACTGACGCGGGCGTTGTGTGGAAAAGTGACAGGCGTGAAGGAGCGTCCACCTACTTTCTTGATCGGGCACAAGCTGGAAATCCACGTCGGGTCGCTCGAAACGCGGCTGGCCCATTATCGCCAGCGCCCGCCCAGGGGCATGACGGTGTTTGACTGATGAAACGCGGGCCCGTTCACGTACCTGCCGGCTAAAAAAACCTTTCCGGCACCTTGAGCAGATCACCCGGATAAACCGGCGTTTCTGGCGACTGTGGCATGGCGACCAGCGGCCCCTTGCCGGCGCGCTGCACCAGAACCTCGTCGCGGCTTGCCCGCCGGGTGGCGCCGCCGGCCAACGCCATGGTGCTGGCCAGGTTGAGGCCTGGCTGCCAGGCGTACTGCCCGGCGCGCTCCACTTCCCCGGTTACATAGACCGGCCGCCAGGCGATAACGGTCACCGTCACGCGTGGATGAACCAGCTGGCCGGAAAGCTGGCGGGCAATGCGCTCGCCGGCCTGCTGGGGGGTCTGGCCAGCGACCTCGACCGGGCCGGCCAGCGGCAGCACAATGCGACCATCGCTTTCGATCGTCTGTACCCCTGTCAGCCGGTCCTCGCCAAAGACGGTGATCCGCAACTGGTCGCCGGCATCAAGGCGCTGGGGAGATACGGCAGGCGGCGGCGACGCGACAGCCGCCGGCGGCTCATCCTCGTGCATGCACCCAGCCAGCGCCATGAGCGCGCATGACACGGCGAATGACAGCACATGACGACATGTTGCACGAAACCACATGGGCGCGGGTCCAGATCGAATTATATTGTCCGTAATCTTGCAGTTCAGGTCATTATTTTCAATATACCTGAAATATATATGCGATCTGCTTCAGCGCCGGCGCGTCAGGGGCGGGGCCCGCCGTGACCATGGCGCGGGCGCCCGCCATGCGACCGATCCATGTGTTGCGCGATGATGCTGGGGAGCCGTGACGCGGCTCCGCCGGCGGCGGGGGCCGGGCGCCTTCAGCGCCGGGCTCCGCAGGGATGGCGGGGGCTCCGCAAGATCCGCAAGACAAGCCGGGCGGGCGGCCTGACATTTGGCGTAGCCCGCGCCCGGGAGCGCTTTCCGCTTCTGGTTCCAGCGAAACCGTTCCGGCTGTGACAGCTGGCGGTTTATTTTTCGCCGGGAACAACCTCGAATTCCTCAGTGACGAAAATCGGTGATTTCCCCAGGTCGATGAAGGTTTTCTCGTCGGCCAGCAGGGCCGCGCCCGCCGCGGCGGCTTCCGGGCTGCGGTGGGTGAAATCGGCCATGGAATCCCACCACAGCTCGGCAACGCCATCGAATTCAGCGGGCGCGCCGCGTGACGCGGACAGCCAGGGCGCGGCGTCTTCCGGCAGCGTGTGGCTTTGCACATAACGGCGCAGCCGCAGCGCGCCGGCATATGAACGCACCAGCGGCGCGTGCTTTTCGCGCCAGTAACTCTGGAAATCCGCCCGGGTCAGATGAGGCAGGCGCACGAGGCAGAAGGTCAGCTTGATCATGGGCATTTCCCTTTGTTGTGGTGTTGTTCCAGCGCATCCATAGCCTTCATGCGGGGCGTGTGGAACCGGTCGACAATTTGCATCCGTCTTGCCGGGCGGCCGCATCCGCGCGGGGCCCCCCTGGAGCGCGGCTCGCCGGATCGCCGCGGCCCATGACGCGCCGCGCCGCCCGCCCCCCCGGGGGGCGCGGCGTGACGGGGGTTGCGACGATTGTTGTAAATGTTAGAGCGTCCTTCCGGGCCAGGCGCCGTGCGCATACACAAATACGGGCCAGCTCAAGAACGACAGGGAAGCGCCGTTCCATCCCGGGATCCGATGCTGGCGCGTCCGTGTCCGGAAAATTCAGGGCCCCCGCGCGCTGGTATGGGTGGGGCGTATTTGCCGGATGGCGGCCTGCCACGCTGTCAGCGACCGGTCCGGGCGAAAACTGACGCAAGGCGGTTTTTAGGAGGGCGTTGGTGGTTATCAGGCTGGCGGGACATGTGGTGTTTTGCCTTGCGGCGCTGCTGCTGGCGGGCCTCGGCTCCATGGCGCTTGGCTATCAGTTCGGCGCCGTGGGGGGCTCCCTCGCCATCGTGACCCTCATCCTGGCCACGACGTTCGCGCTCTGGTTGTGGTTTTGGCGCCGCCGGTTGGCGGGCGCCGGCGCCCTGGCCGTTGTCTTCGCCGTCCTGGCGGTGTGGTGGGGCAGCATTGCGCCCAGCAATGACCGCGACTGGGCGCCGGATGTGGCCCGTGGCGTGACGGCGACCATCGACGGCGACATTCTGACCTTGCACAATGTGCGAAACTTCGACTGGCGCACCGCGGACGACGCCGTGGAGCGTTGGGAAACCCGCACCTACCGGTTATCCGGGCTCGACAGTCTCGACGTGTTCACCTCGGTCTGGGACAGTCCGGCGATCGCCCACACCCTGGTCAGTTTTGGCTTCAGCGATGGCCGGCATCTGGCGTTTTCAGCCGAGATCCGCCGTGAGCGGGGCGAGGAGTTCTCGTCCATCGGCGGCTTCTTCAAGCAATACGAAATGGTGCTGATCGCGGCGGATGAGCGCGATATCGTCCGGCTGCGCACCAATTTCCGCAAGGAGGATGTGTCGCTGTTCCCGGTCGATGCGGATGACAGGTTCCGCCGGGCGTTGCTGCTGTCCTATCTGGATTACGGCAATGCCCTGGCCGTCCGGCCGGCCTGGTATGAGACGATCTTCAGCAATTGCACCACGGTGGTTTACCGGCTGGCGCGCACCCTTGCGCCGGGCGCCAGCCTCGACTGGCGCATCCTGTTTTCGGGTTATTTGCCCGATTACCTGTATGATCACGGCTATATCGCCACAGGCCTGCCGCTGGCCGAGGTGAAAAAACGCGCGCGCATTTCCGCCATAGGCCAGCGCACGCCGGACAGCGAAGATTTTTCGGCGGCCATTCGTTCAGGACCAGTCGCCACCTTGCGCCCCTCCGCGGCGGCTGCCGCGACGGGGACGGTAAAACAGCCCTGAGCGGAGCCGGCGGCGGAACACTGTCGGGATAGGCGCGCTGTCGACCCCGCTGTCTCCGTGAGAGATCGCGACGCCAACGGCCGGGACGTCGCCTCTTTTTGTGGTTTCAGGCCCTGGCCGCCATGCGGGCCAGTGGAATTTTCGCCAGCCTGCCATGAAGCCGCCAGCCTGATCTGCTTTGGCTTTTTCACGGATAACCGGAAAAGCGGAGCGGTGAGTCAATGCCTGAACTCCACGTGATCGACAGCCTGACTGACGCCGGCCATCCAGGCCGGATCAACGAGGACGCCCAGGGCTGGAACGCCAGCGCCGCATTTGTGCTCGATGGCGCGACCACCCTTGGGCCGTCTGTCGCGCCGCCGCCGCTGACCGACGCCGCCTGGCTGGCGACATCCGTCAGCGCCCGGTTGCGGGAAAATCTGGCGCCCCCGGCTACGGCCGCCGGGGCCCTGCGCCTGGCTATCGCCGGAGCGGCGACGCGGTTTCATGAAATGGCTGGCGGGCCGCTGGAGCCCTGGCGCTATCCGGTGGCCAGTCTGCTTGGCGTGCGGGTCGCCCCGGAGGGCGCGGCGCTGTTCGGGCTGGGCGATACGGTGGCGTTCCTGCGCGATGGGTCCGGCGCGACGTGGCGCTGGACGCCCGCTGCATACGGGCGCGATAACGAGCGCGCCCTTGCCCGGGCTGCGCTGGAGCGCAACAACGGCTTCGGCAGCGGCGGCGGGGCTTATGACGAAGCGCAGGCGCTGGCGGAACTGCGGCGCAAGCGCGCGCAGCGCAACCGGCCAGGCGGCTCCTCGTGGCTGGTCGGGGTCGCTCCGGAAGCCGCGGACCATCTGCAGACCAGGGCGCTGGACCTGTCAGGTCCGGTCACCGTTTTGCTGTGCACCGACGGTTTTGCCGAGCTGGTGGACCATTACCGGCGCCATGACCCGGAAAGCCTGCTGGAGGCCGCCTTGCGGCGCGGGCTGTCTAGCCTTTGCGCGGAGTTGCGCCATATCGAGCGTCAGGAAGACCCGGAGGGGCGGCGCTATCCGCGCTTCAAACAAAGCGACGACGCCACGGCGCTGCTGGCGCGGATCGGCTAATGTTCAGGGGAGATCGTCGCCGAAGGCGGCCTCGTCCAGGTTGATGTCGCTGGCGTCGGGGATTTCCAGTCGCGGCGCATCGCCGGCAAGCCAATGGGCCAGGCTGGCGGCGACATCGTCGATGGACTGGCGCCGGCGTCCGCGAAGGGCGCATTCCCAGACCTCGGCCACGCGCCAGCCGCCGGCGCCCAAAGCCGCTACAGCGCGGGCGTCGACCTCCTGGTTGTGCGAAATCTTGGCGCGCCAGAATTCGGCCCGGGTCGCCGGCCAGCGGAACATGTGGCAGCCATGGCCGTGCCAGAAGCAGCCATGCACGAAAAGCACCGCGCGGAACCTGGGAAACACCAGATCTGGCGCGCCGGGCAGCTTGCGATCGTGCAGACGGAAGCGGAGCCCGCAGGCATGGAGCGCCCGGCGTATCGCCAGTTCCGGTCGGGTGTTTTTGCCCCGGATGCCGCGCATCATGCGGCTGCGGGTGGGGGCATCGACGATATCAGCCATTGCTGCGGATTTTCCGCGCGTCGGCTGGCTGACGCAAGAGCATGATCGCGACCGGGAGAGTGGGGCGCATGGCGGAAATTTCCCCTGCCGGCCCTGCCGTGTCTGTCTGAAATCTCCAGGCAGGATAATGACATGCGGAAAGTTACATCTGTTACGTCCACAGGGGTTGTGACGGTGGAGCGACGTTTTGAAGAAGGGTCGTTGACATGTCGGGTTTGAGGGTCCTATAAGGCGGACATCGGCGGCGGGGTTCACCCGCTGTTTCAGCCAGACCCT
>Ga0182743_1002210_pt1 | contig 17479 bp, 18 predicted proteins | sample eDN3rd30CKraftOP_FD_128522 | JGI IMG/M metagenome (GOLD analysis project Ga0182743, IMG submission 128522) | Enriched Organic Plus compost microbial communities from Emeryville, California, USA - eDNA 3rd pass 30_C Kraft OP (version 2) (version 2) ... | reverse complement strand
CGGGTTCGCTGCTGCTTCCCTAAGGGCTAACGGGCTACGGGGATCGGTCCGAATCCTTAAGATAGAAGATACAAGGGCGCCTGATGGCGCGCCCGAGCCGCTGGGACTTGGCCGACACGCCCCAACACCGCAGACGGCGGCGTCTCAAAGAACTCCGCCTTCCGCATGACACCCACACAAGCTCCCCTACACGCCCCCGTCCGTCATCCGATACCAGTTCACGACAGCCCCCACGTACAACCGCCGCAGGCCATAGAAGGGAAACGCCCGTACGCCGGAAACCGGCAGCGGCAAGGCCTTGGCATCCCCGCTGACCAGATACTGCGCCATGGCCCGGCCGATGGCGCTTTGCAGCCCTACGCCGCGACCCTGGCAGCCGATGTCGACCAGCAGCCCTGGCGCCGGCTCGTGGAAATGCGGCAGGTAGTCGCGCGTGATTGCCACGCGTCCGCACCAGCGGTATTCGATGGGGATGCCCGCCACTTGCGGGAACAGCTTGACCAGCACGCGCTCCAGGTGGGCCCAGTCGGCCGGGCCGACCGGCTCGCGGAACGGTCCCCGGCCGCCCATCAGCAGGCGGCCCTGGTGATCCTTGCGGAAGTACAGCAGCAGGTTGCGCGTGTCGGACGAGACCTGGCCTTGCGGCAGGATGCTGGCGGCCACGTCGGGGGGCAGCGGCCGGGTGGCCACCTGGTAGGTATTGGCATCGATGATGGACGGCTTCAGGCCGGGCCACAGGTCGCCGCAATAGGCGTTGGTGCACATCACCACGCGCTCGGCCTCGACCTGCGCGCCGTTGGCCGTGCGGGCCACCCAGCGCGAGCCCTGGCGCTGCAGGCTGGCCACGGGGGAGTCGGTGTGCACGGTTGCGCCTGCGGCCAGCGCGGCGCGGGCCAGGCCGCGCACGTAGGATAGCGGCTGGATGGCGCCGCCGCGGCGGTCGATCCAGCCGCCCAGGTAGCGCGCGGTGCCGAGCAGGCCGGCGACTTCGCCGCGGTCCAGTTCCTGCACGTCGGCGCCGTGGCGCGTCCATTGCCGCGCGCGGGCCTGGGCCGTGCGCAGGCCCGCCTCGGTATGCGCGCCCTGGATCCAGCCCGCGCGCACGCGCGGCACCTCCATGCCGTGCTTGTCGATCAGCTCGAACACCGTGTCGGCCGTGCCGCCGACGAAGCGGACCAGGCGCTCGCCGTGCTCGGGGCCGTACATGCGGATGAGGTCGTCCGGGTCGTACTTGAGGCCCGGGATGACCTGCCCGCCGTTGCGGCCCGAGCCGCCGAAACCGATTTCGCGGGCCTCCAGCACCACGGCGCGCACGCCCTGCTCGGCCAGGTGCAGCGCGGTACTCAGGCCGGCATAGCCCCCGCCGATCACCAGGACGTCGGCGCGCTGCGAGCCCTGCAGCGCGCCGGTCTGCGGCGGCGGCGCGGCCGTGGCGGCCCACAGCGATGGGGACAGCGGGAAAGGCGCTTGCTGCGACATGCGGTTTCCTTACATGGGGTGCAGCACGCGGTGCAGGAAGTCCTGCGTGCGTGCATGCTTGGGATGGTTCAGGAGCTCGCGGGCGGGCCCCTGCTCGACCACGACGCCGCCGTCGCAGAAGAGCACGCGGTCGGCCACTTCGCGGGCGAAGCTCATCTCGTGGGTGACGACCACCATCGTCATGCCGGCTTCGGCCAGGCTGCGCATCACGCCCAGCACGTCGCCGACCAGTTCGGGGTCCAGCGCCGAAGTGGGTTCGTCGAACAGGATGGCCTTGGGCCGCATCGCCAGCGCGCGGGCGATGGCCACCCGCTGCTGCTGCCCGCCCGAGAGTTGCGGCGGATAGGCATCGATCTTGTCGGCCAGCCCCACCTTGGCCAGCAGTTCGCGGCCGTGCGCCTCGGCCTGCTCGCGCGGTTCTTTCTTGACGTAGATGGGCCCCTCGATGACGTTTTCCAGCGCCGTGCGATGAGGGAACAAGTTGAAGCGCTGGAACACCATCGCGACCTGGGTACGAATGGAGACGATGGAGCGCGAATCGCAATCGACCTTCTCGCCGTCGATGGTGATCAGGCCGCCCTCGTAGCGCTCCAGCCCGTTGATGCAGCGCAGGATGGTGGACTTGCCCGAGCCCGAGGGCCCGATGATACAGACCACCTCGCCCTTGTCGATCTCGGCGTCGATGCCCTTGAGCACCTCCAGCGCGCCGAAGCGCTTGTGCAGGCCTTGCAGGCGGATCATGCTCATCGCTTCACGCTCCGTTTCTCCAGGTGCCGCACCAGCAGGATCAGCGGCACGCACATCACCAGGTACATCAGCGCAACCAGCGTGAACACCGTGGAATTCTTGAACGTGGACACGGCGATCATCTTGCCCTGCAGCGCCAGCTCGGCCACCGTGATGGTGGACGCCTGCGACGAGTCCTTCAGCATCATGATCATGATGTTGCCATAGGGCGGCAGCACGATCTTGAAGGCCTGCGGCAGGATGACGCGGCGCATGGTCAGGCCCCAGCCCATACCCATGGCCATGGCAGCCTCGATCTGGCCGTGATCCACGGCCTGAATGGCGGCACGGAAGTTCTCGGCCTGGTAGGCCGAATACGCGATGCCCAGGCCGATGATGGCCGCCTGCGTGGCGGTCAGGGCGATGCCGATGTCGGGCATCACGAAGTAGATGTAGAACAGCAGGACGATGATGGGGATACCGCGCAGCACGTTGATCACCCCGGCGCTGAACTTGGCCAGCAACGGGATGTTCGACACGCGCATCAGCGCCCATACCAGGCCCAGCAGCGTGGAAAAGACCAGGGAGCCGAAGGCCACGACGACCGTCAGCCACGCCCCCTGGAGCAGGATGGGCAGGAACTGCGCCGCATCGCTGAAGAATTGCGTCATGGCCTATCCCCGGATCAGTTCAGGCCCCACTTCTTCAGGATGGCATCGATGGTGCCGTCGGACTTCAGCTTGGCCAGCGACTTGTTCACCGTGGCCATTAGCTCGCTGTCGCCCTTGCGGGTGGCGATGCCCACGCTGGCCGTCACCGAAGGCTGGTAGCTGCGCACCACCTTCAGGTTGGGATAATTGCCCAGGCTGATGGCGTAGGCCGCGATCGGATAGTCCAAGAAACCCGCCTGGATGCGGCCGGCGTTGGCGTCGCGCATGATGTCGGGGGTGGAGTCGTAGACCTTGACCTCCTTGAATACCCCGCTTTTCTGCAGCGGCTCGACGAACGCCGTGCCCACCTGCACGCCCACCGTCATGCCCTTCATGTCGTCGTAGCCCTTGTAGGCCTTGTCGTCGTTCTTGGGCACGACCATGCCGTCGCCGTAGTTGTAGATGGGTTCGGAGAAGTCGACGACTTCCTTGCGCGTGGGCGTGATGAACATGGCCGCCGAGATAAGGTCGATGCGCTTGGAGGTCAGCGAGCCGATCAGCGCCGAGAACTGCATGGGCTCGATCTGGACCTGGAAGCCGGCGTCCTTCGCGATCGCCTTGGTGATGTCGACCATCACGCCTTCGATGGTGTTGGTCTTGGTGTCCAGGAACGTGAAGGGACTGCCCGTGGGCGTGGAACCCACCTTCAGGACTTTCTGCGCCTGGGCGGCGCCGCTTGCCAGGGTGGCGGCCATCATCACGGCGGCCATCGTCAGAAGCTTGAATTTCATGGTCAATCCCCTTGCTGGTTGGTTGAGACGGAGGGCCGGTCCGATGCGCGCGGCGCGGATCGGTTGGCGGGTTGTCCGGACGCCGGATGGCCGATCGCCCAGATGACTTCGGTTTCGGTGCTGCCCGGATTGCGCCAGCGCCGGGGCTCGCTGCCCGCGTAGCAGAAACTGTCGCCTGGCTTGAGCCGCAGGACGCGCGGGCCGATCCATAGTTCGAGCTCACCGCGCAGGACGAGGCCCACCTGCTCGTCGCTGTCGGTGACGAAATAGCCCTCGCCGCTGGACCCGCCGGGGGCCAGCACGGCTCGACAGAGATCCAGCGCGCGTGCGCGGGGCGGAGTGTACATTTCCTTGTGCACCCCGTGGTCGGGATTGTCGATGCGGCGGTGGCGGCCGGCACGCACCACGTAGCCGGCGGGATCGCCGTCGTCGGCGCCGGTATTGCGCAGCAAGGTATCGAGCGGCACGCCGTACTCGCCCGCCAGCGCGTGCAGCACCTTCAGCGAGGGCGAGCTCAGGCCGCGCTCGATCTGGCTCAGCAGGCCCAGCGATACGCCGCACGCCGCGGCCACTTCGGCCAACGGGCGCCGCTGGCGCTTGCGCAACTGACGCAGCTGTTCGCCCAGCCAGAGATCGACCAGGCTTCTGGAATGGGCGACGACGGCAGCGGCCTTGGGCAAGATTGAAAATTTCACAAAATTAGAATTTTCAATGCTAGTGAAAACCGGTGGCCGCGCAAAAGCTGGGAGATTCCCTAGCGCGAACTGCCGGACGCGCGCCTCGCGCCTGGCATGGCGCCACACGCCCCGAGTCCTGCAGGGCGTGTGGCGTCGGGACCGTCAGAAGGCGTAGACCACGCCTATTCCGCCGAACAGGGCGGTTTCGCGCTCGACGATGGGACTGTCGCGGGCGTCGCCCAACAGTGTCTTGACGCCGGCGGTGGTGATCAGGCTCCAGCGATTGTCGAAGCGATGTTTCCAGGTGGCGAAGACCGCGGCGTTCTTGAAGCCCGCGCTGGCCTCGTACGGCCGCAGTTGCCCGCCGCTGCGCGCCGCCTGGCCGGACGTGACGCCGAACCAGGTCTGCATCGAGTCGTCGTTGGCCCACTCGGTACTCAGGCCCACTGTGAACGTGTCTCGATCGGCCCGCAGCAACTGGTACGAGGTGCGTAGCTCCAGCACGCCGCCGTAGCCGCTCTTGGCAGCCTGCCGATAGCCGGCGCCCAACCGGAAGCGGCCCGGCGTCCATTCGGCGTAGGCGCCATAAGCGGCGTGGAAATCGATATCGCCCATGCCGCGCAGGCGCGAGGAGTCGCTTTCGTCGCGGCCGAAGTCCATGCCGACGAAGACGCCCGCGGACACCTCGGGCAGCGGCGACCATTTCAGCCCCAGGGCCGGCAGGCCGGCGCGCGGCGAGATGAAGAAGTTGCCGTACTCGTAGTTGATCACCGGCAGCGGCACTCCCTTGTAACGGTCGGCCCCTTCGTAGCGGGGCCGCACGGCCGCCGCCAGTCCGATGAAGTTGGTCTGCTCGGCCCGGGCAGGCGGCGCCGCCGCTGCGCCGGCCGCCAACACGCCCACCACCGCCCATGCACGTCGTTTCATGGAATTTCCCTTTACTATCCGCGGGAGCTGCACCGTGCAGCCCCGTTGCGCAGGCAGATTCTGGAACGAGGCGGTTAAATTCTTTTTAACCGCGGCAGGCGACACTGAGGTACGCGCCGCGCATCGCGGCGCATCGAGCATCCCGACGGATTCACATATGCAGATCTTGCTGGTGGAAGACGACCCCATGCTGGGCGAAGCCATGCAGGCCGGGCTGGCGCGCGGCCTGCATGCCGACGTCCATTGGGTGACCGACGCGGCCGCCGCGCGCGTGGCCCTGATCGACCATCACTACCGGGCCGTGCTGCTGGACGTGGGCCTGCCCGGCGATTCGGGCCTGACGGTACTGCAGGCATTACGCGCCGCCTACGACACCACGCCCGTGCTGCTCGTCACGGCGCGCGACCAGCTCAGCGACCGTATCCGCGGGCTGGACGCGGGCGCCGACGACTACGTGGTCAAGCCATTCCAGCTGGAAGAACTGCTGGCGCGGCTGCGCGCCGTCATCCGGCGCAGCAGCAACCAGGTGGCGCCGGTGATCCGGCACGCCGATCTGACGGTCGACCCGGTGGCGCGCACGGTGCGCCGCGGCGAGACGCCGGTGGCGCTCAGCACCAATGAATACCGCACGCTGCTGGCTCTGCTGGAGCGGCGCGGCCGGCCCGTCACGCGCGAACAGCTGGAAGATGCGGTGTATGGCAGCGACAGTACCATCGAGAGCAACACCGTGGCCGTCTACGTGCATCAGCTGCGCCGCAAGCTGGGCGACGGCCTGATCGAGACGGTGCACGGCTACGGCTATCGCATCCAGGAGCACGGCGCATGAGCTCGCTGAAGATGCGCCTGCTGCTGGCACTGCTGCTGACGGTGCTGCTGACCTGGGGCATCTGGTTCGCGCTGCAGGCCGTGGAAATGGGCCGCCGGCAGACCGGCTCCTGGGATTCCGACCTGGAAGATGTGGCTCAGAAGGCGCTGCTGTCGCTGCCGGGCCCGCTGGCGCCGGAGGGCGAGGCCGTTGGCTACCAGCTGCCCGACGACATGCCGCCGCGCCCGGACGGCCTGGCGCTGCAGGTATGGCAGCTGAAGAACGCGCCGAAACTGATGCTGCGTTCGCCCGAAGCCCCGTCGAGCCCGCTCGTGTCCGATTTCGGTGCGCGCGGCTTTCGCGATGCCGAGATCGACGGCGAGCGCTGGCGCGTGTTCGCGCTGCACGACCGCGACAACCGCATCCAGGTGCAGGTGGGCCGCACGCTGGCACAGCGGCGCGCCGAGTTCCATCTGTGGCTGCGCGAGAGCCTGAAGGCCGCCGGCCTGCTCTTCGGCCTGCTGAGCCTGACGGTGTTCTGCGTGCTGAACCGGGGCCTGCGAGGCGTGGACCACATGCGCCGCGTGGTGCAGCAGCGCGACCTGTTCGACCTGACGCCATTGCCGCAGCACGACGTGCCCCGTGAGCTGCAGCCCCTGATCGCCTCCGTCAACCGCCTGCTGGCTCGGCTGGAGACCGCGCTGACGCGCGAGCGCCGGCTGATCGCCGACGCGGCGCACGAATTGCGCACGCCGCTGGCCGCCCTGACCACCCAGGCCGAACTGGCGCGCGGCGCAACCGATGCGAAAGAAAAAGACGCCGCGCTGGACAAGCTGCTGCACGTGGCGCGGCGCGCCACGCGGCTGTCCGAGCAACTGCTGGACCAGGCCCGCCTGGATGCGCTGGAGCATGCTCCGACCGCCCGAGTCGAGCTGAGCACGCTGGTCGCCCTGGTGGTGCGCGACCACGAATCCGCCGTGCGGTCGCGCCGCCAGCGCGTACGCCTGGCGGTGCAGCCCTGCAGCATCCGCGGCGACGTGGACGCACTGGGGATGCTGGTCAGCAACCTCATGGACAACGCCTTGCGCTACACCCCGGAGCAAGGACGCATCGAGGTGTGCTGCGACCCCACCGAGGATGGTGGCGCCAAACTGAGCGTTTCGGACGATGGCCCGGGCGTGCCGCAGTCCGAGCGCGAGCGCATCTTCGACCGGTTCTATCGCGTGCCGGGCAACAGCGCGCGCGGCAGCGGCATCGGATTGTCGCTGGTGGCGCAGATCGCCCGGCTGCACGGCGCGCGCATCGAATGCGGCACGGGCCTGGACGGACGAGGGTTTCGCATCGCGGTGGTGTTTCCGCCGGCGATGCACGCGGAGCCGGCACAGAACGACGGCGCGCCCGCGCAGGCACAGGCCGCCAGGGAGATTGCGCCGCTGGCCGACGCTTGAGGGAAAGACGGGTCAGCCCGGTTTTGGCAGACCGGCCAGGAAACGCTCGTCAGCCGGGCTGAGGCGGCCTTCGGCGCGTGCGCGGACGAGCAGATCGGGACGGCGCGCGGCCGTCAGGCGCAGCGACTGTTCGCGGCGCCAGCGCGCAATGTGGGCATGGTGGCCGCTGAGCAGTTCGGGCGGCACCGCCACGCCTTCATAGACTTCGGGGCGGGTGTAGTGCGGGCTGTCCAGCAGGCCGTCGAGCGCCGGGTTGAAGGAATCCTGCAGGGCGGAGTCGCCGTCGTTCAGCACGCCGGGCAGCAGCCGCACGGCGGCGTCCATCATGGCTAGGGCGGCTAGCTCGCCACCCGACAGCACGAAATCGCCCAGGGACAGTTCCAGCGTGACGCAGCGGTCGATGAAACGCTGGTCCACGCCTTCGTAGCGCCCGCAGATGAAGATGGCGCCGCTGCTCGCGGCCAGCGACTCGGCGCCCGCCTGGTCATAGCGCCGGCCGGTGGGCGCCAGCAGGATCACGGGTGCCGGGTCCAGGCCCTGTGCCGCGCGGGCTGCCTGTGCCGCCGCCACCGCGGCCTCTAACGGCGCCGCCATCATCACCATGCCGGGCCCGCCGCCATAGGGGCGGTCGTCGACTGTGCGGTGCACGTCGTGGGTGAAGTCACGCGGGTTCCAGGCATGCAATGACCAGATGCCTTGCGCGTGCGCACGGCCCGTCACGCCCTGGTCGCGGACCAGGGCGAACATGTCGGGAAACAGCGTGACGACGTCGAAACGCATTCAGTATTCGGCCGGCCAGTCGCTATCGATGCGGCGTGCGGCCAGGTCGACTCCGTGGATGTGGGCCCGTACGAACGGCACCAGGATCTCGGCCGGACGGCCCTTGGCGTCGAGCACCACCTCGGGCTCGCCGCCCGCGGGCGCGGCGCGCAGGCGCGCCACCCGCAGGACGGCGTGCGCACCGTTGTCCAGGACCTCGGCGACGCGGCCCAGCAAATGGGGCGCGCCGTCGGCGTCGGAGTACAGGTCGCAACCGATGAGGTCGACCCAATAGTATTCGTCGTCGTCAGGCTTGGGAAAGGCGCTGCGCGCGGCCATGACCAGGCAACCGCGCAAGGCCTCGGCCTGATCGCGGTCGGACAGGCCGGCCAGCTGCGCCACCACGGTGGAACCCTGCGGGCGTGCCTGGGCCACGGCGTAGACCGTGGGCACGTGCGCAGGCGCCCCCGCGGCCACCTGCGGCGCGGGGCGTACCAGCCACCATTGCTTCACCGAACGAAGCACCTCGGCCTGCGCGGAGTGCGGCTGGACCTTGACCCAACCCTTCACCCCATAGGCCGACGTGATGCGGCCCAGTTCGACCAGGTCCGGCGGCACTGCGCCGGGAGCTGCCTGCTGCGTCATGGGACGAGCGGGAAACCGGGCTGACCGCCGGGCTTAGGCCGCGGCGGAAACCTTGGCCGAGTATTCCTTGACCAGGCGCTCGACCGCGGGCGACAGCAGGGCGCCGTTGCCGGTCCAGTACTGAACGCGGTCCAGGGCGATGCGCAGGTTTTCGTTGCCTTCGCCGCCAACCGGGTTGTAGAAGCCCACACGCTCGATGAAGCGGCCGTCGCGGCGGTTGCGCGAATCGGTAGCCACCAGGTTGTAGAACGGACGCTTTTTCGACCCGCCGCGGGCCAAACGAATCACCACCATAGGTAATCCCTTGAATTAGTTGTGAAAAACAGGAAATTCTAGCATCTATAGGCATGCCTGGCAAACGCCGGGCGCGGCCAGCCTATCGCCGCTTCAGGAAGTGTTGTACCGCACCCTCGCCCTGGTGCTGGGCGAGCAGGACGTTGCCGCTTTGGCGCGCGAAGGCCTGGAAGTCGCGCACGGCGTTCGGATCGGTGGTCTGCACGCGCAGGACCTCGCCGCTGGCCATCTGCGACAACGCCTTCTTGGCGCGCAGGATGGGCAGCGGGCAGTTCAGCCCGCTGGCGTCCACATCGTGCTGGAAGGCCGGCAGGCCGCCTTCCGGAAGGTTGGAATCAGAGGCGCTCATCGACCCACTGCTGCACGCTGGCGATGGCGGCCGGCAGGGCCTGGGCATCGGTGCCCCCGCCCATGGCCATGTCGGGGCGGCCGCCGCCCTTGCCCCCTACCTGGCCGGCCACGAAGCCGACCAGGTCGCCGGCCTTGATGCGGCCGGTGAGGTCGGCCGTGACGCCGCCCGCCAGACTGATCTTGCCGTCGGCTCCGCCGGCAGCCAACAGCACGACGGCGGACTTCAGACGATCCTTCAGGCTGTCGACCATGCCGCGCAGCGCTTTGGGATCGACGTCGCCCAGGCCCGCGGCCACCAGCTTCACGCCCTTGACCTCGATGGCCTTGCCGGCGAGGTCGCTGCCGGCACTGGCGGCCAGCTTGGTGCGGGCCTGCTCGAGTTCTTTCTCGAGGGCCTTGACCTGGTCCTGCACCTGCGCGATGCGATCGGGCAGATCGGCCACGGTGCTGCGCAGCTGGCCGGCGGCGCGCTGCAACAGGGCATTTTGCTGCTGCACCCAGACCAGCGCGTTGTCGCCGGTGATGGCCTCGACGCGCCGCACGCCGGCGGCCACGCCGGCCTCGGCCACGATCTTGAACAGGCCGATGTCGCCAGTGCGGGACACGTGGGTGCCGCCGCACAGTTCGCGAGAGAAGCCGATGTCGAGCACGCGCACGGTGTCGCCGTATTTCTCGCCGAACAGCGCCATGGCGCCGCCCTTGACCGCATCGTCGTAGGCCATGACCTGCGCCTGCGTGGGCTGGTTGGCCAGCACTTCGGCGTTGACGATGGCCTCGACCTGCGTGATCTGCTCGGCCGTCATGGGCGCATCATGGGCGAAGTCGAAGCGGGTCTTGTCGGCGTCGACCAGCGAGCCGCGCTGCTGCACGTGGCTGCCCAGCACCTGGCGCAGCGCCTTATGCATAAGGTGCGTGGCCGAGTGGTTGCGCACGGTGCGCCCGCGGCGCACGGCGTCGACCCGCGCGAGCAGCGTATCGCCGACCTTCAGGTCGCCGGCTTCCAGCTTGCCGTGATGGCCGAACACGCCGGCCTGGATCTTGAGGGTGTCGGCTACGGCGAAGCGCACGCCATCGGCCTCGAGCAGGCCGGTGTCGCCCACCTGGCCGCCGGACTCGGCGTAGAACGGCGTGGCGTCGAGCACCACCACCGCATCCTGGCCGGCTTTCACGTGCTGCACCTGGGTGCCGTCGACGTACAGCGCGGCAATCTTGGCGCCGCTGAGCTCGAGGTGCTCGTAGCCCTCGAAGCGGGTCTGCGCGCCTTCGTAGCTGAGGCCCTCGGCCATCTTGAACTTGCCCGCGGCGCGGGCCTGGTCGCGCTGGCGCTCCATGGCGGCCTCGAAGCCGGCCATGTCGATCTCGACCTCGCGCTCGCGGCAGATGTCGGCCGTGAGGTCGACGGGGAAGCCGTAGGTGTCGTACAGCGTGAACAGCGTGTTGCCGTCGAGCTGGCCGCCCTTGGCGATGCCCGCCAGCGCCGCGTCGAGGATCTTCATGCCGTGCTCGAGGGTTTCGCCGAAGCGCTCTTCTTCCTGCTTGAGCACCTGGGCCACGCGCGCAGCGGCCTGAGCCAGTTCGGGATAGGCGTCGCCCATCTCGGCGACCAGGTCTTCGACCAGGCGGTGGAAGAACGGCTTGGTCTGGCCCAGCTTGTAGCCGTGGCGCAGGGCGCGGCGCACGATGCGGCGCAGCACGTAGCCGCGGCCCTCGTTGCTGGGGATCACGCCGTCGACGATGAGGAACGAGCAGGCGCGGATGTGGTCGGCAATGACCTTGAGCGAGTTATCGGCCAGGTCCGTGACGCCGGTCTCGCGCGCGGCGGCGCGGATCAGGTTCTGGAACAGGTCGATTTCATAGTTGGAGTGCACGTGCTGCAGCACCGCGGCGATGCGCTCCAGGCCCATGCCGGTGTCGACACAGGGCTTGGGCAGGGGCGTCATGTTGCCGGCGGCGTCGCGCTCGAACTGCATGAACACGAGGTTCCAGATCTCGATGTAGCGGTCGCCGTCTTCCTCGGGCGAGCCCGGGGGGCCGCCCCACACCTCGGGGCCGTGGTCATAGAAGATTTCGGAGCACGGGCCGCAGGGGCCGGTGTCGGCCATCTGCCAGAAGTTGTCGGAAGCGTAGCGCGCGCCCTTGTTGTCGCCGATGCGGATGATGCGCTCGACCGGAACGCCGACTTCCTTTGCCCAGATGTCGTAGGCCTCGTCGTCTTCCTGGTACACGGTGACCCAGAGCTTCTCGGCCGGCAGGCGGTAGACGCTGGTAAGCAGCTCCCAGGCGTACTGGATGGCGTCGCGCTTGAAGTAGTCGCCGAAGCTGAAGTTGCCCAGCATCTCGAAGAACGTGTGGTGCCGGGCGGTGTAGCCCACGTTCTCCAGGTCGTTGTGCTTGCCGCCGGCGCGCACGCTGCGCTGCGAGGACGTGGCGCGGGTGTAGGCGCGCGACTCCTTGCCGGTGAACACGTCCTTGAACTGCACCATGCCCGAGTTGGTGAAGAGCAGCGTGGGATCGTTGGCAGGCACCAGCGACGAGGACGGCACGATCGTGTGGCCCTTGGACTGGAAGAACTGCAGGAACTTCTGGCGAATCTCGGAGGATTTCATCGTGGATGAATCGGGATCTAGGCGAATCGGAGATTATAGAGGCTTGCCGGGCGCCGGGGACCCGCTCCGGGGCTACCGCACGCAGACGTAACCCGTCGTCCAGCCCTCGATCGCGCTCCAGATGCCGCCCGCCGAAACGATGACCGGCGAGTACCCGGCCGGACAGGAACAGCTGCCGGTGCGGGGATTGGCAGTGGAATAACCGTTGTAATGGAAGCAGCCGTGGCGGTGGTTGTAGGCATAGGCCCCGCCGAAACCGCCGTCTTGCCCCTGCCAGATGCCGTTCTGGCACAGCAGCAAGCCCCCTCCCTGCCGGTCGCGGGCCACCAGCCCCGGCGCGGTGCCGCAGGGCTGGCCGGCGTCCGCCGTGCCGCCCAGTTCCAGGTACTCCCCGGTGCGCAGCCGGCCGCCGGCGCTGACTGGCCCGGACGCCGACAGCGGCGCCTCCAGTAGCGGATCACGGGTGTCGAAGCGCCGCACGTAGCGCCCGGCGGTATCGGCGTCCAGGCCGGCCCACAACACGGGGGTGCCGGCCGGCAACGCCGTGGCGCCGGGGAGGATCGGGTTGGGAAAATCGAAGGCGGACCCGCGCAGGCGCCCCGCCGGCCCCGCCGTGGCATGCCCCCCCTGGCCCGCCGTGGCTTCGTTCAGTACGGCCAGGCGCATCATGTCGGGCTCGCCGCGCCCGTCGCGCAAGGGCGCCGTGGCATACACCAGCGCATCGATACGGCAAGCGTCGCCGGGGCACTGGGGCGCACGGTGGAGCTGGACGGCGGCCTGCAGGCCGCCCGGAGCGGTGTCCGGGAAGCCGGCCGGCAACAGGCCCTGGTCGCGCATTTCGGCCAGCGAAGGGACCAGCGGGTCGGCATACAGCGGCCGGCCGTCCGCGTCGGTCGGCGGGGTGCCGGCCGCCAGGCTGTCGAAATGGCGCTCCAGCAGCCGCCCGGCGGCATGGCGGATCTCCAGCAGCCAGACGCCGGCCGCCCGCGCGGCGGCGTCGTCCGCCCGGCGCATCAGCTCGGCCGAGCCCCACACCGCCAGCAGCGTGCCAATGAGCAGGGCCAGCGACAGTTCCAGCAGGGCGAAGCCGCCCTGGGCAGCGCGGCGGCAACACACGCGGCCGGCGGGCGGCATGGCGAGGCGCGGCATGGCCATCTCAGCGCACCGTGAAGACGAACGTGTTGTTGTCGCCCTGGACGCACTGCGCCTCGGTTCGGGTGGCCAGGTAGGGCACCGGCGGCTGCGCGGTGGCGTCCTTGACCACGACCGCCCCTCCCTGCCCCTGCACCGAGATGATTTCGGCCGCGCGCTGCATCACCGACGCGATGCCCGGACAGGCCGCATGGCTGACGTGGTCCATGGTGATGGAAAAGCCGGAGCCGGCCCCGCCTGAGGCGAAGCTGACGGGCGTGACGACGACCGTGCCGTTGCCCGTGCTGCCGTTGCCGCCCAGGCCGTGCGCGACCACTGCCGACACGCCCGTGCCGTTGACCGACAGTACGCTCGAATCGCGCAATGCATTGGCCAGGGCACCGGTGTTGAGGTCGACATAGGGCGTCGGCCCGGCGCCCTGTGCATTGGCCTTGGTGCGCGCGACGAAACGCTGCAGCTCCTCGCCCACGTCGGGCACCTTGTTCTCGACGACGTACGTGCCGATCGCCGGAATCCCGACGATGGCGGCGAGCAGCACGATGGCAGTGACGATGGACACTTCGATCAGGGAGAAGCCGCTCTGCGCGGCGCGGGGACGAGGGATGGACGGCATGGAAGCTCCTGGAAGGCAGGGAAAGTGCCGCGCGTCAGCGGCTGGCATGAAATTGCGCGAGACCGCGGCGCAGGTCATCGATGGCGGCGTAATGCCACAGCGCCAGGCAGATGGCCGCGCCTGCCGAGGCAAGCAGCAGCGTCCAGCGGATGGCCTGCGCCTGGCGACGCACGCGGGCGGCGGTGTGAGACTCGACGCGCGCACGGCCTCGCTGCAGACCGCCCGCCAGCCCGTGCGCAGCAGCCATGTCCGTCATGAACCACCACAACTCGCGGTCGATCAGGCCGGTGTCCAGGCTCTCGGCGCCGACGATGCCCGCATCGATGCGGGCCAGCATGGCGGTGACATGGCCAGCCAGCCACGGCCGGGCGTTCCAGGCGAGGACAGCCAGCGCCTCGCGCAGGCGCGTGTCGATGTTGCCCCGCTGGCGCAGCAACACGCTTAGCATGGCGAGGAACCGAATGGCATGGAAATCGCGGTACAGGCGCCACGGAAAGATGCGGTCCAGCACGGCGCGCAGCCTCCCGGACAGGCGCGGCAGGCTCCACAGCACCAGCAGCACGCCACCCGGCAACGCGACCAGCCACAGCGGCAGCCAGCGCCGCACCGCGTCGGCCAGCGCATACAGCGCGCGCGCGGCACCGCCCAGGTATTCCGGCGGCAGGCCATGGAACACCTGCTGCAGGCGCGGCACGGTGAAGTACGGCACGGCGCACAGCAGGGCCACTGCCACGGCCATCGCGGCCAGCCCTGCCGCGGTGGTGTAGAGCAGTTCGTCTCGCACCGCACGCACCAGCCGGGCCGTATGCGCCAGGTCGCGCAGTACCTCCGCCAGCGCGCCGCCGCCCGCCTGCTGGGCCGACGCCACCAGCAGGCATTCATCAGCCGGCAGCGTGCCCGACCAGGCTGCGGCCAGATCGCCGCCGCTTTCCTGGTAGCGGCGGGCCCAGCGCTGCGACAGCCGCCCGCGCACCGCAGCCGGACCATAGCGGCGTGCGTCGTCCTCGAAGTGGTCGAGCAACGTCTTGCGGCCCTGCAAGGAATGCAGCATGTCGGCCAGGTAAGCGTAGTAGTCGGCGCGTCCGGCACGGAAATGCCAGGCGTCCCAGCCCTCGATGACATGCGTGCGCCACGCGGAAAAGCTGGTCATGCCGCTTCCTCGCCGGGACGGCGCGGCATGTCCGCCGCGCACAGGCCGAAGCGCAGTGCCAGCAACCGGGCATCGAGTTCGCCGCGTGCCGCCTTGTAGGCGGCGCACAGATGCACCGGCTTGTCCGTCATGTCGGGATCGGCGGCAGGCGTGCGGGGCCGCGCGGCCAGCAGACGCTTCAGGCCGGGGTTGTCGCGCCGGCGGATGCAGTCGAGCAGGCCGTCGTCATCGGACGGCGCGATCATCTCGGCCACCACGGTGCGGCCGGCGTAGCCCGACAAGGAACCGCCCATGTCCGCCAGTCCGGCCTGCCGGCAAGCCGCACAGCCCTCGGGATTACGCGTGCGCAGGCCGGCGGGATCGATGCCATAGGCACGCCCGAAAGAGTCTGCCCAGCGCCGCCAGCCCTCGCCGTCTGCGCCGCGCGGCAGGGTGCCGAAGGGCCGGGCGCACGCGGGGCACAGGCGCGGCAACAGCGTCTGGTAGACCAGTAGCTTGAGCACCCCTGGTGTGGCCAGGAAATCGCGCGAAATGCCGATGAAGTCCGAGGCCAGCCGCTCCGGGATCATCAGCGCGGAACCGGTGTGCGTGGTGGTGTAGAGACTGACGCCGCTGCCGGCCAGGTCCATGAAGGCGCGGCCCGTCTCGCGGTCGCGTACCTCGCCGATCAACAGGTCGTTCATGGCCGAGCGCTTGATGGTGCGCAGCTTGGCGTCGAACGGAAACTCCGCCTCGGCCTCCAGCGACCGGCCCACGGTGTTCTGCAGCGCATTGCCGATCAGGTATTCGACCGGGTCCTCCAGGGTGATGACCTTGCGCAACGGATCGATGCCACGCATCAGCGCCGCGATGGTGGTGGACTTGCCCGAGCCCACGATACCGGCCATGACCACCGCCCCGCCTTCGCGGTCGCGGGCGCGCAGCAGAGCCTGCACCTGCGAGGGCAGGTAGCCCAACTGTGCGAGCGTGGCGCCGCCGGCGGGCGCGTCCAGCCGCAACAGACGCAGGCACACCGAGGGCCCGGCGTCGGCCGCCAGCGAGGCCCAGCGCAGCATGCAGGGAATGCCGTCAACCTCCAACGCGATGCGGCCCTGCTGCTCGATGCGCGGATCGAACACGGCACCGTTGCCGCCGCGCACGTCCATCCAGGCCACCGCGAGCACTTCCAGCAGCGTGGCGGCGGCAATGCCCTCGAAGCGCGCGGGCGCGACGTATGCGCCATTGATGGTGTATCGCACCTGCGAGCGGCCGCCGCGCTGGTCGACGTTGATGTGCAGGTCGCTCGCGCCCGCACGTACGCCCCAGCGCACAAACTCGGCGAACATCGAGGCCAGGGCCGAGCGCTGCAGGCGCACGCCCTGCGCGGCCGGGGCCCCGGATGCGCCGGCCTGTCCGCGCGCCACGTCCAGTAGCAACGCCGACGACACGACATAGCGCGCCGGCGATGCGGGAAGATAGCCGCGCCGGCGCAGCATGCGCTCGACCTCGTCGGCCTGGTCGCCCCCCACGTAGTCGGCCAGCGCGAAGAGCGCGGTGCGGCCATCCTCGAACAGCACGGGACACAGCCGGCCGGCCAGCGCGGCCAGGTCGAACTCGTCGCCCAGCGGCCGGGCCAGACGCGGCTGCAGCGCCGCCACGTCGTCGCTCGTATGCAGGGACGGCCAGCCGCGCACAGGCGGCACCAAAGACAATGACGGCGACTCAATCATGGCGGTGCTCCGGCGTGGGCAGGCAGGCGGTGCGCACGCCGCCGTCGCGGCGCAGGCGCACGCAGGGCAGGTCGATGCCTACCAGCGCATAGCCCGGCTCTGCGGGTTGTCCCGCCGCGACGCCCAGCGGCCAGTGGCGTCCCTGCCGATAGCGCCACGTGGCGCCGTTGATCGATACGTCGGCATGCAACGCCCGGCCCACACCGTAGATGGCGATCACGTCGACCCGGTCGGGTACCCCGCCAGCGGCGGCATACGGCGGCGCCGTGTGCGGCAGCGAGGCGGGCGTCGGCGGCGCCAGCCAATCCTGCGCGCGGCCCAGCCGCAGTTGCGCGGCCGCCGCCTGGGCGTCGGCGCGCAGCAGATCCAGCACCGTGTCCGATTCGGGCCACGCCGTCGCAGCCTCCGCGGAACGGCCCGTCTGCCCGGCCGTGCGGGCAGGGGGCGCGGATGCCACGCCCGCGGCATCGGCGGCGGCTGGCGCCGCGGCGCGTATCGGCCCGGGCCAGACGACGTACGCCAACGCGACTGCCAGCGCGAGCGCAGCGCCCGGGAGGCGAGCCAGGCCCCACGGCGATGGCCACCCACCCGCATCCGGCGGGACGCAAAAGATCGGAATGACATCACTGCGCTTCATAGAGGACTCCTTGAAGTTGAGCCACCAGGACGCTGGCCGACAGCCCCGCCGCGCGGCCCG
>Ga0182743_1002209_pt1 | contig 17485 bp, 15 predicted proteins | sample eDN3rd30CKraftOP_FD_128522 | JGI IMG/M metagenome (GOLD analysis project Ga0182743, IMG submission 128522) | Enriched Organic Plus compost microbial communities from Emeryville, California, USA - eDNA 3rd pass 30_C Kraft OP (version 2) (version 2) ... | reverse complement strand
GGAAGTCATAGACGTTGATCGCGTCGCCCGTGACGACATTCTCCTTGCACGGGCCGGTGTCGACGATCTTCGGCGGGATCGAGCCCGACAGGATCGTGCGGCCGAGCTTGACCAGCTCGCGCGGATGGGTGTCCGGCGGCAGGCCGAGCATCATGGCGATGCGGCGATAGGACGACAGCGCGCCGGTGAACACGCGCTTGCAGCGGCTGTCGGCGTGATTGTAATCCTTGATGTTGTTGAACATCACCGAGGGGCCGGTGGCCGGGCCCTGCAACATGCGGGCGATGGTGCCCAGCTCGATGTTCCAATCCACTTCGCCGTTGACGTGCTGGACTTCTCCGGCATCTTCCAGGGCCTTGATCCAGTTCCGCATGTCGCCGAAGGCGACGGGCTTGCGCTCAACACTCATCATTCGTCCTTTGGGGCAAATCGTTCGGCAGGGGGGGCGATCTCGGTCACGAGGTCGCGCACCAGTTTCTTGTTCGACAGGGGCGCCACCGTCATCGGCCGCGCCTCCAATCGGGCGGTGCAGGCATAGACGGTTTCGCCGTCCAGTTCCAACATGCACTCCTTGCAGGCGTTGGCGTTGATGCAGGAATAGCGGATCGCCAGGGCCGGATCCCTGTGGACTCGCACCCAGCGCAGGCCGTCGAGGACCGATTGGCCGGGTTCGAACGGCACATCATAGGTTTCGATCCGCCCCCGGGCGCGGTCGTCGCCGCGCCAGATGTTCAGCGTCGCGGTTTCAGTCATGGCCGCGCCTCCGCGGTTGGAACCGGCGTTTGGCCGAGAGCCAGGCCGGCGTCGTTCAGCCGCACGGTCTGGTTGAGGGTCCATTCCGGCAGCATTCCCGGGAAATCCTCGCGTTGATGGGCGCCCCGGCTTTCCTCGCGGTTGAGGGCGGCGAGCGCCACGGCGCGGGCGACGGCGAGCATGTTGCGCAGGTCGTACCAGTCGAGGCGGGCCATGTCGAAGGCGGCGCCGGTTCCGGCGGGGCGGCTCCCCAACTCGGCCTGAAGGCCATCCAGGCCGGCGAGCGCGCGGGCCAGGCCATCGCGGGTGCGCAGCGGCCCGACCTCGTCGGCCATGAGCGCCTGGAGTCTCTCCAGCATGCCTGCGGTGTTCAATGGCGTACCGGCAGGCCCGTCGCCGAACAGCGCCAGCGTGTCCGGCGAGGGCCGGGCCGTGGCGGTGCGGCTCATGCCTTGCGCGCGGGCGGCGGCGGTTCGGCCCGCCTGCCGGCCGAACACCAGGGCCTCGGTGATGGCATTGCCCGAAAGCCGGTTGGCGCCGTTGGCGCCGCCGACTGCTTCGCCAGCGACCAAGAGACCAGGGATTTCAGTCCGCATGGCCGGATCGGTCGCGACTCCGCCCATGTGGTAATGCGCGATCGGCGCCACCTCGACCGGCGTGCTCGTCAGGTCGATGCCGTTCTCGGCCAGCCGGTCGATCACCGGACCGAACGCCTCGCGCAAATTCGCTTCGGGCACGTGCTCGAAGCTGAGATAGGCGCCGCCGTGGGGCGAGCCGCGACCGGCCGCGACCTCTTGAAGGATGGCATAGGTCGCCATGTCGCGGGTGATGACATAGCGGCCGTCATCGGGCGCGCCGTAGCGATGCGTGAACTCCTCGCGCGCGCCGTTGAGCAGGCGGCCTCCGAGCTTGTAGCGGAACGGGTCCCACATGATCGGGTCCATGCCGATCAGCCGTGGCGCGAGGTGCCCGATCGGGAAGAACTGAACGAACTCCATGTCGATCAGCGTCGCGCCCGCGCGCAAGCACAGCGCATAGCCGTCGCCGCCCATGTTGGAGGATGCGCTGTTGCGTCTGTAAAGACGGGTAAGGCCGCCGGTCGCGACGATGGTGGCCTTGGCCGAGATGATCACCGGCGCGCCGGAGCCGACGTGCCAGGCCACGGCGCCGGTGACCTCGCCATCGCTCTTCAGAAGATCGACGACGAGAAGATCGCCGGAGCGGGTGACGGACTTCTGCTTGTGGACGCGCGTGCGCAGCGTCTTGGAGACCGCCGGTCCGGTGTTGAGGAAATCCACATAGACGCATCGCGGCCGGTCGTGGCCCGGCGCGAAGGCGGAGGTGATCTTGCCATCCTTGCGCGCCCAGCCGACGCCCCATTCGTCCATCTCGCGGATGCACGCGGGGCCTTCCTCGCACAGAAGCTGCGATAGCGCCGGATCGCACAGGCCGCGGCCGGCCGCGAGCGTGTCGTCGAGATGATGCGTCCAGTGGTCGGGCGCCTCGTCGCCGAGCGCCGCGGCGACGGTCATCTGCGCCATGACGGTGGCGCCGCCGCGGCCGATCAGGCTGCGGTCCAGCAGCATGACGTCACAGCCGGCGCGCGCGGCCTCGATCGCGGCATAGATGCCCGCACCGCCCGCGCCGATCACCAGGACATCGGTCTGAACCCGCAAGGGCTCTGTGTTGGCTGCGGCGCTCATGTCATTCCTCCTCAGCGCGTTATCCGAAGAGGGTGGCAGACTTTTCGACCAAGATCATGCGCCAATAGAAGGCAGCGCAGGATGGCCGTCTGCCCGATCAGGCGGCGGCCTCCTTGCGCTTGCGCGCGGCCAGCCGGACGGCCTCCAGCACCTGCGGATAGGTCGCGCAGCGGCACAGGTTGCCGGCGAGATAATGCTTGATGCGATCCTCGTCCGGATCGGGATATTCATCGAGCAATTGGCCGACCATCATGATGAAGCCGGGCGTGCAATAGCCGCACTGGAACGCGGCCGTTTCGATGAACGCCTCCTGCACCGGGTCGAGCCTCTCGGGCGTGTCGAGGCCCTCCACGGTGCGCACCTCGGTGCCTTCCACGAAGGTCGCCAGCGTCAGGCAGCCCGACACGGCGCGGCCATCAACCACCACCGTGCAGCAGCCGCACAGGCCCTGGCCGCAGGTCTCGCGCGCGCCGGTCAGGTTGAACTGGCCTTGCAGCATCTCCACGAGATTGTGGTGCGGCTTGACGTCGGCCGTCACCGGCGCGCCGTTGAGCGTGAACTGAATGGTGCGGGCGGCGGTCATTATTCGTCCTCCAGCGGCTGGCCGGCCTTGGCGCGCAGCGCGCGGAACACGGTTTCGGGATTGAGCGGCAGTTCGGTGATGCGCACGCCGACGGCGTCGTCGATGGCGTTGGCGATCGCCGGCGACACGCAGAACGTCGAGACCTCGCCGACGCCCTTGGCGCCGAACGGGCCGTTGCTCTGGAACGCCTCGACGGCGAAGTTCTCCATCTCCGGCACGTCGTGGAAGCCGGGGATCTTGTAGTCGGCGAGCGAGGCGTTCGTCACCTGGCCGCCGTCGATATGCATCTTCTCGAACATGGTGAAGCCGAGCTGCATCAGCGCGCCGCCGGAGATCTGGGTCTCGACGATGCGCGGATTGATCGGCGTGCCGCAATCCACCACGTTGACGAGCTTGACGACCTTCACATGGCCGGTCTCGGTGTCGACCTCGACCTCGGCGCCCGCGCCCGACACCATCCAGAACGGCGTCGCGTTGGGGGTGAGGCCGGTGCCCGGCGCCGGCGGCACATAGTCGGGTTTGTAGGTGCCGGTGCCGATGATGTTGCCGGCTTGCATGCCGTACTTCTTCACGAACAGCGCGGCCACCGGCAGGTTCGAGCCCTCCGGCTCGCCGAGGTCGCGGCGAAGCTGCTCGATCTTGGCCTTCACGTCCTCGGCGGCGAGCTTGACCGCGTTGCCCATGTGGAACAGCGAGCGCGAGCCGAGCGTGCCCATGTCGTAGGGCGTCACGTCCGTGTCGCGCTGCACGACCTGCACCTTCTCGGCCGGGATGTTGAGCACGTCGCCCACCATCTGCGCCATCGTGGTGTCCGAGCCCTGGCCCATGTCCACGGTGCCGCAATAGAGGATGCACGAGCCGTCCGCCGCCATGTTGATCATCGCGACCGACGTGGTCGGCGAGATCACCGCCTTCATGGCGATGCCGAGGCCGCGGCCGCGCTTGATCGGGCCTGAGCCGTTGTCGAACGGCGCCGACCAGTTCATGCGCTCGGTCACCGCGTCGAGGACCTTCTCGATCTCGGCGTCCTTGATGATCGTGCCGGTGGCGTGCGGGCGGCCGTTGCGCAGGATGTTTTTCCTGCGGAACGCGACGGGGTCGATCTTCAGCTCCCGCGCGATCATGTCGGTGTGGCTCTCATAGGCCCACACAAGCTGCGGAATGCCGAAACCGCGCAGCGCGCCCGCCGGCGTCACGTTGGTGTAATTGGCGAACGAGTCGATCGCGACGTTCTCGATCTCGTAAGGACCGGCGGCGGTGAAGCCCGACTTCTGCGTCACACGCGGTCCGATGTCGGCATAGGCGCCGCCGTTCCAATACACCTCGCACTTGCGCGCGATGATCTTGCCGTCCTTGTCGACGCCGCTCTTGATGCGGAACGTGCAGGGATGCTTGGTGATCTGGTAGAACATCTCCTCCATGGTCAGCGCGACCTTCACCGGCTGGCGCGCGATCATGGAGAGCGCCAGCGCCAGCGCCTCCAGCTTGATGTAGAGCTTGGAGCCGTAGCCCGAGCCGAGATAGGGCACCTTCACGCGCACCTTGTTCTCCGGCCAGCCGAGCAGGCGGGCGATCTCGGTGCGCACGAAGGAGGGGCTTTGCGAGGCGGTGTGGATCGTCACCGCCGTGTCCTTGTAATCGGCGATCGAGGCGAAGGGCTCGAACGACAGATGCAGGACCTTCTGGGTCTTGAACTCGTGCTCGAACACATGCGCGGCCTGCGCCATCGCCTTGTCGGCGTCGCCGGCGCGCAAAAGGTAGTCGAGCGCGGTGTTGGTGTTCTTGCGGCCGCTCAGGTGCTTGAGGTCGGCGAAGGTGCCGGCCGGGCGCAATTCGTCATGAACGTAGACGTCCGAGGTCTGCGCCTCCATCTCGTCGAAGACGGCCGGCATTTCCTCGTATTCGGCCTCGATGAGCTGCACGGCCTGTTCCGCGACATGCGGATCGAGCGCGATGACGGCGGCCACCGGCTCGCCGACGAAGCGCACCTTGCCGTCCGCGAGGATCGGCTGGTCGTGGAACGCGGGACCGTAATAGGGGTCGGGGATGACCTTGCGGATGTCGTCGATGGTGACGACGTGCAGCACGCCCGGGACCTTCTTGGCCTCGCTCGTGTCGACACTCTTGATCTTGCCGTGCGCAACCGTGCTGCGGAACAGCTTGGTGTGCAGCATGCCGGGCACGCGCATCACATGGGTGTATTCGGCGCGGCCGGTCACCTTCTCGCGCGCTTCGAGGCGATGCATCGAGCGGCCGACTTGCGCGCCGACCTTGGCGGGGGGCTGTTCGGTGATCGTGGCCATTACTGGGCTCCGTTGGTCGCGAGCGCGGCGCGCACGGCGCGCCGCACATAGACGCGGATGAGTTCGCGCTTGTAGGACGCCGAGCCGCGCACGTCGGCGATGATGTCGGCCTCGTCGGCGGCGGCGTCGGCGGCTTCCGCCAGCGTCTTGTCGTCGGCGGTCTTGTCCGTGAGGATGGTTTCGGCGCCGCTCATGCGCGTCGCCTTCTCGGTCGCGGCGCTGACCACAAGGCGAACCGACTTGATTGCCTGGCCCTCGGCATCGAGCACCACGGCGACGCCGAGCGCCGGCCAGTCGTCGGCCGAGCCGGTCGTGACCTTGGCGTAATGGGCTTTCTTCGTGCCCTGCGCCGGGACGTGAACGGTCGCGATCAGTTCGTTCTTCTCCAGCGCGGTTTCGTAATAGCCGGTCAGCATGTCCTCCAACGGCAGCGAGCGCTCGCCGTCGGGGCCGACGATATTGGCCGTGGCGCCGAGCGCCATCATGACTGGCGGCAGGTCCATGTGCGGATCGCCGTGCGCCAGCGCGCCGCCCACCGTGGCGACATTGCGGACCCGGATGTTCGACAGCGTCAGCATGGTGCGCGTGATCAGCGGCGCGGCCTTGGCCACCTCCGCCGAGCGCTCCAGCGTGGCCAATGTGGTGAGCGCGCCGATGGTCAGGCCGTCGGCACTCGCATTCACCTGCGAATATTGCTTCTCGATCTTGCGCAGGCTGACGAGCTTGGCCGGCTGGAACACGCCGGCCTTCATCATCAGCATCAGAGCGGTGCCGCCGCCGACGGGACGGATCGTCGGATCGTCGGGGTCCAAGAGCTTGATGGCATCGGAGAGCGACGTGGGCTCGGCGAGATCGAAGGGGATCATGAGGATTGTCCCGTTTCGGCCTGCGAGACGCGCTCGCGCAGCCGGGCTACGAACACCTTTTCCATTTCCTTGGCCTTGGAGCGCAGAACCGGCTGGCCCATGCTGCCGAGCTTGCCGGCCAGCGCCGCATCGACGGAATAGGCAATGTGGGTTTCGTCGCCGTTCTCGGTCAGCGTCGTGCTGGATGTGGCGGTGAGGCGCCCGACCATGCCCATCGGCTTGCCCTCGATCTTGGCGCCGATCTCGCCCACTTCCATTTTCGTGACCTCGACGGTCACGTTGAAGCGGAACTTGAGGTAGGCGATCTTGGTCTCGAACACCGCCTCGTAATGGGTCGGATCGATCTCTTTCAGATCCTGCACGCCATCCACGAGGGAAATGAAGGTCTTGGGGTCGCGGATCGTGTCGAACACCGCCTGCCGCGGCGCCTTGACGCTGAATTCGCCGGATACGTTCATGAAAGCCTGTACTTCCTACTTTAGAACGGGAGAAAAGCCCATCGCGGACGCCGCGTCAAAGCCTTTGGCCGAGACATCTGCCCAAGACATTTGCGCGAGACATATGCGCGGGCCGCGGGGCTTGGTTTCAGCCCTGGCGGAGAGCCAGGACACGGTCGACCATTTCACCGGCCTGACCGAGATAGTTGGCCGGATCGCATAGTTTCTCGAGTTCCTCCCGTGACAGGTGCTGGCTGATTTCTGCGTTTTCCGCAAGCAGCTCCACGAGCGGGCGGCCGGTCGCCACGACCTGCCGGCAGATATCGTAAACCAGGTCGTGCGCGTACTGCCGGCCGAGATAGGGGCCAAGGCCCATCATCACCGCCTCCGAGACAATCAGTCCCTTGGTGATGTCGAGGTTTTCGCGCATGCGCGCCTCGTTCACCTGGAGGCCGGAGACGAGGAACTTGGTCTGGGCGAGGCACCCGGCGGTGAGCGTGAAGATTTCCGGCAGGACGATCCACTCGATCTCCCACTGGCCGGTGGCACGCTCGTGGTCCTGCTCCAGCGCGTTGAGCAGCGCCACGACCTGGCTGCGCACCACTCCGCTCTGGGCGGTGATGTAGACCGACGAGATCGGGTTGCGCTTCTGCGGCATGGTGGAGGAGGAGCCGCGGCCCTCGTGGAAGGGCTCGAACACCTCTTCCACTTCGGTCTGCATCATCAGTTTCACGTCATAGGCGATCTTGCCGCACAGGCCGGTGACGAGGCCGAGGAAGCAGCCGACCTCGGCGATCCGGTCGTGGACCGTGTGCCATGCGATTTCCGGTTGCTTGAGGTCCAGCTCCTTGGCCAGCTCGACCTGGGTGCGCAGGCCGTCCTGGCCGAGCGAAGCCAGGGTGCCGGCCGCGCCGCCGAACTCGAACACCAGCACACGCTCGCGCATCTGCCGCAGCCGCTCCTTGTGGCGCTCGAAGGCGGCGAGATAGGTCGCGCATTTGTAGCCGAAGGTGATCGGCACGGCCTGTTGCAGGTTGCTGCGGCCCGCCATGGGCGTGTCGCGGTAAGTCTTCGCCGCCTTGGCCAGCGCGTCGGAGATCGCGTTGAGATCGCGCTCGATCAGGTCGAGCGAGTCGCGGATCTGCATGATCGTGGCGGTATCGGTGATGTCCTGGGTGGTCGCGCCCCAGTGGCACCATTCGCCGAGGTCGCCCTCGCACAGGTCGACGAGTTGCGCCACCACCGGCAGCACCGGATAGCCGATGCGCTCGGTCTGGGTCTTCAGCTTCTCGAAATCGTACTGGTCGACGGTGACGTGCTTGAGGATTTCGTCGCAGGCCTCCTGCGGGATGATGCCGAGCCGGGCCTGGGCGCGGGCGAGGCCGGCCTCGAAGTCGAGATATTTCTGGACGCGGTTGGCGTCGGACCAGACCTGCCGCATGGCGGCGGTACCGAAAATGTCCTTGAAAATCGCGGAGTCGATCGTGCCGGTCGGCATGGGCGGAGGCCTCTCAATGGATCGGGGCGGCTTTGAAAAAGATGCGAACCGAAAAGGGAAGCGCCGTCCGGATAAAATCAGGTGTTGTCGAAAGCAAGTCCGCAGGAGAGGGAACTGGCGTGAAACGGGGACAAGTCCGCGCCCGGCATGGGGGCCGGGCGCGGAGGATCGAAGGAAAAACTACTTCCCGGGCGCTTTGATGCCGGTTTTCTTCACCAGCGCGCGCCATTGCTCGGTCTCGGCGGCGATGCGCTTGGCCACACGGTCGGCCGGCCCCGGCTCCGGCTCGAAAGCGGCCTTGCGCATGGTCTCCTGCGTCTTGGGCATGGTCAGGACTGTCGTCATCTCCTTGTTGAGGCGCCCGATGATCGCCTGGGGCGTGCCCGCCGGCGCGGCGAAGGCCATCCAGAGCGTGACGTCGTAATTGGGCACGCCGGACTCCATCATCGTGGGAACGTCGGGGAGCATCTCGACGCGTTTGGCTCCGGTGGTCGCCAGAGCGCGAAGCTGTCCCGAACGCACGTTCTCCAGCACGGGCGCGACGGTCGCGATCTGCATGTCGAGCCGCCCGCTGATGATGTCCACGCGCGATTGGGCCGAGCTTTTGTAGGGCACATGGGTCATGTCGATGCCCAACTGCGTTTCGAGCTGCGCGGTCGCCAGATGAGCCAGGCTGGCGAGGCCGGCCGAGCCGTAATTGAGCTTGCCGGGCTTGCTCTTGGCCAGCTCAGCCAACTCCTTGATGGTCTTGGGGCCGAGGCCCGGATACATCACGAGAACATAGGGCGCGGCGCCAAGCATCGAGATCGGCTCGAAATCCTTGACTGGATCGTAGGGCAGGCTGACGCCCAAGGCCGGCGAAACCGCATGGGTGCTGCCGGTGATCAGGACGATCGTGTAACCGTCCGGTTCCGCCTTGGCCGCTGCGGTCACGCCGACCGTTCCGCTGGCGCCGGGGCGATTGTCCACCACGATCTGCTGGCCGAGCCGCTCCCCGAGGGGCTGCGCGACCAGACGGGCGATGACGTCGGTGGCGGATCCCGCGGGGAACGGGACGATGACGCGAACGGGTTTCGACGGATAGGCCTCTTGGGCGGGCGCCGGTGTCAATCCGATGGCTGTCAGTGCCAGGACACTCAGGACAATGCGTTTCATGGGGCTACCTCCCTAGCCATGTTGATGATCATGTCTTCGAAGTCTTTGAGTCCGTTCTGTCGTGGTGAGCCGCCCAGATGGGGCAGCAGCAGAACGTTGTCGTATTGCAGGAGTTCATCGTCCTCCCGCATCGGCTCCTCGTAGAGCGGATCGAGCGCGAAACCGCCGATCCGTCCGTCGTCCAGGGCTTCGAGCAACGCGGTGCGGTCGACAACGTGCGGATTGGAAACGTTGACGATGAATGCGCCGGGCTTGATCTGAGCCAGTTCGTTACAGCCGATCAGACCGCGCGTCGCATTGCCGCCGGGAAGCTGCGGCACCACAACATCGCTTTCGCGCAACAGCGCGCCGAGCGGAGCATAATGCGCGGACAGTTCGCGCTCCTCCACCGGATGCAGCCGCGTGCGCTGGTGATAGAGCACCCGCATTCCGAAGGCCGCAGCGCGCAGCGCGACCTCGCGGCCGATCTCGCCCATGCCGATAATGCCGAGCGTCGATTCGTTGAGCATCCGCAGGCCGCCGACGCGGCCGTAATTGCCGCCCGGGGTGTGGCTTCGGTCGAACGGCCGGATCGGATAGCCGGCGGCTTCGAGCCGCTCCGTGGTCACGACATTGGCGAACTGATGGACCTTGCGGGCCAGTGACAGCATCATCGCGAACACGCTCTCCGCGCAGGCGATGTTGGCGCGCCTTCGCAGCGTCAGGAGCTTCAGCCCTTCGCGCGCATGTCCGCTGACGTCGATGTTGCGCAGCGTCACGCCGAACTTCTGGATCACCTTGAGGTGGGTCGCGGATTCGAAGTCCTCGCGGGTGACGTTGAAGGATTCAACCACGAGAGCCGTTGCGGCCGGCAGATGCTGGCGCATCTCCTCTTCGGAGGTGACGAGTTTCACCGTTGCCGGATAGAGCGCGCCCGCGCGTTCGCGCAGCCGCGTGACCCAGCCGTCGAAATCCGGTTCGTCATGCGCCATGAAATCGGCGAAGGCCGCCTGGCGCTCGGGGCCGGAATCCGGGTCGAGCACGATGCCGATGAGACGCGTGAAAGGGTCGTCTTCGACGACGATAAGGGGCCGGTCGGGCAAGGTGGCGTTTCCAATCTGGAATGGCGGTGGAGCGCCGCCATGGCTTCGTTAAGAGCCTTGCTTTAACCCATCGCGGCGGCCGGGCGACAGACTTTTATCTTATTGCGCCGTGTTTGAGCCGGCGGTCAGCCCTTCGCTGGCTGGATATCGACCTTCAATGCCGTGAATACCCGGTTGTGCATCATGTAAGTGCCAACCAGAACGGTTAGTTCGACGATGGCGCGATCATCGAAATGCAACCGCAGCGCCTCGAACACGTCGTCCGGTACATCGGGTGCCGCCAGCATGGCATCGGCATAGGCGAGGGCCGCGCGTTCGCGATCGTCGAAGAACGGCGAGGGCCGCCAATCCTTGAGCGCGTCGCATTCCTCGAGCGAGACGCCATCCGCCAGGGCGAGCGCGGGAATATGCTGTCGCAAGGCATATTCGTAAGCGTTGGCTTGCGCGATGCGGATGATCACGATTTCCCGCAGCCGGCCGTCGAGCGTGGTCTTCCATCGCGTGGCGCCGAGGTGATCGAACCAGCTTTCGGCGAGCGCGGGCGAATGCAGCAGCAGCTTGTAGATGTTGAGCAGCTCGCCGCGGCGGCCGGCCTTGATCCGTTCGACGGCGGCAGCGGTCGCGGGGACGCTTTCGTTTTCGATATATGGAATGCGGGCCACGATCGTGCTCCCTAACCCTCGCCGATCTCGCGAAGAATCTCCTCCGTATGCTCGCCCAGCCGCGGCGGCGCGCGGTCGGCCGCGATCCTCCGGCCGTTGATGGTCATGGGCGAGCGCACGCCCGGAACGGTGCCGCCTTCGGCATCGGGGTGGGGCAGGTCGATCCGCAGGCCGCGCGCGATCACCTGCGGATCGGCGAACACTTCGGACAAGGTGTTGATAGGCCCGGCCGGCACCCCGACCTCCTCGAAGCGGGCCACCAGCTCCGCCTTCGACATCCGCTTTGTCAGCTCGAACAGCATCGGCACGAGGATATCGCGATGCGCGACACGCGCCGAATTGACGGCGAAGCGCTCATCGGTCGCCAATTCCGGCGCGCCCAGCACCGCCATCATGCGCGCGAATTGCGCGTCGTTGCCGCAGGCGATCAGCACCCAGCCGTCATGGGTGGGAAAGGTTTGGTAGGGCACGATGCTGGCGTGCGCATTGCCCATGCGGGTCGGCGGCGCGCCGTCGATGAGATAATGCGAAGATTGATTGGCGAGCACGCCGACCATCGAGTCGAGCAGCGCCATGTCGATATGGCTGCCCTTGCCGGTCCTGTCCCGTTCCCGCAACGCGGCGGTGATCGCCAATGACGAATAGACGCCGGTGAAGACATCGGCGAAGGCGACGCCGAGGCGCGTCGGCTCGCCCTCGGGCGTGCCTGTCAATTCCATGATGCCGCCCATGCCCTGCACCAGAAGATCGTAACCGGCGCGGTGGCGATACGGCCCGTCCTGGCCGAAGCCGGTGATCGAGCAATAGATCAGGCGAGGGTTCTCGGCCGCGAGGCTCTCGTAATCGAGACCGTATTTCTTCAAGCCGCCGACCTTGAAATTCTCGATCATCACGTCGGAGCGCGCGACGAGCTTCTTGACGATGCGCTGGCCGTCGGCGCTGTCCAGATCGACGGCGATGGAGCGTTTGCCGCGGTTGCAGGACAGATTGTAGGACGAGCTGAAGCGGCCGCCGTCCTTGTCCTCCATGAAGGGCGGCCCCCATGTGCGGGTGTCGTCGCCGGTGCCGGGACGCTCGACCTTGATGACCTCGGCGCCGAGATCGGCCAGGGTCTGGCCGCACCATGGCCCGGCGAGGATGCGCGCCAGTTCGAGCACGCGAATGCCGCTCAGCGGACCGGACATGATGGACCCCTTCCATGGATGCGCGGCGCTTATAGCATTGGATTCATGAGCGAGGGCAAACCCCGGCCTGGCTTGTGGACGGCGAGGCGGTGAGAACCGGGTTCACGACGGTGGGCGGATGTCGGCGGACAAGCCCTTGCCACGCTCTGCCGGCATCGCCTGGAGCGATGCAGCGAGCGTCACGCCTTGCCAGAGACCGCCTCGGACCAGGCGCGCCACGACGCGCTTGATCTCTGCGACGACCACATTGGTGGCCTGCTTCTTGAGTTGCGACCGATGGCGAACGAGATGAAGGCGCCATTGCAGGTTGGGATCCTGAAGCGTGACCGCGAGCAGCGAGGAGTCGCTCCCGGGACCGGCCAGCGCAGCATCCGTCATGAGTGAAAATCCGATGCCTTTCCGAAGCAAGGCATGCGTCGTCACAAATCCATCGACCTCGGCGATGACATTCAGCAACAGCGAGCGCTCACGGAACGCCTGCTCGACGAGCAGGCGTCTGCTGTTGCGGCTTTTAGGCAGAATGAGCGGCAGATTTTCGAGTTGGGCGAGGTCGTCGATGGGCCCGAGTGCCGCCATCGCGGCCCGCTGTCCCAGCAGGACCATGTTTTCAGTCGCGAGGGGTTCGCCGGCCAGGTCTGCATGGGCGGAAGGGTCATAGAGCAGCCCGATGTCGACGCCTCTTCCGAGCAACCGGCCGTATGTCTCCGAACTGCGGCCCTCCACGATGTGCAGGCGGATGCCAGGATAATGCGCGCCCAAGCCGGCAATGATCTCCGGTACGATAATCTGCCCCACCGCCGACGGCACCCCCACAGAGACCACGCCGGCAATGTCATAGCTGTTGGCCCGCACCTCATTCCGCAGTTGAGCAAACTGATCGAGAAGATCCTTTGACCGTGCCAGCAGGGCCTGGCCGGCCGAGGTCAGTTCGACGCCGTGACGGGTTCGCGTGAGCAACTGGCAGCCGAAATCCTGCTCCAGCAATTGAATGCTGCGGCTGAGCGCCGGCTGCCCCACATGGAGGGCATGGGCTGCCTTCGAGAAGCTACGGCTCTCGGACACATGGACGAAATAGCGAAGATTGCGAATTTCCATGTCCGACAGGCCTCCCGGTCATATGAGTTTTATCGATCGATCGAATTCATCATATGAATTTGACCGATGTCTTGGCCCCGTGCAACCAGGACCCACGAACCGCGGCGGCGGCACCAATGGGCAAGCGTTCCGACTTGACCAGGCTGCTGGCGCCAGATGAGGGGGAGGGTCCATCCATGACATCAAGGTTTTTCGTTGCCGCAGCTTTCTATCTCTGTGCGGCCATATCGATCGTCTGCTTTGAGGGACAGGCTAAAGCGAGCGGGTCCTATCCAGATCGACCGATCCGCCTGGTCGTCCCCTGGCCGCCGGGATCCGGCGGCGACATCGCCGGGCGGATGGTGGCCAACAAGCTCACCGAGCTTCTGGGAAAAAGCGTCTATGTCGACAACCGCGGAGGCGCGGGCGGCACGATCGGCTCGCATTCGGCGCGGCGCGAGGCAGCCGACGGGTACACGCTGATCCTCGGAAATTCGACGAGCCACGGTTCGGCGCAGGTGCTGTTCCCGAACGCCTATAATGCCGCGACCGATTTTACGCCGATCTCGCTGATCTACCGGAACATGCTTGCCGTTGCGGTCAAGCGTGACCTGCCCGTAGCGACCATTCCCGAACTGGTGGCCTATGCGAAGGCCCGTCCCGGTGAGCTTGGTTTCGGCACGCCCGGCATGGGCACGCCCCATCAACTGGCCGGAGAGATTCTGAAGCAGAAGGCCGGCATCGAGATGATTCATCTCCCCTATCAAGGCGGGGGGCCGGCCATGAGAGACTTGGTCGGCGGTCACATCCCGGTGGTCGTCGGCGCGTTGTCGACCGCGCTGGAAAATCACCGTGCCGGCCGGATCAAGATTCTCGCCCTCACTGAGGCCGAACGTCTGAAATCTCTTCCGGACGTGCCCATCGTCGCGGACTATTACGCACCCTTCGATTTCTATGGCTGGGGCGCCATTCTCGGTCCTCCCGGACTCCCGGACGCGATCGTGGCCCGGCTCAACGCCGCGATCCGCACCGCGCTTGAATCGGACGACCTGCGCAAGATCATGAGCGCCGCCGGCTTCACGCCCGAGGCCTCGTCGCCGGAGCAACTGCGCGAGCGGATCGAATCCGAAACGAGCCGGTGGGAAGACGTCGTCAAAAGCGGCGTGAAGATCAGAAAATAAGCGGTGCTCCTCGACGCGCCTCTCAAGGGACATCGGTAACAACGTCATTGTCCAGGACAGGAAATGAACACTCATCCCTCCGAACTGATCCACTCGTCAGTCAAGCCGACGCCTGGCTGTCCTCGTCTCGCGCCCAAGGATCACCACAAGGACTGGGCCCGCGAGCGCTATAAGGGAATGGAAAATCTGCTGATGCCCTCTTTCACGCCCGATCTTAAGGGGCTGGACGAGGAGGGCATTCGGCACGATGTCCGCCAAAGCATCGCGCACGGCTTCTTTTCGATCGCTTGCGTTGCGCCGCTCACGCCTCTCCCGGAATACAAGCGTCTTCTTGAGATCGTTTGCGAGGAGGGGAACGGAAGGATTCTGGTCGGCGCCTATGTGGGCGAAGCAACCGAGGAGCAGAATCTCGATCTACTGGCGCATGCGGAGCGCGTCGGTTGCAGCCATGCTGTCGTGGTGCCTCGCTTTTTCGCCCCGGCCTCGCACGACGATATCTACCGCTGGTATCTGCGCCACTTCGAGCAGACCAACCTCGCGCTCGTTCTCTATGCCCAGAACAACGCATTGCAGCGCCATCTGCATCCCAGCGGTTTCTCTCTGGAGACCTTCGCCCGGCTCACCGAGCTGCCGAATGTCGTGGGCGTCAAGCTGACCCAGACGATGAACCCGATTCGGGCCATGGAGGTGTTCGAGCGCCTTGGCCAGAGCCTTCAGGTCGGTCCGGTCCACCTCGATACGGTGCCGTTGCTCGCCAAGAGCTATCCCGTTCAATGGAGCGGTCAATGGTGCGTGGAATCGGTCCAGTCGCCCGAGAAGCCCTATGCGGTGATGTTCATGGACGCCATCGTCAAGGGCGATTGGGACGAGGCTTTAAGGATCTATTGGACCCTCGAGCCCGCCTATAAGGCGTTCTATCAATTGCAGACGCCCTTCCTACAGAAGGGCGGGCATCCCTGGATGCATATGAAGTATTTTCAATGGTGCGTCGGTGGAAACGGCGGAATCATCCGGGACATCAACAAGCCCCGTGACCAGGTTCCTGTGCTGACGGCGGAGGGACGGCAGCTTATTCGCTCCACGTATTCCCAGATCGGCATCGCGTGCGCCTCGGAATCCGATGAGGAGTTCGTGGTGGGATTGTCGAATCTCAAGAAGGGCTTCGAGCCCAAGGATGTCGTGACCAGACCGCTCTACGAGTCATAGCCTCCGAGGCAGCCGCCGGCGATCGGCGATCGGAGAGGGCGCCGCCGGCCTGGGTCGAGGCGTGTTAGAGGATTGACACTTGGTCCATCCTCCAACAGCTTGATCGGCGCAGCCTCTCAGCATCGACGGTCCGGGCCCATGATCCTTCTCTCCAACGGCGGCACCAACATCCAGACCGCCGACGAGCCATCCGATACGATTCTGGTCGGCACTGTCGATGGCGTGGCGCTGCTGGGGCGGACCGAGCGCGGCTGGAGCGTCAGGCACAAGGCGCTTCAAGGCGTGTTCGTGAGTTCGGTGACGTCCGACGATGACGGCACGCTCTATGCCGCGACGCGCGGCGTCGGCATGGCGCGCTCCACCGACGGCGGGATGAGTTGGGCCTGGATCAACAACGGTCTCCATCATTTCGAATTGTGGTCCGCGCGGGCCGGTCGCCTTCAGGGCCGCGAGGTCGTGCTGTGCGGCGCGTTGCCGGCGCATCTCTACATCAGCGAGGACAAGGGCGAGACCTGGCGCGAGCTTGACGCGTTTCGCAAGACCGAAACGGTCGGGCAATGGACCTTCCCGCCGCCGCCGCGCGTCGGGCATATCAAGGACATCGTGATCGATCGCGACAGGCTGTGGGCCGGTGTCGAGATCGGCTCGTTGCAGGTGTCGGACGATTTCGGCGAGACCTTCACCGAGCTGCGGCTCGATCCCGATCCGCGCGAATGCGACATCCACCGCATCCTCGTGCATCCGGACCGGCCGGACCGGATCATCGTGGCCAACGGCATCGTCGGCATGATGGACAGCCAGGACGGCGGAAGGACCTGGGCCAGGATGCCGATGCCGCCGGCGGCCAATTATCCCGACGCGGTCGTGGTCCATCCCCTCGAGCCCGACCTCATCTTCATGACGGCAGGGCAGGGCTGGCCGATCCACTGGTACGAGCTCGGCCGCGCGCGCGGGAAGATCTTCCGCAGCCGCGACGCCGGCAGGACCTGGGAGCGGCTTCTCGGCGGGCTGCCGAACGGCCAGCGGGCCCTGTTCAGCGCGCTGACCATCGAGGGCCGCAAGGACGGTTTCGCGCTCTATGCCGCCGACACCGACGGGCAGGTGTTCGAGAGCCTGGACGGTGGCGACACCTGGACCATCATCGCGGATGTGGCCCCGGTTTCGAAAGCGGAGTTCTACAAGGGTCTGGTGCGCGATCGGGCCAAGCTCGCCCATGTGGACGACATTGCGGCGAACCCGGCCGCCTCACAGCGCTGGAAGGACGTCGAAACGTCCCTCTGACACTGATTTATCGGCCGATTTCGCTTCGGCCATTGCGCAATCGCGGGCGGCGCGCCTATATTTCGGCTTCATTCCAGTCATCCCTGATGACGTGAGGGCCTCGTCCGGGCGGACGGGCGGGGCGCAGAGGAGATTCGCTATGCAAGACGCGCCCCTGATGCCGAAGGCCACGGCCGTTTGGCTCGTGGAGAATACGGCGCTCACGTTCGATCAGGTCGCCGAGTTCTGCAAGCTGCACCCCCTGGAGGTGAAGGCCATCGCCGACGGCGATGCCGCCCAGGGCATCAAGGGCATGGACCCGATCCAGACCGGGCAGCTCACCCGCGACGAGATCGAGCGGGGCGTCGCCGATCAGGACTACAAGCTGAAGTTGCAGGTGCCGAAGGTCCGCTTGCCGGAGACCAAGGGCGCCACCAAGAAGCGCGGGCCGCGCTACACGCCGGTTTCTCGCCGTCAGGACCGCCCGAACGCGATCCTGTGGCTGATCCGCAACCATCCGGAGCTGAAGGACGCGCAG
>Ga0182743_1002208_pt1 | contig 17485 bp, 11 predicted proteins | sample eDN3rd30CKraftOP_FD_128522 | JGI IMG/M metagenome (GOLD analysis project Ga0182743, IMG submission 128522) | Enriched Organic Plus compost microbial communities from Emeryville, California, USA - eDNA 3rd pass 30_C Kraft OP (version 2) (version 2) ... | reverse complement strand
TTTCGGGCAACTGGTGATGCAGGATGACGAAGCGAGGCACGGCGGAGGTCCAAGCGTGGCGCAAGAGTAGCGCTAGGGGCGGAGCGACTGGTTGAAGCGCGATCAGCGGTCGCGCGAACTCATTCTACTGCACGACCGCCGTCGAAATCTCCGCCGTGACGCCGCTCGGCGATCGTCCGCTGCGAGCTTCGACGCGGAGCGTTTGCTCGCCCAGTCGTACGCCGCGCACCTCGACGCGGAATGGTTCGAGGACTTCGCCCGGACGCAGCTCCATCACGGGGGCGAGTTCAACCGTTTGTCCGCCGTCGCGGGTTTGCAGGATCTCGGTCGGACCGGTCACGCGCACCAGTTGCAAGCCAGGCGGCAGCCGAAGCGTGAGCGAAAGCTCGCGATCGCTCACGCGCCGGTCGTTTTGCACTTTGACCAGGTACGTCGTCACCCCCTGCAGTGCGACGCGGTCGTTTGTCGGCGAGATCGATAATCTCAGCGCGCCGTCGGCTTCGGGCGGGGCGAGCAGCAGCGTTCCGCCGATCTTCGCGGACGACTCCTTGCGGGCGCTCACTGTGGTGGCCGATGGCGGCAGCACTTTGCCCGCCGGTTGATTGCGGCTGAGCGACGGCGCGGGACGGTCGATGGCGGTGCGCACTTCCGAGTTTTCGCGAATGCTCGGCTCGCCGGTCACCGTGAACCGCATGACGGCGGAGTCGTAGCCGCTCACCGGCAGGCAGTGAATCTGTCGCACCACCGTTTCGCCCGGTTGCAGACGCGGCAGCGTCCAGGCGAGGAAGGTCTGGCCGCTCTCGCGTCGATCGCCGCCGGTGGCGACGACCGGTTCGAGCGCCGAGCCGAATTCAGCCACGATGCGCACGTTGCTCGCAGCCATTGTGCCCGTGTTGCGGACTTCGACTTTGTATTTGCCTTCCGTATCGGGGCGCAGCCGATCGGGACCGAGGCCGCGGACTTCGATTTGCACCGGCGGGGCGGTGGTTTGCAGACCGGTGACCACTGCGCTGCTGGCGGCCGTGTGTCCACCGTCGGCCGTGACGCTCAAGCGGTGTCGCTGCCGTCCCGGCTGGGTGACGATGAACGTAACGCCAAGCGGCTTGGTCTCGCCGGGGGCGAGATCGCCGATCGATTTCACGATTGGGCTCGATTCGCCTTGGGCGTGTCGCAGACCGGGATCGAAGACGTCGCTAATCGTGACGTTGTGCAGCGGCTGATCGCCTGTGTTCGTCACTTCAATGCGGAATTTGGCTTGTCGGCCGACGTCGACCGCGTCGGGGCCGACCATTCGCACCGACAGCTTCGATTGGAACACGCGCGTGGCGACGGTGTCGCTCGCTTCGAGGCCATCGCTCGAGCGGGCGACGAACGTGGCCCGCAGCTCGGCGTCGTGCTCGGCGCGGCAGTTCAGCTCGATGATGTCGGACTGCCGCGGCTGCAGTTCGGGCACGCGCCATTCGAATCGCTGGCCGAACGGCTGGGCGCTCGGCGAAGCGTTGAGGACCGAAACGCCCGGCGGCGGCGTGAAGCTGACCATCACGCCTTTGGTCGGCTGATCGCCTGTGTTGGCGACTTCCACCCGATAGCTCACCGCGCCGTCCGCCGAGACGATGCTGGGGCCGAGAGCACGCACGACAAGACCGGGCGAGCTCCACTGAATATTGCTGGTGGATTGTCCCACCACCATGCTCGGCATGTCGCCGGGACCGCTGGAGGGACGGATGATCTGAGTTCGGAGCAACGTGATGCCCGGCGATTGGGCCCGCGGCAACAATTCGGCTTTGGCGAGGCCGCTGGCGTCGGTTTTCACTTCAATGAACCGGCTGGCGGATGGGCCGAAGCCGGCTTCGGGGCCGTCGACCACTTCGTACCGGACGATCCAGTCGCTGACCGGCGCGCCGTTGTTGCGAGTGAGCTGGGTGGTGAGCAGCGTCGTTTGGCCGCACTTCACCTGCGTATTGGCGGGGGTCGACCATTTGGCGTCGACCCAGGTGATCGTGGCGATCTGGCGGCGGCGCTGCCAGTCGTGCTCTTTCGGCGCGACGACGGTGACGTAGGTGGTTCCTTCGCTGGGCGACGAAACGGTGATATAGCTTTGGCCGCGGCGGAGCACAATGTCGTCGGACGGATCGGGCGTGCCGCGGGTGATGGTTTGATCGATGGTCGACGTGTGCGCGAGAGCGTAGTTCGGCGTCAGCTTGTCGGGCGAATGCCGCAGCAAGTGCGACAGGCCGCCGGGGCTTTCCTGACCGATGCAGATGATCTGGCCGACGCCGTCTTGCGCGAGGATCCATTCGATCGGCTGGCGCATGATGAGATAGCCGTCGGCGCTCTGCAGGCCGGCGGTAAGGACCACTTCGCTGCCGACCGGCGCGACGAGCCGCTGCGGCGTGACGACGAGTTGCGGCGAGCGCGTCGGGTTGTTATCCGGGCACGGCTGCACGATGAGCGGCGGCGCTTGCGGCGCTGGAGTCGGGCAGGCTGGCGCGGGAGCGACGACCATCGCCTGCGGCGCGGCCATGGTCGGATCCGGAAGAATCACCGCGGGCGGACCGGCTGCGACGGGAGGCGTGCAGCTTGGTTTGACGGGCGGAGCACAGGTATTCGAAACCGGCAGGATCGTGATCGGCTCGGCGGCGACCGGCGTCGTTTCGACAGCCGGGGCGGCTACGATCGGAGCGCTAGCCGGGAGTTCGCACCCCGACTTGTCTTTGTGGTGGTGCAGGAAGCAGTGCGGCAGGATTGTCGTCGTGCCGCCGCTGAACAGCCGCTGCCCCGTCGGATCGATTGCTGGCAATCGGGCCCCCGCGCATCCGCCGAGAAGCGAGACGGCCAGCGCCAGCGTGCAAAGCACGGCGAGCGGCTTCAGGCTTCGAGAGTGACGGAGGGGAGTCATCGCAGGCGCATCCAAGCACGCGGTACAGGCGGGAAGGCTGAGTGGGCGCGCCACTCTGAGCCTCGCTGAAACGTAGCATGCGTTTTTGCAACCTGTGGAAAATCTTCACCAGGCGGAGTTGCCGAAAAGCAACGTCGGCGTTGGATTGTGCGGGGCGTGAGGTTTGGGAGGGGGGATGGAGCGGAGGGCGAACGGTGAGTTGGGGCTGTGCTGTACGTCGGGTGGCATGGCTCACGGCTTTAGCCAAGCCATGCGAATTGGCTCAAGCTTGTTTCTCATGCCCCTGCTTTGGGCTTGGGGCATGGCGCCCCTACACAGGACGCAGAGCGTCCGGGCTTGCGTTCCCACGCGGAGCGTGGGAACGAGGGACTGATTACTGAAAACTGATAACTGACTACTCATTAGCGGCTGGGCGCCGTGGACCACGGCTTTAGCCATGCCCTGCCTTTGGCTTGGGGCATGGCGCCCCTACACGGGACGCAGAGCGTCCGGGCTTGCGTTCCCACGTGGAGCGTGGGAACGAGGGACTGATTACTGAAAACTGATAACTGACTACTTATTAACGGTAGCTTGCGAAGATGCCGGTGGCGTACCAAATGCCGTTGCTGCCCCGTTTGATGTCGTAGCCGAACATGGCGTGGCGGCGGCTGACATGGTCCCAGTGGCCGGACGATTGCCGCCAGCAGTCGACGCATTCTTCGGCGGCTTCGACGAGCGTTTGGCCGGGCCAGCTTTCGGCGCAAACTTCGTTGGCCACAAGGTGGGCTGGCAGGCGGGCGTTGATCTGGTGGAAACGTTGCTCCCAGCGGTGGTGCCCCTGCAGGCGGATGGAGGCCTGATAGGTCGAATGCTGCTGCGTTTCGGCGGCCAGCATGTCGCTCATTTCACTCCAGGCGCTTTGCGGCCGAAGGGGATGGGTGCGGACGGCAAAAATCATCGTGCGCTGAGTGAGCGTGCCGGTCGGCAGGTCGAGCAGCACGGCCAGGCGGTCGCGCGTGATCGGCCCTTTCGTGAACGGATAGACGCTTACCACGCGGCCGAAGTGGGGGCTCTCGGGATCCCGCTGGTCGATGATCGCCACGCCCGGCCGACCGAGCATTTCGGCCAGCGACGAATGTTGGAGGAGCGTGATCGATTTGCCTTCGTGGACGAAGGTGGCGCCGACGGGCAGTTTTACGGTGATGAAATTGCGAAGACGCTCGGCGATCGGCTGCGAGCGGAGGACGTCGCGCTCGAAGGCGTCGTTGGCGGCGGGGTTGCGCTCGTCGACGAACCAGAGGAGCAGCATTTTGCCCGCGTTCTTCGCTTCGGTCATCGCCCGGCCGTAGTCGTCGAGCCACTCGGTGGCGGCTGGGGCGGTGCTAGCATCGGCCGAGGCAGTCGGAGTTTCCTGCGCGATCGCGCAGGGAGACATAGTTAATAGGAATAGCGCGAGGGGTACGAAGGGGCGCAGAACCGTTCGAAACGCGAGCATCGGCGGGGCTCCGAGAGAAAAAAGCGGCGGAGAGGCGTGTGGGCCTGGCGGCAGCCCGCGGTACGTCGGAATCGGGGCTATCCTTGCCGTGCGAATGACTTGTACGGGCCTAGAAATTGCCCATTCGGGCTGGCTCAGATTAGGTCGCCGCGGCCGACTGGGTCAAGTAGCTGGGCTCTTCCGGCTATGTTGAGTGTCTGGATTGCGCGGGTTGGGGGCTTGAGTTGGCCACGCGCTTGCGTCAATGTAGGCATCGTGAAGGATTGCAACCGCATCTAGCAGCTGCCACGTATGCGCGGCTAGCGCGGCTGGCGGAGTCGTCGGGCAGGCCTTTCCATTCGCAGTACCTGCCAACATCAAGGAGAGTGGCATATATGGTTCAACGGGTTCTTACCTTCGTGGTCGCGGCGGGGATGATCGTCTCCGGTTCGGCGTTTACTTTTGCGCAGCAGCCGCACACGGCGGGGCCGTCGATTGACGAACTCGTTCAACAAGCTCGCGGCAACATGCTGAAGATCAGCCCGCAACAGGTCGCCGAGGTCAAGGCGCGCACCCAAGCGGCGCTGGACGACGTGTTCGGATACTTGGAGCGGAGCGGCAAGGCGAACTCGGCTGCCTGGCAGAAATACTTGGAATGGCCGAAGGTCGTTGAGCTGCTCAATGCCGACGTGCCGAACCCGAACGAACTCGAACGGATTCTGACCAAGTGGGAAGACAATAAGCCGAGCCTCGAAAATCCGCGGTTCATCCGGGCGCGGAAGGCGCTCCGCGACTATGTTTATCTGGCCTCGGACGTCGCCAATCCGAACTACGCGGACGAGTACGTTCGCCGGATCGACGAATTGCCCAAGTTGATTCAAACCTACGAAGAAACGGGCTCGGGTGACGACGGCGCCGCGGTTGGCCGAACGCTCGGCTGGCTGGAACGCTCGGGACAGGCGGAAACGCTGGTGAAGGCGGTTCGCGCTCGCTACCAGCGGCCGAACTTCCTCGGCTACGGCTCGGCGCGGTTTGCGGCGATCGGTTTCGATCAGCCGGTCGATCGCGTGACGCCGGTAAGCGACGTGATCCTCGGCACCTACGTCCGCGGCACCGCTCACATGACTGGCGGCACGACGCTGAAGCTCGTGCCCGATGCGAACGCGGCTCGCTTCAACCTGCTGCTGGCGGGCACGGCTGTGTCGAACAACGTCGGCACGAATCGCGGCGTGGTGATCTACTCGACGGGCGTCACCAGCCTGCAAGCCAGCAAGCAACTGTGGATGGAAGAATCCGGCCTGTTCAGCTCGCCGGCCACCGCGACCGGTCGGACCTCGACGACGATCAACGGCATTTCCGCTGGCGGTCATCTGAAGCAGAAGATTGCGACCAACCGGGTCTACGAGTCGAAGCCGGAAGCCGAAGCGATCGCTTCGCAGCGGGCGGCTGCCCGGTTGCAAGCCAGCTTCGACGCCGAAGTGGCGCCGATGTTGGCTGACGCGAATTCGCGGTTTATCGAGCGCTTCAAGACGCCGATGATCCGCCGCAACGCGTATCCGGACGACATTCAGTTCAGCACGACGCCGTACTACGTCGTCGTGAAAGCACTTTCGGCCGACAAGAGCCAGCTCGGCGCTCCGACGCCGCCGGCCAAGCTGCCGCTGCCGTACGATCTGTGCGCCCAAGTGCACGAATCGGCGGTGATCAACTACGGCGAAGCGCTGCTCGCCGGCCGCTTGCTGACCGATGAACGGCTCGTCGAGCTGATTCGCGACGAGCTGAAATCGGAAGTGCCGGATGAGCTGAAGATTACCGAGGACAAGGATCCGTGGACGATCACGTTCGCCCGCGAAACTCCGGTTCGCGCTCGCTTCGAGGGCAATCGGGTCTTCCTGGCGATTCGCGGCGACCGGTTCACCCGCGCGGAGCAGGTGATCAGCGAGCCGATCGAGATTTCGGCCACGTACGACGTGAAGATCACCGATCAAGGCACGGCGCGGCTGGTTCGCGACGGCGAGGTGCAGGTGAACTTCCTCAAGCGCGATCGGCTGAGCGCGGCGCAGGTCGGCTTCCGCACGTTCCTGCGGCGCAAGTTCGAGGCGATGTTCAAGGAAGAGTTCGTCGGCGAGGGGCTCAAGCTGAAGGGACGCTGGGAAAAGGCTGGCACGTTGCGATTGGAGCTTCTCGACGCCAACAACCACTGGATCAACCTGGGTTGGAACCTGCCGACCGGCGGTCAGAAGCCGCGCCTGGCGAGCGAACCGGCCAAGGCTGGCCCGGCCGAAGCGACCGCGCCGGTGTCGGCGCCGTCGCAGGACGCGCTGGCGTTGCGGCTGTCGCAGTGGTTGGGGCTGACGCCGCCGGCCGAGTAGTGGCGAGCAATTGCCCGTGACTTTTGATAACCTTAACGCCCCGGCTGTTGAAACCAGCCGGGGTGTTTTATTCTGAACGTAGTGCTTTTCAAGCCGGTTGAGGTCGCAGGGAGTTGGCGCTATGGACCGCTGGGTGGAAATCGCGTTCGACTGTTTGCCTCTGCGGACGGTGGGGCGGTTCGATATTCCGATCGACGCCTCGCCCAAATTTCGCAAGCGATGCGAGCAGGTGAAGCGCGCCATCGAGAAGCACGGCTCGTTTAATACCTATTTCTTGTCGAACGCCACCTGCAAATACCACCTCACCAATCGCGAAGAGGTGGGGATGATTGAGTTCCGCTTCACCGGCACGGTGATCACCGACTCGACCGATCTGAAAACCGAGCTGGCCGACCTTGAGGTGGAGCTGGTTCGCGAAACGTGCGACTGGCTGACGGCGCCGGTCGTCGAATGGTTCCAGCAATCGGTGCAGCACTCGGTCCGGGTCGAGTTCGACCGCTTTATCGAAGCCGGCGATCTCGACAAAGCCAAGGAACGCATGGCCCAGCTTCAGGCCAAAGCCGACCAGTCGGGCGGATTCTTGGGCATGTACTTGTAGCCTATTGCTGCTAGCAAATGACAAATGACCAGATCCCAATGACCAAAAAGGGTGAAGCATTGGGCTCGACTTGATCATTGGTGCTTGGACATTGGTCGTTCTTGACTGCTAGCAGCCCGTCTTCGCAAAGTGCGCAATCTAGGCGCCTCTCTCCCCTGCTCTGGCACTCGTTCGGTTTCGAAATAATCGGCCGACTGTAGCGATTCTTCAAAGTTTGTCGGTGGCGGCGACGATAACTGTGCTACCGATTCCTACGTTCAGACCGTGCGCCTAGTGCCAGCAGTCTGAAGGTGGTGGTCGTTCAGGGGGGCCTGAACAATTTGAGGCGGTCGCGATCAGCGAGTTGGAGCCAGACGCTCCTGTCGCTAGCGAGCCGCGAGTTTCGGCTGAAGATCCTGATCGACGGCGGCCCCGCGGCCGAGCACCATTTTCAGGAATGGGTTTCGATGAGACGGCGCAATAGCACCTGGCGACTCCTGCTTGTTTCCGCACTCGTTGCCGTAACCGGCTGCAGCCCGACGCAGCCGTTCTACCTGCACGAGGATGGCGACCTTTCGCACTACCTCGACAAGGCGACGCAAGTGGAGCACCCCGACGTGCACGCTCCGCCGCTGGCTGAGGTGGAGCATTCGCAAGCTCCTTTGACGCTCAGCAATCCTGAGTTCAAGGAAATCTGGGAGCTGACGCTCGAAGAAGCCGTGTCGATCGCCTTGGCCAACACCAAGGTGCTCCGCGGTGGTCAGGCTGCCCGGTTGCAGAACGGCACCCTCTTCGCCGGCACGCAAGAAGGCAGCCTGGTGATGAACCCGCGGGCCTTCGCCAGCTCGCTGAACCCGGCGATCGTCGAAAGCAACCCGGGCGCCACCGCCAACGGCCCAACGGTCGACGGCGGCGTGGGCAACGCCCGCCAAGGTGTGGAAGCGGCCCTGTCGGAGTTCGACGCCCAACTGAGCGTCGTCGGCAACAGCCCGAACGGCGCCATCGCCAGCCGGACCGATCGTCCGCAGAACATTCCGCCGGGTCAGCCGTTCCAGTTGCCGAGCATCACCACGACCGACGGCGGTCTCACCTCGCAGATCGTCAAGAAGTCGGCGGAAGGTACCCAGTTCGCCTTCCGTAACGTGACCAACTACGACCGCGGTTTCACCCGTCCGCAAGCCTTCCAGCCGTTGGAAAGCGTTTGGACGACGACCCTCGAAGTCGAAGCCCGTCAGCCCCTGTTGCGTGGCCGTGGCGCTCAGGTGAACCGCATGCCGGTCATCATCGCCCGTATCGGCACCGACATCGAAATGATGAACCTGCAGAGCCAGTTGCAGGACACGCTGAACAACATCGAAATCCGCTACTGGGACCTGTACAACTCGTTCCGCCAGCTCGAAACGGCCAAGATCGGCCGCGACAGCGCCCTGGTCACCTGGCGTATCGTCTACGACAAGTGGCAGAACGGCGTGGAGCCGGTGCAAGCCGAAGCTCAGGCTCGCGAACAGTACTTCGCCTTCCGGGCTCAGGTCGAAACGGCCCTGCGTGAACTGTACAACAACGAGAACGAACTTCGCCTGCTGATGGGTCTGACGGCGACTGACGGCCGCCTGATCCGTCCGAAGGATGAGCCGACGCTGGCCCGCGTGCAGTTCGACTGGTGCGAAATCCTCGCCGAAGCGATTGCCCGCCGCCCCGAGCTGGTCTCGAAGCGTTGGGAAGTGAAGCAGCGCGAAATGGAACTGATCCTCGCCCGCAACCAATTGCTGCCGCAGTTGGATGTCGGTAGCGCCTACCGCTGGGTCGGCCTGGGCGACAACCTGTGGAACTCCAAGGGAAGCGGCCTCGATTTCCCGGCTCCCGGCTCGAACGCTGTGGAAGAGCTGTTCGAAGGCGACTACCAGGAATGGAGCTTGTTCTTCAGCTACCAGATGCCGATCGGCTTCCGTCGCGAACTGGCCGGCGTCCGCCACCAACAGTTGCGGCTGGCTCGCGAGAAGGCCTTGCTCGAAGACATGGAACTCGACGTCTCGGTTGGTCTCGCCAAGGCGGTGCGTAACCTCGACGCCAACTTCCAACTGGCTCAGACCAACGCCAACCGCTGGGCTGCCTCGCAGAAGGAAGTGGAATCGGTCGAAGCCCTGTATCGCGGCGGTAAGGCCTCGCTCGACCTGGTGCTCGAAGCCCAGCGTCGTCGGGCTCAAGGCCAGGCTGCGTTCTGGAGCGCCGTGGTGGAATACAACAAGTCGATCGCCGACCTTCACACTCGAAAGGGTTCGATCCTCGAGTACAATGGCATCTGCTTCGAGGAAGGTCCTTGGCCGCAGAAGGCTTACTGGGACGCTCTCGACCGGGCTCGCAAGCGTGACGCCGGCTTGTACATGGACTACGGTTGGACCCGTCCGGCTGTGATCAGCCGCGGCAAGATGCCGACCGGAGCCGCTCCGATGATCGAAGCCATGCCCGGCGAAGTGATCATGCAGGGCGCCCCCGAAGAGCTTCCGACGCCAGCCGCTCGCCCGGCTCTCGAGTCGGTCGATCCGGGCTTCGACGCCGAGCCGATTCCGCCGATGGCGACGCCGAACGTCGAACCGGCTGAGGACTTCACGCCTCGCGAGACTTCGGTTCCGCGGTTCCGGACCTCGGGTTCGCCGGCGGAGATCGCCAACCCGCTGCGGCCGGGCAAGGCTCCGGTCGCCGTGGTCAACTACGATGAACCGGTTGCCCAGGCGGCTGAGGGATACAGCAATGTCCAATCGTCTGGTGCTGTCGCGAATCCGGCGTATCGTCAAGCTACTCGGGCTGTTACAGGGGGGGCAGGAGTACAACGCTAACGCACTTGCCGACGCCTGCGGCGTCAGCCGACGAACGATCTTCCGGGACCTCGACGCGCTCCGCGCGGCCGAGGTCCCGCTCGTTTATGACGAGAAGCGGCAAAGCTACCGCATTCCCGGGCACTACTTCCTGCCGCCGACCAACTTCACCGCCGACGAAGCGATGGCGCTGATCGTCCTCAGTCATCAGCTCGGCCAACGCGGTCTGCCGTTCTACGCCGCCGCTCGCAGCGCGGCCGCCAAGCTCGAAAACAGCCTGCCCGATCGGCTGCTGCAATACCTCCGCAAGGTGACCGGCGCCGTGCGGATCAAGCTCGACGCCACCAATCCGCTGCAAGGCAAAGAAGAGGTTTATCAGCAATTGCTCGCCGCGGCAGCCGAGCGGCGCTGCGTGCGCATCCAATACGCCAGCCTGTACGAAAGCAAAACGCTGCAGACGAAGCTCCATCCGTACAAGCTGCTGTTTAACCAGCACAGTTGGTACGTGATTGGCCGTTCGACGGTGCATCGCGACGTGCGGACGTTCAACATCGGCCGCATTCGCCAGCTCGAGCCGCTCGACGACGGCTTTGAGATTCCGCCGCGATTCAACCTCGACCGGTACTTGCGCAACGCCTGGCGGCTGATCCCCGAAGATGGGCCGGATCACGAAGTGGTGATTCGCTTTTCGCCTCGGGTGGCCCGCAACGTCGCCGAAGTGGTCTGGCACAAGACGCAGCGGCACTGCTGGCTCGACGACGGCCGATTGGAGCTGCGCGTTACCGTTTCGGGCCTGCAGGAGATCTCGTGGTGGATCTTGGGCTATGGCGACCACGCGGAGGTGGTCGAGCCGCGGGCGCTCCGCCAATTGATCGCCGAGCGGGCCGAAAGCATGGTCGCCCTGTATGCAGCCGACCGGCGGGCAGCCAAGCATCACCCGGTGGCCTCGACGAAGGTCAACGGGCGGCCGGCGGCGCGTGCGCGAAATTCGGGAGGAAGGTCGTGATGGGGCGACGGTTTTAGTTCTGTTGCCTGCTGAGGTCCCCCGTATTGGCTGACGGCGCGGGCGCAATGGCGTCCCTCTGGTGGCGCAGCCTTGCGGGGATGTGAAATAACAGGGTCTAGTTCACGCCCACCTGGGCGTTATACTGGTTGGTTCCCCCGAGAGTGGGCGGGGGCTGACGTAAGTAATGCCGTCTACGGGACTTTCTACGAGTGTCATCACTGCCGCTGCTGATTCTGCGAGTTGTGTTTATGGTCGTTGCCATTGGCGTGGCAACGTTGTTCGTTGGTCGATTTGGGCAGCAGTCTGGCAATCCGCTTTTCCCGCTGACGATCTTCTTTGGCATTCTGGCCTTGGCGGGGGCGGTGATTGCCCTCGACGCGCTGTGGCCGCGAAAGAAGATCGACATCATTTCGGCGGTCTACCTGGGGCTGCTCGTCGGCGTGCTGCTGACGTACATCTTCATGATCGCCCTCTCTCCGCTTCTGCCGAGCGAAGAACTCCCCCAAAGCGCCTTGTGGCGCGACGCAGCCCAACTGCTGCTGGGAATGGTGATGTGCTACCTCTGCGTCAGCCTCTTGATGCAGACGAAGGACGATTTCCGCTTCATCATTCCCTATGTTGAGTTCTCGAAAGAAGTTAAGGGGCTCAAGCCGTACGTGCTCGACACCAGCGTTGTGATCGACGGCCGGATCGCCGACCTGGCGCAAACGAGCATTTTGGACAACCAGCTCATCATGCCCCGGTTCGTGCTGGCGGAGTTGCAGGCCATCGCCGACAGCAACGACAAGATGCGCCGAGCCCGCGGCCGGCGGGGACTCGACATTCTCAACCGCTTGCGGACGAGCGAAGGGATCGATCTGAAGATCTACGACCGCGAAATGCCCGACATGGCGGGCCAGCCGGTCGACATGAAACTGGTGCTGCTGGCCAAGCACCTCGAAGGAAAGATCGTCACCGGCGACTACAACCTCAACAAGGTTGCCAAGTTGCACAACGTGCCGGTCATCAACCTGAACGACATCGCCAACTCGCTCAAACCGGTCTATTTGCCGGGCGAATCGCTCACGGTGCGCGTCGTTAAGCCGGGCGAAGAGCCGGGCCAAGGCGTCGGCTACCTGGACGACGGAACGATGATCGTCATCGAACAGGGACGCGACCACGTCGGCAAGGAAGTGAAAGTGTCGGTCACCAGCGTCCTACAAACCAGCGCCGGCCGTATGATCTTCGGCCGCTATACGCCGGCTTAGTGCGGCTCCTGCATTGGTTTGAGGCCCGATCTCGCTGTGGGCGGCGCTGGTTGCTGAGGAAACGCAAAGTCGCCAAGGCGCAAAGACGCAAGAGAGGGAGTGAGTCCAATCGCAGTAGGGCCTCTACATGCACGAGAACGAGATCGCACAGCACGTTGTTGATGTGGCGTATCGGATTCACACCCAATTGGGACCTGGACTGCTAGAGTCGGTCTATCGAGTGATCCTCTGGCATGAGTTGCAAAAGCGCGGGCTGGCCGTCGAAAAGGAAGTGCCAATTCCGCTTCAGTGGGAAGGCCTGAAGTTCGAAGAGGCGTTTCGAGCAGACCTGATCGTGGAAAGAAAGCTGATCGTCGAATTGAAGTCGATCACCGACCTCGCAGCCGTCCACAAGAGGCAGCTGCTGACCTATCTGCGGCTTACAGGATTTCGCCTCGGGCTCCTCATCAATTTCGGCGAAGCACGAATTCGGGACGGCATAGTCCGTGTGGTCAACGGTCTTGAGGACAAAACCGCGCAGGCTTAGCCCCTACCCTCTCCGTCTTTTGCGCCTTCGCGCCTTGGCGTCTTTGCGCTCTGATACAACCCGGCTTCGCTTCACAGAGAGCCGGCGACCGCGACTATGCACGGCCGCCAAAAGTGTCCTGGTATAATGTTGCGAGCGAATTCCGGCTTCGTCGGAACGGGCGGTTTAGGGATGGGCGTTGTCCGGTTAAGGGGCTGCGAATCGCCGCAAAGGGGCTAGGAATCGCCATGCGAACCACCCATTGGTGGTGTTGTGGCCGGCGGAGGCTTTCAGCGGCTGGTTGTGGCGTAAGTTATGTAATGTCAATAGTTAGCGTCGCTGTTGTCTGGCTTGCGCACCTCTAGTAGCCTGTCGGGCCATGCGAGCTGCCGGGGCGGATTCGGATTCCCTTACGCGATTTCAGCCCAGCCGGCAAATCGTGCAAAACACTATGACGAAATCGAATCCCAGGTAAAAACGAAGAACCGGGAAGGGAGGAGGGGTGTTTGACCTTTCCCACTCCCCGAAATCGAGTAAGATAACTGGCAAGCGAGTTCGTCCGTCTGACCGGGTTGACCAACGAAGGGCCCTGGCGCAGCCTCTGGGAATGGAGTCTCTCCCACCTAATGTTCTTGTGAGTGGCGCTGGTGCCAGCCCCTCACGGGACACTTCCCGGTTGGGCAAAACCCCGATTGTCGCGGCTTGTCCGCGGTCCGCGAGCGGGCATTGGCCTGGCTGGCGTGGTGATCGGGTTGTCGTCGCGCTCTGACGAACGGTTCGCTTTGATTGGGGAATTCTTCTTCGCTCCGCCGGTTTGTTTCTCTGGCCAAGGGTTTGGCTTGAGGTCGGCGGCGGTCGGTGTTCAGGTGCAGTATGGACCTTTCGAAACTTCGCAACTTCGGTATTTCCGCCCACATTGACTCGGGCAAAACGACGCTCAGCGAGCGCATCCTCTACTACACCGGCCGGATCCACAAGATCGAGGAAGTGAAGGGCGGCGGCGACGGCGCGACCATGGACTACATGGATCTCGAGCGCGAACGCGGCATTACGATTACCTCGGCGGCCACCACGGTGCAGTGGAAGGACCCGCGCGATCGTAGCATTCCGATCACGATGAACCTCATCGACACTCCCGGGCACGTCGACTTCACGGTCGAAGTCGAACGCAGCCTCCGCGTGCTCGACGGCGCGATCCTTGTGCTTTGTGCCGTGGGCGGCGTGCAGTCGCAGTCGATGACGGTCGACCGTCAGATGAAGCGCTATCACATTCCGCGCCTGGCGTTCATCAACAAGATGGACCGCACCGGCGCCCGTCCGTTCGCCATCGTCGACGAAGTGAAGAGCAAGCTGGGCGTCGACGCCTGCCTCGTGCAGTACCCGATGGGGGGCGGCGAGACGTTCGAAGGCATGATCGACCTGATCACCATGAAGGCGATTCGCTTCGAAGGTGACCAGGGCGAAGACGTCAAGTACGAAGCCATTCCGGAAAAGTACAAGGAAGGCGCCGAAGAGTATCGCCACCACATGCTCGAAACGCTGTCGATGTACAGCGACGAGCTGATGGAGAAGCTGCTGGGCGAGGAAGAGATCAGCGAAGATCTCATCCACCAGGTGATGACCAAGGCCATCCAGCAGCAGGGCTTCACGCCGGTGTTCGTCGGCTCGGCCTACAAGAACAAGGGCGTTCAGCCGTTGCTCGACGCCATTGTGCGCTACCTGCCGAGCCCGCTCGATCGCGATGTGAAGGCCAAGAACTGGGAGAACCCGGACGAGGTCTTCCCGCTGTCGCCCGATCCGTCGAAGCCGTTCGTCGGCATGGCGTTCAAGATCGTGGAAGATCCGTTCGGTCAGCTCACGTTCATGCGTCTCTATCAAGGGACGATCAACAAGGGCGAGATGTACTACAACCAGCGTACGGGCCGGAAGGAACGCTTCAGCCGTATCGTGAAGATGCACGCCGACAAGCGCGAGGAAATCGACTCGGCCAGCGCCGGCGACATCGTCGCGATCATGGGCATCGACTGCGCTTCGGGCGATACCTACGCGGCCGAGAACAAGTACTGCACGCTCGAAAGCATGTACATCGCCGAACCGGTGATCAAGCAAGCGATTGCCCCGGTTCAGCGTGCCGATAGCGACAAGCTGAGCAAGGCGTTGCAGCGTTTCCGCAAGGAAGACCCGACCTTCCAGGTCTACAACGACGAAGAAACCAGCGAAACGATCATCGCCGGCATGGGCGAGCTGCACCTCGAAATCTACACCGAACGTATTCGCCGCGAATACAAGGTGGAACTCGAGATCGGCGCGCCGAAGGTGAGCTACCGCGAGGCGGCCACCCAGCGGTACGCGTTCGACTACAAGCACAAGAAGCAAACCGGTGGTTCGGGTCAGTATGCTCACATCAAGGGCTACATGGAACCGCTGCCGGAAGGCTCGACCGAGAACTTCGTGTTCGAAGAGTGCATCGTCGGCGGCCGCATTCCGAAGAACTTCATCCCGTCGATCGAAAAGGGCTTCCGCTCGGTGCTCAACAAGGGCCCGGTCGCGGAGTACCCGGTCGTCGGTCTGAAGGTGATGATCGAAGACGGTTCGTACCACGAAGTGGACAGCTCGGATCGCGCGTTCCAAATCGCGTCGGCTGACTGCTTCCGCACGCACTTCAAGGACACCAAGCCGGTCATCCTCGAGCCGATCATGAAGGTCGAAATCGAGTGTCCGGAACAGTTCCAAGGCGCCGTGGTGGGCGACGTGACCAGCCGTCGCGGCATCATCGCCAACACCGACATGCGTGACGGCGTGACGTCGATCACGGCCGAAGTGCCGCTGAGCGAAACCTTCGGTTACTCGACCGAGCTGCGCAGCATGACGCAGGGGCAAGGCACGTTCACCATGGAACTGCTGACCTACCGCCGCGTGCCGGCGAACATTCAGGAAGAGATCGTCGCCGAGCGGAAGAAGCAGCTCGTCGGCGCGAAGTAACTTCGCAAAAGCCAAACTCCACCCGTGGCCGGACGCGAACAGCGTCCGGAGAGCAGCGAGTGGACCAGGCCGCCTGAGAGAAACAAAAACACCCCGGTTCCAAAGAGCCGGGGTGTTTTTTTGTGTTCGCCCTTCGGCGAACATCGCCAATCAGTGGGTCCTTCGCGGGCGCTACCGAGAAAAGTCGTTACCGAAGAGGCTCTCCGCGTAGCTCAGCCTCGCGCCGCGCCTCCAGCTCGCGCCGGCGGACCTTTTGCCGCCAGATCAGCATGCCGATCATCACGGCCAGCGGCGGCGTCCACGAAACGATGATCGCAAAGATGATCATCGCCCCGTAATCGGTTCCAAAGAGGGCGTCGACCGACATGACACTCACGCCGCAGCCGATGCAAAACGCCACGAACATGGCCACCGGCATTAGCAGCAGGATGGCGAGGGAGCTGATGCCCGTTTTGACGACTCGCCCGGCCGTTGAGCCGCTCGGTTGTTGGGGCGCCTGGTAGGGATTGGTTGGATCGCTCATAGGCTGCGAGCATAGTTGAAAAATTCGGCCAGCCAAAACAAAAACGGACGATTCTTTCGAATCGTCCGTTTGAGCGTGTCAACTTGTGCGGCAACCGCCGCGTCCGCTTATTCGCGGGGGCGGATGGCGCCGGTCAGGCCGCTGTAGTCGAAGCGGTCGTTTTCGTGCCAGAGCGGCAGGCCGAGTTCGATGCGCGAACGAAGGACTTCGATCTTCTCCGGCGAGCCAGCGGGGGCGTCGGTCGGCTGGAAGTCTTCGGGGGCTTCCGGCACGTAGTCTTCGTCGTGGCCGTACTTAAGAATGGCTTCGAAAACGTTGCGAACCTTGCTGCTGTCCATCTGTGTGAAAACTCCGATGCAAATTGCATTCAGCCGGTGCGGCTGACGTTTATAGGCGGCGTGCTTGGGAGCGACCGTTCGCTCTGGCGGAGGGGGCACGCGGATCAAGGCGGAACTGGAGTCGACCCGATCAATGCTGGTCGCGGTGGAGGCTGCCAAGAATGGCGGTCTGAACCGCCATGGAGCTCGTCCAAGCAACGCGACTGCCTGGAAGTCCCCCCATTATTTCTTCGCAAATATGGGCAGTCAACGTTTTGGAGAAAAATAAGGCAAAAATATCTTCCCTGACGTGCGGTCGGTCGCGGCTGTGTCGCGTGCGGGAAGTTTGCCGACTGCCGCACGGTCGATTGTCCTAAATCCCTGTTTTAACGATAGTTGGCGGGATGCCGCAGGGCGTTGCTGACGATGAAGCACTTGATGGCTATCGTTAGCGATACAGGCATCTATGCCGGAATCGACGCCATAGGCATAGGCGCAGTGGCGGTCGGCTCCGTAAAGCCCCTTGACAGCGTTTGTGGCCGGCCGAGCATCACGGCTGCCGCTGCAAAGGCCCTTCGTCGGGGCGATCGCAGCTCCGTCACACGGCCCCGATGGCTGCCCCAACGGCCACGCCGGCGATCCAATCGCGACACCTAGGATTTGGAACTTTTCATGGTTTGGGTTCAGAAGACCGTTACGCTTTCGCCCCGCTCGCGTGGTTGTCACCTGGTAACGCGGGAGGTCGAGCAGGCCATTCCAGAGCTCGCGGATCTCCGCGTGGGGTTGCTGCA
>Ga0182743_1002206_pt1 | contig 17500 bp, 10 predicted proteins | sample eDN3rd30CKraftOP_FD_128522 | JGI IMG/M metagenome (GOLD analysis project Ga0182743, IMG submission 128522) | Enriched Organic Plus compost microbial communities from Emeryville, California, USA - eDNA 3rd pass 30_C Kraft OP (version 2) (version 2) ... | reverse complement strand
TAGCATTTCACTGAACCAACCCTCCGCTGTCCATTCCACCCATGTCCGCACTCGGTCTATCGCAACGGCTACTACTACTGCCCCCCGGTCGGGGTCTGTACGCGCCCGTTTGCGCCATGACCCATCCTGATTCCCCCTGACCCCGACCAACGTCAGCTTGTTTCAAGCCAGGGGAATCGGGTATCAACGATTCCTGGAGTGCTTTTCATGCTGACCGATCCTTCCGTCAAATACCGACCGATTTCCCCGATCGATCTGCCCGACCGTCAATGGCCGTCGCGCATCCTGACGCAAGCCCCAATCTGGCTGTCCACCGATTTGCGCGATGGTAATCAGGCGCTGTTCGAGCCGATGAATCGCGAGCGCAAGCTGCGTTTGTTCCATGAGCTGGTGCGCATAGGTTTCAAGGAAATTGAAGTCGGCTTTCCCGCCGCCTCGCGCACTGATTTCGAGATCGTCCGCCACCTCATTGACGCAGACCAGATTCCTCCCGACGTCACGCCCATGGTCATGACGCAATTGCGTGATGACCTGATCACAGAGACGGTGCGCAGCGTCGCGGGCGCGCGGCGCGTGATCGTGCATTTTTACAATGCGATCGCACCTGCCTGGCGAGAGATCGTCTTTGGCATGAGCGTGCCACAGATTATCGATATGGTGGAACGTCACATTGCGTTGTTCAAACGGCTGACGGCGGCTCATCCGGAAACCGAATGGATCCTGCAATACTCGCCCGAGACCTTTTGCATGGCCGAGCTGGACGTCTCGCTGGCCGTATGCAACGCCGCCATTCGCGCCTGGGATGCCGGCCCGCAACGGCCGATGATCATCAACCTGCCGACCACCGTCGAAGTCTCTACGCCGAATGTGTTCGCCGACCAAATCGAGTGGATGAACCGGCGGCTCGAGCAGCGCGAGCATCTCATCTTGTCCGTGCATCCACACAACGACCGGGGCACAGGTGTGGCCTGCGCCGAACAGGCAATGCTCGCCGGGGCACAACGTGTCGAGGGCTGCCTGTTTGGCAACGGCGAGCGCAGCGGCAACGTCGATGTGGTGACGCTCGCGCTGAACCTCTACACCCAAGGCATTGCGCCCGGCTTGGATTTCTCTGACATTGCTGCAGTTGCCCGCGTGGCTGAGGAATGCACCGCGTTACCCATCCACCCTCGCCATCCGTATGTAGGCGATCTGGTATTTACCGCGTTCTCCGGCTCGCACCAGGATGCCATTGCCAAGGGCTTTGCCGCGCAACAGGCCGATGCACCATGGCGCGTACCGTATCTGCCCGTTGACCCGAAAGATCTGGGCCGCACTTACGACAGCATCGTGCGCGTCAATAGCCAGTCGGGCAAGGGCGGCATTGCGTTTTTGCTGCAACGAGACCACGGCATTATCATGCCGCGCCGCATGCAGGTGGAGTTCAGCGCCATCGTGCAGGCATTGGCAGACGACAGCGAAACGGAACTGAGCAGCGAACAGATTTGGGATGTATTCGAGCGCACGTACCTCGCCCCGATACGTGAACAGCCAGGATTCATTCACCGCAGCCACCGCCTGAGCGAGCACGCCGACGGGCAAGGCATCACGCTGCAGCTGGTGAATGAGGATGGCAATCTCGTTACCCTCGAAGGGACAGGCAACGGCCCGATCGCTGCGACAGTGGCGGCACTGGCCCTGCCACTGCGCATCGATAGTTATGAAGAACGCAGCCTGGAGGCAGGCTCCGATGCGATGGCAGTGGCCATTGTGGAGGCAGCCATGCCTGGCGTGCCGGGCTCGCGCTTTGGCGTGGGACGGCATGCAAATATCACTACGGCGTCGATTCTGGCTGTGCTGAGTGCAGCGGCCCGGTTCTCTGCGGAGATGGCGGCAGTGGACTGAATGGCGATATGCGGCCGCACAGGGCGTGAGGCATGTGCGGCCTTTTGCCGGGGTTCGAGCGTTCGCAGTTACGGCAGAATGTCATCTGCCGGCGGCCGGTGAAAAGCACCTCATTACTGCGCTCTGCCTCCTGCCCGGCCGCGGCACTGCGGGCCGTGCCCGATTTTCAGTAAACTGACGCATTACTCTGCTCTGCCCGCTCGCCTTTTCCGATGTCTTCTGCTCCCGAAATCCGCCCCGGTCAATCCGTCGAACTGCTAAAGGAACTGCATATCCTGACGCGCGACGGCAAGATGAACCAGGACAGCCGCCGCAAGCTCAAACAGGTCTATCACCTGTTCCAGTTCATCGAGCCCCTGCTGCAAGACGTCAAAAAAGAACGCGACGCGGTCACCCTCGTCGATCATGGCGCGGGTAAGTCCTATCTCGGCTTTATCCTGTACGACCTGTTTTTCAAGGCGCTGCGGGATCAATCGCACGTCTACGGCATCGAGACACGTGCCGAGCTGGTCGAGTCGTCCAAGGCGCTGGCCCAGCGGCTGGGATTCGGCGGGATGTCATTCCTGAACCTGTCGGTCGCAGATTCCATTACCTCGGACCAGTTGCCCGAAAAAATAGATATCGTCACGGCGCTGCACGCTTGTAATACCGCGACCGATGACGCTATTCATTTTGCCTTGGCCAAACATGCCAAATACATCGTCGTCGTCCCCTGCTGCCAAGCCGAAGTCGCCGCTGCCCTGCGCAAGAACAAAGCTCGTGCGCTGGCGGATCCGCTGGCTGAAATCTGGCGCCATCCGCTGCATACCCGGGAGTTTGGCAGCCAAGTGACTAATGTGCTGCGGTGTTTGCAACTCGAGGCGCATGGGTATCAAGTCAGCGTCACCGAGCTCGTCGGATGGGAACATTCGATGAAGAATGAACTGATCATCGCGCAATACAAAGACCTGCCTCGTCGCAAGCCTGCGGAGAGACTGCATGAGATTCTGGATCGCATTGGGTTGCCGGAGTTGCGGGAGAGGTTTTTTACTGAGGCGTTGGCTTGACGTTTGACGTTGGAACAGCGTTAACCTCCTCAACGCTCTGAGTACATTGTGTTCCGTAGGGGGTTCGACCAGTGACAGACTTCCAATCGGGATATTTAGTCCGCAATTCGTTAGCCTTGGCCGACATGGCCTCGCTTTTTTGAGTCTCGCCGATTTCCTTCAGGGCAATCGCATATTCATCCAGAGTGTCAGCGTAAGCAATAGGGGCACCTGACGACACATCTGCCTTGTCCTGCTCAACAAAACTTTTTTGATAAAACTCGGCCGCAATTCTGTATTTCTTCTGATCCAGATGCAGACGCGCTAGTTCCGTTAATGACATATAGAGCGGGCCACCTGAAATTTCATCGAGTTGATAAGCCGACATCAACTCAAACGCCGACGCGGCAAAGAAACACGTTACGCCGAGCGCTCGCCCGTACTCATAGTGCAGTATCGCCCGCCTCGCCGGGGGCCACTCGACAACTTCGCTGTCGACAACGGCCTGGGCATAAGCGCGTCGCGAAATATCCCACTTACCAATCGTCTGTGCATATGCACCCACATACACAGCGTTGGAAATTCTATTGTCCATCATCTTGGACAGGCATCCCGTTAACAGCAACGGGGTCAAACAAAAAATGGTGGTTATGAAGCGCATAGTTATTAGTGAGAATATTGGTTTGGAGAAAGTTGAATTCCATTCAAATTGCGACGCCTATCCCAGCTATTCGACCGAACAAGAGCTTTTATTTATCGAAAAGCTGGATGATCTATTCCATTAACTCTCCTCTCTCGACTGACATGGTGGATATAAACGCGTAATGGAAGTCGTGCACTGACCGGTATATCGATAGTGCTTTCTCATCATGCAACGCTGAATATCGTGAACCACGATTTGCGCGTCATTATTGGATTGCAGCGTTGTTCGCTGTTTCCCAGAAGGAAGGGGAGCAAGTAAATAACTCCCGTCGGTACCGCCCCCACAGCTCATCCAATCCCGCATCCGCTCTTGCTCAGAGTGACCAGCCGACTCCCAATCGTCTACCAGTCTCGATACATTCGACGCTCGTTCATATAGTTCCTTATCGCAATAAAGTTCTGGAGATGTCAGGTAGCAGATATATCCATTCCTACTGATATAGCAACCGCCCAAAAACATTACTCCGACGACCACACATAAGCTTCGAATGATTGTCTTCATCTTTTAAGCCTCAGGAATGTGTCCAGCAACGTCCACGCTTCTGGCGGCAATATCTCCGCCAGTGCGAACGGTGCCGCCGGAAACAGAGCGATCACAGTCCATGTCTCGTGAAACGCGCGCTCTGCTACAGTTCTCCCACGCCGCGCGTTACCTTCCTTGTCATAAAGGGCACTCAGCGTTCCCCCTATAACGTCGTGTGGCCCAGCGAAAGCTTCGTGAACTACGTCTAAAAAACTTCCGGGACTATAAGGACTGCCGAGAAAAGTTCCTGGGAGGCCTTGGATTCCGCCGGTCAAACCAGACATGTCCGCACCCGCCGACGATTGAAGAAACTCAGCAAGTGACATCTTGGCCGCTACAGTATCGAACTGGACTTTTCCTTGAGCGTCCAACTGAAGTTTCGGGATCCCTTGCTCGTCCAGTATCTCGGCTTGATTAGAATCCTTTTGCACCTTGCACAGCTGATTCAACCTCCCACATATGGCGTCGAGATCTGCTCTCACACCGGCCCCCCTTTCCCCGTCCCCGCGAATCCCTATGCTTTGTCCGCTCTTGTTATCCAGCGTGGTGACCCCGTCAGTAATTCCTGCAAATTTCCTCGAATCTGCGATCGTGTACTCCCGCATCCGGTCCGCTACCTCTGACAATCCGGCGTGAAGTGCCGCTACATCGGCGGAACCGGTCAGTACACCTACGATGACATTCAGGATTCGTTCCTGCGTGTTCAGTTCGCTGATCTGTTGCTGTAACGCCTGTATTTCCTGCTCATCGGTCTTCTCATTGATCTGGTTACGCAGCGCTGCGCGTCTTTCGTCGGTGTACGACCGGATGGTCAGGCTGGCTTGTTGGGTGAAGGCGGCGACGATTTCGGCTTCGGCGGAGACTTTGGCTCGCAGTTTTTCGGGGTCCCAGGTTTTGCTGAGGCCCGCGGCATCGTCGCCCGTCTGGATCTCTTGGTTCAGGCTGGCCAGGAGTTGTTCGGCGGTCTTTCCGGTCAGAGCGCGCTGCTTCTCATGGTCCGTAATAACGACGGTGGCGCCGCTGATTCCGCTCTTTGTGGTGCTGCGCTCGCTGTCACTGGTTTTACTGAAGCCTGGGGCCAGCGCTGAGGTGTCGCGGCCCATGTTTTGGGCTGCCCACGTGTAGCCGGCACCACTGACCGTCGTCGCCTTTCCGCCACCGGATGTGGCTTTGACTCCGCCTGCGTTATTGTCGGCACCGATAGCGTTTGCGCCAGTGGCTCCGTCTGTTTTGTCGTTGGTTTTTCCAGTGCTCTTGTCGGCCGATTTTTTATCACGGCCGCTGACGCTGAATCCACCTGCGACGGCAACGCCACTGGCCTTGTAACCACTGTGGTTCTCAATGTCGCTTACGGTCAGCGTACCCGTGACGATGCGATTTGCCCCGGCGTGTACGGCTTCTGCGGTGCTGGCGATCGCCCCGCCTTTTAGATCCGTGTTGCCTTTGACCTGAATATCAAAACCCGCGTCGCCCGCCTGGATGCCGCTTTGCTCGCGCACGCTGGCAAAGTCGCCTTTGACTTTGTCTTGGGTATAGCTGGCGCTGCCTGCCACGCCTGCTCCTACAATGACGCTGCCGCCTATGTTTCGATGTTTGCTTTCAAAAGTACTGGTGTCCTGCAGGCTCTCGATGTTCAGATTGCCGCCGACATCGGCTAACACCTGTTTTCCGGTGGCGATGGCCCCTTGCAGATTGGTATCAGCGCCTGATTGCAGTGTCAGTTTCTGGCCTGCCGCAACCTTGGTATTCGTCACGGTCTTGTCTCGGCCATTCGCTTTGCCTTTCGCGTTGTTGGCGCTCGCTGCCACGCCGATGCTGGCGCCACTCGATCCCACCGACACCGCCACGCCAATCGAAGCACTCGATCCGCTGCTCTTGTGTTTGGTATCCAAAGTGCTCTCGGCTGCCTGCAGGTTTATGTTTCCGTCGGCGTTGAGTTGTGTGTTACCACCCCCAGATAATGTGGAACCTTTCACGTTGATGTCTGAAACGGTGCCTGCTCCTTTAGCCAGGATGGTGAGGTCCTTGCCTGCCGCGACTGTGGACCCAACTGCCGTCGAAGCAGAGTGCTCGGTCGTGCTGGACTGCTTGCTTTTTCCTACGGCGATTCCGATCTGAATGCCACCTAATTTGTCCAGGTCTTTTGCGCCGTCGACGGCTCCTTGCTTTTGCAAAGCATCAAAGGCGCTGATGGCTTCCAGTCCGGTGGCTGCTGCTGCCAGGCCTTGTATGAGGGGATTATCTGTTTTAGCCGCGGTATCGGCTACGCGCCCAACAGATTGCATCGCGTTTACCAACGGATTGTTGACCGTCACGCTCAATCCGGTCTGTCTGATTTCAAAGGACTCCCGCTTGTGATGAGTGTCTTGCGCTGCGCCGATAGTCACCTGCTGTCCGGCCAATGTGATGTTTCCCTCCGGAGCAATGATGGTGCTGGCCGTCACGTTGATTGCCTGACCCGTGCGTATTGTGGTGTTTCCCTTCAGACTGCCCAGGGTACTGGGTGTATTGCCTTGCGCTGCCTCCTGTACCGAGTGCGTCTGTCTGCGTTGGCCGATACTCATCCCCCCCGTCGCGCCGACACCTGATTTTTTGACCTTCTCAACACGACTGGTATCGGACTGCCTGTGTCCGGGGTCGATATTGACATTGCGTGCCGCAGCGATATCCAGATGCTGCTGCGCGCCCACGTTCGAACCTTGCACGGTCACATCACGGCCAGCGGCAATCTCGACGTTCTTTCCTGTCAGGGTCGAGGCATGGGGCTGTTTCCACTGCGCCGAAACCTTCGTGTCTTCTGTCTTGGACGACAGCAAGCCTTTTTTCTTTTCGCGATACTGATCCTTTGCTGCGCCGCTGTCTACACCTGCCTGCAGCACGACGTCGCGTCCAGCGTTGACGGACAGCTGCCGTTGCGCGTGGATTTCTGCGGCGCGCGCGTTGACGTCCTGCCCCGCCGCCATCGCCAGATCGCCTTTGGCGCTCGCGCCCGATCCGATCACCTTGTTCGTACTCAACTCGTGACGCTGGTGTCGGCCGCTCGAGATGGTTTCGCGGTGTTGAGCGACAAGTTCGTCCAGCCGGATATCGCGGCCGGCTTGCAGACGCGCGTTGTGCTCGACAGACACTTGCGCGGCCAACATATTGATATCGTTGCCCGCCTGCATCAACAGATCGTTCGCGCTCACGCTGGAAACACCTGATAGATGCGTACCCCGCGTAGCGCCAAAATCCTCGGACGTCTCGGCCGAAATCAAATTGATATTCTGTCCCGCACGCAGCGCGACCGTATCGCCCTGGATCCGGGCCGCGAGATTGCTCAGGTTTTCGCGTGCAGCCAGATCGATGCGCCGCGCCTGTATCTGGCCGCCAGAGTGATTGATAATGTTCAACGCATTGACCACCGTCGCATCGCGCGCACCGATGGTGCCGCTATTGACGAGGTCGCCCTGCGCTGTCAGATGCGTGTTGCGCCCAGCCATCAATGTGCCATGTGTCTGAGTCGCGTCTGGACGCGCCGGCAGCTGCACTTTGGGCGCCAAGACCGTACGCACCGCGCCTACAGGCAGGTCGAACGGATCGCTTGCCACGGTGACCTTATAGGGCGCGCGGTGTGCCTTGCGATCGCTGCTGCGTGCCTGCGTAAAGGTGGCTTGGCCCTCGCGGATAACCGTGCGCCAACCCGTGGCTCCGATGTTATGGATAGCCGGGCCATCCACGGTCAGTTTGCCGCCGGCGGCGATCTGGCTTTTATCGTTGGTAACTATCCCTTTGAGGTTAAGCTCGCCGGCCGAAAAAATGCGCCCCGGATCGCTGCGAACCGTACGTGTCTGCGTAACGATCTCATTGACTTCGTAGAATGTGAAGTGTTTGACCAGTCGGTTGAGAAAATCCCGATTGAATGCTTTGATACGCGCGTCCAGCGCCAGATGGCGTGCCTTGTAATCTTTGTATGCCGGGGTAGCCTCGTAGGCTTTGCGCTGCTGCTCCAACGACTGAGACTTACGCGAACCGGCTTGCGGGCTGGGTTTCCAGGCCGGCAACTCGCCAGCCGGCGGCTGGACGCCGAATACCGACCAAATCTTTGCGTCACGCGGATAACGAAACCGCTCGGGTGTCGGACGGCAGTTGCGGCCTATGCACTGACGGCCCGCAGGGGTGTGAGTCAACGCAATGGGACTGGACACCCCTGCTCTGCCGCGCTCATTAGGCGCATAGTCAAAAGGAGGCCCATAGCGCGTCGCCGGGTATTTGGCGGACGGCAACAGCAGTCTGCGTTCCGGATCATCGTTGAGCCACTCTGGGCGCCGGCTGCACCCGCGCGTCACCGTATCGCATAGCCAATGGCTGGCAGCGTCGTACATGTCCGTACTGCCTTCGGGCGTGAAGTACACCTTGGGCTTTGATGACACCTGCACGGTTTCCGAGGCGAAGTTTGCGTTCTGATTGTGGATCTGATTCGCCGCAATCGTGATAGAGCCGCCGGCCTCTATCGTGGCTGAGACGTTCTGCAGCTGGTCTGCCTGCCCCGTGGCCCGCTTGGCGGTATCGATTGATCCGCCAATGCGCAGATGATCCTTGGCATAGAGAACAGAATGATGGCGATTGATCAGGGAACCCACGCCCAGGTTAAGGTTGCCACGCGAAGCAATGACGGCTGAGCCCTTCGGACCCGCATCATTGACCAACGCGCCGGCGCTGATCGACACCCCATCACCGTAGATCCGGCCGCGGTTATGCAGTTGGCCGGCGTTGATACGTGTCACATTCGCGTCAATCAGGCCCGCATTAATGAGGTTCTGAGCGACGTCTATCGTGTTGTGGCGCCCTGCCAGTAGTTCGCCACTCGCCGTGTTGTTCAGCGAATCCGCCTTGATGCGCACATCGCGGCCTGCACTCAGACGAGCCTTGTTGACCAGAACGCCTCCCAAATCGAGGTTCAAGTCCCGCCCCGCAGTGAAATTGCCTTGTGGCGTCAGCGAGCCGCTATACGTAAAAGCCAAGTCGGTTCCCGCGCGCACCCAACCCAGGCCGTCCAACCCCTTGGCGTGCACAGCGAGTTGCTGATCTGCGGCGATCGTCCCCTGCTTGTTTCTCAAGCTGTGTGTGTCAATACGCGCGTTGCGCCGCGCCGCAATCCGGCCAGAGGGATTTTTGAGATTTTCAGAAACGAGAACCAGGTCGCCGCTAGCATGAATCTCGCCCTTGGCGTTATTGATTTGGGCCACGCGGATGTCAATGGTTTTAGCCGTCACGCCTGTAGCCAAGGGTGTGGATTGAGCAGCACCTGAGGATGCATCGGCAGGCTCAACGGACGCGACCGCACCGACGGAAGCGGCCGAAGCCTGCATCAACGTAGACGTCTGACTCACGTCCAGCGTGTCATCATTGCCCAAGCTGGCTGCCGACAAACGGAGCGTGTTATCAGCCAGCATCAATCCTTTACGATTATCGATCCTTTCTTTAACCGCGGCCGTGAGATTGCCGCCAGCCAAGGTACCGCCATGGTTGCTCAACTGCGTGGCTTCTAGCCGGTGATCGCCTGCAGTAGCGATCAATCCGCCTGCGTTGAGCAGATCGCCTTGTACCTGCAGTGTCATCGGCCCTGTGGCGGTGATCCTGCCGTCTTGATTGTTCAATGCCTTGGCGGATATCTTCACATTAGAGCCGTGCAATACCGCCTTGCTCGTGTCGAGTTGCCCCGGTACGTTCAGCGCCAGGGTTTTCTTTGCAGACAAGGTCGCGTTTGGCACGATACGGACATCGCCCGCGGCGTTCAGACTCAAATCGCCAGTGAGCGCCACCAGGTTTCCCCCTACGTTCACACCCACGCCCGCCTCGGTGCCTATGAGCCGTATGCTGTTTGCGTACATACCCCCCAAGGCGGCCGTGTCCAATGCGAATCGAGGCGCGGTCCCCCCGCCTGCGAGCGCGCTGGTTTCACCGCTATCGGCATCCACGCGGGCCGCGCCTGCAGTCACCGTCAACTGATCTGCCCACACCCCCGCGTTGATGACCAAGGCACGAGCCAACAGGTCAACCTTGGGAACATGCGTGCCGTTCAATCCTTGGCCTTCGACTAGAATTTTTCCCGATGCCACCTCGAGCGAAATCTGGCCTTTGGGACCGACCTCCGGACGGCCAGTGGTCAGCGTCGCGCGGGTAGCATTCAGAAAACCGCAACCACTACAGGTAATCCCCGCGGGGTTCGCGACGATCACGTTGGCGCGATGACCAGCCACCTCGAGCATGCCCTGCAATCGGGATGGATTGGGTGCGGTCACCTGGTTCAGAATCGTGGTCGCGCGCTGATTTCCCAGCATGGGGTTGCCCGCAATCTGACCGGCAACCTGCGTCTGACTAGTGCCGCCGCTGTTGTTCAGCACGGCGCCCGAGAGGCCGACATTGAAATCTGTAAATCGATTATGTGACACGCCCGCCGCCGAGGGTGGCACGATCTGAATAACGGGCACGCCATGGCTGACGCCCACAACAGGCTGCGCGCCCGCTGCACTCTTGTCTACGGTAATTGGCAAAGTCTGCGCCAGAACCGCGGTCCAGCCCGATGCGGCCAATAACCCGAAAAGATTCCGGCTAGTCCTCTTTTTCAACATGGCTTGTATTCTCTAAAACTCGAACATCAGCGCCGCTGCGAATACGACGTTTGACGTGGGAAATGTTTCGGGTTTCTTCAACGGCCAACCCAGCGATACGTCGTAACTGGTGTCGACATAGGGCACGGAGAGGCGGCCGCGCAAACCCGCGACGGCGCCAACCAGTGTGCGGCCTGACAAATACTGTGCGGACGGCCCACTCACACGACCCGCGTCGAGGCCCGCATAAAGTTGTTGGCCGAGCGTGCTTAGATTCCAGGACAGATCATTGCGCAGGCCCCATCCGTCTTCCGCAGCCAAGGTCATTTGTCCGTCAAACCCGCGCACCGTGTAACGATCGCCTATCGTGAAATAATCCGCCGGCACGATGGGCGTCTTGGCATGTTGAAGTTGCCAATTGAATTGATATGCCATCTGCTGCTGAGCAAGCGTAAAGGGCAGATAAGTACCCGCGTTAGCGGCCAGAATCGTCGTACGTCCATTCCAGCCAGCGTCGCCATAGACATATCCCGGGTGTTTGGAATACCGCGGCACTGTGCCTCGCACGCCTGCTCCTAGGTCCACCACCGTGCGGCCCACATAATGGCGATGCTGATAACCCAGCTCATAGCCCATGATGTCGCGGCGCTGCACCTCGATATCGATGCTGTTGAGCGTCCCGCCTACACGCTTGCGCAGCACCTTGGCCACGACGGTGCCTTTACTGTGTGTGCCGCGATACGGCACTACCGACATGCCGATATCGACCTGCTGAGTCGTGCCGCCGTAGGCGATGGGCTCGTCGAACCCAGAAACAGTCTGCCGATAGCTCGAACGGCCGGCGCTCGCGAACATCGTCCAGTACCCGAATGGAATGCTGTAATGGACCGACGCCGCACGCGCATTGTTGTCGTGGTTGCGCAGGCCTGCGTTGCTGTTCCATGACACGGAAAGCTGGTCATATAGAAGCAAGGGGGAGTCCAGCGTCAATCCTGCATTGAGCCTTTTGCGTCCCATCGACTGCAGTCCTGCGTTGTCACCACCTACATAGGCATGCCAACGCTTGCCCGATCCGGGCTGCAAAAGAATGTCGGAAGCGCCCAGTTCCGTTCCTGGCGCTATGTCGATACGTGCGTCAGATTGCCCTCTGAGACGTTGGATATTCTCCAGTGCCTGGTCCAGGTCGCGCTGATTCAGTTCGTCGCCCGGGCCGCTGGGCAATACGGTGCGCCACCAACCCGGCGCACCCTCGCTGCGCACCTCGGCGATACGGCCCGCCCCGTAACGCAACGTGAGCGTGCCTTCGGCTAATGATTGTTCAGGCACCCGCACCCATGCCGTGATCAAACCCGAGTCGACCAAGCGCGCAGTCAGCTGCGCTTGCAAGATGTTCAACGCATGCAAGCCCACGCATTTCCCAATGAAGGATCGAGCCATCGCCTGGATTTCTTTTGGAGGAGGGTCGCCCTGCCATAGGACTGCTGACAAGGAAAAACAAGGCGTCTCATGAGGCAGCACCCATGCCTGCGCATCATCCACCGCAGACCCGGTCTCGGGAAACACGTCCGGCCGCTGTTCGGCGCGGGCACGCTGCTGGTCGAGTTCGTGGGCTTGGTGCCGCAGGATTTCATCGGCTTGAGCGGCAGCGTCGACAGTCGTTGCCCATCCCGGAACGATCGTGCCAGCCAGCACGCCAGCCGTGTTCACAGCCCTCAAGAAGCAACGAAATTTCAGCTGACGCATCCACGTCAAGCAACGATGAACCATATGCATTTATCTCTGTTCTTGTTTTGAAGAAGCTATGTAACGAATATCGTAGGAATGTTCCACGAGCCCCGTATGTGCGGGCGCGCGGCAGTATCCCGACGCGATCAAACGCGCGTCTGGAGCCAAACTGTGAGGTTTACCGATCTATCCGCTAACCGGCCTGACGAAGCTTTCGCTATTTCAACGGCATACGCCGATCTCGGGCCTTTTGCAGGGCCATTTGCAAGCGCCGCCGACAGCGCAACGAAGACTCCGACGAATTAGCTCTAAACTCGATGACGGATGTTGCACCCCAGAAAATGGCGATGCGGCTGGGACCAAGATCGCGGACGAGACGCTGTACGCGGCCATCGCGGCCAATGAACGCCACATCGATGGGATAACGCATACCAAAGGTGTGAACGGCCCAACAGGGCGAAAGCCATAGCCCCGTGCGCCTTCCTAGCGGCCGCACTCGACCTAACAGTCCTCGCAACCGCGCCCACATGCTTCGCGCCCTCACCAACCTGATACGATGATTCGTCTGACAACGGGCAGTCATTGTGCGAGCTGCCACATCTGTATCACGATCGGAAACGCCAGCACGATAAAGGTGCAGGGAAAAATACAAGCGATCAATGGTAGAAGCATTTTCACGGGTGCCTCCATCGCCAATTTCTCAGCGCGCTGAAAGCGATCCGCTCGACATTGCGAGGCGTGCTCGCGCAACAAGAGCCCGATGCTCATTCCTAGCCCGTCTGCTTGTATCAATGCGGCAATCCAACGATGAACGTTGGCGCAATTGCAGCGATCAGCCAGTGTCCGCAGCGCTGCTGCACGAGGCACGCCGGCACGCATATCTGACAGGGCGTGACCAAGCTCCTGGCGCAAGTATCCCCGGGGGCCATGCCGCTCTGCCTGCTGCAATGCGCTGTACAACCCCAATCCCGATTCCACACATAAGGTCATCATGTCCAGTACAAACGGCAAATCCTGATCGATGCTTCTGCGCCGTCGGCGAATACGTGAAAGCAATCTGGTGATCGACCACGAGACCGCGATGAGCGCTCCTATGAGCGCGCCCCATATCAGAGCGCCACTCGTGTCGATCACCATTGCCGCACCTGTCCCTGCCAGCGTTCCCGATATCGCCGCAATCAGTATCCAGGCGACCAAGTGGGTAGGTGTCGCTACGATAGGTAAACCGATCTGCCGCGACCAACGAACCAGATAATCGCGTTGGCGCCGAGACAGCAATCCCTCGCATATGCCGGATATCCCCGATAACCAAGGCCAGCGCAACCGCCATGACTCGGGCGCACGCTGCGCAACGGACAAAGCGGAGGACAGCAGCACAGGCCGCGCTACCATCCAGGCGAAAAGCATTCCGCCCAGGCCAGCAAACACCACAGCAAGTACCATAAACATAGCGGCGTATCACATATCAATATTGACGATGCGCCGGATCAGCAACATGCCGCCGGCCTCCAGCATGCACAGCACGGCAAGCACGGCCCAGCCTGTCGGGGTTTGCCACAACATTGCCATGGCGTCGGCTTCCAAGTAGCTCAAGACGCAAAGCAACAGCAACGGCAACGCGCCTACGATCCAGGCCTGCAGCCTTCCCTGAGAGGTCAGCGTGCGTACCTTTTCCTGCCATTTCAAGCGTTCACGCAACGTGGCGGCTATTCCTTCCAAAATCTCGGCCAGGTTGCCGCCTGTGTGAGACGCGACATTCAATGACGCGACAAATAAGGCGCTAGCCTCCGATGGCACGCGGGCGTGTAGATTCGTCAGTGCCGTCTCGAACGATACGCCTAGCCGCTGCTCTCGTAGCAACAACCCGAATTCCTGGGCCAATGGGGCTTCGCTATGATCGGCGATATGGCGTAACGCAGCCGGCACCCCTACCCCCGCTCTTAGTGCAGAGGCCAATGCCAGCAAGGCCGAAGGCAGCTGCCTCTCGAACCTGGCCAATCGCCGGCCACGCAAACGACTTGCCAGAGATTGCGGCAGTCTGGTGGCTATCACTATCGCAATACCAGCCACGATCGGCGCGCCAGTCAATATGAACGCGAGCCCTCCGATCATGATAGCCAACGTCATCGTCCATACGCGCAACTGAGCAGGAGTGATGAACAAAAATAGCTCGCCCAGTTCGATGCTGGTATCGCGGGTGTAGAGCGTGTGATAGCGAATCACAGCGGGACCAAACCACGTCTGCATCTGCCAAACCAGCAGCACAGCACAGGCTGTAGACATCGTTAACGCGATCCAAACCATGAAGGGCTCCAGGAAATACATTGCATGCGTCAGAGAAGACCAGTGGCAGCGTTACTGGAAAAAGCCTTCACCAGGCCTATTCGGCATCGTCGTTCGTTCTTTAAGGCCTGCTGCAGAAAACAAAGCGATGTCAAAATCTATACCCGCAGCCTGCCACTCACCGATAAAGCTCGGCACTAGCCCACAGGCCTGAAAGCCGTGTTCTGACTGATAGCAAAATAATTCTTGCAGTTGAATCCGTCCGCTCTCGATACCTGTAATCTCGACCACCGACGTGGCAACGCGACGTCCGTCGGACAAACGTGTTTGCTGCACGATAATGTCGACACTGGCGCCAATGTGCTCGCGTACAACACTCAAAGGAAGATCCATGCCTGCCATCAAGATCATGGTCTCCAGGCGACTCAAGGCATCGCGTGGCGAGTTGGCATGCAACGTGGTCAGCGAACCCTCATGACCGGTATTCATCGCTGTCAACATGTCGAGCGCCTCAGCACCGCGGCACTCGCCCACCACGATGCGATCGGGCCGCATACGCAAGGCATTACGCACCAAGTCACGGATATCGACGCGGCCACGATTTTCCTGATTTGGCGGGCGCGCCTCCAGAGAGACCAGGTGATCGTGATTCAGCCGCAATTCTGCAGCATCCTCGATGGTGACGATCCGCTCGCCCTCGGGAATACCGTTGGACAGAATGTTCAACAGTGTTGTCTTACCCGAGCCCGTGCCTCCCGATACGACGATGTTCTTGCGAGTCCTTACGCACAGCATCAGAAACCGTGCGACGATCGGATCTATAGCGCCGCTCTGTATCAAATCCGCTATCTGCGGTCGGCGAGTAGGAAATTTTCGTATCGTCAGACTGGCCCCTTTCAGGGCGATCGGTGGTATCACCGCGTTGACACGCGATCCGTCGGACAAGCGTGCATCCACCATCGGGGCGCTTTCGTCAATCCGGCGGCCGATTGGCGTCACGATCCGCTCAATAACCCATCGAACCGACTGCTCGCTATTGAATGTTGCCCGATGAGGATACAAACGCCCCTCACGTTCGACGTAGATCTCGTCGTAGCGATTGACCATGATTTCGCTGATCTCAGGGTCTGCAAGCAATGGTTCCAAGGGCCCCAAGCCGACGGCCTCGTCCAGCACATCACGGCACAATGCCATACGATCAATATGATCAGGGATGTCCTTGTCGTCCGCGGCCAGCTGTTCCAGCAGGGGTTGCGCCTCTTTGCGTAATAGCGCATCGCTCATGCCCGCCACATCTCGACGCCGCAAGTTCAGCGCCTGCAATAGTCCGGCGTGCAGTCGTCGCCGATGAGGCAAGAGCTCTGCAAGTCCCACTTTCGCGTTTTCTGTCTCAATGGCCGGAACCATCGCATTGAAGGCGGTGTGGTTCGATACCTCACGCGAGATCGTCGATATCGTTTTGGGAATCAGGATCTCGGACGGCGGCGACACGCTCGAACCAGGTTCGCTCTCTGTTGCTTCGTGCATGGACCGCATGCGTAGGCGGCACGGTCCAATCACGATTTCGTCTTCGGGTAGTACGGGATGATGCACCGTGATGCGACGGCCGTTGACCAATGTCCCCATGAACGAACCCATATCCTCCAACGACAGAAACGGCGAAGATCCGCACAGGGTGGCGTGGTGTTTGGCCACACGCCAATGCGAGATGCGCAATCCGCATTGTGCCGAACGGCCTATCGTCAAGGGTGTTTCGACTCGCATGATGTGTTGTTCACCGTCTTCGAATGTCATGACAATCTCGACCATGTTTATCTCCGCATTGAATCGGAATTCGCCGGGTTGGCCACAGGCGCCGGCTGCCACTGAGATCCCGCTCCGCGATAAACGCTCCAGTCAGGATCGCCCGCTGCCGGTGTTCCCGTGCCCAATGTTGGAGAATCGGGGAATGCCTCGGCAAGTACCTCCCGGCCACGCCTCACACGATCGGTCAGCTCAGGATGATCCTGCGACACAATTCTCGGCGTCACGAAGATCGCCAACTCGGTTTCTTTGTGCTGTAGGCGGTGTGATGAAAACAGCGATCCCAGCACGGGAATATCCTGCAGTACAGGAAGACCGCTACGCTCGTTCGTGCGCTCGCGCGACAGGAATCCGCCTAATACCAAAGTCTGTCCCGATCTCACGTTGAACTCAGTGGCCGCACGACGCGTACGCAAGGCGGGACCGCCTGAGACACTAATAGAGGTATCGACTGAACTGGCCTCTACCTCGATGCGCGACCTGATGGCTCCCGTACGGTCGATGCGCGGCGTGATGTTTAACGACACACCATAGGGCTTGAACGCCGTATTGGTGTTGCCACGCGCATCGATCGTGGTATAGGGCACCTCGCCCCCGGCCAGGAACGATGCGGTCGCGCCACTGCGTGCCAGGAGCTGAGGTTGAGCGAGCATCACGGCCTCGCCACGCTGAGCGAGTGCTGCGATGCGCGACGAAAGCAGCGCATTCAACCCGAAGTAGCTGCCCGCGGCGCCGCCCGTTATCGACAATGGCGGTATCTCCATCTGGTCGCTTAGCCGTGTACTCGAACCAGGCTGCCAGACGAGACCTGTCTGTATCCCCCCTTTTGATACCGCATCCCACTGCACCCCGAACTCGCGCAAATGTGCACTGGGTAGTTCGACCACCTGAACGTCCAGCAATACCATCCGATCCCAGCCGATTTGCCCCGTGAAGTCCAGAATGCGGGGATAGCGGCGCAC
>Ga0182743_1002202_pt1 | contig 17522 bp, 9 predicted proteins | sample eDN3rd30CKraftOP_FD_128522 | JGI IMG/M metagenome (GOLD analysis project Ga0182743, IMG submission 128522) | Enriched Organic Plus compost microbial communities from Emeryville, California, USA - eDNA 3rd pass 30_C Kraft OP (version 2) (version 2) ... | reverse complement strand
CGATTTCTTGTTCTTCCGCGAGCGGCCGAAGGAGGCGCCCGGCGGCACGGCGGCTGAGGCGGGCGACTCTTTTGTGCTCGACGACTATTCGCTGGCGACCCGGCTGTCGTATTTTCTCCGTCGAAGTGCGCCTGATGACGAGCTATTGGCTGCGGCGGCCGCCGGCAAGCTGACTGGCGATCCGCACGCGCTGGCGAAACAGGCGGAACGTCTGCTCCAGTCTCCCACGGTCGATCGCTTCATCGTCGACTTCACCGACGCCTGGCTCAACTTGCGCGAGATCGAGTTTACGAACCCCGATGAAGTGCTCTATCCGGAGTTCGACCGCTTCCTGCAGTTTTCGATGCTCGACGAAACGCGGGCCTACGTTCGCAAACTGATCGAGGAGAACCGGGGCGTCAACGCGCTGGTTCGATCCGACTTCGCGATGCTCAACAGCCGACTGGCTCAGCACTACGGCATCGAGGGCGTCGCTGGGCCTGAGATTCGGCAAGTTAAGCTTCCCACTGGCAGCGTCCGTGGTGGTCTGCTCAGCCAGGCGAGCGTGCTGAAGGTTTCCGCCAACGGCATGAACACGTCGCCGGTCGTGCGCGGCGTGTGGGTGATGGAGCGAATCCTGGGGCAAACCCCGTCGCCGCCGCCACCCGGCATTCCGGGCGTGGAGCCCGACATCCGAGGCGCGACCACGCTGCGCGAGCAACTTGACAAGCATCGCAATGTCGAAAATTGCCGCGGTTGCCATCAAAAGATCGATCCTCCCGGCTTCGCGTTGGAAAGTTTCGATCCGATCGGCGGCTGGCGCGAGCGGTTCCGCAGCATCGGCCAGGGAGAGAGCGTGAAGCTGGAAATCGGCGACCGTAAGGTGCGCTATAAACTGGGGCCGCCGGTGGACGCTTCCGGCGAGCTACCGAGTGGCGAGAAATTCTCCGGGTTTGTTGAGTTTCGTGACCTGCTGGCCGAAAATCGGCCGGCGCTGGCTCGGGCGCTGGTGACCAAGTTTCTGACCTTCGGAACCGGCCGCGAGATGGGTTTTTCCGACCGGCCCGAAATCGAGCGGATTGTGCAAGCCGCCGCAGCCGACGATTACGGTGTGCGGACGCTCTTGCTTGAGGCGATTGGCAGCGAAATCTTTCGCAGGAAGTAAACCACGATGAACGCCCCCTACGTGACGACACGTCAGCCAATGGCCCGCCGCCATTTCTTGCGCGGCGCAGGCGCCGTATTGCTTAGCCTGCCGCTGCTCGACGCGATGGGGCCGTCGCTCGGACAAAGCGCGCTTGCCAGAGATGCGGCGAGCGAGAAATTGCCGTCGCGCTTTGTCGCCGCCTGTGCGACGCTCGGGTTTCACGGGCCATTTCTGTTTCCGAAGCAGGCGGGCGCCGACTATGAGCTGACGCCCTATCTGAAGGTGATCGAGAAGCACCGCGAGCGGTTCTCGGTGATTTCGGGCCTCTCGCATCCCGAGCAGCAAGGCAACAACGGTCACGCGTCGGAACTTACCTGGCTGACCGGCGCCCAGCGCCCCGGCCTGCCGGGGTTTCGCAATTCGATCTCGCTCGATCAGCTGATTGCCGAGAAAGTCGGCCTGCAGACTCGGTTTCCGTCGCTGGTGTTGTCGACGAGCGGCCGGAGCATGTCGTGGACGGCGAGTGGTGTGGAAATTCCGGGCGAGACTTCGCCCGCGCGGCTGTTCAAGGCGCTCTTCATCGAAGGAACGCCGCAGGAAGTCGCCGCCGAAGTGCGCAAGCTGGAGCGCGGACAAAGTATTCTCGACACCGTAGGGGGCCAGGCGAAGCGGCTTGAACGAGAGCTGGGTACGCGCGACCGGCACAAGCTCGACGAGTACCTCACGGCGGTGCGCGAGCTGGAGTCTCGCTTGCAGCAGTCGGAAGGCTGGTCGACGCGGCCAAAGCCAAAAGTCGAAACGCCTCAGCCGAAGGACATTGCCGACCGCAACGACGCCATCGGCAAGCAGCGGCTGATGTACGACATGATCGCGCTCGCTTTGGAAACCGATTCCACCCGCGTCGTCACGTTTCAGCTCAGCGGCATGAACGCCGTGCCGACCATTCCGGGCGTGAGCAACGATTGGCACAATCTGTCGCATCACGGCAAGGACGAAGCCAAGATTGAGGAACTGAAGGTCATCGAAGAGGCGGAATTCGCCGCGTTCAACGACTTCCTCACGCGGCTGACAGCGATCGAGGAGAACGGCCGCCCGCTGCTCGATCAAACGGCCGTGCTGTACGGCTCGAACCTGGGGAACGCGAGCAGTCACGACTGGCACAATGTGCCGGTCATTGTCGCCGGCGGCGGCTTCAAGCATGGTCGGCACGTGGCCCACGACGAGGCGAACAACACGCCGCTGGCCAATTTGTTTGTGTCGCTTGCCCAGTACATGGGCGTGGAGACCGACGCGTTCGCAAGCAGCACGGCTGCGGGCATTCGCGGACTGGAAATGCGGTCGTAGCTGTAGCCGAGAGGAACTCGCGCACCATGAATCGACGGTGGATCTGTTTTGCGTCGCTGGCGATGGCCCTGACGGCGGCAATGGCTGGGGGAGCCGAACCGGCGAAGCCGAACTTTCTGCTGATCCTGACGGACGATCACGGTTACGGCGATGTTTCGACGTATCATCCGTCTGACGTCCAGACGCCGAGCATCGACTCGCTCGCCGCCGAGGGAATGCTCTTCACCTCCATGCGGGCGAATTGCACGGTCTGTTCGCCGTCGCGCGCCGCGCTGATGACGGGCCGCTATGCCGATCGCGTCGGAGTGCCGGGCGTCATCCGCACGCAGCCGGCGAACTCGTGGGGCTTTTTCGATCCTTCCGTGCCGACGCTCGCCGACGAGCTGAAACGCTGCGGCTATCACACGGCGATCGTCGGCAAGTGGCACTTGGGCGTCGAATCGCCGAACACGCCCAACGAGCGCGGTTTCGACTTCTTCCACGGCTTTCTCGGCGACATGATGGACAGCTATCTGACCCATCGGCGCGAGGGGCAGAACTACATGCGCCTCAACGGCGAGACGATCGATCCGCCGGGACACGCGACCGAACTGTTCACCGATTGGGCGATCGCGTACCTCCGCGAGCGAGCCTCGCAGCCAGACAAGCCGTTCTTTCTGTATCTGGCGTACAACGCGCCCCATTTTCCGATCGAGCCCCCGGCGGAATACCTCGAGCGGGTCAAACAGCGTTTGCCGAACCTCGACGAGAAGCGGGCCAAGAACGTCGCTTTCGTCGAACACCTCGACGCCAACATCGGCCGCGTTCTCGCTGCGTTGAAGGAGGCGGGGCTGGCCGAAAACACGCTGGTTGCCTTTGCAACCGACAACGGCGGCTCGCTGCCGCATGGACAGAACAATGCCCCCTGGCGCGGCGGCAAGCAAAGCCACTACGATGGCGGCCTGCGCGTGCCGTTCATTCTCCGCTGGCCGAGTCGAATTCAGGCTGGCTCAAGGTCCGACTATGCCGGGCTCAGCTTCGACCTATTTCCGACGTTCGTCGAACTGGCTGGCGGAAAGGTCTCGGACGATCTGGACGCGGTGAGCCTTGTCCCGCTCCTCGAGGGAAAGGCGATGCCGCAGCATCGCGAGCTGTACTTCACGCGCCGCGAAGGAGGCCAGGCGTACGGCGGCAAAGCGTACGAGGCGATTATCGTCGGCGACTGGAAGCTGATGCAGAACGATCCGTACAGCCCGCTCGAGCTTTACAATTTGCGCGACGATCCGCAGGAGACGACCAATCTCGCCGCTGCCCGGCCTAAGATTGTCGCGGAACTTTCGACGGCGCTGCGGCGGCATATCCAGCGCGGCGGCGCGACGCCCTGGCAAAAGCCGGAGCGGACGCCCGGAAAAACGGAATAGTAAAAAGGCGCGACGAATGAATCCGCGGTTTGGCGTCGGCATTTTGGCTTGTATGGCGGTCATGGCGGCGTCTTGGAGCGTTGCGCTCGGCGACGAGAGCGCGCGTCCACTGCGACGGCCCAATGTGGTGATCTTTCTGGCCGACGACGCCGGCTGGGGGGACTACAGCCATTCGGGCAACCGGCAGAGTTCGACGCCGAACATCGATTCCATCGCAACCGCCGGCGTCTCGCTCGACCACTTCTTCGTCTGTCCCGTCTGCTCGCCGACTCGGGCGGAGTTTTTAACCGGGCGCTACCATCCGCGCGGGGGCGTGCGCGGCGTATCGACCGGGCAGGAGCGCTTGAATCTCGACGAGTCGACCATCGCCGACGCGTTCCGGGCTGCCGGGTACGCCACCGGCGCCTTCGGCAAGTGGCACAACGGGACGCAGTGGCCGTATCACCCAATGGCCCGCGGGTTTGACGAGTATTTGGGCCACACGGCGGGCCATTGGGGCGAGTACTTCGATCCGCCGCTCGACGACGGTGGCCGAATGGTGCGGACGAAGGGGTACATCGTCGATGTCTGCACCGATCGCGCGATTGACTTCATCGAACGCAACCAGTCGAAGCCGTTTTTCTGCTACGTTCCGTTCACGACGCCCCATTCGCCGTGGGCGGCGCCAGAGGAAAATTGGCGACGGTATCAAGACAAACCGATCGAACAGCGCGGCACGCTGCCGGAGCAGGAAAATATCGCGGAAACGCGCTGCGCCTTGGCGATGCTCGAAAACCAGGACCACAACGTCGGCCGCGTGCTCAAGAAGCTCGACGAACTCGGGCTGACCGACGATACGATCGTCGTCTACTTCTCCGACAACGGCCCGAATAGCTGGCGCTGGAACGGCGGGATGAAGGGGCGCAAGGGAAGCGTCGATGAAGGGGGCGTGCGCTCGGTCTGTTTTCTCCGCTGGCCGGGGCATTTTCCGGCAGGACGCAGAGTGCCGGAAATTGCCGGGGCGATCGACCTGCTGCCGACGCTCACTTCGCTGGCCGGAATCGAGCGAGTGGGAAACAAACCGCTCGACGGCGTCGATCTCTCGCCGCTTCTCGTTGGCAAGCAAACTACCGAATGGCCGGAGCGAATGATCTTTTCCACCTGGGGCGGGAAAGTCAGCGTTCGCACGCAGCGGTATCGGCTGGACGACGCCGGCCAATTGTTCGACCTCTCAACCGATCCAGGCCAACAGCAGCCGATCAACGACAAGCAACCCGAATTGGCGGCGCAATGGATCGCGAAGGCTGCTGCGTGGCGCAAAGAAATGTTCGGCGAAGGCGGGAACGCTGGCCGAGCGGCGAATAACTCGCAAAAGGGCGGCAAACGCCGGGCGGGCGGCGTCGATCCGCGGCCGATCCCGGTCGGCTATCGCGAGTTTCCCATCACCGTGCTGCCGGCCCGCGACGGCGAGCCGCGAGGCGGAGTCCGACGTAGTAGTAGCGCGCCGAACTGCTCGTACTTTGTCGATTGGCGCTCGACCGACGATTCGATGGTTTGGCTGCTCGACGTGAAGACCAGTGGGCGCTACGAAGTGACGATCGACTACACCTGTCCGCTCGCGGACGCCGGTTCGACCATTGAATTGCAACACGGCGCGAATCGCTTGAGCGGCGTCGTCGAGCCGGGCTGGGACCCGCCGCTGTACGACAACCAGGACACGCTCCCCCGCCCGCCGGCGGAATCGCGGATGAAGGAATTCCGCGAGCTGAAGCTGGGCGTGATGCGGCTCGACGCCGGCCAGGGGCCGCTGACGCTCCGGGCGACCAAGATCCCAGGCAACTCGGTCATGGACGTCCGCCGCGTAACGCTGACGCTGCTACCGTAGCGGCCAGCGAGTGTGGCCGCGCGGCGTCTGAGGACTCGCTGGCCCGCAAGGGATTGTAACGGGCGTCGAATGGCCTAGATCGACACGACAGGCTGCAAGTTCTTACGGAGCAGCCTTCGCGGGGCGCTTCAGGATCGCGTGGATCGGATAGTGATCCGACGGCGTGCGGCCTTCGTAGTCGGTCCGGTCAATGTGGGCGTCGACGACTTCCCAGTCGCGCGAGACGGCGATCCAGTCGATGCGGCTTCCCCGTCGGCTGCCGGCTCTGAATTGGTTGAACGTCGCTTCGCCTTCGGCGCGCTCGGGATGCTTCTGGCGGTAGGAATCGACGACGGGGCCGTCGCTGGTGAACAGGGCCACGTACGGCTCGCTTCCTTCGCCCGTGTTGAAGTCGCCGCTAATGATGATCGAGCAGCCTTTGCCCAGCTCTTCCGCCTGGCGGCGAATCAGCCGAGCCGATTCAAGCCGGGCCGTCTTGCCGATGTGGTCGAAGTGGGTGTTTACGAAAAGAATCGGCTGAGCGCTCGGCGCTTGCTTGTCGCGCAGCTTCACCCAAGTGGCCATCCGCGGCAGCGAGCTGTCCCAGCTCTTGCTCCCCGCCTTTTCGGGCGTCTCGCTGAGCCAGAAGTGGCCCGAGTCGAGCTTCTCGAAGCGATCCTTCTTGAAGTAGAGGGCCATCATTTCCCCTTTTTCGCCGCCGTCGTCGCGGCCCACGCCCAGCACCTCATAGCCCGGCAGGTGCTCGGCCAGATAGTCTCGCTGAAAGCCGAGCGTTTCTTGCGTGCCGAGCAAATCGGGAGCGAACGCCTTGATCGATTTGACCACCAGCTCCTTGCGGAGGTCCCAGCGGTTTTCGCCGTCGTTGGCGGCGCCGTAGCGGATGTTGAAGCTCATCACGCGGATGTTGCCGTCCGCTGGATCGTCAGCCTGGGCGGTTGCGGGAGCAGTCGCGATTGCGGCGAGCGCGGAGAGGAGTAGCGCAAAACGAAGCAGGCTCACGTTGGAACTCCTGAACGAGAGGAAAACGAGAATCGAGCGCCCGCGGTGCGTTAGCGCGTGACGCTCAGCCAGGCGGCCGAGTGCTCGGCGGCGAGCGGCTTGCCGACGCTGAACGTTGCGCGGCGAACCTTGTTGCCGTCGGCCGTCCGCCCTTCGACCACGATGGGCCCGCCCTTGGCGGCGGCCAAATCGCCCGCTGGCTTGATCGTCAGTTTAACCGACTTGCTGCTGTCGCCGCTGGGCTCCGAAACGACTTCTTCCGCCGTGACCCCCTCTGGCAGCGAGGCGATGCGGACGGTAATCGGCTCGGCAAAGCCCTCCCGCCGCTCCACGTTGACGGTCACTTCCGCCGGTTTGTCGGCCGCCAACGTAAAGCTGTCGGCGGCGAGCGTCAGCACAAAGTCGGGTTCCGCCGGCTCGACCGTCAGGCGATAGAGAAAATCGAGAGCGGCATTTTCGGCCAGATCGCGAATGATCACGCGATATTTGCCGTCGGCTGGCGGGTTGAAGACGATTTCCGGATCGCGAGCGCCTTTGACGTCGTCCGCTTCGGTCAGTAATTTCCCGGCGGCGTCGGTGACCACCAGCTTGGGATCCCAAGGAAAGCCGAGCGAGCTGGCTTCGACGCTAAGTCGCAGCTTCTTTCCCTTCGCCGCTTCGAATTCAAACGCTTGCCCGTCGGGATTGTCGCGAAGCTGGCCGGTCACGGTGACAGGGACGGTGATCGGCTGCGGATTCTGCGGGCTGCTGGCGGCGGCTGCAATCGCCACGGCGTAGGGAGTGCGAACCAGCGCCGCAAAGCCGCCCGCTTCGGCAGGGGCGGCGCTGAACGGTCGTCGCGGCGGCGCCAGGTTGGCCTCGGGCAAGTCGGCGGCTGCGGGGATCGACGCGCGCAGGCCTTCCGACGGCAGGTTCCAGCCGGTGAATTCGATCTCGCCCCCTTCCGGCGGCAAGGCCGACGGCAACGCGCCGATCACGTAGGGACCGGTGGTCAGCGTGAGGCGATAGATGTAGCTCTCGGCGCCGGAGTAGGCGATCGAGCTGTTCGGTTCCGACGGAAAGCCGAAGATGCGAACCAGGTAGTCCCCGTCGCGCGGAGCGGTGAAGATCAGCCGCGGATCGAGCCCGCACGAATCGTGATCGTGCTGCAGCATGTAGGCTTCGACGAGCGCGGGAACGTCGGGAAGCGACTTCCGTTCGACGATTTCGCAAATCTGCATCACCGAGTCGACCGGCGAGCCGAGTTGCGTATGGGCCTGCAGGGCGGCGACGAGCGTTTCGCCTTGCTTCAGCGAAACCTTGTAGCCGTCGGCATCGCCACCCTTCTGCAATCGGCCGTTCACGACGACGCGCGGCGCGACCTGCTGCGGATTGCTCGGCGCGTCGTTCGGTTCTTTTTCTTCGACCTCATCGAGCGTGCCGATCACGAACGGCTGCAGCGTCGAGGCGCCCTCGCCGTTATGAAAGCGAAGCCAGGCGATGCCCGGCGGAGCGTCGGCGTCCAATTGGACGGCGATCTTTCCCTTATCCGCTTCGGCGGTGACCGAAACGCCGGGATAGTCGGACCAGATTTCGACCGGCCACGTGGAAAACTCTCCCGCGGCGGTCACTTTCACGGTTTGACCGCGCTGCCCGCCGGCTGGGAAAAGGTGGTTCACCTTCGGCGGCGCGGCCAGCGCTGTTTGAGCGCTGGCCAGGAGCAAAACGACGCCAGAGAGTAGTAGCCGAATCGATTTCTGAAGTCCAAACACTCGCACAGATCAGCCCATGAGTTCGTGAATTGGCGTCGGATCGCTGACCAGATGCACCGGTCGGCCTTCGTGGGTGTAGTAAATCTTGTTCGGGTCCATGCCGAGCTTGGTGTAGATCGTCGACACGAAGTTTTCGGGCGACAGAACTCGCTCGACCGCGGCGTAGCCCTTCTTGTCGGTCGCGCCGACCACCTGGCCACCCGGCGTTCCACCGCCGGCGAACAGCACGCTCATGGCGTTCGACCAGTGGTCGCGGCCGCCGTCCTTGTTGATCTGCGGAGTGCGGCCGAATTCGCCGAGCGCGATCACCATGGTCGTGTCGAGCAGGCCGCGCTCGTCGAGATCGGAGATGAGCGTGGCGACCGTTTGATCCCAGCTCGGCATCCGCTTGTTGTAGGCGTTGAACAGGTCGGTGTGGTGATCCCAGCCGCCGTCATAGAGCGTGATGAACGGCACGCCCGCTTCGACCAGCCGGCGGGCGAGCAACGCTCGCTGACCGAACGAATTGCGGCCGTAGCGTTCGCGAACGGCGTCGGGCTCGGCGTGAATGTTGAAGGCGTGCTGCGCCTCCTTCGACGTGACGAGCTGATAGCCTTGCTCGTAGAACTTGTCGACGCTCGGAACCGGATCGGCAGCCGCTTCCTCGGCGATGCGCGGCAAGCGATCGACGAGCTGACGCAGATCCTTGCGCGAGAAGAAGCGGTCGTCGGTCAGCCCGCGCGGGATGGCGACGTCGCGAATTTGGAAGTTGGGATTGTTCGGGTCGTCGCTGACTTCGAACGGGCCGTATTGGGCGCCGAGGAAGTTGGGGCCGCCGCTACGCGCGACGCTCGGCATCGAGAAGTAGGCCGGCAGGCCCGGAGGGGCGCCGCATTCCCGCGCCACAGCCGAGCCCATGCTCGGGTGGAAGCTGACGAACGCGCCGCAGCCGACCGGAATTCGCGGCGGAGCGCCGGTCATCATGTAGTGGTTGCCGGCGCCGTGGTTGCCCTGGTCGTGGCGGATCGAACGCACGACGGCGAACTTGTCCGACGTGGCGGCCAGTTTCTGCATGTGCTGCGAGAAATGGACGCCGCTGATCTTGGTCGCGACCGTGTCGAACGAGCCCCGGATTTCGACCGGCGCTTCGGGCTTGGGATCGAACGTTTCGTAGTGCGACGGGCCGCCGTCCATCCAAATCAGAATGCACGCCTTCGCCTGCCGATTGCGCGAGACGCCGGACGATTCGGCTGCCTGCCCCTGGGCACGCAAGGCGCCGACCAGGCCTCCAGCGATCAGGCCGCCGAGGCCGAGCTTCAGGCAGTTGCGGCGCGAGATTCCTTCGCAGTTGCGATGCGTCGTCATGTTAGGTGCTCCGTCTTTTTGTTCAATCCTTGAACATGAACTCAGGGGTATTCAACAGGGCCCACATCAAGTCTTCGGTCGCCCGCCTGCGCGACGTTGAATCTTCCGTAAATAGGCCGCGTCCGATGATCCGCTCGGTCTGGTCAGGTAAACGGGAGTAGACGAGCAGATATACGTCTTCGACGATCTGGTCGGGCGTCCGGTTGCTGGCAGCCAGTTGGGCGGCCCGACCGTTGTCGTTGGTCACTCGCTGATGAAGCTGGGGCGCGTTCATCAGGTGTAGCGTCTGGGTTACCGTAGCGTCGGTGGTCCGCTCGCAGGGCGGATCCTGGTTTTCGTTCGGTCGACCAAAAGTGTCGAGAAAGACCGAGTTGATGCGGGTGGTCCAGATTTGATTGGCCCGCGAGTCCGGGGGCATCGCCTGGTAGTTGTCGCTTACCCCGGTGATGTCCTTGATCGCGTCGAGCAGCACTTCGGCTCGCAGGCGGGTGCGATACCGACGCGAGTAGTTCTGTCGGTCGGCGACGTTGCGCTCATTGGGCGTGGAGCTGAGCGAGTAGACGCGCGAGTTGCAAATCAAGCGAATGAGCTGCTTGATGTCGTATTTCGACTTGCGAAATTCTTCCGCGAGCGCGTCGAGCAGCGGACCGTTGGTCGGCGGATTGGTCGCCCGCAGGTCGTCGACCGGTTCCACGATGCCGCGGCCCATCAAGTCGGCCCAGATGCGGTTGACCATCACCTGAGCGAAGAACGGATTTTCGTCGGACGTCACCCAAGCGGCGAGCGCTTCGCGGGCCTTGCCGGGATCTTCGATCGCCGGAGCCGTTCCGAACAGCGGTCGTGGCTCGAGCGTCTGGCCAGTGATCGGATGCTCGACCGAGCCTCGGGCTGCGACCATGATCGTTTCTTCGCCACCCGAGATTGGCGCCGAGATCCCCTGCCCTTTGCGGCCGAGGCGGGCGAAGTAGGCGGCGAAGCTATAGAAGTCGTCCTGGCTCCACTTCTCGAACGGGTGGTGGTGGCACTTGGAGCATTCGAGGCGAATGCCCAGGAACAACTGGCTGACGAGCGTGGTGAGTTCCGGCGGGGCTCGCCGGTCGCGGAACATCACCGCCGCGCCGTTTTGCCAGGTGCTGCCGTCGGCCGTGATCAGCTCGCGGACGAACTCGTTGTACGGCTTGTTGCTGCGGAACGCTTCGCGGATCCAGGCGTCGTAGTTGACGACCGATTTGATGCCGACGTGATAGGGATTGGGACGCAGCAGGTCGGCCCATTTGGCGGCCCAATGGTCGGCGTATTCAGGACGTTCGAGCAAGGCGTCAATTGCTCGGGCCCGTTTGTCCGACCGCTCGTCGGCCAGAAACTCGCGCACCTCGATGGGAGTCGGCAGGCGGCCGATGATGTCGAGGTGGATGCGGCGGAGGAACTTGGCGTCGTCGCATTCTTCCGACGGAGTGAGCCCGAGCGTCTTCAATTTGTTCCAAACGTGCTCATCGACGACGTTGTTCCGCGGCAGACTGGCGTAGACCTCGTCGGGGACGTTCCCTTCGAGCGGAATGACGACGTTGCAAGTCGCGATGACGTTCATGAACCGGGCCATGATCGTCGCTTCGCCCGGCAGCGGGCCGGCGGTGATCAGACCGTCGCGATTGACGCCGACGATCGGCGCCTCGCTCGATTGAAAGGCGGTGATCGAGGTGACGTCGCGCGTGACGCCGTTGGAATACGTCGCCGTGATGGTCAATTGCTGCGTCTCGCCCGGCTTCATGAACCGCTGCGTCGGGCTGACGGCAATTGAGGTAAGTGTTGGTTCGTCGGGAGCCGACCGCGGCGCCCCTTGGGAGATCCAGCGGAGAAGCGTCCGGTATTCTTCGCTGTCTTCTTCCAGGCGAATGCCGCCGCCGTGTGGGACCTGGGCGGTTCCCTTGAGCAGCAGCAAGCTCCGCTCGGGCGACGCCGGAAAGACTCGTCGGCCGCGAGCGTTCTTTACGATCGACGCGTAGTCGAATTCGTCGTCGAAGCCGAGCAGTGACAATTGAAAGCCGTTTTGGCCACGGGCCTTGCCGTGGCACGCCCCTTGGTTGCAGCCGCGTGCCGTCAGAATCGGCTGCACGTCGAGACTGAAACTAACCACGGAATTGTTTTCTTCCGCCGCCTCTGTGGAAGAAACGCCAAAAAGCAGCCCTAAGAGCGCTGCCAGCCAGATCGTCGTCGTGAGACGCGTTGGAACCATGTCGCGAAGGGGGTTGGCAGGTGGGAAGTCATGAGAGGCAGGAGCTTAAGTCTAACCGAAGGCGAAGGATAAATACAACTGCATGCAAGAGGGGCTAGTTGTTTGTGGGGGGCGGACAATTGCTTGGCAGCCGTGGTGGCGCACCGGCGAGACGCCTGTGCCACTCGTGGACATGGGGACCCTTAGTACTTTCCGGGCAGAACTTACGGCCCGACTATTTCTTTTTGGGGGTGCGAGCGGCTACATTGCATGCGCAGTTGCGGATTGGCGCAAAAAACGCCGTCAGCGTCGTGGTTGTGGAGCTTAACGCCGCATTGAGTGGGTGCTGAATGATCTGAGTTCGGATTTCGACAATCGGTAGTTCACCAAAGCTGAAAGGGTTCCTGAGGATGGCGACTCGACTTTGCAGCGCGGATTGGACGAACAGGGGCGGCATGCTGGCGAAAGCGGCAGCCGCGGCGTGCTTTGGCATTGTGCTTCTGGGAGCGCCCCTGGCGGCGCTCGCGAGCGAAGCCGATCTGGCGATTCCCGATTTGCATGCCGGGAAATTTCACATCGCCGGAATGACGATCAGCGGTTGGAATCTGCTCCTCTACGGGGCCTTCGTGATTTGCGGCACGCTAGGGATCAGCCTCTACCTGCGAAGCCAGATCTACCGGTTGCCAGCTCACCGCTCGATGCTGGAAATCTCGGAAATCATCTTTCAAACCTGCAAGACCTATCTCATCCAGCAGGGAAAGTTCCTGCTGATGCTGTTTGGGCTGATCGCTGCGGCGATGGCGTATTACTTCATCGGCCTGCAGGAGGAAGGCATCGGCACGGTCCTGCTCGTGTTGCTCTTTTCGGTGGTCGGGATGGGCGGCTCGTACTGGGTGGCCTGGTACGGCATTCGAGTGAACACCTACGCCAACTCGCGCACCGCGTTCGCTTCGCTTCGCGGCGTGCCGTGGGATGTGGTCAACATTCCGCTCCGCGCTGGGATGTCGATTGGCTTGTTCCTGATTTCGCTCGAGCTGGTGATGATGGTCATCATCCTGCTCTTCGTGCCGCGGAATATCGTCGGCTATTGCTTTTTGGGCTTCGCCATCGGCGAATCGCTGGGAGCCTCGGCGCTGCGAATTGCGGGGGGCATCTTCACGAAAATCGCCGATATCGGCTCCGACCTGATGAAGATCGTCTTCAACGTGAAGGAAGACGATCCTCGCAATCCGGGCGTGATCGCCGACTGCACCGGGGACAACGCCGGCGATTCGGTCGGTCCGACGGCTGACGGCTTTGAAACCTACGGCGTGACCGGGGTCGCGCTCATCGCCTTCATTACCTTGGCGGTGACCGAAGCGACGGCTGGGCCCACCTATCTCGATCTGCAGGCGAAGCTGATCGTGTGGATTTTCGCCATGCGGTTCTTGATGGACTTCATGTCTGGCGTGTCGTACTTCGTGAATCAGGCGATCTCCGAGCGGCAATATCGCGGCTTGTCGGAGTTCGACTTCGAGCAGCCGTTGACCCGCCTGATCTGGATTGCAGCCGTTTTGTGCATCTCGACCTCGTTCCTGATGAGCTGGCTACTGATTGGCGACATTGCGGTGACGGTCATGGAAAACGGCGAGCAGGTGGTTCGAGCGCTGCCGAAATTGTGGTGGCAGCTCGCGACGATCATTAGCTGCGGCACTCTGGCAGCCGTGCTGATTCCCGAATTCACCAAGGTGTTCACCAGCTCGCACTCGAAGCACGTGCACGAGATTGTGACCGCCTCGCGCGAAGGTGGCGCTTCGCTGACGATTCTTTCGGGCATTGTGGCGGGCAATTTTTCCGCATTCTGGAAAGGGCTGCTCATTGCGACGCTGATGGCGGGGGCCTACTTCGTCAGCCAGCAGGGGCTGGGGGCGGTGATGGGTGAACACGCCTCGATTTTCGCCTTCGGCCTGGTGGCGTTCGGCTTCCTCTGCATGGGGCCGGTCAATATCGCGGTCGATAGCTACGGCCCGGTGACTGACAACGCCCAGTCGGTGTTCGAGTTGGCTCAGACCGAGCACATTCCGGGAATCAGCGAGGAGATTCAGCGCGAGTTCGGCTTCACGCCGAATTTCGAGCAAGGCAAGCACTATCTCGAAGCCAACGACTCGGCTGGCAACACGTTCAAAGCCACCGCCAAGCCGGTGCTGATCGGCACCGCGGTCGTCGGCGCCACGACGCTGATTTTCTCGATCATTTTGCTACTCGAGAAAGCCGGCATGCTGAAGCTGGCCCTGACCGACGCGCCTGTGCTGCTCGGGTTTATCTGCGGCGGCTCCGTGATTTTCTGGTTCTCGGGCGCTTCGATGCAGGCGGTGACCACCGGCGCGTATCGGGCGGTCGAGTATATCAAAAAGAACATGGACCTGTCGAAGAAGTCCGCCGATCTCGAGGACTCGAAGACGGTGGTTCGCATCTGCACCGAGTACGCTCAGAGCGGCATGTGGAACATCTTCATCGCCCTGATGACGCTCACGCTCGCGTTTGCGTTCTTCGATCCGAACTTTTTCGTGGCTTATTTGATCTCGATTGCCGTGTTTGGTTTGTTCCAGGCTATTTACATGGCCAACGCCGGCGGCGCTTGGGATAACGCCAAGAAGCTGGTCGAAGTGGACCTAAAGGAGAAGAACACGCCGGTTCACGCGGCGACGGTGATCGGCGACACGGTGGGCGATCCGTTCAAGGACACGACAAGCGTGGCGCTCAATCCGATCATCAAGTTCTCTACGCTCTTCGGCCTGTTGGCCGTCGAGATTGCGGTCGAGATCAAGCAGCACGCGGCCGAGGCGGGGGCGAATGGCTGGGACTATACGCCATTCGTCGGCCTGGTCATGCTGGCGATCGGCCTGACGTTCGTCTGGCGCTCGTTCTACGCGATGCGGATCCCGAAGGCGATTTAGGGCTGCGGCCGGAAACACGAAACCGGGGTTGGCCTGAGTGGCGCAGCCCCGGTTTGCTATGTTGCAAATTCAGCGAGCCGAAGCTTAGCGCTGGCCCTGTTGCAGCGCTTCGTGGGGCGTGATGATGCCGTCGCCGTCGAGATCGAGCCGCATGAATTCGGCCGCGGTCGATTCGGTCCAGGTGGAGGCGTATTCGGACATCATGATTTGCCCATCTCCATCCGCGTCGTTGCGGATGAACCAATCGGGCAGCCCCTTGGGGAGTCGCTCGGTCGGCGACAGAAAGCGGTAGCTCTTCTTTGGCTCGCTCGCCGCGGCGCTGTCCTGTTTCCACCAGCTCGATCGGCTGGAGCTGCTGCTCGAACGGGACGAGTAGCCGCTCGAACTGCTGGAGGAGCCGCGTGACGAACCGCCGCCGTAGGCTTGAAGTTTGGCGACCAGCTCATCGAGCGTGATCACGCCGTCTCGGTTCGTATCGGCTTCGCGCTGTTCTTCTCTCAGCTTGTCCCATTCCCCTTTGCTCTTCTCAAGCATGCCGCTTTTGTCGGCGTCGTGCTGCTTGATCAGCCCTTCGGCGTAGGCGCGATACTTGGAAGTGTCTCCGCTGCTTCCGCTGCTGCTACTGCTGCTCGGTCCGCCGCTCGGACTGCTGCTGCTGGCGGGGGCACTTCCGCTGCCCGAGTCGCTGCCCGAGCTGGGCGCTTCGCGGTCGCCGCCAAAGCGCTTGGATACGCGGATGCAGAGTTCCAGCTTGCTCAGCCGATTGTCTTTGTTTAAGTCGCTCGTTTCCGGCGGGGTCGACCAGCGGCCGGCTTTCCATTCTACGCTATCAATAAAGCCGTCTTTGTTCACGTCTTGCTCGCTGAGCAACCTCTCGACGTACTCGATGACGCTCGGCTCAAAACGTTTGACGATGTAGGCGTCGTCCTGGCTTAGCGGCACATCGAAGCCGGGCACTTTGGGCATGTCGTCTGGAACGCCAAAGCCCTGCGTGGTCGGTTCCGGGGGGCGAGACTCGGTGCGCGAGCTTTCGCGGCCACGATCGCCGCTATCCCGGCTGCGGTCACCTTCGCTGCGGCTGCCGCCATCGCGATCGCGTCCCCAATCCCGGCCTCGCTCACGATCGCCGCTAGACCCGCGATCGCCAAAGCCGCCACGATCTCCGCCCGGGCCGCGCTCGCCGCTCTGCTCGCGCTCCGCGCGCATCTGGGTGAAGGCTTCGGACAGTTTGTCGACGGGGAGCGGCTTGTTGATGTCGAGCCCAGCCCGCTCGGCGGCGCGTTTGACGAATTCGCGGCTGCGGTCGGACAATTCATCCGGCTCGATCAGGCCGTTGCCGTTTTTGTCCATCCCGCGGATGAAATCGCCCGACGAGAAACCTCCGCGGCGCTGCGCGTGGGCATCCATGGGGAGAAGCCACGTAGCGGCGCCGACGCCGCAGCAAAGCAGGAAGTTGCCGGTCAATCGCTTGAGGTTTGCTTTCATCCTTGTTCTCCCGTCCTAGCAACTAGCCTTCGTCGGAGATTTCTTTTGACGCTCAAACGGTTTCTGCACGCACGGGCGGGACGCCCGTGCCACGGTTGGGGCTAGCGTCCGCCTCGGCCGCCGAAGCCACCGCGTCCGCCGCCGCCGCCAAAGCCGCCACCGCCCGTCCCGCCTCGACCGCCACCACTGAAACCACCTCGTCCGCCGCTTCCCATGCTGCGCTGGAGGCTTTGCAGCATTTCGAAGTTCTGGCGCATCTGGTTGCTGGACGACTGGCTGGAGGAGCCGCTGCGGCTCGACGAACTGCTGCGGTTGCTGCTCGAGTTCGTGGAAGCTGTTTTGTTCGTCTTGATCGAGTCGCCGAGGACCGACGTCAGCGAGCGCTGCACGAGATCGGCGTTGGCGCGCTTCAGAGTGACCACGCGAACCGTTTCGTCCGATTGAAGCACCGCCGAGTCGAGTTCTTCGACCAGCTTCTTCACTTCCAGGAACAAGTAGTCGGGCGCTGACACGATGAGCGAATTGCTTCGGGCGTCGACGCCGATCGTCATCTTTTGTTCTTCGCCGCGATTGGAACTACCGCCGCCGCCCCCTCCTCGGCCGCCGCGACCGCCGCGCAGAGCCCGAATCAGGTCTTCGGGGGACGGCTGACGAGGCTGGCTGGCGTCGGCTGCCAGTCGGCTGGCGTAAACCTGGCGAACCACGGTCGCGATCTCGTTCGCGTCGGAGTTGAGCACCGGAATGAACCGAGGGGGCGCCACGGTCTGCACGTTTTCAGGGCTCGCCTGCTGATCGATCACCTGCAGAAGCTGTTCGATCATGTCGATGTCCTTCGGCTTGGCGAGGACCATCAGCGCGTTGAGACGCGGGTCGGGGATGACGCTCACGCCGGTCGACGAGGTCGCAGACGCTCCCCCGCCGCCGCCACCGCCTCCACCGAGGCCGAGCAGACCGCCGAGCAGACCGCCGCCGGCGTCTCCCATCATGCTCGCGGCGATATCCCCCATCAGGCTACCGCCCCCCTCATCGTCCGAGGGCAAGCCGCCGCCGATCGCTTCCTG